>Ga0187892_10005893_pt1 | contig 18750 bp, 20 predicted proteins | sample MA1701073metaG_FD_139345 | JGI IMG/M metagenome (GOLD analysis project Ga0187892, IMG submission 139345) | Bio-ooze microbial communities from a basaltic lava cave in the Kipuka Kanohina Cave System on the Island of Hawaii, USA - MA170107-3 metaG ...
AGATGTGCACCGCGGTGCGGCAGCGCAGGCCCTCGACGGCCCGGTCGAGCGCGGCCACGCCCCAGTCGCGCACCTCGTCCAGGTAGACGTTGAAGGCCGGCTCGTCGAGCTGAAGCATCTCGAGGCCCAGGGCCTCCAGCTCGCGCGCCTCCTCGTTGATGAGGCGGGCCAGCTCCATGCCGAGGCGGGCACGGCTGCCGTAGTGCCCGTCGTGGATCGTGTCCACGATGGTCATCGGCCCCGGCATCGTCAGCTTGAGCCGCCGGCTCGTGTTCGCGCGCGCCCAGCGCACGTCGTCACCGTGGATCGAGCCGCGGCGCCGCACCGGGCCGGTGACGGTCGGCACGCTGGCTTGGTAGCGATCGGCGCGGATGCCGATCGTGACCATCCTGGAGAAATCGACGCCCTCGAGCTGCTCGACGAAGCCCCAGACGAAATGGCGGCGCGACTGCTCGCCGTCGGTGACGATGTCGATGCCGGCCTGCTCCTGCTCGCGCAGGGCCAAAAGCACCGCGTCGCGCTTGGCCTCCTCGAGGGCCCGTCCCTCGAGCCGCCAGGGCGCCCACAGCATGTTCGGCGGGGCCAACCACTCGGGCTTGGGAAGACTACCGGCGATGGTGGTCTCCAGCATGCGTGCGCGGCATGGTATCATGCCCCGCGTGATCCGGCAGTGCGGCCTCCTCGCAATCGTCGCACCCTTTCTCCTGGTCGGCTGCAGCTCCGAGCGGGATCGGCAGTGGTACAAGCCTGGCGTCAACTACACGGTGGCCGAGTTCACCCGCGACCGGGACGAGTGCACCAAGAGCCGCGAGCTGGACGAGCAGTGCATGAAGCAGCGCGGCTGGCTCCCGCTCACCAGCGACCGCGCGCCCGCCAGCCCCACCAAGCCGGCGCAGTCCCCGCGTGGCCCCCGCTACTAGATCATCGAAGGGGGCCTCGACGGCCCCCTCCGAGCCTCCCCCAGAACGGGTTGCGCCGGCGAAGCCGGCGCTCGAGCGGAGGCTAGTCGGACCCGCTACTAGCCTCCGCGCCGTCATCTTCGACTTCGGCGGCGTCCTGTGGGACATGCGCTGGGACGTCGCGCGCGACCTCGACCGGCTCCACGGCCTGCCGCGGTCCTCGGTGTTCGAGACGCTCTACCGCAGCGAGGCGTGGAGCGACATCGAATGCGGCGTGGGCGATCCGGCCGCCTGGACCGAGGGCGCCCACCGCGAGCTCGAGCGCCGCGCCGGCCGCGCGCTGCCGCGCCTGCACGAGGAGTGGCGCAAGGCGCAGGTGCCCATCGACGCGAATATCGCCGTGGTCCGCGCGCTGCGCCCGGCCTATCGCTGCTCGGTCCTGAGCAACGCGGATCTCTCGCTCCGGGGTCGCCTGGAGCGGGATCCGGGGCTGCACGACCTCTTCGACGACATCGTGGTCTCGGCCGAGGTCGGCATGGCCAAGCCCAAGCCGGCGGTGTTCCGGCTCGCGGCCGAGCGCCTGCTGCTGCCCCCCGAGGCCTGCGTCTTCGTGGACGATTGGGACAGGAACGTGGAGGCCGCGCGTGGCGTCGGCATGCAGGCCGTGCTCCACCGCGTGGATCAGGGCGATGACCTGCGCGCGCAGCTCGGCGCCCTCGGCGTGGCGGCCGGGGCCTGAGGGCTCGTCATGGCGCGGACCGCGCTCTTCCTGAATCCGGGCGCCGACCTGAACCCCGCGTTGACCCTCGCGCGCCGCGCGGACGCGCTCGGCTACGAGAGCCTCTGGGTCACTCACGGCGGCGGCCGTGACGCGCTTCTCACCCTGTCCGCCTATGCGCACGAAGCGCCCCACGTCGCGCTCGGGAGCGGCGTCATCCCGATCTACCCGCGGCACCCGGTGCTGCTCGCCCAGGAAGCCCTGACGCTCGCCGACACCAGTGGCGGCCGCCTGCGCCTGGGCATCGGCGTGAGCCACAAGCCCATGATGGAAGGCGCCCTCGGCCTCGAGATGGGCCGACCGCTCGAGGCCATGCGCGAGTACGTGGCCGTGCTGCGCGCGGCGCTCATCGGCAAGGTGGCGCATCGGGGCGCGCGCTACCGCGTGAGCTGGCAGAGCGGGCTGCCGCGGCTGCCCGCGCCCCCGCCCATCCTGCTGGGCGGCCTCGCCCCGCGCATGCTGGAGCTGGCCGGCGAGATCGCCGACGGCGTCGTGCTCTGGCTGGCCGCGCCCGCCTACGTGCGCGAGCAGGCGCTGCCCGCCATCCGGCGCGGGCGCGCGCGCGCCGGCAAGGCGCTGGAGGGCTTCGAGATCGTGGCGGCGGTGCCGGCCGCGCTGACCGCGGACCGCGCTGCGGCCACCGCGCTGTTCCGGGTGGAGCTCACGCGCTACCTCGCCCTGCCGTTCTATCGCGCCATGTTCGAGCAGAGCGGCTTCGCCGCCGAGGTGGCCGCCTACGACCAGGCACCGAGGCCGGACGCGGTGCCCGAGCGACTCCTCTCCGCGCTCGGCGGCATCGGCGACTTCCGCGCGCTCGCCGCCTTCGTGGCGGCCTACCGCGAGGCCGGCGTGACGCTGCCCGCGGTGCGCCCCATCGGCTTCCCCGACGCGCCCCACTACCCGCCGACGGTGGAGGCGGCCGTCGCCGCGTGACGTCGGCGGGGCAGTGGCAGCTGGTCTTGCTCGCTCACATCGCGCTCGGGACCGCCGGCCTCATCCTAGGTCCGGTGGCCATGCTCGCTCGGAAAGTCCCCGGCTTGCACACGAAGGCGGGCGAGGCGTACCACTGGGTCATGCTCGGCGTGTGCGTGTCGGCGGGCGCCCTGGCCATCCTGGACTGGGGGCGCATCTGGTGGTTTCTCCCGGTGGCGGTCGGCTCCTATGCCTTCGCGCTCCTGGGGTATGTGGCCGCCAAGCGGCGATGGAGCGGCTGGCTCCGCGCTCACCTCACGGGACAGGGCGGCTCGTACATCGCCATGTCGACCGCGGTCCTGATCGTCAACTGGGAAACGCTCACGGGAACCCGCGGCGTGGCGTCGCCGTGGGCATGGGCGTTGCCGACGGTCGTGGGCACCCCGATCATCGCGTGGGTGACTCGCGAGATCGCCCTGGGAAGGCGGCCCAAGCTCTAACCGTGCATCGCCTCCTGTGTCATGCGGCGGGTCTGGTCGCGATTGCGGGGCTGGCCGGCGCCGCGGCCGCTCAGGTGCCTCCGTCGCCCACCGACAAGGCGGGCTACACGGGGCTCTTCGCCGCCGCCGCGCGCGGTGACGCCGCGCAGATCAAGACGCTGACCGCGCGGGGAGCGAAGCCCGACGGCCGTGACGCGCACGGCCGCACGCCCCTGCACGTCGCGGCCTACGGCGGTCATCATGAGGCGATGCGTGCGCTCGTCGCCGCGGGGGCGAACCCCAACGCCCTGGAGCACGATCGCTACGACGTCGTCACGATCGCGGCGGTGGCCAATGATCTGGCCACCCTTCAGGTGGCGCTCACGCTGGGCGCGAGCGCCGGGAACGTGACCAGCCGCCACGACGGCACCGCGCTGATCGCGGCCGCGCATCTGGGGCACGCCGAGGTGGTCCGGACGCTCATCCGCGCGGGGGGGCCGCTCGATCACGTCAACAATCTCGGCTGGACGGCGCTCATCGAATCGATCGTGCTGGGTGACGGGGGAGCGCGCCACACCGACACGCTGGCCGCGCTGATCGGGGCGGGCGCGAACGTGAACCTGGCCGACCGAAACGGGAGAACGCCGCTGGCCCTGGCGCAGGCGCGAGGGTACGAGGCCATGGTGCAGCGGCTCCGGCAGGCCGGAGCACGGTGAGAGGAGAGAGGATGCAGGTGACCGAGCAGCTGACCGCCTATGCCTCGCGACGTGGTGGAGCAGATCGAGCCGGCACCTGTCTGGTGGGACAAGTACCTGGTCTAGCTCGCCGCGGTGACGCGCGGGCGGAGAGCGACGGCACCGGCCGCGCCCAGTACCAGCAACGGGACGCCCAACCAGAACCGTTGCCGGGTGCGGGCATGCGCCCGTAACGTCGCCAGCACCAGTCGGTCGCCGGCCACGATCTCGCCGCGGGAGGCCAGGAACTGGCGCAGGCGCTCCTGCTGCTCCTCGGGCAGTTGCCGCGCGCCCCACTGGACGTCCTGCTGCAGCCCGCGCAGCCGCGCGAGCTCGGCCGCGCCGCGCCGGAGGGCGTCGTGGCTGTCACGATACGTCTGTTGCTCGCCCGGCGTGAGGAACGCGAGCTGTACCGCCGGCACGGTGTCCTCCAGCCAGTCGAGCCAGTGGTGGTCCATGCCGGGAAGCGCCATCAATAGTAGCCCGGCGAGCGCGCCGGCCAAGCACCCGGCCAAGCCCAGCCCGCGCAAGGTGCCCACGCCGCGCTCACGCACGCCCCGCGTGAGCGCTCGCGCGCCGAGCCCGAGCCCCACCAGCGCCGCGAAGCCCCCGAAGCACGCCACCACCGCGGCCCCCGTCGGCAAGTCCCAGGCGAACGAGGCCCAGAGCCCCGCCGCGCTCACGAGGACGCCCCCGCTCCAGCCGATCAGGAGTCGCGCTCCCACGCCTGGTGCCAGCAGCGCCGCCACCGCCGCGGGGACGATGAGGTAGGAGAAGACGAGCAGCACACCGACGATGCGGACGGAGCTGGTGACGACAATGCCGAAGGTGACGTAGAAGCAGAAGTCCCACCAGCGCAGCCGCCGCCCGTGGGCCCGCGCCGCCTCCGGGTCGAAAGAGATCTCCAGCAGGGGCCGTCGGATCACCACGTGAAGAGCGCCGATGAGCACATAGAGCAGGGTCACCTGCAGGACCTCGGGGCCGGTGACCGTGAGAATGCCGCCGACCAGCAGCTGCTTGATGTGCTCGCCGCCCTGCGGCGCGCGGTCCACCACCAGCACCGCCGCAGCCGCCGAGACCACGTAGACGATGCCGATGACGGCTTCCTGGGGAATCGGCGCCCGGTGCGCCCGGCTCATCGAGAAGAGCGCGGCGCCCGCCACCGTGAATGCCAGCGCGTACCAGTAGGCGGCCGCGCTCTGGATCGGGTGCCCGACCAGGAAAGCCACGCTGATGCCGAGGGCGGCCACCTGGGCAAGCGCCAGGTCCACGAAGATGACGCCGCGGGCCAGAACGTGCAGGCCCAGGTAGACGTGGATGCCCGTGAGGACTAGGCAGGCCAAGAACGGCAACCAGAGGAAGTCGAGCATCACCGGGCGGCGAGGGTCGCGGTCAGCCGCTTGATGTTGACGTCGAACAGCGCGACGTAGTCCCGCGCCTCGGGATCGCCGCCCACCGATGGGACGAGCGTCACGACCCGCGCGCCGGAGCGGACCGCGACCTGCGCGACCATGGAGGTGCTCGACGACGGCTCCGCGATGAGCAGCCGCACGCCGGCCTCCTTCATCCGCTGGGTCAGCGTTGCCAGGTAGGCCGGCGAGGGCGGCACGCCCGGGGTGGGCTCGAGGGCGGCCGCGACGACGAGGCCGAAGCGCCGGGCGAAATACGGCCAGCTCTCGTGGACCACGACCACGCGCGTGCCCCGATAGGGGGCGGTCGCCGCCGTCCACCGCGCCAGCCCGGCGTCCAGATCACGGAGAAAGCGCGCGCGATTGGCCTCGAAGCCCGGCCGGTCGGCCGGGGCGAGACGCGCCAGCGCCTCGAGCACGGCCGCGGTGATGGGCCGCGCGTTCTCCGGATCGAGCCAGTAGTGCGGGTTGCCGAGGGCGTGCACGTGCACGCCCCGCTCGGGGCGCACGCGCGGCGTCTCCGCCTGGAGCAGGGCGATGCCGCGCGAAGCATCGAGGTCGCCCGGGCCGCCCGGGGCCAGCCGCGCGTTGCCGGCGGCCTCCCGCGCGCGCGCCAGCCACGGCTCGTGATCGAGCCCCACGCGCACGAGGAGCGCGGCCGCACGCAACTCGGCGAGCTGCCCAGGCTTCACCTCGACGGCGTGGGGGTCGTGGACGGGCGGCGCCAGGCTCGTCACCCGCACGCGCGCGCCGCCGACCGCTTCGACGAGCGCGCGCAGATCCGTCGAGGTGGTGACGACCGGGAGAGCGCCGCCGCCCCACGCGGGGGCGGCGGCCAGGCAGAGGAGCGCGCGGAGCAGCGCGCCCCGCACTACGATTTCTTGACGAAAACGTGCTTCGGGATCATGCAGTGCACGCCCTTGCGGACGTCCACCACCTGACTCACGCGGCAGTCCCCCACCATGGAGACGAGCGAGTAGGCCTCGTAGCGGGTGAGGGGCACCATCCTCTGGGCGGCCAGGAAGTCCACGCTCTCGCGCACCGCGTTGACCATGGCCTTGTTCAGATCCTCATCGAAGCCGGTCGTGATCCAGTGGCTCGGCGTTTCGATGCGCGGCCACTCCAGCTTCATGTCCTTGCGCACGATGAGCTGCATGACGATCTCGCGATACGCGCACTCGAGCGCGGTCAGATTGACCTCGCCGTTGCCCTGCCGGCAGTGCGAGTCGCCGGTCCACACGAGCCCGCCCTTGAGAAAGACGGGGATGAAGATGGTGGTGCCGGCCTGGATCTCGTTGATGTCCATGTTGGAGCCGTTCTTCCAGGGCCGAAGGGTCGAGACGGGGGCCATCGGGTCCGTCGAGGCGCCCTTGCGCGGCGAGGGGTCCTTCGGGTCGATGCCCACCGCCAGCGTGCCCGGGAAGGGCTGCAGATCGATCATGATGCCGGGCTTGAACTCGGCCTGGCGCTTCTCCCAGTCGAGATAGAAGTAGCGCACGAAGCCGTCCGGCATCTCGGGCGCGAGCGCGCCGATCGTCGGGAATTCCTTGCCCGGCAGGTTGAAGTTGGTCCCGAAGGCCTTGGGCACGATCTTGAGGATGCGGATCTCCATCACGTCGCCGGGCTCGGCGCCGTTGACGTAGATGGGTCCGGTAAGCGAGTGCGGCCCACCGCCCGGGTTTGCCTTCCGCAGGGCGATGATCTCGTCCATGGTCGTGCCGGGCTGGATCCGGTTGTGGGCGTGCATCATCGTCTCGACGGCCACGGTGTCGCCGGAGTTGACGACAAGCTTGGGCGACTCCTTCGGGTCGAGCCAGCCCCACTGGGTGGTCTCGAGCGTGGCGGGCAGCACGTGGTACTTGCCGCCGGCGACGGAGACCGCCCGGTCCCGCTTGCCTTCGTCCGGCTGCTGGGCCAGGGCGTAGAGGCCTACCGCCAGGAGCAAGGTGAGGGAGGCGAGTCCGGCGAACAACCACTTGCGTGTTCTGAGCTGGGCCATAGCGTGGTCTCCTCTGCGCGTGGGAGTGAGGACGCCGCGTGGTCCAATCGGCAGCCGGCGCACCATCGAATCGGCCGCGGGCGCGATTCTAGCAGGAAACGCCGGAGCGGTGCGGAGACCCTAGGGCTTGCCCTGGAGCGCCCGCTTGAGCTGGTCGAGGTGATTGTCGTCGTGCCAGGCCATGAGGCCCACGAAGTCCTTCATGCTCATGCGGCCGCGTGTGGCGTGCACGCCGCCGCGCTCCCAGTGCTCGGCCCGTAGCCCGCGCAGGAATCGAAGCGACTCGTCGCGCCGCACCCGAAAGGCCTGGAGCGCCTCGGCCGCGTCGTTGCGCTGGTACTGCCGCTCCGAGGCCCAGCGATCGGGCTCGGCCGGGGTGAACTTCGGCTCGTCCATCTCCATGATGGTCTGGAAGCGCATCATGAAGGACTCTTCGGTGTCTCGTACGTGGCAGATCACTTCCTTGGCCGACCAGTTCTTCTCATCCGGCCGCCGGGAGAGCACCGCGTCCGGGACGCCCTTGATGGCCGCCGCGAACTCCTCGGCGGTGCGCTCCATGCGTGCCAGCTGCTCCTCGAGACTCGCCATGCGGATCCCCCCGTCGGTGACCAGTTGATGGAACAGGTGCGACTCGCGCGCGTAGAAGCCCTGGGTGTGAAAGGAGTCGCCCAGCCGCAGCAGAGTATAGTCCACGTGGTGCCCGATCTCGTGGAGCAGCGTGCGCAGGAAAGTGCGGAAGGCCACCACCCGCTTCTGCCTTGCGGTGCGCATCCAGAGCGTGATGACCGGCGGCTCGCTGCGTCGCTCGGGCCGCTCGTAGAGACCGTGTAGCTCGCCCCAGTTCGCGTGCGGCCGCGCGGCCAACACCTTCACGCGTACCGGCGGCGCTCCCAGGGCAGCCACCAGGGCGAGCGCCAGCCGCTGCCCGGCGGCCTCGGTGCGCGGTCGCTCGCCACTCTCGAGGGCCCGGGCCAGGGTGGTCACGAGCGGCTGCAGCCGCCCGGCCTCCGGCAGCCGGAGCGCCGTGATGCCGTCGCTCTCCAGATAGATCGCCTGCTGCCGCCGGGTGAGCCGAGTGAAGTAGGCGAAGGGCATCCGGCTCTGGATGCTACCGCCGGCCGCCGATGGTCGCAACCGGACCGTGTATGCACATGATGACATTGAGGCCTGTCCGCGCCCCACCCTAGGCTGGAGTCATCGTGGGCACCGTGGCAGCCCCTCAGGCGAATCCTCCCCGGCTCCTCGATCGCGTGCGCCAGACCCTGCGGGCGCGTCACGGCAGCTGGCGGACCGAGAAGGCCTACGTCGGGTGGATCCGCCGCTACATCCTTTTTCATGGCAAGCGCCACCCGGCCGATATAGGGGCCGCCGAGGTCACGCAGTTCCTGCAGACCGGCTTCATGGAAATCAGGCCGACAGATGCTCCGAGGAACCGGCAAGGCCATTGACGGCCCACTCGGTGGCACGCATAGTAGGGCCCCCGTGGGGAGAGGGAACGAGCTGACCGACGGGATCGACCGGCGGTGACACCAGTGCACATCGGGAATCGAATCCGAAGCGAAGGGGAATCATCATGCCCTACAGAATTTCGCGCCTGGGACTGGTAGAGATCCGCAGTCTCGATCTGGATCGCGATCTCGACTACTACCTGAACGTGCTCGGGCTGCAGCTCACGGCGCGGGAGGGCAAGACAGCCTACCTGAAAGGCTGGGATGAGCGACACGCGTACTCCTTCGCGCTCACTGAGTCCGATCGCGCGGGGATGGTCCGGATGGCATTTCGCACGGTGGACCCGGAAGATGTCGACTACTACGAGAAGCGGTTGAAGAACTTCGGAATTGAGTACGACATCATCCCTGAGGACTACCGCCGCGGGCGGGCCCTCCGGTTCACGGCGCCGTCTGGCCACACGGTGGAGCTGTACAACGAGATGGACTACACGGGCAACGTTCTGCCGACCGTGAATCCCGGCCCATGGCCCGAGGGGCTGCGGGGCATCGCGCCGCCCAGGCTCGACCACACTCTGGTGACTGCTCCCGAGCCAGGGAAGGCAATCGAGTTTTTTCAGACAGTGCTCGAGTTTCGCTTGAGCGAGATGCTCCTTGCCCCCGATGGCACGATCATCGCGGCCTGGCTATGGCAACGGCCCGCGCCGCACGACATTGCCATTGTGCCGGGCAAGCCCGGGGGCTTTCACCACGCGGCATTCGTCGTGGACTCCGCGGACGCACTGTTCAGGGCGGCAGACATCTTGGCCATGCACAAAGCTCGGATCGACTACGGACCAGGACGCCACGGGATCACGCGCGGAACGACGATCTATTTCTTCGATCCCTCCGGCAACCGCCTCGAGACGTTCGGAGGGTACACGGCGTATCAGATGGATCCGGACTCCCGAGCCATCCGGTGGACCCAGGACCAGATCGGGCCGGCCGTCTTCTACTATTCACAGGAACTGAACGAGACGTTCTTGAGCGTCTACACGTAGGCCGTCGAGTGTGGTGGCTGACCTGGGAGCCTGCAGCGCGACGGTGAGGCGGGCTTGTACACGATCACACTAAGGCCGGTTGGAGCCACCATCGCATGTGGCCCCGAGGAGAGCGTGCTGGCCGCTATCCTCAGATCAGGGGCGAGCGTCATGTTCGGCTGCCGAGGTGGCGGCTGTGGCACGTGTAAGATGCGTCTGACCTCCGGCCAGATCGCACACGGGCGCTGTTCCGCCGCCGTTCTCCTCGCGGAGGAGAAGAAATGCGGGTGGTTCCTGTCGTGTCAGGCTCGTGCCCTCAGTGATCTCACGATCGAGCTGTCGGCAGCGAACAAATATCATGTGCTGCGCTCGTGGCGGAGGCTGAGCTTGCTCGACCCCTGATTCTCACCCATTGCTTTCGGTACCTGGGCAACAAGGAGGCGCGGTCTCCACTCCCGCATAAACCGAGCTGATCATATTCATAAATTCGCGCTCTGCGATGGGTCGAACTCGCCCGAGCAGGAAGCTCGGGAAGCTGAGATGACCGCGTGAGACCGAGATCGCCGAACCGCCCGCTGCAGCGGACCGGACACTCGTGTTGCTCGCGCTCCGGCCGCTGAGCGCGACGTTGGGCTCCACATGCGGGAATCGAACGGCCGAATGCACGTCTGGACGAAGAGAGGCATTGATTCGCCCAGCGCATCGATGGGCAACGTCTTCGGAGCGTAAGCGTGAATGACTTTGACGTGGCGATTGCGGTTGCTGATGAAGGCGCGGCAGTTGTACGTCGGTGTTTCGGGAAGACGCTGCAGCGTCTGGAGAAGGGAGCGGGCGACTTCGCGACGCACGCCGACATAGAAGCGGAGAACGCGATGCTGGCTGTGCTCCATCGCGAGCGGCCAGAGGATGCCATCCTTGGAGAGGAGAGCGGCCGAAGTGGGGCAAGCAGCGGCTTGCGCACGTGGTTGATCGATCCGCTCTGCGGCACGCGGAATTATGCGGTGAGGATGCGCGTTGCGGCCGTGAATGTGGCCCTCAGGAGCGGGTGTAGGTTCATCGCGGCTGCCGTGGCCGATCCATTCAATCACGAGATTTTCTGGACGGACGGTCTGGCGGCCTTTGTGCGCGCAGATGGTGTCAACTATTATAACTCCGCGCGATCAGGTGCCAAAGCTTGATCGCGCATGGCGGCTCAAGCGCGGGGATGGCACGACCTCTACTGGCATATCCTCGACGTTCGAGCGCGCCGGCGTCAAGATGGTTGCTCGCCGGGTGCCACCTCGTCCGATCATGCGGCACGATCTGAAGGCGATCGGCCGATGAAATGTTCGGTTCGAGTGAGCATGCCGCCCAACAAGACGCCGCAGTTGACGAGGAGAGGTTCGGCTGACTTGGGAGCATTCCGAGGCGGAGTGGTGGACGGCAGGGGAATCAGAGTTTCGCCTCGCCTAACTCCGCCCTGCAGCCGACGGCCTGCGGCCGCGGCTGGTACCGACGTTGGCTGTTTGACTAGGAGGCTCGGAGGCAGGGCCCAGATCTTTGACTTGGCAGCCCAGACAGATTGGTCCAATTTGGCCGAGGGTGAGGTTCGGGTGATGGCCTCGATCGATGACAGAGGTTGGCGAGCGTTTGGGCCGCTGACCTCCGACTTCATCATCAGACCCGATGGCACGTTCGTCGATGAGTGAACGAGTTCCGGGCTGGCTCACCGGCGGCTGGAGCGGCATGAACCGCCGTGGCGAGGGCCATGGTCGGCGGGGTGGCCGCTCAGCGCCGACTCGGTAGATCGACAGGCGACGTCGCATGACACGGATCGAACTCACGACTCGGATCGTAGCGCCCAGAGAGCTGTGCTTCGACCTGGCGCGAAGTGTTGAGCTCCATACGCGGTCTACGGCCCGTTCCGGAGAAGTCGCAGTCGGGGGCCGCACCACAGGCCTGCTGGTGCTCGGCGACGAAGTGACGTGGCGGGCGAAGCACTTCGGCGTGTCGCAGACTCTCACAAGCCGGATCACGGCCTATGACCGGCCAATCTACTTTCGGGACTCGATGGTCCGCGGCGCGTTCGCCTATCTTCGTCACGATCATCATTTCCTCGAGAGTGGTAACGAAACCGACATGCGAGACGTGTTTGAGTTCGGGGCACCTCTCGGCGTGCTTGGGTGGTTGGCTGAGCGGCTTGTCTTGCACTCCTATCTCCTGCGCCTCCTCGAAGAGCGGAATCGAGAGATCAAGGCAGTGGCCGAATCCGACATCTGGAGGCAGTTTGTGCCGGCGGTCTAACAAGCGGCTGGAGCAGGCCGGCGCACCCGCGCCATCAACGCCGACGTTGATCACGCCGAGCATGTCGAGAGACCTGGTACTCGCACTGCATGATTCCTGTTTGCAGAGTCGTGCGCGAGTACGGTAGACCTGAATGGTAAGCCAGGAGAGGGGACACCGCCTCGGAGCCAAGTACGATTGGCAATGGCCCGCGATCTCCAACGCAACATAGGGAAGAGCCATGAGCCGAAATAAGCAAACCGTGCAAGAGTACATGGACGCGTTCGCCAGGACTGATCATGCGAGAGTGTTGTCTTGTCTGACGGATGACGTTGAATGGGTAGTACCTGGCGCGTTTCACACAACAGGGAAGGCCGCGTTCGATAAGGAGGTGGAGAACGGCGCGTTCGTGGGAAGCCCGACGATAAGCGTCGCTCGCAAGCGGGTGGTTCGGCCGGTGACTCCGGGTTGGCTGCGATCAGAGGCCATGCTCGAGGCGTATCGCGTCACCGAAGACAACTGGCGTGATGCGACCGCGCGCTCGCCCCACTTCGCTATTTCCGAGAGTCCCGCGTTCGTCGGCCGGGCCGTAGCGGCGCTCGCGCAAGATCCCAACGTGTCGCGCTGGAACGGGAAGTCGCTGTCCAGCGGACAGCTGGCGAAGATCTACGGCTTCACCGATCTCGACGGCAGCCAGCCCGATGCCTGGAGGTACGTCACCGAAGTTCAGGACGCGGGCAAACCCGCCGACGTAAGGGGCTATCCTTGACACCCGGAGACGGCGGCCCCGGCCGGTGAGCCTGAGCGGTAGCGCTCAGATGCTCAGACAGGTCTCGGCAATCTGCTTGAGCTTGTGGACAGCGTGCTGTTCATCGGCCCTTGCAGATGAATCCACCGATCGGAAGATCGCCGAGTCGGCGTTGCGGGAAACCCGGGACACCATTTCGCGTGAGCTGTTTGGTCACTATGACATCACCGAACTTCAGGTTCTGAGGATCGAGGACCTTCGCGGCCGTATTGCCTCAGAGCGCGACTATGGACTGGTGAGAGTCACGCTAAAGTTCTCAGCGATGAGGAACGTATCGAGATCTCCGAGCCTGAATCCGAATGTGTTCGAGCCAGGTAAGTGTTGGGGTTGGCTGTACCTTCGTTGTGACGTCCCCCTTGGGCACGTGTTTGGGGGGAAGCTCGAGGTCTTGCTGGCAGTCGACAAAGACGGATCGTGGAGGGCGGTGTCGCCGCATTGGCGCTCGAGAAGGCAGTATTCGCTCGATGGCTACCTGCTACTCGAAGGACGAGAGAAGGAAGGGTATGTGCTGTCTCCCAGACAGCGGGACCGCTAACCGATGTCGTCTGTCAGACGGGGTATGACGAAAGTGAAACGGAGGGGCTGATGTCGGACGTCGCGAGGCTGCACGAGGCGGTGAGACACGGCGATCTCGATGGTATTCGGGTGCTGCTCGAGGCGAACCCGTCGTTGGCGAAGTCTCGGAGCGAGAAGGATCCAAGAGGCACCTATCCGCTTCATGTGGCGGCCGAGTTCGGCCAGGCGGGCGCAGCGCGATTACTCTTGGAGTACGGTGCAGACGTCTCGCTCCTGGATGGCGAGAACGAAGCCATCGCCCTCGGGTGGGCTGCGTTCTTTGGTCGGGCGGAGGTCGTGGCGGTCCTGTTGGATGGTGGGTCTCAGCCCAGCCAACGCAACAAGCACGGTCTCACGCCGCTCGGGTGTGCGGTGGGCGGGACGCAGGGCAGATGGGAGCAGTTCTCCGACGCCACGGTGGAGGAATGGCGGATGGCCGCGGACGCAATTCGCTCGCGCGGGGGCGTGGAGTAGGTCCAGCACCGGCATCGCGCCCTAACAACGGCGTGGAGCGGTCACGGGAGGCTGTCGTGATTGAATCGTGCATCCTGCGCCAGTTCGGCCGGTTGGCTCCCTGCGTGCTGGCTATCTCGCTGGTCATCACGCCCAGTCTGGCCGCCGAGGATTCCCGGGAAGCCTGGGCCGCGCTCGTCAAGGGCGGCCACGTTGCCCTGATTCGCCACGGCAACGCGCCACCCGGCCACGGGGGCGATCCGCCCGGCTTCAGGCTCGACGACTGCAAGACGCAACGGAACTTGGACGACCTGGGGCGCGAACAGGCCCGGGCACTTGGCGAGGCCTTTCGCAGCCACGGCGTGCGCGTGGACCGGATCCTGTCGTCGCCCTGGTGCCGCTGTGTGGACACGGCCCGGCTGATGGCGGTCGGTCCGGTCGAGAGCTCGTGGGCCCTCGTGCCGGACCGGGAGCCGAGTGCGCCGGTACGGCTCCTCGAGTTGAGGGAGATGGTGTCCGCCTGGCGCGGACCAGGGACGCTCGTGCTCGTGACTCACGCCCTGACCGTGAGGCCGCTGGTCGGGTTCCTGCCGAACCAGGGCGAGACGGTGGTGCTCAAACCGGGGCCCGGGAGCGGGGCGGGCGCCGATCTGGTGGGCCGGATCGCGCCGCCCCGATGAGGGTTGGGATACGCTCGGTGATTGAAGCCCTCGCCCTCGCCGTGGTCGCGGCCAGCCTGGGGTATGGGGCGACGTATGCAACGAAGCACTACGTGCCCGCTCTCTGGTTCGTGTGGCTGGGATCAGGAGCGGCGATCGCCTTCGGCTTCAGCTGGTGGCAGCCGCGCTACTGGGGCGTTGCCGCGGCCGCGACACCGTCTCTGGTTCTGATCGAGACGATCTGGAGGATGAGCGAGGCGCCGCCCACCGCCGCGGCGCTTGGCCTCGGCTTCGCGGTGTTCTGGGCGCTCACGTCGATCGCGGGCGCATGGTTCGGGCGAGCGGTGAGGACGGGACGATGACATCCGAGCAGGAACAAGCGGGGTTGGCCTGGCAGATCGGCGTGTGGGACCGAATGTCCGACGTCTACCTGCGTGAGATCGACCGGCGGTTCGCGCCGGTGGTGGAGCAGGTGATCGTGCGCGCTCGGTTGGCACCCGGGGAACACGCCCTCGACCTCGGGACGGGGACTGGAGCGGTCGCTGAACGGGCCGCGCCACTCGTGGGCCCAGAGGGTCTGGTCGTGGGGGTCGATATCAGCCCGGACATGTTGCGCATAGCCCACCAGCGGATGGCCGCCCGCGGACTCACGCAGGTCAGCCTCCGCGAGGGGCGCGCCGAGGCCGTGCCGGCGGAGAACGAGGCCTTTGACGTGGTGCTGGCATCATTGAATCTCATGTACGTGATCGACCGCGCCGCCGCGGCCCGCGAGCTGGCGCGAGTCCTGCGCCCGCAGGGGCGGCTCATCGGGGCCGTCTGGGCGGAGCCGGAGGCATGTGACATCGTGCTGTTTCAACAGACCGCGGGGCGCTTCGCCGGGCCTCCACCGGTCCCGGGCGTCGGACCAGGGGCATTGGCGGACGCCGCGCCCTTTCTGCGACAGCTCGCAGACGCGGGTATCGAGGCGCGGGTGGAGCGTGAGACGCTTGGCTTCGACTTCGAGAGCTTCGGGGCGGCGTGGAATACCCTGGCCGGCGTGACCACGGCCCAGCTCCCACCCGAGCGTCAGCGAGAGGCCCAGGCGGCGGTGATGGCGGCGATGTATCCGCAGGGCGATGCGCCGCGCCACTTTCGGAACACGACCCAGTTCATCGTGGGACGCCGCGCCTAGCCACCGGAATACTGCGCGGAGCGAGAATGTCGCGGACGACCCCCGAGGAAGCATTCGCCGAGGCACGAGCGGCGATGGAGCGAGGGGACTGGGACGGTGTCTTCGCGTGCCTGGATCCCGACAACCTGCTGAAGATTGCCGAGAACGGCGTCGCCCGATTTCTGATGGGCGGCGAAGCGACCGCGGCCATCTTCACCGCTCTGTGCGCCGCGCACGACGTTCCGGGAGACATGGTGGCCGCGCTCCACACCCTCCTGCAGCGGATTACCGAGTCGGCAAGGGTGTCCGTCTCCCAGGCGAGCCGCTCGGAACCGGGAGCCATGCTCCGGCAGTCGCTCCGGCACAAGCAGATCGTCGATGAGTATCGGAAGGCGTTGAAGGCGACGCTGAAGGCGGTACCGGATCTTGCGCGGTTCACCGCCGCGCTCGAGCGAGCGCTGCGAGCCGACGGGGGAGGCGGATCCGTTTCTTCGAAGCTCTTCGTCGATGAGATCGTCGAGGAGGTGTCGATCACGGGCACCAGAGCGTGGGCGACGCGCCGGAGCGCGGCCGGCCATTCGGAGGACGTCGGCTTCGTGCGGCGGAGGGGTCAGTGGTACATCCGGGTCCTCGGCAAGCGGCCCGGAGGCGGTCGGGGCTGAGCTGAGCGTCCGGAGGTGCGTGTGGACGGCGGGCGTGGCCGTGGCGGCGACGGCAATCGCCGCCTGGTGGTGGGCCGGTTCGCAGTTGGTTCAGCCGGCTCAGCACCGTGTTGCGTTGCCCTCCGATTTCGCGGCTCGAGTCCTCACGATCGCCGGCGCCGGAAAGAGCATCGCGGCCTGGTGGCTCGATCGAGGTGAGGGTGCCCCGGCGATTCTGCTTCTCCATTCCAAACGGGCGGATCGCGCGTCGATGCTGCCTCGCGCCCGTCTGCTGGTCCGGCACGGGTTCTCGGTACTGCTGATCGATTTGCAGGCCCACGGTGAGACCTCGGGATCCGCGATCACGCTCGGCTGGCGCGAGTCAGCCGATGCCCGCTCGGCCCTCGCGTGGCTTCGGCGGCAGGATTCCTCGCGGCGGGTCGGGGTCATCGGCTGTTCGCTCGGCGGCGCCGCGGTGCTGCTCGGCCCCCAGCCTTCCGGCTTCGACGCGGCCGTGTTCGAGGCGGTCTATCCTCGCGTCGGTCGAGCGATCGAGAACCGGATTCGCATGAGGTTGGGCCCACTCGCGCCCGTGCTCACCCCGCTCCTGCTCGTTCAGCTCCGCCCGCGACTGGGCATCGCCGCGAGCGATCTCGAGCCGGTGCGCCACATCGGCCGTCTCGGAGCGCCGGTTCTCATCGTGGCGGGATCCGAGGACAGACACACGACGCTCGAGGAATCGCAGGAGCTCTTCCTGGCGGCCGCCCAGCCGAAGGAGCTCTGGGTGGTTCGCGGCGCCCGGCACCAGGACTTCATGTCCTTCGATCCGGGAGGCTATGAGTCGGCCGTCGTCGGCTTCCTCGCTCGCCACCTCCGGCCCGCCGGCTGAGGGCTTGCGACTCGAGAGCGGGCAGCGGAGAATTCGCCCATGCGTGCCCGGGTCCGGGAGCCGAGCCGTGGATCACTCCACCTACGATAAGCGCCGATACCCGATCGTGGAGGTGCGGGAAGGGTACGGAGAGTGGGTCCGCACGTACGAGCACACCGTCTATGACGAGATGGACCTGCGGCTGCTCGAGCGCTTGCGGACGGTCGACTGGTCCGCGGCGCGATCGGTGCTCGACCTCGCGTGCGGCACCGGGCGGATCGGGGCGTGGGTCAGGGGGCGTTGCCCGACCGCCGCCATCGATGGCGTCGACATCACGCCGGAGATGCTCGACGTGGCGCGGCGTCGGGGTATCTACCGGACCCTCGGCATCGCCGACGTCTCCCGGACAGGGCTTGCCGCCGCCACCTACGATCTCTGCACGCAGTCGCTCGCGGACGAGCACCTGCCCGATCTGCGACCGCTCTACCAGGAGGTGGGGCGCGTCAGCAGGCGTGGAGGCCACTTCGTCATGGTAGGGTACCACCCCCAGTTCCTCATGGCGGGCGTGCCCACGCACTTCGATCGGGCCCCCGGCGAGTCCATCACGATCCGGAGCTATGTGCACCTCCTCAGCGACCACGTGAAGGCCGCTCATGCGGCCGGCTGGTCGCTTCAGGAGATGGACGAAGGGCTCGTCGACGACGATTGGCTGCGCAAGAAGCCGAAGTGGGAGGGCTACTCGGGGTTGCCGATCAGCTTCTCGACGGTCTGGCGGCGGGCATAGGCAACCGGTGAGACTGCCACGCCGCATTCACATCTTCGGCGCCTCGGGGAGTGGAACGACCACCCTCGCCTCGGCGCTGGCGGCACGGCACGGACATCGGCACCTGGATACCGACGAGTTCTTCTGGCTCCCGACCGATCCGCCGTACCGGGAGATCCGGCCACGCGAGGCGCGGCTGGCGCTGCTGCGTCGTGCGCTTGGGGAGGCGCCGTCGTGGGTGCTGTCCGGATCGCTCTGCGGGTGGGGAGACCCGCTCATCGAGGAGTTCGACCTGGTCGTCTTCCTCGTGGTGCCGACCGAGGTCCGGCTGGCTCGCCTGCGGGCGCGCGAGGTCGAGCGCTACGGCCACGACGCGATCGCGCCCGGCGGCCCGCGCGGCCACGCTCACGTCGAGTTCCTCGACTGGGCCGGCCGCTACGACGCGGGCGGCCCGGAGATGCGCAGTCGCGCCCTGCACGACGCGTGGCTGTCGGCGCTGCCGGGCCCGACCCTGCGCCTGGAGGGCGATCGCCCCGCCCCCGAGCAGCTGGCCCGGATCGAGGCCTTCGTCGAAGCGGGGCCGCCGGTGGAGGCGCCCGCGCTGATCCTCGTGGACCTGCAGGCCGCCGCCTTCGGGGGTCACGGGATCCCACCCGTGCACGATCCCGACCTCCTGCTCGGGAATGTCCGCACGCTCCTCCAGGCCGCCCGCAGGTCGGCCCTTCCCGTCGTTCACATCCAGCACTGCGCCGCCCCCGGGGACGTGTTCGCGGAGGGCGCGCCGGGCTGGCCGATATTCCCGCCGGTGGGCCCGGCGGGTAGTGAGCCCGTCGTGCGGAAGCGGGCCGGGAACGCCTTCGAGGGGACCGACCTCCATGCGAGGCTCCAAGGGATCGGCGCGCGGACCCTCGTCG
>Ga0187892_10005894_pt1 | contig 18739 bp, 18 predicted proteins | sample MA1701073metaG_FD_139345 | JGI IMG/M metagenome (GOLD analysis project Ga0187892, IMG submission 139345) | Bio-ooze microbial communities from a basaltic lava cave in the Kipuka Kanohina Cave System on the Island of Hawaii, USA - MA170107-3 metaG ...
ACGAGCTGCGCGACCCGCATCCCCCGCGTCACCGCCACGGGCTCCGTGCCCAGATTGATCATCGGGATCATCAACTCGCCCCGATAGTCGGCATCGACCGTGGCGGGGGCATTGGGGAGGGTCAGGCCGTGCTTCAGCGCCAGGCCGGAGCGCGGCCGCACTTGCGCCTCGTACCCGGCGGGAATCGCGAGCGCCAGACCGGTCCGCACCAGCCGCCGCTCGAGCGGGCCCAACACGAAATCGGGCTCGGCGCTCGACACGTCGAACCCCGCGGAACCCTCCGTCTGGCGGGTCGGCAGCGGCAGCCCGTCGTGGTGCGGCAGGGTCAGCACCTGCACCACGGCGGCCATCTACACCAGTGTCTGCGGATCCGCCAGCGGCAACCCGAACGCCTCCGCCACGCCGGGATACACCACCTGGCCCTGGATCACGTTCAGCCCCAGGAACAGCGCCCGATCGTCCTTGCACGCCGGCCGCCACCCCAGCCGCGCCAGCCGCTTGGCGTAGGCGAACGTCGCGTTGGTGAGGGCGAGCGTGGACGTGCGCGGCACGCCCCCCGGCATGTTGGCCACGGCATAATGGATGATGCCGTCCACCACGTAGGTCGGCGCCTCGTGTGTCGTGGGCCGGATCGTCTCGATGCACCCGCCCTGGTCCACGGCCACGTCCACCACCACCGAGCCCGGCTTCATCACCTTCAAGTCCGCCCGCTTCACGAGGTGCGGCGCCTTGGCGCCCGGCAACAGCACGGCGCCGATCACGAGATCGGCCTTGCGCAATTGCTCGACGATGTTGTGCCGGTTGGAGAACAGGAGATCGACGTTGGCGGGCAGCACATCGGATAAGTAGCGCAGGCGATCGAGCGAGACGTCCAGCAGGGTGACGTGCGCCTGCAGGCCCGCCGCCATCTTCGCGGCGTTGGTTCCCACCACCCCGCCCCCGATGATCAGCACCTCGGCGGGGAGCACCCCCGGCACCCCGCCCAGCAGGATCCCGCTCCCGCCGAACACCTTCTCCAAATACTTCGCCCCCTCCTGCACCGCCATCCGCCCCGCGACCTCGCTCATCGGCGTGAGCAGGGGCAGCTCGCCCGTCGAGAGCTGCACCGTCTCGTAGGCGATCGCCACCGCGCCCGAGCCGATCACCGCCCGCGTCAGCGCCTCCGACGCCGCGAAATGAAAGTAGGTGAAGATCACCTGCCCACGCCGCATCCGCGGCCACTCGGCCTCGATCGGCTCCTTCACCTTCACGATCATCTCGGCCTTGCGCCACACCTCCTCCGCCCCGCCCACGAGCGTCGCCCCCGCAGCCGCGTATGCCTCGTCCGCGAATCCCGAGCCCAGCCCCGCCCCCCGCTCCACCAGCACCGTGTGCCCGTCGCCCACCAAGGACTCGGCGCCCGCCGGCACCAGCGCCACGCGATGCTCGGCCGTCTTGATCTCCTTCGGCACCCCGACGATCATCGTCCGATCCCCCTCCCCCGCATCAGGTGCCGCCGTTCGGCCCGAGCCACGTCACCGTCTGGCGCTCGGGGGCGAAGAACTCCGCCGCCACCGCTCCCACCTCGTCCGCCGTCAACGCCTCGATCGCCGCGAGCAGCCGGTCCACGCTGCGGAACGGCTCCTCGTAGACCGCGACGCCCGCCAAACGATACATGCGGGCCGTGGGACTCTCCAGCGACAGCACCAGCTGGCCCTGCGTCTGGCGCTTGGCCTCCGCCAGCGCCTCGCCGTGCAGCCCCTCCCGCGCCAGCTTGCCATACTCCTCGCGGATCGCCTCGGCCGCCCGCCGCGCCGTGGCCGGCTGCGTTCCGACGTACACGCCCGCCGCCCCCACGCCCCGGTGGAACGAGGTGAACGAGTAGACGGCATAGGCCAGGCCCAGCTCCTCCCGGATGCGCTGGAAGAGCCGGCTCGACATCCCGCCGCCGAACACGTTGGCCAGCACCATCAGGGCGTACTTGCGCGGATCCGAGAACGGCACGGTGTCGGTCCCGAACACGATATGGGTCTGCGCCGTGTCCCGCCCGTGCCGCGCCTCGGCCCCCCGCACCGCGGGCGGCGCCGTCGCGAGCGGCGGCGGGCCCCCGGCGGGCGCCCCGTCGTCGAACCAGCCGTGCTCGGCCAGCAGCGCGAGCAGCCGCTCGTGCTCCAGGTTGCCGGCGGCCGCAATCGCGCAGTTGCGCGGCACGTAGGCGCGCTCGTGCAGCCCGCGAAGGTCATCGCGTGACAGTCCGCCTACCGTCTCGCGGGTGCCCAGGATCGGATAGCCGTAGGGGTGTGACGGCCACATGGCCTCGGCCGCGAGGTCGAAGACCAGGTCGTCGGGGGTGTCCTGAACGGTGTTGATCTCCTCGAGCACGACGTTGCGCTCGAGGGCGAGGTCGGTCTCGCGTAGCACCGGGCGGCGCACGAGGTCGGTAATGACGTCCACCGCGCGCGGCAGGTCGGCGTCCAGCACGCGGGCGTGGAACGCGGTCGAGTCGCGCGACGTGTAGGCGTCGAGCGAGCCGCCGTGCGCTTCGAGGGCGAGCGCGATCTCCCGCGCCGTGCGCCGCTCCGTGCCCTTGAACACCATGTGCTCGAGCAGGTGCGACACGCCCATCTTGGGCCGGGCCTCGTGCGCGCTGGCGGTGCGCACCCACACGCCCACGGCGGCCGAGCGCACCGTGGGCATCCGCTCCGACAGGACCGTGACGCCGTTCGAGGCGGTGGTCTGCCGGATCCCCGCGTCGAGCTGCTCGGTCCGCACGGAGGGGCCTACTTCTTCTCGAGCAGCGCCTTCCGGGACAGCCGCATTCGGCCCCGCTCGTCCACCTCGAGCAGCTTCACCTTGACCCGGTCGCCGCGCTTGAGCACGTCCTCGGTGCGCTCCGTGCGCCCGTGCTGCAGCTCGGAGATGTGCAGCAGCCCCTCGACGCCGGGCGTGATCTCGACGAACGCGCCGAACGCCGTCGTGCTCTTCACCACCCCCTCGTACACCGACCCCACCTCGGGCTCGTGCACGATCGCGGCGATCATATCGCGCGCCTTCTCGCCCCCCTCCCCCACGGCCGAGATCGTGACCAGGCCGGTATCATCCACGTTGATCTCGGCGCCGGTCTGCTCTTGGATCGAGCGGATCACCTTCCCCTTGGGGCCGATGATTTCGCCGATCTTGTCGGGCTTGACCTGAATCGTGATGATGCGCGGCGCGTAGCGCGACAGCTGCGAGCGCGGCTCCGGCATCGCCTGATCCATGATGTCGAGGATGTGAAGCCGGGCCACCCTCGCCTTCTCCAGCGCCTCGCCCAGGATCCGGAAGTCCAGCCCCTCGATCTTGATGTCCATCTGGATCGACGTGACGCCCTGCTTCGTGCCCGCGACCTTGAAGTCCATGTCCCCGAGGTGGTCCTCGGCGCCGAGGATGTCCGTCAGCACCGCCACGCGGTCACCTTCCTTGATCAGGCCCATCGCCACGCCGGCGCAGGCCGCCTTGGCGGGCACGCCGGCGTCGAACAGCGCGAGCGAGCCGCCGCACACCGTGGCCATGGACGACGAGCCGTTCGACTCGAGGATGTCGGAGACGATCCGGATGGTGTAGGGGAACGCCGTGTACTCCGGCAGGATCTGAAGGACCGCCCGCTCGGCGAGCGCCCCGTGTCCGACCTCGCGCCGCGACACGCCCCGGATCGGCTTCACCTCGCCCGTCGAGAACGGGGGGAAGTTGTAGTGCAGCATGAACGACTTCGTCGTCTCCTGGGCCACGTCGATCGAGTCGATGCGCTGCTCGTCGCTCACGCTGCCCAGCGTCACCGAGACGAGCGCCTGCGTCTGCCCGCGCGTGAACAGGGCCGAGCCGTGCGTGCGCGGCAGCACCCCCACCTCGCACGAGACGGGCCGCACCGTGTCGAGCGCCCGGCCGTCGATCCGCTCGCCCCGCGCGAGCACCTGCTCGCGCATGGTGCGGTACTCGATCTCCTCCAGCACCGCCGCGACGTCCTTCAGGTTGTCCGAGAACTCCGCCGTGAGCTGCTCCTGCACCGTCGAGCGCAGCGCCGCGAGCGCCTGGGCGCGCTCCGCCTTCTCGGGCAGGTTGAGCGCCTCGGTCACCCGCGACGCCGCGAGCGCGCGCACTCGGGCCACCAGCGCCGCCGGCGCCTCGACCTTCACCCACTCCATTTTCGGCTGCCGCAGGTCGGCCACCAGCTCGTCGGCCGCCCCCAGCAGGTCGCGGATCCCGCGGTGCGCGATCTCCAGCCCCTTGATGATCTGCGCCTCCCCCAGCTCGTCGGCCCCGCCCTCCACCATCACGATCGAGTCGCGCGATCCCGACACGATGAGGTCGAGATCGGAGAACTCCCGCTGCTGGAAGGTCGGATTGAGAATCCAGGCGCCGTCCACCCGCCCCACCCGCACCCCCGCGATCGGCCCGCCCCACGGCACCTTCGACTGCGTCAGCGCCGCCGACGCCGCCGTGATGCCGAGCACGTCGGCATCGTTCTCCTGGTCGGCCGACAGCACGTACACGAACACCTGGACCTCGTTCTTGAAACCCTCCGGGAAGAGCGGCCGGATCGAGCGGTCGATCACCCGCGCCGACAGAATCTCGTCATCGGAGGGCCGGCCCTCGCGCTTCAAAAAGCCGCCGGGGATCTTGCCGGCGGCGTAGCTCTTCTCGCGGTACTCGACCGTCAGGGGGAAATAGGGAAGGTTCGCGATGTTGTCCGACACCGTCACCGCCGCCAGCACCACCGTTTCTCCGTACTGCAGCAGGCACGATCCCGCCGCCTGCTTGGCCAGGCGTCCGGCCTCCAGCCGCAGCGACCGGCCGGCAAACTCGCGCTCGACGTGCTTCACACTGGTACCTGTCTAGAGCAATCAGAGACCACGCCGGGCGCGCCGGTGCTCTGTCCGGCCCGCGCCCCGCGCGACACGTGGAACAGCACTAGTGGCGGAGACCGAGCTCGCTGATGAGCTGCCGGTAGCGCTCCAGGTCCGAGCGCTTGAGGTACTCCAGCAGCCGGCGGCGCTTGCTCACCATCTTCAGCAGGCCGCGCTGGCCGTGGTAGTCCTTGGCGTGCACCCGGAAATGCCCGGTGAGACCGTTGATGCGCTCCGTGAGCAGCGCCACCTGCACCGGCGCGGAGCCGGTGTCGCGGTCGTGCCGCCCGTATTTCCGAACGGGCGTCGTCGTGTCGTTCATAGACCCAGTTTCCTAATCGCCGTTAGCACACTAAGTTACCAGCGCCGACACCGAATGTAAAGCCGCCCCGGACCAACACATGACGACCCCCGCGTCCGCCGATCTCGTCGGCCAGACCCTCGGCCCCTACCGCCTGGACCGCCTGCTCGGCCAGGGCGGCTTCGCCTGGGTCTTCGCCGGCCGCGAGCCCGACGGCGCCCCCGTCGCCGTCAAGGTCCTCAAGCCCCGCTACGCCGGCGACCCGCAGTTCGAGTCCCGCTTCCGCCACGAAAGCGAGACCGCCGCCCGGCTCCAGCACCCCCACATCATCCGCATCCGGTCCGTGGCCAAGACCGGCGACAACGTCTACTTCGCCATGGACCTGTGCGTCGACAGCCTCGGCGCCCGCCTCACCCGCGACGGCGTCGTCCCCGAGCCCGACCTCCTCCGCATCGCCAAGGACATCGCCCAGGGCCTCGGCTTCGCCCACAGCCAGGACGTGATCCACCGCGACTTGAAGCCCGACAACGTCCTGCTGCGCGCCGACGGCAGCGCCGTGCTCACCGATTTCGGCATCGCGCGCGCCGCGTCCGGGTACGCCACCTCCACCGGCGTCAACATGACGATCGGGACCCCCCACTACCTCTCCCCCGAGCAGGCGCAGGGGCGCTCGCTCGACCACCGCGTGGACTTCTACGCCCTCGGCGTCACCCTCTTCAAGGCGGCCACGGGCGAGGTGCCCTTCACGTCCACCGACTGGTTCGAGCTGGCGCGCATGCACGTGGAAGATCCGCCGCCCGCGCTGCGCAAGAAACGCCCCGCGGTGTCGAAACGCTTCGAGCGGATCGTGCTCAAGTGTCTGGCCAAGCACCCGGACGATCGCTACCAGGACGCCGCCGCGCTGCTCGCCGACCTGACCGACGTGGAATTGCGCCAGCGCCCGACCGGGGAGATCGGCGTCGCGCCCGCGAGCACCGCCGAGCGGGAAACCGTGTTCGCGCGGTCCCCGCGCGGCGCCTGGTGGCCCTACCTGGCGGCCCTCGCCGCCCTCACGGCGCTCGTGGCCCTGGTGGTGGGGCTGATGCGCTGAACCAGCGCCGCAATGTCGCGGTTAGCCGTCGCCACACGGAGTACCCTTCCCCCTTCCCCCTTCCCCCTTCCCCAAGTACGCTCGCCGCCACCCTCCGCAGCTCGTCCTCGTATTCCCCCGGAAACGGCCGCGCCGCCGCTCGCAGCGCGAACCCCGGCGCATCCCCGCTCCCGGCCAGCTCGACCATGCCCGGCGCCGCCCGCTCGATGACGTCCATCAGCGGCCGCAACGTGTCCCGTTTCCCACGTCCCGTTTCCCGGTAATAGGCCTCCGCCACGGCCGCGATCAGCCCCTCCGCCGGCAGTTTACCGGCGACGTACGCGGCGAGCGCGTCTTCAGCGCGGGATGTTGCGGAGGACATCGTTCGTCAGCGCCAGCGCCATGATGCCCAGGAGCACCAGCATCCCGATCTGGCTGAGCCGCGTCCGCAGCGCGACCGACAGCGGCCGGCCGCGCACGCCTTCGGCGATGAGGAACATCAGGTGGCCGCCGTCGAGCACCGGGATCGGCAACAGGTTCAGCACCGCGAGGCTGACCGAGAAGAACGCCATGAACCGCAGGAACCAGGCGCCACCGAGCCGGGCCGCCTGGCCCGACATCTGGGCGACGGCGATCGGGCCGCCGATCTCGCGCAGCGGTACCTCCCGGGTCACGAGCCCCTTGAGGATGCCCACGACCGCCGCCGCCGTCCCCAGCGTCTGATCCGCGCCGGCCACGATGGCGCGACCCAGGCCCAGCGCCACGAACGTCGTCGGCGGGTCGTTCTGCACACCGATCTGCCCGTACACCCGCGGCCCGCCGCCCGTGGTATCGGTCGCGGGCCGCTCCTCGGGCACCACGGTAACCGGGACGACCCGGCCGTCGCGCCACAGGTCGAGCCGCAGCGGCCGGCCCGCGCTCGCCCGGATGATCCGGACCGCGTCGCCCCAGGAGCGCAGCGTATCGCCGTCGGCCCGGAGCAGCTGGTCGCGCGGCTTGATCCCGGCGCGCGCCGCGGGCTTCCCCGGCTCGACGAACCCGATCGTCGGTGGGATCAGGGGCACCAGCGCCCGGGCCACCGTGCGCCGCAGGCTATCGTCATCGGCGGCCAGCCGCACCACGACCGCGGTCAGCCGTCCTTCGACCTCGAAGTGAATCTCGGTCCGCGCGGTCAGCACGCCCTCCAGCACTGCGTCCCACGAGGCGACGGGGCGCCCCTCGACGCGCGTGATGCGGTCGCCCGCGGCCAGCCCGTCCAGGCCCGCGGCCCCGGCGGCAAGGGCGACGGAATCGATCGTGGTGGTCGCCAGGCGCGGCGCCCCCTTCACCGCGAGCAGACCGGCGTAGATGAGGAAGGCCAGGATGACGTTCATCGTCACCCCGGCGAGGATGACGGCGATCCGGGCCCACAGCGGCTGGCGGTCGAAGGCCCGCGCCGGGTCGATCGGCACGTCGCTCTTGCCGCCCTCGAGCGATTCGCCGACCGGCTCGTCCTCGAGCCCGGCCATCTTCACGTAGCCGCCGAGCGGAATCCAGCAGATCCAGTACTCGGTCTCGCCCCGCCGCCAGCTCGCGATCGGCCGGCCGAAGCCGAGCGAGAACCGCAGCACCTGGATCCCGACGGCCTTGGCGACCAGGAAATGGCCGGCCTCGTGCACGAAGATGAGGACGCCCAGCACCACCAGCGCCGCCGCCACGTACAGCCCGATCGTTCCTAGCACGCCGCCCCCGCCTCCCGCGCGAGCCGCCGCGCCTCGCCGTCGGCGGCGAGCACCGCCTCGAGCGAGTCGGCGTCGCGGCGCCCGTGCCGCTCCAGCACCAGCTCCACGATCTGCGCGATCCGCCCAAAGCGGATCCGGCCCGCGAGGAACTCCGCCACCGCCACCTCGTTCGCCGCGTTGAACGCCGCGGGCGCCGTCCCCCCGGCCAGCGCGGCCGCGCGGCCGGCGGCGTACGCGCGGAACACGTCGCCCCGCACCGGCTCGAACGACAGGCTCCCGGCGGCCACGGGGTCGAAGCGCCGCACCCCGGCGTCGCTCGCCCGGTCGGGATGGGTCAACGCGTACAGGATCGGCAGCTCCATCGTGGGGAAGCCGACCTGGGCCAGCACCGAGCCGTCCACGAACTCGACGAAGGCGTGCACCAGCGACTGGGGGTGCACCACCACATCGACGGCCTCATACGGCAGGCCGAAGAGAAACCGCGCTTCGATCACCTCGAGGGCCTTGTTCACGAGCGTCGCCGAGTCCACCGTGATCTTCGGCCCCATGCGCCACGTCGGGTGGCGCAGCGCCTGCTCGACCGTGGCGTCGGCCACCTGCTCGGGCGTCCAGGTGCGGAAGGGCCCGCCCGAGGCCGTCAGGATCAGCCGCGCGAGGTCGGCCGGCCGCCGTCCCGTGATGCACTGCAGCACCGCGCTGTGCTCGGAATCGACCGGCACGATCTCGCCGCCGCCCTCGCGCGCCGCCCGCGTGACCAGCTCGCCCGCCATCACGAGCGTTTCCTTGTTGGCCAGCGCGACCCGCTTGCCCGCGCGCAGCGCGGCGAGCGTCGCCTCGAGCCCCGCGGCCCCCACGATCCCGTTCACGACGATACGAACGTCCGGGTGCGTGGCGGCTTCGACGAGGCACGCCGTACCCTTCCCCCTTCCCCCTTCCCCCTCCCCCGAATTCACGAGGCCTACGTAGCTCGGCCGCCACTCCGCCGCCTGTTGCTCGAGCAGCTCCGCGTTCGAGTGGGCGGTCAGCGCCACGATGCGAAACCGGTCGCGCTGCCGCGCAACGACCCGGAGGGTGGAGCAGCCGATCGACCCCGTGGACCCCAGGACGGCGACGCCGACCGTCATATCACGCCGTACAGGGCCAGCAGCGCGGCCGTGGCCGGGATGACGAAGTAGAGCGAGTCGAGCCGGTCGAGCACGCCACCGTGTCCGGGGATCAGGTCGGAGGAGTCCTTCACGCCCGCCTCGCGCTTGAGCAGCGATTCGGCGAGATCCCCCACCTGCCCCACGACGCCGACCACGAGCCCGATACCCAGGAGCTGCCACACGCCGAACTGCCAGCCGAACCGGTTCAGCACGAGCAGGCCGAGCGCGACCGCGAAGACCAGTGCGCCGGCTAGGCCCCCGGCGGCGCCGGACCAGGTCTTTCGCGGCGACAGCACCGGCGCCATCTTGGGGCCCCCGAACTGCGAGCCCGCCGAGAACGCCGCGGTGTCGCAGATCCAAGTCAGCGCCAGCGGGAAGACCGCGAGGACCAGGTAGGCGAGCGGTTGACGCTCGCTGTTCAGGCCGTGGCGGATGACGATGAGGAAGGCGAGCGGGGCCGACGCATACAGGGCGCCGAACACGGTCACGGCGACAGCCGTGAGCGGCCGCCCCTTGGGACCGCGCTGGGCCATGGCGACCACGGGTAGCGCGAGCAGCCACAGGACGCCGGCGTACCACGCGGTGGTGCCCCCCGGCCAGCCCAGCCGGTGTGCCGCGTAGGTGGCGAGCGGAATCGCCGCGGCGGCGGCATACCCCGGGGCCGCCAGGGCGTCGATCCCCTGCCTGCGGGCGAGGTCGAACACCTCGCGCGTGCCCAGCACGCCGAGCGCCGCGATGGCACCGGCCAGGGGCCAGCCCCCCAGCCACAGCGCCCCGACCGCCGCCGGGATCAGCACGGCGGCGATGCCGATGCGGGTCGAGAGATTGCCGGCCATCAGGCCGTGACCCGGCCGAACCGCCGCTCGCGCCCCTGGTAGTGGCGGATCGCCTCGAACAGATCCCGCCGGGTGAAGTCGGGCCACAGGACCGGCGTGACGTACAGCTCGGTGTAGGCGAGCTGCCACAGCAGGAAGTTGGAAAGCCGGAACTCTCCCGAGGTGCGGATCAGCATGTCAGGATCGCCCCACGGCGCGGTGTACAGCGTCGCGGCGAGGGACGCCTCGTCCACGTCCTCGAGCCGCCGCGTCCCGCGCAGCACCTCGTCGGCGAGCAGCCGCGCCGCGCGCGCCAGCTCCGCCCGCGCGGAGTAGGAGATGCACAGGTTCACCGCGAGCCGGGTGCCACCCTCGGTGCGCCGCTCCAGGTCGGCCACGGCCCCCCGGGCCCCCGCGCCCAGTCGGCCGCGCTCGCCCAGGACGGTGACCCGCACGCCCTGGCGCTCCAGCTCCTCGGCCTCGCGCGCGATGTACTCCTCCAGCAGCTCCATCAGCGCGTCGATCTCGCTCGCCGGGCGCTGCCAGTTCTCGTCGGAGAACGCGAACAGCGTGAGGACCTCGACCCCCGCCGCGATCGCCCCTTCGACCGCCTCCCGCACGGCCTGCATCCCCGCCCGATGTCCCAGCGGGCGCGAGAGCCCGCGGGTCCGGGCCCAGCGGCCGTTGCCGTCCATGATGATCGCCACGTGGCGCGGCACGCCGCCGATGAGCCGCAGCTCGGTCAGGAGGTCGCCGGTCACGTCACACTTCCATGATCTCGGCCTCTTTGACCTTGACCGCCTCGTCGACCAGCCGGATGTGGTCGTCGTGCAGCTTCTGCACGTCCTTCTCGGTGTGCTTCTTGTCGTCGTCGGACACGTGCTCGGTCTTCTTGACCTTCGCGATCGCTTCCGTGCGCGCGTGGCGGATCGCGACGCGGCCCTCCTCGGCGAACTTGTGCACGAGCTTCACCAGCTCGCGCCGCCGCTCCTCGGTCAACACCGGGAGCGGCAGGCGGATCACGTTGCCGTCGCTCGAGGGCGTCAGGCCCAGGTCCGAGGTCAGGAGCGCCTTTTCGATGGCCTTGAGGAGGCCCTTGTCCCACGGTTGCACCGTGAGGAGCTTGGGCTCCGGCGCGGCGACGCTCGCCACCTGGGTCAGCGCCATCTCGCTGCCGTACGCCTCGACGCGCACGAGATCGAGCAGCGCCGTGGTGGCCTTGCCGCTCCGCACGGTCGCCAGCTCGCGCTTGACCGCCTCGACCGTCTTGGCCATCGCCTGCTTGGCGTGCTTTACGTGGTCCGCAAGGGTCATTGGACGATGGTGCCGACGCGCTCGCCGGCCAGCACCCTGGCCGTCGCGCCGGGCTGGTTGATGTTGAACACCACGATGGGCAGCCGGTTTTCCTTGCACAAGCCGAAGGCGTTCGCGTCCATCACGCCGTACCCCTGCACCAGCGCGTCCTGGAACGACAGCGCCGGCAGGAGCCGGGCCTTCGGGTCCTTCCGCGGATCGGCCGTGTAGACGCCGTCCACGTTCGTGGCCTTCATCAGGACCTGCGCCTCGATTTCCAGCGCCCGGAGCACGGCCGCGGTGTCCGTCGAGAAGTACGGGTTCCCCGTGCCCCCAGCGAAGATCACGAGCCGTCCCTTTTCGAGATGGCGCACCGCGCGGCGCCGGATGTAGGGCTCCGCCAGCTCCTCCATGCGGATCGCCGTCATGACGCGCGTGTCCAGCCCCTTCTTCTCCAGCACGTGCTGCAGCGCGAGCGCGTTGATGACGGTCGCGAGCATCCCCATGTAGTCCGCCGAGACCCGGTCCATGCCCTGCTGGCTCGCGGTCGTGCCGCGTAGAATGTTGCCCCCGCCGACCACCAGCCCGAGCTGCGCGCCCAGGGCCGCGACGGTCTTGATCTCGTCGCTGAGCCGGTCGATGACGCCGAAATCGATCCCCGAGCCGCCGGTGCGGGTGCCGGCGAACGCTTCGCCGGAGATCTTGAGCAGCGCCCGAGAGTAGCCGACCGTCCCCGCCACTCACCCGCCTCCGAGCTCGAAGCGCGCGAACCGCCGCACGACCACCTTCTCGCCGGTCTTCGCCGCCAGGCGGGTCACCAGCTCGCCGACCGTCACCTGGTCGTCCTTGGCGAACTTCTGCTCGAGGAGGACGGTCTCTTCGTAGAACTTCTGGAGCCGCCCCTGGACGATCTTCTCCTTCACGGCGTCGGGCTTCTTCTCCTCGGCGACCTGCTGCTCGTAGATGCGCCGCTCCCGGGCTACGACCTCGGGCGGCAGATCCGCGACGCTCACCGCGAGCGGGCGGGCCCACGCGACGTGCACCGCGATGTCCTTGGCCAGCTGACGGAACTCCTCGTTGCGCGCCACGAAGTCGGTCTCGCTGTTCAACTCGACCATCGTGGCGACCTTGCCGTTGAAGTGCACGTAGACCTCGATCACGCCCTCCGCCGCAGTCCGCTCGGCCCGCGTCTCCGCCTTGGAGGCGTAGCGGACGCGCAGGATCTCCTCGGCCCTGGTCGGGTCACCCCCCGCTTCCTCCAGGGCCTTCTTGCAGTCCATCATGCCGGCACCGGTCTTCGCGCGCAGCTCTTGCACCAGCTTCGCACTGATCTCTTTAGCCATCGTCTCCACGTACGCTCCCTCGTGAAAACGCCGCCCTCGCGCCGGAGCGCTCCAGGGCGGCGACCGATGAATCGTCGGTGCGATCGCGCGGTTACGCGTCGCCGCCCGACGATGCGGCCGGTGCCGGGGGCCCCTCCGTCTTGATCCGGGCGGCGATCGCCTCCGGCTTGGGCCGGCGCTTGCGCCGCGTGGGCCGCGCCCCCCGCCGCTCCCCCCCCTCGGCCTCGGCCTCGACGCCCGTCTCCGTCGAGTAAGTCACGCCTTCGCCCTCCTCCACCGCGTCGCGCAGCGGGACCTGCCGCCGCGCGTCACTCACGGTGTCGGCCACCGCCGCCGCGAGCAGCGAGACCGCCCGGATGGCGTCGTCGTTGCCCGGAATCGGCACGGTGATCGTGTCGGGGTCGGCATTGGTGTCCACGATCGCGACCACCGGAAGGCCCAGCTTGTTCGCCTCCGCCACCGCGATCCGCTCCTTCTTCGCGTCCACGATGAAGAGCGCCCCCGGCAGACGCGCCATCTGCTTGATGCCCGACAGGTACTTCTCGAGCTTCACCCGCTCGCGCTCGAGCAGCAGCTGCTCTTTCTTCGTGTAGTGCTCGAACTCGCCCTCCGCCGCCCCCTGCTCCAGCTCCTTGAGCCGCTTGATCTGCTTCTTGATCGTCTGGTAGTTCGTCAGCGTGCCGCCCAGCCACCGCTCCGTCACCCAGAATCCGCCGGCCCGCTGCGCTTCCGTCTGGATGATCGCCCGCAGCTGCTTCTTGGTGCAGACGAACAGCACGCTCTCACCCTTGAGCACGATGCCGCGCAACAGCTCCTGCGCCTGGGCGAGCTGGCGCAGGGTCTTCTGCAGGTCGATGATGTAGATGCCGCTGCGCTCGGCGAAGATGAAGCGCCGCATCTTGGGGTTCCAGCGGCGTGTCTGATGGCCGAAATGGACTCCCGCTTCCAGCAGATCCTGCAGCTGAGGCTGCGTCATGCACTCCCTTTCCGATGTGTTTCAGCCGTCAGCCGTCAGCGCTCAGCCGTCAGCAAAGCTGACAACTGACGGCTGACGGCTGACGGCTCCGCTTACCGCTTGCTGAACTGGAACCGCTTGCGCGCACCCGCCTGCCCCGGCTTCTTGCGCTCCACCACCCGGGGGTCTCGCGTCAGCAGGCCCTGCTCCCGCAGCTTCTTGCGGTGCCGGTCGTCGGCCAGCACCAGCGCCCGCGCGATCGCCAGCCGCAGGGCGCCGGCCTGGCCCGTGAGCCCCCCGCCCGCCACGATCGCACGCACGTCGAACGCGCCCAGGGTGTCGGTCGCGGTGAACGGCTGCTGGATGTGCGACACCAGCGAGCCGCGCGGAAAATAGTCGCCCAGCGTCCGGCCGTTGATGTTCCACTTGCCCGCGCCCGGCGTCAGGTACACCCGGGCGACGCCGACCTTGCGCCGCCCCACGGCGTGCCACCGCAGCTCCGGCGTGATCGCCGTCACCCGGCCTCCCCCAGCCGCAGCGGCTGCGGCTGCTGGGCCGCATGCGGATGCTCGGGCCCCGCGTACACCTTCAGCATCTGCTTGACGTGCTGGCGCGACAACGTCGTCTTGGGCAGCATGCCCCACACCGCCCGCTCGATCACCCGCTCCGGGTGCTTCGCCAGCACCGTACGCACCGGCGTGAACTTCTCGTGTCCCATGTAGCCCGTGTGCCGGAAGTAGCGCTTCTGGTCGAGCTTACGGCCCGTCAGCCGCACCCGCTCGGCATTCACCACGATCACGGCGTCACCGCCGTTGGCGTGCGGGGTGAACGTCGGCTTGTGCTTGCCGCGCAGCACCTGCGCGACGCGGCTCGCGAGGCGGCCCAGCGGCTGCCCCGCCGCGTCCACCACGTACCAGCGGCGCTCGATCTCGTTCGGCTTCAGCGTATAGGTCTTCATTCCCCGTTCCGGAATCACCACAGACTCGAAGGTTACCGACGTGCTAACCGTTTGTCAACGAGGCGGTTCCGCACTCGCAAGCGTGACCAGCACCGCCCCCCGTTCGACCGCTTCACCGACCCGCACGTGCACCCGCTCCACCTGCCCGCCATGCGGCGCGCGCAGCTCGTTTTCCATCTTCATCGCTTCCACGACCACCAGGCCCGCGCCCCCCTCCACCCGCTGCCCCTCCTCCACCTCGATCCGCACCACCAACCCGGGCATGGGCGCCACCACCGTGCCCCCCCGCAGTGCCCCGGCCCCGGTCCCCGTGAGCGCCCGGATCTGCCCCGTCCGCTCGTCCACCACCTCGACCTCGAGGCGCTCGCCCGCCACGCCGAGGGCCCAGCGGCTCCCGCCGAGCGACTCGGCCGCCACCGTCCACGACTCGCCCCCCAGCAGCAGGTGCACGAGCGGCGTCCCCGGCACCGCCGCGAGATGACCGTCCACGCGACGACCGTCCACCGTCAGCCGCCCGCCCTCGACGACGACCTCCCACACTCGTCCCCCGACCCGCACCGCGTACTTCACGATGCGGCCTCCAGCGCGACCACGACGCCGACCTGCGCCGTCTGCGGGAACAGGTCGAAGGCCCGGATCCCGGTCACGCGGTAGGCGACGTTGAGCCGTCGCAGATCGCGCGCCAGGGTGGCCGGATCGTGCGACAGGTACGCGAGCCGCGCGATTGGCGCGCCGGTGAGCCGCAGCGTGACGTTCCAGTGCAGGCCGCTCGGAGGCGGGGCGACGACCGCGGCTCGCGGCTCGGGCAGGACGGCCAGCAGCTCCTCGGCGCGACCGGCGACGAACCGGACGGGCGGGTCGATCGCCCGGGCCCGCGCCCACGCGATCGCTTGTTCGTCGGCATCGACACTCACCACGCTCGCGCCCCGTGCGGCCAGGAGCGCCGCCGTGTCCCCGATCCCGCCATACAGGTCCCATACCACAGCGCCCTCCATCGTACCGAGCTGGTCCACGGCCCACGCGCGCGCCCGGGCGCTCATCTCCGGGTTCAGGTCCTCGAAGGCGGTGGGGGGAAAGCCCGTCGCCGGACCGGCCAGGACCCGGGCGGCACCGTCCACGGGCCGCCACCAGCAGATCACGTCCGGCCCCTCGCCGTCGGCGAGGATGGCGCGCAGCGCCTCGGCCGACCGCCACGGCTCCCCGGGCGATTCCGCGATGACGTGGCGCCGGCCTTCGCGATCGAGCCGCAACGTGAGCCGGGTCAGCCGGTCCGGAAGCAGCGCGAGCCGGGAGCGGAGCTCGTGCCACAGCGCCGTGATCCGCGGGTCGGCGATGTGACACTCCGCCAGCGGGAAGACGGCCGCCGGATGATCATAGGGATGCAGCCCCACGATGTGCGCGGACGCCCGCCGCCCCGGCCGCGCAGTGAGCGTCAGCAGGTGGCGGTAGCGCCAGGGCGAGGCGGCGCCCACGATCGCGGGGTCGGGTAGGTCGAGTGCGCCGATGCGCCGCAGCGCATCGCCCACGATCCGGCGCTTGGCGGCGAGCTGCGCCTCGTAGCTCAAGTGTTGCAGCTGGCAGCCCGCGCAGCGATCGCCCGCGTAGTGCGGGCAGGGCGGCGTCACCCGGGCGCCGTCGCCCGCGACGATGTCGTCCGGCTCGGCCCGCGCGTAGCGCTTGTGCAGGGTGAGCCCGCGCAGCCGCACCCGCTCGCCGGGCGCCGTGCGGGGCACGAACACGGCCCGGCCGTCGGCGAGACGGCCCACGCCGTCACCGCCGGCGGCGATCGCCGCGATCGTCACGACCTCGGGCGTCCCCGGCTCCATCCCCGCAGCGCCTCGCGGCGTCCGGCCGTGGTCCAGCGGGACGGCGGCGCCGTCGGCCGCGCGGCGGGCACCGCGGCACCGGCCATGCGTCGCTCCTCGGCGAGCAGGGCCGCGGTGGCGGCCACGGCCCGCGCGAGCTCCGGCGCGACCGGCGCCGCGAGCAGCGCCCGGCCGATGCGGTCGAGGTAGCCGATGTCGATCGCCCCGCGCTCGAACTCCGGCTCCTGCATGACCCGCAGGTGGAATGCCTGCGACGTGGGCAGGCCGACGATGACCAGCTCCGACAGCGCCCGCCGCATGCGCCGGATGGCGATCGCGCGCGACTCGCCCCAGGCGATCAGCTTGGCGATGAGCGGATCGTAAAACAGCGTGATCTCGTTGCCCGCCTCGACGCCCGCATCCCAGCGGATCCCCGGCCCGCTGGGCGGGCGCAGGTAGCGCAGGGTGCCCGTGACGGGCAGGAAGTCGTTGCACGGATCCTCGGCGGTGATGCGGCACTCGATCGCGTGTCCGCGGGGCTGCAACGTCCCGCCATGCACGCGCATCGGGCGCCCGCTCGCGATGTACAACTGCTCGCGCACCAGATCCACGCCGTAGACCAGCTCGGTCACGGGGTGCTCCACCTGGATGCGCGTGTTCATCTCGAGGAAATAGAAGCTGCCGTCGGGCGCGAGGAGGAACTCGATCGTCCCCGCCCCGCGGTACCCCACCGTCGCCGCCGCCGCGGTCGCCGCGTCCCCCATGCGGCGGCGCAGTGCCGGCGACACGGCACTCGACGGCGCCTCTTCGATCAGCTTCTGGTGGCGGCGCTGCACGCTGCACTCGCGCTCGCCGAGCGCGACGATCCGGCCGTGGCCGTCGCCGAGAATCTGAATCTCGACGTGCCGGGGGCGATCGATCAGCTTCTCGATGTAAACGCCGCCCTCGCCGAACGACTTCGTGGCCTCGCTCTGAGCCGCCCGCAGGGCCGGCTCCAGCTCCGCTTCCGCCCGCACCAGGCGCATGCCCTTCCCGCCCCCGCCCGCCGCCGCCTTGAGGAGCACGGGATAGCCGATGCGCCTGGCCTCACGCCTGGCCTCCGCCACGTCGGACAAGGGCTGCGTCGTGCCCGGGACGATCGGCAGCCCGGCCCCCTGCATGCGCCGCCGGGCTTCGGTCTTGTCGCCCATCGCCTGGATCGCGTCGGCGGAGGGCCCGATGAACACGAACCCCGCGTCCTCGACCGCCCGGGCGAACACGGCGCGCTCCGACAGGAACCCGTACCCGGGGTGGATCGCCTGGCAGCCCGTCGCCCGGGCGGCGGCGAGCACGCGGGGGATGCGCAGGTAGGAGTCCTGCGCCGAGGTGCCGCCGAGGGCGACTGCCGCGTCGGCCGCCCGCACGTGCGGCGACAGGCGGTCGGGCTCGGCATACACCGCGACCGCCTCGAGTCCCTCCTCGTGGCAGGCCCGGATGATGCGGAGGGCGATCTCGCCGCGATTGGCGACGAGGACGCGGGTGATGGAGCTGTCAGCCATCAGCCGTCAGCCGTCAGCAGGCGCGTAGCCGACAGCGGATGGCTGACAGCTGATGGCTGACGGCTGCCTAGCATCCCACCTCGTCGCGCACGCCGTACACCGCCAGCGCCTCGCAGAGGGCGGGCTCCGCGGCCACGGCGCGGCGGTACACGGCGGTCACCGGCTCGGTCCAGGTCGCCGTCGTATCCAGCGCCAGCCGCAGCGCCGCGAACACGAAGTCGCGGGGCGGCACGCGGTCCCCGCTCCCGGCGGCGCCCGTGACCCAGACCAGGGGCCGCGCCTCCCAGCGCACGCGCGGTCGCAACTCCGGCGCGGCCGGGAAGCCCATGCTGGCGCACAGCGGCCGCCGCGCCGCGAGGGCGTGGAGCCGCGCATCGGCGTCGCGCGTGCTCGCAGGGTCCGGCCGCGGCAGGTGCAGCTCGGCCGCGAGGCGCTCCCGGAACACGGAATCCGCCCGCCACATCCCGAGCGGCAGCACCAACAGGTCGGGCCGCAGGCCGCGGCGCAGCTGCAGGTACCAGGACGCGTCCGCGTCGGTCTCGCCGGCCGTGAGCAGGACGCCGCCGCGCGGGCACGCCCGCAGCAGATTTTCGCCCAGCTCCTCCAGCACGGGCGCCGGCCGCACCTCGGAGGGCAGCTCGTCCCAGGTCTCGGCGGCCGCGTCGCGCCCGTGCAGCTCCCACTCGAGCTGCGCGCGCAGCGCGACCGCCGTGAGCCGCCGCAGCAGTGCCGTGTCGGCGACCGCACCGCCCGCCCCGAGCCGCGCCGCGCGCTCCAGGGCCGCCTCCAACGTGTCGAGCGTCGCCCGGATCCACGCCGTGTCGGCCGCGGCTGCGGCCCGGTCGCGGTGCGCATGGTACAGCGCGGCGCGCTGCCCGTAGGCGTCCGCCAGGGCGAGCCACCCGTGCGCGTCCCCCGAGTCCCGCTGCACGCG
>Ga0187892_10005895_pt1 | contig 18738 bp, 17 predicted proteins | sample MA1701073metaG_FD_139345 | JGI IMG/M metagenome (GOLD analysis project Ga0187892, IMG submission 139345) | Bio-ooze microbial communities from a basaltic lava cave in the Kipuka Kanohina Cave System on the Island of Hawaii, USA - MA170107-3 metaG ...
CTCGGCCGACTCGCCGATCGCGTCGGGCGCCGCACGCTCTACCTCGCGGGCCACGGCCCGCTGCTGCTCGCGTACGCGTGCGCCGCGCTGGCGGGCCCGGGCTGGACGGCGCCGGCGCTCGGCGTCGTGCTGCTCGGCGTGCACCACGCGGCCACCGACGGCGTGGTGATGGCGCTCGCGGCGTCGCGCCTGCCGCGCGAGCGGCTCGGGAGCGGCCTCGCGCTGGTCGGCACCGCGACGGGCCTCGCCCGGCTCGCGGCCTCGCTGCTGCTCGGCTGGCTGTGGAGCCGCGGCGGGCACGAGAGCGCCCTGCTCCAGCTCGCGGGCGTGCTCGGGGTCGCGCTCGTCGTCGCGGCGCTCGCGCTACGGCGCGACGAGGCCACCGCGTGAGGGCGCGCATCGCCGCCTTCGTCGGCGTGCTGCTGCTCCTCGCGGCGGCGGGCTGGTGGGTGCTCACCGGACCTCGGCCGCGCGCCGCGCCACCGGCGCCCCCGACGAACACGCGCTTCGTCGCCGGCGCCGACGCGCTGGCGCGCATCCGCTCGGCGCCGTACCTCGTGTTCCTCAACCTGGAGCAGAGCGAGGGCTACGGCCGCGTCGCGCTCGCCTCGCTCGACGCGCCGGACGAGCGCTACCTCACCGCGCTCGAGTGCGAGCGCGTCTACTTCGCCGGCGGCCGCGGGCTCTGCCTCGCCGCCGACCGCGGGGCGCTCGCGACGTATCGCGCCCACGTCTTCGGCGCGGCCTTCGGGCCCGGGCCGGGGCTCCCGCTGAGCGGCTTCCCGAGCCGCGCGCGCGTCGCGCCCGACGGCCGGCACGCGGCCTTCACCGTGTTCGAGAGCGGCCACTCCTACGCCGAGACGGGCTTCTCGACGCGCACGACGATCGTCGACGCCGAGAGCGCGGAGGCCCTCGCCGACCTCGAGGCGTGGCCCGTGACGCGCGACGGGCGCCCGTTCCAGGCGGTGGACTTCAACTTCTGGGGCGTCACCTTCGCGCCGGACGGCGACCGTCTGTTCGCGACGCTCGCGACCGGAGGCGAGACCTTGCTCGTGACGGGCAGCCTCGCCGCGCAGAGGCTGCGCGTGCTGCGCTCGGGCGGCGAGTGCCCGTCGCTCTCGCCGGATGGCCGGCGCCTCGTGTTCAAGGTGCGCGACGCCGCGCGAGGCGAGCTCGCGTTCCGCCTGCACACGCTCGAGCTCGACTCGGGCGCGGAGGTCGCGCTCGACGGCGAGACTCGCAGCGTGGACGACCAGGCCGCGTGGCTCGACGACCGCCACGTGCTGTACGCGGTGCCTGCCGTGCGCGTCCCGCCGACCGGCGGGATGGACGTGTTCGTGATGGAGGCCGCGCCGGGCGCGACGCCGCGGCTGCTGCTCGAGCAAGCGACGTCGCCCGCGGTGGTGCGCTGAGCCGGCGCGTCAGCGCAGCGCCTCGGCGATGCGCTCCCCCACCTCGAAGCCCCAGCGCCCGAGGCTCTGGCCGCCGAGCGGCGTGCGGTCGAAGCCCGGGAAGAAGATCGAGGGGTGGACGCGCGAGCGCGAGCGCCCATCCGTCAGCGGGTAGCTCTTCCACCAGAGCACGGGACCGAGCAGACCGGGGGCGTCGAGGAACTCCTCGAGGTGCGGCTCGAAGCCGGTCGCGAGCACGACGTCGTCGAAGCGCTCGGCGCCGTCGCCGAAGCGCACGCCGTCCTCGGTGAACGCCTCGAGCGGGCGGCGGTTGCCGTCGACCACGCGGATCGCCCCGCTGCGGATCTTCCCGATGGCGCCCTGGTCGAAGGTGGGGATGCGGCCGGCGTGATAGAGCTCGGCCATCGGCCCGCGCTCGGGCCGGCGGATGCCGTAGCGCGAGAGGTCCACCGACAGCAGGCCGGTGAGCTTGTCGCGCGCCGCGATCGTCTTCTCGAACTCGGGCGTGCCCCACGTGATGCGGTGGGTGGCCGACGCCTGCTTCTCGGAGAGCGCGCCGAGCAGGCGGAAGACGCGGAACAGCACCTCCATGCGCCGGATCGGGATGAAGTGGCGCGGCGCGCGCACCCACATCGCGACGGAGCGCGCGCCGCCCTCGGCGAGGTCGAGCGAGATCTCCGCGGCGGAGTTGCCGCTCCCCACCACGAGCACCGAGCGCCCCGCGTACGGCTTCGGGTTCCGGTAGGCGGCGCTGTGGAGCACGCGACCGCGAAACGCCTCGCGCCCGGGCAGCGCGGGCTCCTTCGGCACGCGGTTCATCGCCGTGGCGACGGCGAGGCTGCGCGCGTGCAGCGCGCCGCGGCTCGTCTCGAGCTCCCACTCGCAGCCCGCATGCGCGGCCGGGTCGATGCGCCGCACGCGCAGCACGCGCGTATCGAAGCGCAGGTGCGGCCCGAGCTGGTGGAGCTGCGCGTAGCGAGCGAAGTAGTCGAGCAGCTCGTCGCGGGACAGGAAGATCGGGTAGTCGCGGCGCAGGCCGCCGTCCTGCGGCATGTCGTGGAACGCGGAGTGCAGGTGCAGGCGGTCGTAGGTCTGCGTCCAGAAGTGCCCGGCCTGGCCGCCCTGCTCGAGGATCGCGAAGCGCTCGATGCCGCGGGCGCGCAGCGAGGCGCCCACGCCGAGGCCGCAGAAGCCGGCCCCGATCACCACGGCGTCGAGCCTCTCGGGCGGGCGTGCCACCGGCCCGACTCAGTCTTCGATCGCCTGGTAGATCGCCCCCTCGCAGGCCGGGATCATCGGCACGGTCTGCCCGCCGCCGGTCAGCTGGATCATCATCACCGCGACCAGCTCCTTCTCGGGGTCCACGAAGTACCAGGTGCCGTGCGCGCCGCCCCAGCCGTGCGTGCCCTTCGAGACGAGCTCGCTGCCGATCGCTCGCGTCGGGTCGTCGACCACCGAGACGCCGAGGCCGAAGCCCTGCCCCGCCCAGAAGTCCATGCCGAGGAACGGCACCTTGCGCTGCTCCTCGGTGAGGTGGTTCGTGGTCATGCGCTCGACCATGCGCGGCGACAGGATGCGGACGCCGTCGAGCGCGCCCTTGCCGAGCAGCATGCGGCCGAAGCGCGCGTAGTCGTCGGCGGTCGAGACCAGGCCGCCGCCGCCCGAGGCGAAAGCCGGCGGCTTCGCGAACGTGCTCTCGGGCGGGCGGTCGGTCACGACCAGCTTCCCGCTCTTCGGATCGAGCGCGTAGAGGGTCGCGAGCCGGTCGAGCTTCTCGGCCGGCACGGCGAAGCCCGTGTCGTGCATGCCGAGCGGCTCGAAGAGGCGCGTCTGCAGGAACTCCGGGAACGGCATGCGCGAGGCGCGCTCGACGAGCACGCCGAGCACGTCCGTCGAGAGGCTGTAGTGCCAGCGTGTGCCCGGCGCATAGGCGAGCGGCAGCCTGCCGAGCCGCTTCATCCACTCGTCGGGCGAGATCGTCGACGAGGAGCCGAGCAGGCCCGCGCCGGTGAGCGCCTTCGAGAGCGGCCCCGTGCTGGTGAACGCGTAGGCGAGGCCCGAACGGTGCGTCAGCAGGTCGCGTACCGTGATCGAGCGGGGCGACGGCGTGGTGCGCGCCAGCGAGCCGGCCGGGTCGCGCAGCACGCGCGGGCTCGCGAGCTCGGGCAGCCAGGGCTCGATCGACTCGCCGAGATCGAGCTTGCCGTCCTCGACGAGCATGAGCACGGCCACGCTGGTGATCGGCTTCGTCATCGAGGCGATGCGGAACAGCGTGTCTCGGCGCATCGGCGTCTGGCGCTCGACGTCCTGGAAGCCGAGCGCGTCGGCGTGGACGACGTAGCCGCGGCGCGAGACCAGCGTCACCACGCCCGAGATGCGCTCGTCCTTCTCGAACTCCTGCATGCGCGCGGTGAGCCGCGCGAGGCGCTCGCTCGACATGCCCACCCGCTCGGGAGACGCGACCGCCGCGGAGCCGCCGGGCGACTGCGGCGTGGCGCAGGCGAGCGCAGAGAGCAGGAGCAGGAAAACGGAGACGAGCCAGCAGCGACGCATCGAGCCCTCCCGAGCTGGGCGCGGACGGTACCGCAGCCCGGGAGGTCTGGTGCGTGGTCTACGGCGTCCGGCGGCGCAGCCGCCCGAGCTCCGGCCCGGGCAGGGCCAGCACGAGGACCAGCAGCGGGACGAGCAGCGTCCAGTCCATCGGTTCCCTCCTCCGCCTGAAGACAGCGGGTGGCGCGCCGCTGCACCGTGATGCGGCTCACCGGGATCTACACGAAGCGGCGAGGTCCCTAGGGAAGCGACTCCGCGCGGGCCTGCTGGCGCACGGCGTCGAGCGCGGGGAACGCCTCGGCGTTCACCACCACGCGGCGCACCAGCAGCACGCCGCGGTCGCTCGGCGACTCCACCACGCGCATTCCCTCGAGCCCGGCGCGCTCCGTGCCCGGGCCCACGATCACCACGTCGATCGACGCGGCCCCGGCGGTCTGGTCGTTCACGGCGAAGAAGTTGTCGGTGTTGGCGGCGAAGCCCGAGAGCGACGTGTAGGGCGGCGTGAGCGGCACCACCACGTGGAGCGGCCGCTCGGAGACGTCGAAGACCGCGCTCGAGTAGGCGAGGTCGGGGCTCGGGCGCACGATCGTGCGCGACTGATCCGTGGCGAGCGGCGGGTGCACGAAGCGATTCTCGCCGGCCTGCGCCGACAGCCCCGCGAGCACGCAGCTCATGATCGCGCGCGGCAGCGCGGCGACCGCAGCGACGTGGACGAGCGCCGCGCCGAGCGCGATGCCGAGGATCCAGCGCATCATCGGCAGGCCTCGCGCGTGACGCTCGGCAGCGCGAGCGTCTCCGGCTGCTCGTAGACCGGCTTCGCCGGGTTGTAGAGCCGCAGCGTGAGCGCGAAGGACCCGCGTGCGCCCGCACGCCCCGACGGCAGCCAGTTGCCGTCCTGCGCATCGCTCGACACGCGCACGGTCCAGGGCCCGCCGGGCGCCCGCGCGAGCGTGGTCTGGCTGAACGAGTAGCGAGCGGCGTCGTTCGGGATCAGGAAGTGGTCCGCGCCGTAGGCCGTGAGGCTCCACCAGCGCGCGGGCAGCTCCTCGCCCTCGACGCGGTAGTCGCAGCCGGCGTCGAGCGCACGGCCCTCCGAGTCGCGGTCGGCGTTCCAGTACACCGTCTCGGACGGCGCGAGCGCGAGCAGGCCGCCGACCGCGACGCGCGCGCGCGTGTAGAGGTCCGCGTCGCTCGAGCCGGTGACGAAGCTCGTGCGCCACGGCCCGTTCGAGACCTCGCCGCCCGACAGGCCCGAACGCACCGCCTGGTACGCGCTCACGAGCCCGAGCGCGATCGAGAGCGCAGCGGCGCCGGCGAGGCGAGGCAGGTTCGGCACGCGCGCAGCCTAGCGCGCTGGTTCCGGCACCACGCAGCGGACTGCCGCGTCCCCGGCGCGCGCGCGGGAGCGCACCGTGCGCGTCGCGTCGCAGCCCAGCACGAAGCGGGCCGCCGTGCCGGGCACGCCCACCGCGCAGCTCGGGCTCCGCACGCCGCCTTCGTCGGGCAGCTCGCTGCAGCTCTCGCCGATGGGCACCCAGCGCGCCTGCGGCGGGGCGGGCTCGGCGACGCACTCGAGCAGCACGTCGCCGCCCGGGAGCGCCTCCGTCGCGACGCTGGGATACCGCTTCGCGCCGCCGCCCTCGTCCACCCATTCCTGGAGCGCATGGAGGCGGAGGCGCGAGAACTCGCCCGGCTCCTCGCGGACGCGCAGGCTCGCGAGCCCGAGCGCGAGGCGCGCCTGCTCGCGCTCGCCCGGCGTGGGCAGGCGCCCGCCGAAGCGCTCGCGACACAGACGCTCCGCGGAGTCCGCGCCGGTCACGAGCGCGTCCACGCTGCGGTTCTTGCCGGCGCCCTCGAGCGCGGACGCCTCGAGCGCGGTGACCGGGTCGCAGGGGGCGCTCGCGCGCGCCTCGGGCGTGCAGGGCAGCGGCGTCGCGGTGATCCAGAAGCCGGCCGGGCACACCGAGACGAAGCGCGCGCCGCCCTGCTCGCTCGCGCGCGATTCGCACGCGGCGCGGGCGGAGGCGGGCGCCACGACGAGGGAGGCGAGGAGGAACGTCACGACGCGGGCAGCCATGCGGCGAGCATGCGGCAGCGGGCGCTGCCCCGCCCCGATCGCTGCGCGACAGAACGATGAGAACCGGCGCGGGGTCAGATCAGCCCGAACGCGCGGCAGCCGAGGTACGTGGCCGCGCCGATCGCCGCCGCGCCCGGGATCGTCGCGAGCCACGCCCACACGATGCGGCTGGCCACGCCCCAGCGCACCGCCGACAGCCGCCGCGTCGCGCCGACGCCCACGATCGCGCCCGTGATCGTGTGCGTGGTGCTGATGCCGACGCCGAGCGCGGTCGCGGTGTAGATCGCGAACGCGGCCCCGGTCTCGGCCGAGAAGCCGTGCACGGGCTGGAGCTTCGTGATCTTGCTGCCCATGGTGTGGATGATGCGCCAGCCGCCCGACAGCGTGCCGAGGCCGATCGCGGTGTGGGCCGCGATCACCACCCAGAACGGGATCGAGAACTCCGACAGGTAGCCGGCGGTGAACAGCACGCCGGCGATGATGCCCATCGTCTTCTGCGCGTCGTTCGCACCGTGCATCAGGCTATAGGCCGCGGCCGAGAGCAGCTGGAGCCGCCGGAACCAGCCGTCCACCTGGCGCGGCGCGGCGCGGCGGAAGCCCCAGTAGGTCCCCGTCATCAGCAGCAGGCCCGCGCTGAGCCCGATCAGCGGCGCCAGCACCATGAAGATGAGCGTCTTCGTCCAGCCGGCGACGATGATCGCGCTGAAGCCCGCCTTGGCGACCGCCGCGCCGGCGTAGCCGCCGAACAGCGCGTGCGAGGAGCTGGTGGGCAGGCCGTAGTACCAGGTGAACAGGTCCCACAGGATCGCGCCGGTGAGCCCCGCGAAGATCACGCTGAACGTCACCACCGAGAGATCGACCATGCCGCTGCCGACGGTCTTCGCCACGGCGGTGCCGAACAGGAAGGCCGCGATGAAGTTGAAGAACGCGGCCCACATCACGGCCTTGGCGGGCGAGAGCACGCGCGTCGAGACGACGGTGGCGATCGAGTTCGCCGCGTCGTGGAAGCCGTTGATGAAGTCGAAGATCAACGCGACCGCGACCAGCACCACGACCGAGACGAGCGTGGCGTCCATCCTACGGCTTCGCTCGCCTGCGGCTCGCTGCGCGGGAAGCGACTCCGGAGCTCGTCGCGCTCCGGGCCAGCCCTTGCCTCGGAGTCGGCGCTCGCTTCAAGAGTGCTTCACCACCACGCCTTCGATCACCACGGCGACCTTCTCGCAGCGATCGACCGCGTGCTCGAGGAAGTCGAAGATCTCCTTCCACTTGATGATGGTGATGGCGTCGGTCTCCTCGCCGAACAGGCGCGAGATCGCCGAGCGGTGCACCGCGTCGGCCTCGTGCTCGAGGCGCTTCGTCTCGGTCACGGCGGGCAGCGCGCCGTCGCGGCGCTCGAGCCCGGCGAGCGCGAGGCGGATCTGATCGACCGACCGCCGGATCAGCACGGCCTGCTGGCGCGCCTCGGGCCGGATGCGGTCGATCTTGTAGAGCGAGAGGCTGTCCGCCGCGGAGTCGATCGCGTCCATCACGTCGTCGAGCGAGTCGGCGAGCGCGTGGATGTCCTCGCGGTCGATCGGCGTCACGAAGGTGCGGTTCAAGCGCTCGACGATGTCGTGCGTGAAGTCGTCGCAGCGGTGCTCGATCGCCTGCACCTCGCCGGCGCGCGCCAGCGCGGGCGGATCGGTCGCGAGGATCGCCTCGAACACCGCGGCGCCCTCGGCGATCGCGTCGGCCATCGCGGACAGATCGGTGAAGAAGCGCTCCTCGCGGGGGATCAGCCGGAAGCGAGCCACGGCGTCTCCTTCTCCGTCCGGGAATCGGACGCGCGCGGACGATAGCGGCGCCGTGCGCGGCGCCAGCGCCGACCTTGACGACCCCGAGGGAACCTCCCACGCTGCCGAAGATGCGCCGCTCGGCCGCCGTCTGGACCGCCCTGCTCACGTCTCTGGCGTGCGCCACGAACCCGGTGACGGGCCGCGAGGAGATCGTGCTGATGTCGCCCTCGCGGGAGGCCGCGGTGGGGCGCGAGGCCGCAGCCCAGGTCGCGCAGGAGATGGGGCTCGTCGAGGACCCCGCCCTGCTCGCCTACGTGCGCCAGGTGGGGGCGCGCGTGGCCGCGCACTCGCCGCGCAAGGACGTCACCTTCCAGTTCGCGATCGCGAACATGGCCGAGACCAACGCCTTCGCGCTGCCGGGCGGGTACATCTACGTCTCGCGCGGCCTGCTCGCGCTCGCGCGCAGCGAGGACGAGCTCGCGAACGTGCTCGCGCACGAGGTCGGGCACGTGGCGGCGCGGCACGCGGCGCAGCGCGAGACGCGCGCCATGGGCGTCGGACTGCCCGCGCTGCTCGGCACGCTGGCGGCGGGCGCGGTCGGGGGTCAGGGCGCCGCGAGCGCCGCCTCGCAGCTCGGCCAGGTGGCCGGCGCCGGCCTGATCGCGAGCTACGGCCGCGATCAGGAGCGCCAGGCCGACGAGGTGGGCCAGCGCATGGCGAAGGCCGCCGGCTACGACCCGGGCGGCATGGCCACCTTCCTGTCGGCGCTCGACAGCGAGGTGACGCTGCGGCTCGGCAAGCCGCGCCGGCCGACCTTCCTCGACTCTCATCCCGCCACGCCCGAGCGCGTCGCGAGTGCCGGCGCGCGCGCGAAGACGCTCGGCTCGAGCGGCGCCCTCGCGCCCCCCGCCGCGCGGAGCGCCTTCGTGGCGCGCCTCGAGGGCATCCTCGTCGAGGAGGATCCCGCCGAGGGCGTGGTGCGCGAGAACGCCTTCTTGCACCCCGACCTCGACCTGCGCCTGGTCTTCCCGGAGGGCTGGGCCGTGCAGAACGGAAAGCAGGCGGTCGGCGCGCAGGACCCGAAGGGCGCGGCGCTGATCGTGCTGCTCGGCCAGGAGCGCGGCGACGACCCGCGCGCGGCAGCCGAGACGTTCCTGCGCAAGAACGCGCAGAGCCTCGAGCTGCTCGAGCACGGCGCCTTCTCCGGCGCCGGCGCCCCGGGCCACCGCGTCCGCGCGCGGGTCGCGCTCTCGCAGGGCACGGCCGGCGCCGAGCTGTTCTGGTTCGCGCACCGGGGCTCGATCTACCGCCTCCAGTGTCTGGCGGGAGAGCCGAGCTTCGCCGCCTTCCTGCCCGGCTTCGAACGCAGCGCGAAGAGCTTCCGCAGCCTGACCCGCGAGGAGCGCGCGAGCATCCGCGAGCGCCGCCTCCACGTGGTGAGCCCGAAGGGCAGTGACTCGCTGTCCGGGCTCGCGAGCCGCTCCGGCAACGTCTGGAGGCTCGAGCTGGTGGCGCTCGCGAACGGCCTCGAGGCGAACGCCGGACCGGCCCCCGGGCAACGCATCAAGCTGGCCGTGGAGCGTCCCTACGTGGCGAGGCAGAAAGAGTGAGCGCCGGCCGGCCCGATCTGCCTGCGGCCTGCCGCCGGGAGAGCTGCCTGCGCAGCAGCCAGGCACCGTAGGGGCCAGCCGGGCCACCTACCGTTACGATCGGAGGTTTCGGAGGTTTCGATGCAGCGGCGGATCCCTGTCCTGATCGCGGCGTTCGGGCTGCTCCTCGCGCTCCCGGCGCCGCTCCGGGCGATCGACATCCAGGTCACCCTGCTGGGCGACGCGACGGACCCGAACCCGGGGGACGGCATCTGCGACATCGACCCGAGCACCCCCGCCCCGGTGCTGGAGTGCACCGTGCGGGCGGCGGTGCAGACCGCGAACGCCCTGGCAGGCCCCGACAAGATCCTGCTCCGGGAGGCGAACCACGTCCTCACGCTGGTCGGCGCGGGTGAAGACGACGCGGAGACAGGCGACCTGGACGTGACGAGCGAGATCACGATCGAGGGTCCCGACTACATCGCGGGACTCGGTTACTCCACCAGCTTCATCGACGCCAAGAAGCTCAAGGACCGCATCTTCGACGTGCAGGCCGGGGGCATGCTCACCTTGAACGGCGTGTCGCTGCTGTTCGGCAAGACCGCGAAGGACGACTTCGACGCGGCCGCGCCCGGCGAGGTGAGCGGCGGCTGCATCCGCAGCGCGGGCACGACCGCGCTCGACGAGATCTTCCTGTTCCGCTGCTCCTCGAGCGACGACGGCGGCTGCCTCAGCGTGATCGGCGGCACCACCACCGTCATCAACAGCATCTTCTCGGCCTGCCGCGCGAAGAACGAGGGGGGCGCGGTCGAGATCGTGGCGCCCGGCAGCGCCACGCTCACGAACGTGGCGGCGGGCGCCTGCCAGGCCGGCGCGGGCGGCGCCATCGCGGCGCGCGGCGCGCTGACGCTCGACAACTCGACCCTCACCATCAACAAGGCGAAGCGGGGCGGCGCCGCCGCGGTGCTCGGCGCCGCGTCGGCGACGATCACGCACTCGACCCTCACGACGAACGGGACGAGCAACCTCGCGAGCGAGACGACCGGCACGGTCACGGTCACGAACTCGATCCTCTCGGGCGCGAAGACCGACTGCGTCGGACCCGTCGTCTCGGGCGGCGGCAACCTCGAGGAAGAGACCTCGTGCGCGTTCACCGGCCCGAACGACCAGCAGAACCAGGATCCGTTGCTGCTGCCCCTCGCCTTCAACAACACCACGATTCCGGTGCACGGGCTCGCCGAGACGAGCCCGGCGATCGACCACGGCCTCGATCCGGCGGACGCGTGCCTGGACCGGGACTCGATCGACCGCCTGCGCGTGGACATCGCGTCGGTCGGCGTGTCCGTCGTCGACTCCGGAGCCGTCGAGTTCGGGGGGACGAGCGGCTCGCCCACCTTCACCTCGACGCCCGACACGGACGCCATCGCGGACACGGCGTACACCTACCCCGTGGTGCTCCTCCAGGGCCGCGCGGCCTGCCGCGTGTTCTCGCTCACCGTCGCGCCCACGGGCATGACGATCGATCCCGCCAGCGGGTTGATCGCCTGGACCCCGGCGGGCGACCAGGTGGGCACGCACGCTGTCAAAGTGCTGGTGTCGGATTCGAGCGGCGCCTCCAACACGCAGAGCTTCGACGTGGTCGTGGCGGCAGCGGCCCCCTGAATGCGGACCCGAGCGACCGCCCTCCCCGCTCTCGCGCTGGCCCTGCTCGCCGCGGCGCCGGCCGCCGCGGCCACCTTCCTGGTCAACGTGAAGACCGACGCGCCCGACGCGCGGCCGGGCGACGGCCGCTGCAACATCCACTGGCTGCCGATCAAGACGCCCCAGTGCTCCCTGCGCGCCGCCGTGCAGACGGCGAACGAGACGCCGGCGCTCGACATCATCGAGCTGCAGAACGGAACGCACACCCTGACCCTGGCGGGGGCGGGCGAGGACGCGGCGGCGACGGGCGACCTCGACGTCACCAGCCAGATCGAGCTCGCGAGCGACATCGTCTCGGGCGACTCCTCCCTCTGCTTCATCGAAGGCAAGAAGCTCGGGGACCGCCTCTTCGACGTGAAGCCGGGGGGCAACCTCGACCTGCGCCGCGTGACCCTCCAGAACGCGCGCACCGCGACCGGCGAAGGCGGCGGCTGCATGCGCAGCGCGGGCACAGTCACCCTGGCCCGGATGTTCTTCTACCGCTGCGCCTCGAGCGACGACGGCGGCGGCCTGAGCCTGATCGACGGAACCGCCGACATCGCCAACGTCATCTTCTCGAGCAACAGCGCCACGAACGAAGGCGGCGGCCTCGAGATCGGCGCCCTCGCGACGGCGACGCTGCGCAACGTCACGGCCGGGGCGAACCGCGCCGGCATCGGCGGCGCCTTCGCGGTGCGCGGCGAGGTCACGCTGGAAAACGCCACCCTCGACCGCAACAAGGGCAAGGCTTCCGGCGGCGTCGCTCTGCTCGGCGCCGAGCCGGTCACGATCGAGAGTTCGACGATCTCCCAGAACGGCAACGTCAACCTCGACGCCAGCCAGGCCACGGGCGGGGTCACGATCTCGAACACGATCGTGTGGGGCGCGAAGACGGCGGACTGCGTCGGGGACGTGACCTCGGCGGGCGGCAATCTGGAGGGCGGGACCTCGTGCGCCTTCACGGGGACCAACGACCAGCAGGGTGACGCGGCGGGCGAGCTCGACCCGGAGCTGCTGCCGCTCAACTTCTACGACGGCTTCGTGCCCACGCGCGCCATCGCTTCGACGAGCCCGGCGATCGATCACGGCGTCGATCCGCCCGACCTCTGCTTGAATCGGGACACGCGCAATCTGCGGCGCTTCGACGCGGACCCGGTGGTGAACCTCGCGGTGATCGACGCGGGCTCCTACGAGTTCCGAGGCGCGTCGACCGGACCCTCGATCTCGTCCACGGCCCCGGTCTCCGCAACCGTCGGCGCCCTCTACACCTACGACGTCGGAACGGACCCCGCGGTGGTCGGCCCGTTCTCGCTCGACGTCGCGCCGAGCGGCATGACCATCGCGTCGGACACGGGCGTGATCCAGTGGACGCCGGCGGCCGACCAGGTCGGCGACCAGGACGTGACCGTGCGCGCGACGGGAACGATGGGCCTCTGCGCCCAGCAGCGCTTCGTCGTCGAGGTGGAAGCCGCGCCCTGAGCCGAGCGCGCGGGGGCTGGACGCGAGCGGCGAGACGGAGGACGCTCGCGGCTTGCGACTCCGACGCCGAAGGGCTCCGCTCGCCGCGGCCGGGGCGGGCCTCGCGCTCGCTTGCTCGCTGTCGTTCGCGCCGCCCGGCACGGCGCCTCCGCCCGCGGAGCAGGTCGAGCAGGCGGTCGAGCGCGAGGTCGGGACGCTCGATGCGCCGGCCCTCGAGGAGCTGGTCACCGAGCTCGGCCGCCGCATCGCTCGCGCCGCGGAGCTGCCCGAAGGCCGCCTCCGCTTCGCGATCGCGAACCTGCCCGAGGTGAACGCGTTCTCGTTCCCGAGCGGCAACGTCTACGTCTCGCGTGGCCTGCTCGTCTTCGTGCGCTCCGAGAGCGAGCTCGCGAACGTGATCGCGCACGAGGTCGCGCACGTCGTCGGCCGCCACGCGCTGCGGCTCGAGTCGCGCAAGAGCCAGGTGCGCTCGGCGACGCTGGCGAAGATCATGACCGCGTCGCTCGGCGGCGCGCGCTCGGGCGACGCGCTGCGTGCGCTCGAGCTCGAGGGCGCCGGGCTGGTGGCACGCTACAGCCGTGAGCTCGAGCACACCGCGGACCGCGAGGGGCAGGTGCTCGCGCTGCGCGCGGGCTTCGACCCGGCCGGCATGGCGAGCTTCCTGGCGGCGCTCGACCGCGAGGCCACGTTCCGCCTCGGCCACCCGCGCCGGCCGACCTTCCTGGATACCCACCCGGCGGCGCCCGAGCGCGCGCAGAACTCGGCCACCACCGCGCGCCGGCTGAGCGCGCCGGTCGCCTCCGTGCGCTCCACGACCGCCTTCTTCGACCGCCTCGAGGGCCTGCTCGTCGGCGAAGACCCGGCGGAAGGCGTGGTGCAGGACGGCGTCTTCACGCACCCCGACTTCGATCTGCAGCTCCGCTATCCGGCCGATTGGCGCATCGCGAACACGCACGGCGCCGTGATCGCCGCGCCCGCGGATGGCGCGCTGCTGCTCGTCCTCGAGCTGCAGGAGGCGTACGACGACCCGGCCGCAGCCGCCGTGCGCTACCTGCGCGCGAACAAACGCACGCTCGCGCTGCTCGAGAGCGGTCCGCTGCCGGGGACGGCGGTGCCCGCGCACCAGGCGGCGGCGCGCCTCACGCGCGCGGGCGAGCCGCTCTACACGCGGCTCCATTGGTACGCGCACGGCGGCAACATCTACCGGCTCCAGTGCATCGGGACGGCGGAGGGCTTCGAGCGCTTCGGCACGCGCGCCGCGAACGTGGCGCGGAGCTTCCGCCCGCTCACGCCCGAGGAGCGGGCAGCGTTCCGCGTGCGGCGCCTGCACGTGATCGAGGCGCAGGCGAACGAGCGCTTCGAGCAGGCCCTCGCGCGCGGCGGCAACGTCGAGCGCCTCGACCAGATCGCGCTCGCGAACGGTCTCGACGTGGGCGACCGCCTCGACGCCGGGCGGCGCGTCAAGGTCGTGGTGGAGACTCCCTATGCGGGGGTCGCGACATCCTCCGATCCGTGAGCGGCCGCGGCGCAGCCAGGCGGCGCGTCCTAGCCGGGCAGCTCGGCTGGATCGACCAGTCCGTGGCGTCTCCATCCGACGCGCAACAGCCACGTGTGGGGGCGCGCGACCTCGGGTCGACTCTCCTCGGCCCCAGCGAGGCTTGCGACATCCCGCCGCCAGCCGTCGAACCAACGAGCGGAGCTGGCGCCGTCGAGGCGGACTGCGGCACGGGTGGCGTTGCGTCGCTTCGCCAGGTGCCGCCGTGCGTTCAGCAGCACATAGGCGAGCGCGCGCCGCACCTCGCGAGGGGAGCGGAGGCTGCGGTGGTGATAGCGGCCGTCGAGCACGGCGCCGCTGCGTCCGCTGACCCGGTTCACTGCGCGCGCGAGGCGCGCGGCGATGCTCTTCATCCCGCACGCGAGCGCCTGCTTGCCCTGCGCCTCGACGATCAGGTGTGCGTGGTTGCCCTGGAGGGAGTAGTGCGCGACGCGGAAGCTCTCGCGCTCGCTCGCCTCGGCGAGGGAGCGGCGCCACTCGCGGACGAACCCGCCCTCGCGGAGTGACGGCAGGCTCGCCTTCACCCGCAGCGTCACGTGCACCGGGCAATCCCCGGGCACCGCTGCCCGCTCGCGGTTCCTGTCAAGAGATGCGCGATCGGCAGTGGTCTGCTCGCTGACCCTGCTCGATCACTTGAGCCGCAAATCCCGGGGCTGCCCCGAAGCGCACGTGGCGTCTGGCGGCCCCGGTTCGGCATCCGGCCGCTTCGCGCCGGCGCCCCCTCCCCGCTTCTTCCCGCGCTCTGGCCGACGCGTGAGCCCGCGTGGTGGGTCGCTCTACCTCCGAGGCATCCGCACGCACGCCAGCACGAGCGCCGCGAGCGCGAGCACGGAGGCGAGGGCGAGGAACGGCGCGGCGAAGCTGCCCGTCCGCACCTCGGCCCAGCCGACGAGCGGCGCCGCCGCGAGCAGGAAGGGCAGGCCCATCAGCGCGTGGAGGCCGCTCACGCGACCGATGGCGTCGCGGCCGAAGCAGCGACCCTGGAGCACCGGGGGCAGGGGTAGGAAGCCGCCGCCGCCGAGGCCGAGCGGCGCCGCGGCGAGCAGCATCGCGGCGTGGCTCGTCTGCGTCGCCACGATCAGCCAGCCGAGCGCGTGGACGGCGAGCGCGGCGACCACGACGGCGCGCGCGTCGATGCGGTCGATCGCCCAGCCCGACGTGAGCTTGCCGAGGATCCCGAACGCGGCCATCAGGGACGGCACCAGCGCCGCCTCGGTGCGCGTGAGGCCGAGCTTCTCGAGATGGCGCACGAGGAACAGCGTCGCGACCGACACGGACAGCGCGAGGGCGGCGCCGACGCCGATCGCCCAGAAGTTGACGTCCCCGAGCCAGCGCCGGACTTCGCTCGCGCCGACTGCGCTCGCGGCGCCCGCGGGCTCCGGCGCGGGCTCGGCCGGCATCCCGTCCGGCGTCTGCCCGACGTCCTCGGGACGCTTCACCACGAGCAGCGCGATGGCGGGCGCGGCCAGCAGCGCGGCGCCCGTCGCGAGCACCACGAGCGCGCGGCGCCAGCCGAAGGCCTCCGTGAGCGCCGCGGTGGCGACCGGCACGATCAGCGCGCCCACGCTCGCGCCCACGGCCGCGCGGCCGAGCGCGCGCCCGCGCCGCAGCACGAACCAGTTCACCAGCATCACCTGCGCCGGGAGCATGCCGTACATGGCGAGCCCGATGGTCACGAGGGGAAGACAGAGCGCGAGCTGCCAGAGCGCCTCGCCGCGCGACAGGCCGATCACCGAGGCGAGCATCAGCCCGACGCCCAGCAACATCACGAGGCGCAGCGGGCCGCGGTCGAAGAGCGGCCCGAGCGCCGGGGCGGAGAGCGCCATCGCGAACACCGCGAGCGACATGCCGAGGCCGAGCTGCGCCGCGTTCGTGGCGAACTCCTCGATCAGCGGCGTCTGGATCACGCCGTAGGCGCCGAGCAGCGGATTCGCGACCGCCTGCACGAGGGCGGCGAGCCAGATCACGCGCCCGCCATCGAAGCGGGGCGCGGCGAGCTCGCTCATCGGGGCCAGCCTATCACCCTAAGGACGCCCCCGCGGCCGGCCGAAACGAGGGGATCGTCGAGGTGACGCGTGGCGTCGTTTGCGGCATTCCTGGTCGGTAGCGACTACATGACCGCGGCGGAGCTCGAGGAGGTCACGCAGGCCACCGTGCTCTACGGCGGGCGGCTGGGCACCGCGGCCGTCGAGGCGGGCCTGATGACGCCCGACGAGCTCGACCGCGCGCTCGCGCAGCACCACGACCTGCCCGAGATCCCCGCCGAGTGGCTGAAGCGGCCCGACGCCGCCGCGCGCGCCGCGGTCCACATCGACCTCGTGAAGCGCCACCGGGCCTTCCCGCTCCACTTCGAGAAGCGCACGCTGCACGTCGGGATGCTCGACCCGCGCGACACGGCCGTGCTCGACGCGCTCGCCTTCGCGAGCGGCTGCGTGATCGCGCCCTACCCGATCTCCGAGCTGCGCTTCGTCGAGCTGATGCAGCGCGTCCACGGCGTCGCGCCCTCCCCGCGCTTCGCGGCGCTGCTCGACCCGGGGCATCTCGCGCGCATTCAGCGCGGCCGCGCCGCGCTGCGCGAGACGCGGCGGCTCGAGCGGGAGGCCGGGCCGCAGGAGCTCGTGCTCGGCCCGCTCGCGGCGGACCTCGAGCTGTCGGACGAGGCGACCTTCGAGGCGATGAGCACGCGCACGGCGCCGGAGCCCGCGCCCTGGGAGCCGCCCGCGGAGCTCGCCCTGCCCGCCGCACCCACGCCCGCCCCACCCCCGCCGCAGCGCGAGGCCGCCGGCCGCGGTCCCGTGGCGCACGCCGAGGCGCTCCGGCGCGCCGAGGAGGCGCTCGCCGGCGCCACGCGCCGCGACGCCGTGATCGAGACCGCTCTCGCTCTCGCCGGCCACTTCGCCGAGCTCGCCGCCCTGTTCGTGGTGCGAGACGGCGTCGCGGCCGGGCTGCGCGCGCTCCGCACTGGCGAGCCGTTCGAGATCGAATCGATCGTGGCGCCGCTCGGCGGCGACGGGCTGCTGGCCGACGCGGTGCGCAGCGGCAAGCCCGTGCAGCGCCCGCCCGCGGCGGCGCTCGACAAGGTCGTCGCGAAGGCGCTGCGCTGCGAGCCGGAGGCGGCGCTCGCGGTCTTCCCGATCCAGATCGGCGGCCGCGTCGTCAACCTGCTGGTGGCGAAGTCCGGCGCCGGCGTCCTGCCGTCCACCGCGGCGGCGGCGCTGAACGCGCTCGCGCAGCTCGTGAGCGCGAGCTACGAGCGCCTGATCCGGACCTTCAAGCAGCAGTCCGCGGCGACTTGACAGCGGGGGGCCGCGGCCTCCACGCTGCGCGGCCATGGCGCTCGATCGGCGCGCGTTCCTGCGGCGCACCCGCGACCTCGCGTTGCTGGCGCTGCTGCCCGAGCCGGCGCTGGCCGAGGCGCTGCACGCGCACGCCGCGGACCCGGCGGGCGCCGGCCACTACCTGTCGGCCGAGCGCCTGCGCACGCTGCGAGCGCTCTGCGCGCACTTCGTGCCGGGCCCGCCCGAGGATCCCGACCCCGGCGCGGCGGAGGCCGGCGCCGCCGCCTACATCGACCTGCTACTCGGCGCCTTCGCGCAGCCCGCGCCGCCGATCTTCGCAGGCGGCCCGTTCAGCCACCGCGAGGGCGGCGGGCCCAACCACTTCGCCGAGTTCCTGCCGCTCGACGCGCTCGACGAGCGCATCTGGCGCACGCGCATCGAGGGCAGCCGCGGGCTCGCCGAGCGCGAATGGAACGGCCCGGTGCGCGGCTGGCAGGCCGATTACGACACGGGCCTCGACGCCGTCGAAGCGAGCGCGCAGCGCTGGTTCGGCCGGCCCTTCGCCGAGCTGCCGCGCCTCGGGCGCGAGGCGGTGGTCGCGTGGCTGCCGGGCGTGCCTGCGGGCTTCGTCACGCTCTGCTTCGGGCACACGCTCGAAGGCACGTACGGCGCGCCCGAGTACGGCGGCAACCGGGGCCGCGCGAGCTGGGCATGGACGCGCTGGCCGGGCGACCACCAGCCGCGGGCGTACACGCGCGAGCAGATCTCGGAGCCCGACCCGACGTGAGCAAAGGACACGCGGTGGTGATCGGCTCGGGCGCGGGGGGCTCGGTGGCCGCGTGGACGCTCGCCTCCGCCGGCTTCGACGTCACGATCCTCGAGAAGGGACGGAACTGGTTCCGCGGCCTCGACGATCCCGCGGGCCTCGCCCTGCCGCTGTTCGGCGGCGACGAGATCCGGCGCCGCCGCGGCTTCCCCGGCCTCGACGTATTCGCCGAGCCGCGCACGCGCCGCTCGCAGGACGAGGCGAGCGCCGGGGTCGAGCGCTCGTTCCAGGGCGACGTGAACGCGCTGCCCGCCACGGTGGGCGGCGGCACCACGCACTGGGATGCGAAGGTGCCGCGCTTCTTCCGCATGGACTTCGCGATGCGCTCGCGCTTCGGCCCCGTCGCGGGCGCGGACGTCGCCGACTGGCCGCTCTCCTACGACGAGCTGGCGCCGTACTACGAAGCGGTGGAGCGCGTGCTCGGCGTGGCGGGCGACCTCGAGGAGACGCCGGACTTCGTGCTCGCCGAATCTCCGCGCGGCGCGTACCCACTGCCGCCCGGCCCGCCGATGTACGC
>Ga0187892_10005898_pt1 | contig 18732 bp, 21 predicted proteins | sample MA1701073metaG_FD_139345 | JGI IMG/M metagenome (GOLD analysis project Ga0187892, IMG submission 139345) | Bio-ooze microbial communities from a basaltic lava cave in the Kipuka Kanohina Cave System on the Island of Hawaii, USA - MA170107-3 metaG ...
CGCCCCACTGCCGGCCGAAGTCGCCGTACTTCTGGTTGGACAGCGCCTTGAGCGGCGTCGTGTAGGCGAGGCGTCGCCCGCGGGCCAGCGCGCGGTGGATGGCGAACTCGGCCACCAGCGTCTTGCCCGCGCCCGTCGGCGCCGACACGATGACCGAGCGCCCCTCGGCGATGACGTCGATGGCGCGCTGCTGGAAGTCGTCGAGGGGAAAGGCGCAGCGGCGACGGAACGACTCGAGGAGTCCTGCGGTCACGCGTCCATCCTCCCCACCGCCTCCACCTTAGCACGCCCTTGAGAATGCTCGAAAGAGCGCTTACCCTTCCCGGCATGAAGCTCACCGGCAAGGTCGCCCTCATCACCAACGCGAGCGCGTTCATGGGTCCGGCCATCACCGAGGAGCTCGCCCGGGAGGGCGCCACCCTGGCGCTGCACGAGCGCGACGCCGCCGCGCTCTTGCCGATCGCGGAGCTGGCGGAGCGGCTCGGGCGGGAGGCGCTGGCCCTCACCGGCGACCTGACGCGCTCGGCCGAGGCCGATCGCGTGGTGGACGCGGTGGTGGCCCGCTTCGGCCGGCTCGACGTCCTCGTGAACAACAACGCCCACCCGCCCGCCGGCAGCCCCGTCGAGCGCATCACCGACCAGACGTGGCGCGAGATGACGGCGCGTCTCTTGGACGAGCCCTTCTTCTGCCTGCGCGCCGCGCTCCGGGTCATGCGCCCGGCCCGGCGCGGCAAGATCATCAACATGTCCTCCGCCGCCGCCCTGCCGGGGTTGCCCAACTACGCCGCCTACTCGGCGGCGCGGGCCGGCGTCAACGGGCTCACCCGGGCCGTCGGCCGCGAGGTGGCGGGCGAGGGCATCCAGGTCAACGCCATCGCCCAGAACTACGTGGAGAACCCGACCTACTTCCCCCCGAGCCTCGTCGCCGACCCCGACAAGCTGGCCCGCATGGTGCGCCACGTGCCGGCGGGCCGTCTGGCCCGGGGCGAGGAGTCCGCCCGCCTGGCCGTCTACCTCGCCTCCGACGACGCCGACTTCTTCGTGGGTCAGGTCATCCCGTTCGCGGGGGGGTGGGTGACCGCGTGATCGTCTACCACGTGGCGGTGACCACGGTGGCCGACTACGCCGCGCGCCGGGAGCCGCACCGCGGCGCCCACCTGGACCGGCTCGTCGCGCTCCGCGAGCGTGGGCTCGTCGTGGGGGGCGGGCCGGCCCCCGACGGCCGGACGGCCGACCTCTTCTACCGGGTGGGGCAGCCGGCGGACCTCGCCCGGCTGGTCGAGGAGGACCCGTACTTCACGGGCGGGGCCTGGACCGCGTACCGGTCGCGGACCTTCTCCGAGTTCCTGGAGCCGTGGGAGCGCCCGCCGGTGGTGACCGACGGATCGCGCCGCGCCTGCCTGGTGGAGGGCGCGGCTCCCGACGTGGAGATGGCCTCGCTGGCGCTGGTCGAGGCGCGCGGGGCCGGCCGCCTGGCCTTCGGCGGCTTCTTCCCGGGCGGCGAGACGCTGGCCGTGATGCGCCTCGCGGAGCCGTCGGCCGCCGTCGACGCGCTGGCGGCGACCGGGTTCTGGAAGCCCGGCACGCTCCGCGCCCGCCCGTGGCTCCACGTGCTCTGAGGGCCGCCCCCGCGCGCTGACCCGCCGCCCCCGCCGGCCGGAACTGGAGGCTCGGCGCGCCGGCTCCTTCACAAATCGAGGATCGCGGTTCCCACCCTCATTGGACCAAGGTCAGTGACGCGTTCCGACAGCGACGATCCGCTCGCCCACGTTCCCGCGCACTTCGCCGCGGGCCGTCGTGGCGCCCCGGCCCTGGCGCGATGGTTGCTCTACCGTGTGGACGCGGCGGCGGCCGCGAGAGCGCCCAGCAGGACCACACGGAGGGACGGCACATGCAGCGTCGGCCAGCGAGAGGACGAGCGGGGGACACGCAGGGGACCATCCACTCCATCCTGGCCGTGATCCTGGCCGTGGTCGCCATCGTCGCCCTGTCCGCCCTGGCGAGCCTCGCCGCCGTGGTCCTGGACGCCGGCCCGCCCGCGCCGGCGGCCGACCGCGCCGGGCTAACTCGCGCAGACGACGGCGCCCCGCGGCCGGCCGCGTCGCCGGCCCCCGAGGGATCCCAGAGACACTGAAGCATCGCCGTCAGCCCGGCTCCCCCTTCCCCACCGGGCTGGCGGTGATGGACGCGGCCGGGGGACGGGCCAACCCGTTCCCCGGCCGTGGCACCGACGACGAGCACGACGGCGACCGTGAGCCACGGGCGCCGCGAGAGGTCCTAGCGCATCATCGCGGGCCGGCTTCCCCATTCCGCGCCGGCTCGCGGTGATGAGGCCCGGTCGGGGGGGCGACCCCATCCGCCCCCCCGGTCGTGGTCACCGTCAGGTCGAATCCCGGCCGCAGCTCCTCGCAGGAATCGCACAGCGACGTCCGCGCGCACGCGCTCGTCCAGCACCCGATGGACCCGAACTGGGCGAAGAACACCCGCGAGAAGTGGTCGGTCGTCCGCCCCTTCAGGAGCACGAGGTCGCCCGGGCGGAGCGCCGACCGGAGGTAGTCGGCGACCTGGGCGACGTCGGCGAAGGCCAGGGCCGCGCCGGGCCGCATGCCGGCGCCGACCGCCGCCCGCACGGCGTCCCGGCCGTGGTGGGGATCGACGAACAGCGCCAGGTCCGCGACGCGGGCGGCCGCCCGGCCCAGCTCCCTGAGCCGCACCTGTGATCGCCAGGGCGAGTCCGAGAACTCGCCGGCCACGAGCACCCGCCGGCCGGCCCGGGCCGTCTCGAGGACGCGCAGAGCCGCGTCCAGCGTCGGCCCCGTGTTGCCGATCTCGTCGCGCAGCATCGTGGCCCCGCTCGGCAGCGTCACCGGCTGCATGCGAGCCCGGAACGGCAGCACCCGGCCGACGGCCTCGCCGGCCGGCCCCAGCTCGACGCCGGCCGCCCGCGCCGCGGCCAGGGCGGCGACGACGGACCGGGCCCAGTGCGCGCCCACGAGCCGGGTGCGCACCCGGACGCGCTCGCCGCCCGCGTGCACGGAGAGCGCGAGGCGCTCCGGCCACGCGGCGGTGACGTCGTCGCCCCGGCAGTCCGCCCCCGGCCCGAGCCCGAACGTGACGACCCGCCCCCGGCAGACGGCGGCCATGGCGAGCACCCGGGGGTCGTCGGCGTTGAGCACGGCCAGCCCCGACCGCGGGAGCGCGCGCACGAGGTCGGCCTTCTCGGCGGCGATGGCCTCCAGCGTCCCGAAGGTGCGCGTGTGGGCGCGGTCGATGCAGAGCACCACCGCCACGTGCGGCCGCACGACGCGGGCCGCGCGCCGCATCATGCGGGGGCGCTCCGTCCCCACCTCCACGACGGCGTGGCGGTGCCAGGGGCGCACGCGCAGGATCGTGCGGGGGACGCCGTAGGCGTCGTTGGCGTTGCCGCGGGTCCGCGCGGTCAGCCCGCTCACGGCCAGGGCCGCCGCCAGACACTCCTTGGTCGTCGTCTTGCCCACGCTGCCGGTGACGGCCACGAAGGTCGTCCCGACGAGGAGGCGGCGCCAGAGCCAGGCGATGGCGTAGACCGCGCGCAGGCGCCAGCGCCAGCCCAGGTGGCTCCACCGGCGGGGGATCGGCCGCACGCCGGGCCGCCGGCCGCCCGCGGCTCGGCCCCGCTCGTCCTCGCCCATCGCGGGGCCAGTATAGATGAGCCTCGCCGGCCTTGACACGCCCCCGCCTCGTGTGCCAATAAGCGGCGAATCGTGCGATCCAGGCGTGGGCGTGAGTCCGCAGGTGACGATCCGGTCGGGAGCGGCGGCGGCCCCTCGGAGCGGACCTGGGGCGTCTCGGCCGACCTCACGGGCGAGGCGCTCGAGGCCGCCCTCGGCCTCTGGGACCACCGCGAGGCGCGCTTCGGCCTCCGCCAGATGCGGGCCGCCCTCCGGCCCCACGTGAGCTTTCTCGTGGGCGAATCGGACCAGCCCGCCGAGCTGGCCCGCACGCGCGAGGGGGCGGCGCTCCTCGGCCTCCCGGCCGGCGCCGTCGAGCCCGGGCGACTGGCGACGCCGGACGTGGAGGCGCTGCTCGAGCGCGTGCGCGCCCTCACCCGGGGCTGGTCGCGACCGTGAGCGGCCCCGGCGCGATGCGGCTCGTCGAGGTGGTGGGACTCACCAAGCGCCTCGGCGGGCGCCCGGCGCTCGACGCCGCCTCGTTCACGGTGGAGGAGGGCGAGGTCCTGGGCCTCCTGGGCCCGGCCGGCGCGGGCAAGAGCACGTGCCTCGGCTGTCTCACCGGCCTCCTGATCCCGGACGGGGGCCGCGTGATCTTCGACGGTCGCGACGTCACCGGCGAGGCCCCGGAGCGCCTGGCCCGGGCGGGGATCGCTCAGGCGACGGCACTCCCGCGGCGCCTTTGCCGCTCGACCGCCCTCGGCGTCGTCGACCACGCGGTCCGCCGGGCGCGCCACCCGGGGCTCGGCCGGCTCCTGGCCGGCTGGCTCTCGCCGGGCGTCGGGGCGGCCGCGCTCGGGCTGCTCGAGCGCGTGGGCCTGGCGGCCGACGCGGACCGCCGGGCGGGTCTCCTGGCGGCGGGCCCACGGCGGCGGCTCGAGGTCGCCCGAGCGCTGGCCGCCTCCCCGCGCCTGCTCCTCCTGGACGAGCCGCTCGCCGGGCTCTCCCCCGAGGAGGCGGTGGGCGTGGGCGAGCTGATCGCCGGGCTCCGCCGGGACGGCCTGACGATCCTCCTGGCCGCCCGCCGGCTGCCGGCCGCTCCCGGGCTGGTGGACCGGGTCGTCGTGCTGGATCGGGGCGCGGTCGTCGCGCCGGGGCGCGCCGGCCTCGCGAAGAGCAGGTTGCCGGGTCGGGGCGGCGTCCCCGCCGCCGACGCCGGCTGACGCGCGCGCGTCACTCGAAGGCGTGAACGAAGAGCCCGCTCAGGAGCTTCGGGGCGAACCACGTGCTCTTGGGAGGCATCGTGCCCCCGCGGTCGGCCACCGCCATGAGCTGGGCCATCGTGGTCGGCGGCAGCGCGATGCCGAGCGCCGCCTCGCCCGCGTCCACCCGGCGCTCCAGCTCCGCCTCGCCCCGGCTGCCTCCCACGAAGTCGATCCGCGGGTCGGTGCGCTGGTCCACGATGCCGAGGACGGGGGCGACGACCCGCTCGGCGAGGAGGGCGACGTCGAGGGACCGCACCGGGTCGGCCGGGTCGGGGGCCCCCTCGGGGAGCGTGAGGCGGTGCCAGCGGCCCTGGAGGTAGAAGCCGAAGCGCCGGGGGGCCGGCGCCATCGGCCGGCTCGCGGGCTCGAGCCGGCCCACGCCGGCGAGGCGCCGGAGCAGCGCGTCCGGCGCGAGCCCGCCCAGGTCCTTCACGACGCGGTGGTAGGGCAGGATGCGGAGCGCGTCGCCCGGGAAGAGCACCGCCAGGATCCGCTCGTGCGCGTCGCCCGGGACGGGGCCGCCGGGCCGCGCCCGCAGCGCGCCGGCCGCCCGCCAGGCGCTCGCCGTGCGATGGTGGCCGTCGGCGATGTAGGCGCACTCGACCGCCTCGAACGCCCGCACCCAGGGGCCCGGGTCCGCGACGGGCCAGACGGTGTGCCGGACCTGGTCGGCCGCGGCGAAGTCGTAGAGCGGCGCGGCGGCCGCCGCGGCGGCGGCGGCGAGGGCGTCGACCGCCGCGGTGGCCGGATGGGCCAGCAGCACCGGCTCGGCCTGGGCCCGGAGGGCCAGGATGTGGCGCGTCCGGTCGTCCTCCTTGTCCGGCCGCGTGGTCTCGTGCTTCTTGATCGCGCCCGCCTCGTAGGCCGCCACGTCGACGCAGCCCACGACGCCCGTCTGGACGTGGGCGCCGTCGGCCTGCCGGTAGACGTAGAGCGCGGGGGATGGGTCGCGCGCCAGCACGCCCTCGGCGACGAGCCGCCGGAGGTTCTCTCGCGCCCGGGCGTACACCCGCGGGTCGTAGGCGTCGACGGCCTCGGGCAGGTCGATCTCGGCGCGGGCCACGCGCAGGAAGGAGCGCGGGTTGTCGCGCGCCAGGGCCAGGGCCTCGGCGCGGCTCACCACGTCGTAGGGCGGCGCCGCCACCCGGGCCGCCTCGGCGGGCGCGGGACGGAGCGCGCGGAAGGGCCCAAGACGCATGGGCCGGACGGTACGCGCCCGGCCGGGGTATCGTCAAGCGACGGGCCCCGAGTCCCTCGTCGGCGGCCCGCGAGCCGGGCGGGCGGATAGAATCGGGCCGATGGCCGCTCCCCTCTACGACCGGATCGGCGCCGGCTACGCCGCGCGCCGCCAGCCCGACCCGCGCATCGCCCGGGCCATCCTGGAGGCGCTCGGCGACGCGGCGTCGGTGGTCAACCTCGGGGCGGGCGCCGGCTCCTACGAGCCGGCCGATCGCCCGGTGGTGGCGGTGGAGCCGTCCTTCGGGATGATCGGCCAGCGCGCGGCGGGGAGCGCGCCCGTGGTCGGCGCGGTGGTGGAGCGGCTGCCGTTCCGGGACGGCGCCTTCGACGCCGCGCTGGCCGTCCTCACCGTGCACCACTGGGCCGACCGCGCGGCCGGCCTTCGCGAGATGCGGCGCGTGGCGCGGCGTCGTGCCGTGGTGCTGACGTGGGACCCCGCCCACGGCGACGGGTTCTGGCTCACGGCGGAGTACCTGCCCGAGATCCTGCGCCTCGACCGGCCGCGCTTCCCGCCCCTCGACGACCTCGCCCGCGCCCTCGGCCCGTCGGTCGTCCGGCCGCTCGCGATCCCCCACGACTGCGCGGACGGCTTCCTCGGGGCGTTCTGGCGCCGCCCCCACGCCTACCTCGACCCGCGGGTGCGCCAGGCCATGTCGGGCTTCGCCCAGCTCGACCCGTCACTGGTGGACCAGCGAATCGCCGCGCTCGCCGACGACCTGGGCTCCGGGCGCTGGCGCGAGCGCCACGCCGCGCTCCTCGGCCGGACCGAGCTCGACCTCGGCTACCGGCTGGTGGTCGCCGAGCGCTGACGCGCCGGCGGGCCGCCCGTCCGCCGGCCCGCCGGGGCCGCGCTCACGCCCCCCGGACGAGGCGGAGGGCCTCGGCGTGGAGCCGGCCGTTGCTGGCCAGGACGGTCCCGTCGTAGATGGTGGGGCGGCCGGCGAAGTCGGTGAGGCAGCCGCCCGCCTCCTCCACCAGGATCTTCACGGGGGCGATGTCCCACGGCTTCAGGTCGTTCTCCACGTAGATCTCGGCCCGCCCCTCGGCGACGAGGCCGTAGCCGTAGTAGTCGCCGAAGCCCCGGGTGCGGTCGCAGGCGTCCACCAGCCGCACGAGGCCGTCCCACCAGGGGGTCCCCCGCAGGAGGCGCAGGCCGGAGTGGAGCACGGTGGCCCGGGCCATCTGGTCCACGTCGGACACGCGGATCGGCGCGCCGTCCACGAAGGCGCCGTCCCCGCGGCGAGCCCAGTAGGTGGTGCCCGTGGCCGGGTTCAGCACGACGCCGGCGGTCACCTGGCCGGCCTCCTCGAGGCCGATGAGCACCGCCCACACCGGCACCCCGCGGATGAAGTTCTTGGTGCCGTCGATGGGGTCGATGATCCAGCGCGTCTCCTGGGGCCCCTCGGCGCCGGACTCCTCGCCGAGGAAGCCCCAGTCGGGGAAGGCGAGGCCGAGCACGGCCTTGATGGCCTCCTCGGCCTCGCGGTCCGCCCGCGTCACGGGGGTGCGGTCGGCCTTGAGCCCGACCTCGATGTCCGCGCGGTAGTAGCGGAGGGCCACCTCGGCGGCGGCGCGCGCGGCCTCGAGCGCGGCCTGCACCGTGGGATGCAGGGCGGGGGCGCTCACGCCTCCCACTCGCCGCGCTCCTCCAGCACCCGCTTCACCACCTCGAGCGCCTCCACCACCACCGGCATGCCCCCGTAGGTGACCTGCTGGAAGACCACCTCGGCCACCTCCTGGCGCGTCGCGCCCACGTTCATGGCGGCGTGGACGTGGGCGTGGAGCTCCCGCGGCCGGTGGAGCACGGTGAGCGAGGCCACCGCGCACAGCTCGCGCTGCTTCTGGGAGATCACCTCGCGGCTGTAGAGCGTGCCCGTGAAGAACATCGACAGCTCGCGGGCCAGGTCCGCATCGAAGCGCTTCCAGGTCTCGAAGCCGACGCCGCCCTCGATGGAGTGGAAGAGCATGCGGGCGGTCCGTCGCGTCCGCTCCTTGAGCGACTCGTCCATGGAGGTCTCCTCGTCGGGGGGAGGTCAGGTCGGGATGCGCTCGAGCAGCCGGCCGAGGGCGGCCGGCGCCGACAGCATGGCGTCGTGGCCAGCGTCCAGGTCCACGGGGCGGACGCCGAGGCGGGCCGCGAAGCGCGCGCCCATCTCCGGCGTCACGGCGGCGTCCTGGAGACAGCGGATGTAGGTGCGGGGGGTGGCGAGGGCCCAGAAGCGGCGGAGGTCCACCGGCTCGACGAAGGCCCGGAGCGGCTGCGGGGTCAGCGCGGCCAGCGCCCGCCCCGCCGCCCCGCCCTCGCGCGCCACGTCGCCCATCCAGCGGGCCCAGGCCGTCTCGGCCGGGTAGAGGAAGGTGCCGTCGCCGCGGGCGGCGGCCATGCCCTGCAGCAGCACGCGCGCCACGGGCGGCTGCACGTCCACCAGACGCTCGCCGGGCCGGAGGACCACGGCGGCGAGGTAGACGAGGTGGGCGGCGCGCCCGCCGTCGAGCTCGGCGACGCGCGAGATCACGATGCCGCCCATGGAGTGGCCCACCAGGATGCCGCGGCTCACGCCCTCGCGGGCCATCGTCGTGATCACGGCTTCCGCGTAGGCGTCCAGCGTGACCCGCCGCGCCTCGGCCGCGCGCCGGCCGTGGCCCGGCAGGTCGAGCGGGACGACCCGGTGGCCGCGGCCCGTCAAGCTCCGCGCGACCCCGTCCCAGCACCAGGCCCCGTGGGCCGCGCCGTGCGCCAGCACGAACTCCTTCGCCATCGTCGCCTCCCGTCGATCGCGACGGACCGCGCGCTTGACTGCCGGCCCCGTCGCCACTAGCGTAGGGGAGCCCATGGTACACGAGCCTCGACGCGAAAGGAGCGGCACATGGTGAAGATCGAGCCCTACTGCGCCCCGGGCGTGTGGGATCCGCCCACCTACACCCAGGCCGTGAAGGTCACCGGCGCCGCGACCATCCTGTTCATCTCGGGCCAGGTCGCCTACGACGACAAGGGCAACGCCGCCCACCCGGGCAACTTCACCGCCCAGGCCCGCGAGGCGTTCCGCGCCCTCAAGGCCCAGGTGGAGGCCGGGGGCGGCACGCTCCAGAACGTGGTGAAGCTCAACACCTACCTCACCGACCTGCGCCACCGCGCCGACCTCATCCCCGTGCGCCAGGAGTTCTTCGGCAAGCGCACGCTGGCCTCCACGCTGGTGGGGGTGACCGCGCTCGCCCACCCCGACTGGCTCATCGAGGTGGAAGCCATCGCGGTCCTCTGAGCCGGCCAATGGACCTGAACCCGTACATCTTCCGCGCCTACGACGTGCGCGGCAAGGTCGGGATCGACATCACGCCCGAGGTCTTCGAGGCGGTGGGACGCGCCTACGGCACGCTGATCCGGCGCCGGGGGGGTCGCACGGTGGCCCTCGGCATGGACAACCGCACCACCTCCCCGCCCCTCAAGGAGGGCTTCGCGGCGGGGCTCCTCGGCACCGGGCTCGACGTCGTCGACATCGGGGTCAACCACACGCCGCTTCTCTACTTCGCGGTGGCCCACTGGAAGCTCGACGGGGGGGCGACCATCACCGGCAGCCACAACCCCGTCTCCGACAACGGGGTCAAGATGGTGCACGCCGAGGCGGTGCCGCTGACCGAGGAGGAGATCCAGGGGCTCCACGCCACCATCGTGTCCGGCGACGTGGAGCGCGGCGGGGGCGCCCGGACTCCCCGCGACCCGCGGGAGGACTACCTCCAGGCCATCCAGCGCATCGTGCGCTTCGAGCGCCGCCTGCGCGTCGTGGTGGACGCGGGCAACGGCATCGCGGGCAGCATCGCCCCCGAGCTGCTCCGCCGCCTCGGGGCGGAGGTGATCGAGCTGTACTGCGAGTCGGACGGGACCTTCCCCAACCACCTGCCCGACCCCGAGATGGAGGAGAACACCCGCGACCTGGTCGAGACCGTGCGGGCCACGGGGGCCGACGTGGGCATCGCCTACGACGGCGACGCCGACCGGGTGGGGGTGGTGGACGAGCGGGGCCGCCGGCACGAGGCCGACCTGATCCTGGCCCTCCTGGCCCGGGACCTGCTCCGCCGCCGCCCGGGGGCCAAGATCGTCTTCGACGTCAAGTCCTCCCAGGTGCTGGTCGACGACGTGCGGGCCCACGGCGGCGTGCCCATCATGTGGAAGACCGGCCACAGCCACCTGAAGCGCAAGATGCGCGAGGACCGGATCCCGCTGGGCGGCGAGGTCTCGGGGCACATGTTCTTCGCCGAGGGCTGGTACGGGGTCGACGACGGCATCCTGGCCTCGTGCCGGCTCCTCGAGGTGATCGCCCGCGGCCCCGAGCCCGTCTCCGCCCACTTCGACACGCTGCCGCATCTGACGAGCACGCCGGAGCTCAAGGCCCCCTGCCCGGACGAGCGGAAGTTCCAGGTGGTGGCGGCGCTGGCCCGGGAGTTCAAGGGGCGCTACGAGACCATCGACATCGACGGGGCGCGCATCCTGTTCCCCGACGGCTGGGGGCTGGTGCGCGCCTCCAACACGAACCCGTACCTCACCCTGCGCTTCGAGGGCAAGAGCCAGGCCGCCGTCGACGCCATGAAGCGCGAGGTGTACGAGGCCCTGCGGCGCTACCCGGAGGTGTCGCTCCCCGCCTGACGGCGGCCCGCCCGCCGTCGCTTCACGGGGGAAGCAGCGCGTCCACCGCCTCGAGGACGGTCCGGGCGGTCGGGCAGTCGCGCGGCCCCCAGAAGCCCCCCGGATCCAGCAGCACCGGCCGGAGCCCCGCCGCCCGGGCGCCGAGCACGTCCACCGAGTAGAGGTCGCCCACGTAGGCGGCGTCGGCCGGGGCGGCCCCCGCCGCCCGGAGGGCGAGGGCGAAGATCCGCGCGTCGGGCTTCTCGACCCCCACCACCGATGAGTCGATGACGACGTCCAGGTGCGCGCCGAGTCCCAGGGCGGTCAGGACGGAGGCGATGGTGCCGTTGGCGTTGGAGATGACCCCGGCCACGAGACCGCGGGCCTTCACGCGCTGAAGGGCGGGCGCCGCCGCCGGGTCCGCCTGGTTCCAGACCCCCACCGGCGGGTTGTAGGCGGCGCGCCAGGCCAGCGCCGCCTCCACCGCGGCGGGGTCGGCGATCCCGAGGTGGTCGAGGATGTGGGCGACGTAGCGCCGGGCGACGTCCGGGCCCTCCGAGGAGACGCCGGGCCGGAGGCCCTCGTCCAGGCGCACCCGCGCCCGCTGCTCGGCCTCCTCGACGGCGGCGGCCGTGACCCGGTGGCCGCGGCCGGCCAGGTGGGCGACCATGGCCGGGTAGTCCTGGCGGATCAGCGTGTTGCCGGCGTCGAAGAAGATGGCCCGGAGCGGGGGGCGGGGAGGATCGGCCGCGAGGGCGCTCACCGTGTCCGCCATTATAATGAGCGCAGGCTCATGGGACACCGCCTCTGGCTCGCGCGCACCGCGCTCGCCGGCGGCGCGGCTCCGGTGCCGCTCGTCGCACGCGCGGCCCACGCTGATCACGGGGGCGCGCTCCGGTCGGTCCCGATGGATCCCCTCACCGCGGGGATCCTGACGGGGCTCGTGCTCCTCGCCGCCTGTGTCGTGATCGGCCTCGTCGCGCGGCGCTACCGGCAGCGCCGGCGATCACCGAGATGACGCCGGAGCTGCCCGTCCGGCTCGTCCACCTGGCCGCCACGCTGGCCCTCGTCGGGCTGTTCACGGCGTGGATCCTGGCCGGCCGGAGCCGCTGCCCCACCGCCCGCGCCTGGGACCGCCAGGTCGCCACGCTCATGCGCTGGGTCCTCGGCCTCGTCGTGCTGTCCGCCCTCGCCGTGCTGGCGCTCCGGGCGGGGCTCGCCACCGGACGGCCCGGCGCCGCGCTGGAGCCCGCCGCCTGGTGGGCCCTCCTCACCGGGAGCCAGTTCGGGACGGTGTGGCTCCTCCGGCTCGGCCTCATGCTGCTCCTCGGCGCGCTCGTCCTCCTGGCCGAGCGCGAGGAGGGGGCGGCGGACTGGATCGCGCTCCGGGGGGAGGGGGCCGCGCTGGCCGCCGTCGGCGCCGGGGCGCTGGCCTGGGCCGGTCACGCGGCGGCGGTGGAGCCGGGCGGGGGCTGGGCGCTGGCGGCCGACGCGCTCCACGTCGCGGCGGCGGGCGCCTGGTTCGGGTCGCTCGGGCCGCTGGCGCTCCTGCTGCGGCGGGCGGCCGCCCCGAGCGGGGCCGACGCCCGGCCCGTCGCCGTGCTGGCGGTGCGCCGCTTCTCCGCGCTGGCGCTCGCCCTCATGACGGTGGTGCCGCTCACCGGCCTCTACAACGCCTGGGTCCACGTGGGCGGGGTGGCGCCCCTCATCGGGACCACCTACGGGTGGCTGATCTCGGTGAAGGTCCTCCTGCTCGCCGGCATCGCCGCGCTGGCCGTCCACAATCGCCGGCGGCTCCTGCCCGCGCTCTCCGGGGACGGCCCGACGGTGGGGCGACCGGCCATGACCCGGCTCGCGCGCTTCATGGCGTGGGAGGCCGGGCTCGCGCTCCTGGTGCTGGTCGCCACGGCGGCGCTCGGCCTCACGCCGCCGGCGCGCCACGTGTCGCCCTGGTGGCCCTTCAGCTTCCGCTTCTCGTACGAGACGATGGCGGACGTGCCCGGCGTCGGCCTCCGGCTCCTCGTCGGCAGCCAGGTCGCCGTCCTCGGGCTGGTGGCGGCGGTGGCGGGGGCCCTCGTGCGCTCCGCCCGCTGGCCGCTGGTCGGCCTCGGCGCCCTCTCGGTGGCCGGCGGCCTCTGGGTGGCGCTGCCGCCCCTGGCCGTCGACGCCTATCCCACGACCTACCTGCGCTCGACGGTGCCGTACCACGCCGTGTCCATCGCCCACGGGCGGACGCTCTACCTCGCCCACTGCGTGGCCTGCCACGGCCTCGGGGGGCGGGGCGACGGGCCGGCGGCCGTCGGTCTTCCCCGGCCGCCGGCCGACCTCACCGCCCCCCACACGAACCAGCACACGGCCGGCGATCTCTACTGGTGGCTCACCCACGGCATCCCCCGCGGGGGCATGCCGGGGTTCGGGGACCGGCTGACCGCGGAGGACCGTTGGGACCTCATCAACTTCCTGCGCGCCCTCGCCGCCGGCGAGCAGGCCCGGGCGCTGGCGCTCGTCGAGCCGGGGCGGCCGTGGCTCGTCGCCCCCGACGCGAGCTTCGCCGTCGGCCCCACCGCCGAGCGCAGCCTCAAGAGCTTCCGCGAGCAGTTCATGGTGCTGCTCGTGCTGTTCACCCTGCCCGCGTCGCGGGAGCGGCTCGTCGAGCTGGCCGAGGCGTACTCGGTGCTCCAGGGGCTCGGCGCGGAGGTCCTCGCCGTGCCCACCGACGCCGACCCGCGGATCCTCGGCCGGCTCGGCGCCCGCCCGCCCATCCTGTTCCCGGTGGCCACCGAGGGCGCCGCCGACCTCGTCACCGCCTACGCCCTCCTGGCCCGCGCGCTGACGCCGGACAGCCTGCGGGCGCTCGCCGCGCCCCCCGGGCACGCCGAGTTCCTGATCGACCGCCAGGGCTACGTCCGCGGGCGGTTCCTGCCCGGAGGGGGGCTGCCGAGCTGGCGCGACCCCCGCACGCTCCTGGACCAGGTGCGGAGCCTGGCCCGCGAGGCGCCGACCGTGCCGGCCCCCGACGAGCACGTGCACTGATGCGGCTCTGGCGCGCCGTGCTGCTGGTCAACCTCGCGCTCGCCCTCGGCGTCCTGCTCGGCTACGTCGCCTGGGGCCGGCCGGCCGCCCAGCTCGAGCGCGACCTCGTCGCCGCCCGCCGGGAGACCGGGGCGTGGGGGCAGGAGCGCACCTGGGACGTCCGGGGGGTGGTCCGCGCCGTGCTGCCGGACTCCGGCGTGATCGTGGTGACCCACGACGAGATCCCCGGCTACATGCCGGCCATGACCATGGGCTTCCGGGTCCACGAGCCCCAGCTCTACCAGGGGCTGGACATCGGTGTGCCCGTGCGCTTCACTCTCAAGGGCGTGCCGCCCAACGTGCTGGTCACGGCCATCGTGCGCCTGGACGGGGCCCCGCAGTGACGAGGCGCGCCCCCGGCGCCGGCCCGGGCGGCGGACGCCGGATCCCTTCACTCGTGACGCAGGAGGAGCGCGTGGCCTCTCGCCCTCGCCGCCCTGCCCGCTGGCTCGGGCTGGCCATCGCTCTCGGCGCCGCCGGCCTCGGGCCGGCGCCGGGCCGGGCCCAGGACGCGCTGTCGGGCATGCCCCCCGTGGTCGACCCGACCAACCTCTACAGCGAGACGCGGGCCGGCCGCCTGAGCCCGGCCGCGGCGGGGGCCCTGCCGCGCGTCTACGTCCCCAACCGCCAGTCCAACGACGTCACCGTGATCGACGCCACCACCTTCGAGGTGGTGGACTGGTTCCGCGTCGGCATCCACCCGCAGCACGTCGTCCCGTCCTACGACCTCCGGACCCTCTGGGTGACCAACAACGCCGAGGGGCGCACCGACGGCAGCCTCACGCCCATCGACCCGACCACCGGCAAGCCGGGCCGGCCGGTGCCCGTCGACGACCCCTACAATCTCTACTGGAGCCCCGACGGCCGCTCGGCCATCGTCGTGGCGGAGGCGCTCAAGCGGCTGGACTTCCGCGATCCGAAGACGCTCCAGCTCCAGTGGTCGCTGCCCACCCCCCAGTGCGCGGGGATCAACCACGGCGACTTCTCGATCGACGGGCGCTACGCCATCTTCACCTGCGAGTTCGCCGGGGGCCTGGTCAAGATCGACCTGGTCAGCCGCAAGGTCCTCGGCCACCTCAAGCTGTCGCGGGGCGGCATGCCCCAGGACATCCGCATCTCGCCCGACGGCCGGGTCTTCTTCGTGGCCGACATGCTCGCCGACGGCGTCTTCGTCGTGGACGGCGACCGCTTCGCGGAGACCGGGTTCATCCTGACCGGCCTCGGGGCCCACGGGCTCTACCCGAGTCGCGACGGCAAGAAGCTCTACGTGGCCAACCGCGGGGCCCGCCGCCCCTACGGCCCCCCGCGCGGCAACGGCAGCGTGTCGGTCATCGACTTCGCCACCCGGCGGGTGGAGGTCACCTGGACCATCCCCGGGGGCGGCAGCCCCGACATGGGCAACGTGAGCGCCGACGGCTCCCAGCTCTGGCTGTCCGGCCGCTTCGACAACGTGGTCTACGTCTTCGACACCGCCACCGGGCAGGTGCGGACCATCCCCGTGGGCCGGGAGCCCCACGGCCTCGCGGTGTGGCCCCAGCCCGGCCGCTACTCCCTGGGCCACACCGGCAACATGCGCTAGGCGAACCCGTGGCGCGCCGGGCGCTCCTGGTCCTCTTCGCGCTGCTCGGGCTGGCCGGCGCCGCTCACGCCCAGCCCCCGAACCGGACGCCCCGGATCGGCGTGCTCCTCCACGACGGAGCGCCGCCCGGCCTGCTCGAGGCCTTCCGGGCCGGGCTCCACGACCTCGGGTACGTGGAGAGTCGCAGTCTCGCCATCGAGCAGCGCGACGCCGCCGGACGCAACGACCGCCTCGGCGCTCTCGCCGGCGACCTGGTGCGCCTCAAGGTCGACCTGATCCTGGCCCTGAACACGCCGGCCGCCCAGGCGGCCCGGCGGGCGACCGGGACGATCCCCATCGTGATCGTCCGCGTGAGCGACCCCGTCGGGTCCGGGCTCGTGGCGAGCCTGTCCCGGCCGGGCGGGAACGTCACCGGCCTCAGCTTCAACAACTCCGAGCTCGCCCTCCGGGGCCTCCAGCTGCTCCGGGACACCCTGCCGGCCGTCTCGCGCGTGGGCGTCCTGTCCAACGCCGGCAACCCCGCCCACGTGCCCCAGGTGACGGCGCTCGAGGCGGCGGGGCCGCGCATCGGGCTCAGGCTCGTGAGCGTCCTCGCGCGAGGCGAGCGTGACCTGCCGGCGGCGTTCCAGACGCTCGTCCGCGCCCGCGCCGAGGCGCTCTTCGTCCTCGACGACACGGCGCTGACCCGGCACCGCCGCGACATCCTCAAGCGGGCGACGGCCCACGCCCTGCCCGTGGTCTCGCGCTACCGGGACTTCGCCGAGGCCGGCGGCCTCATCGCCTGCGGGCCGAGCCTGCCCGCGCTCTACCGGCGCGCGGCCCACTACGCCGACCGCATCCTGAAGGGCGCGCGCCCGGCCGACCTGCCGCTGGAGGAGCCGTCGCAGTTCGACCTCGTCGTCAACCTGCGGACGGCGAGGGCGCTTGGCCTGACCGTCTCCCCGTCGGTGCTGCTCATCGCCAATCACGTCATCGAATGACGCCGCCGCGCGGCGCCGGTTGCAAGTCGCCCTCGACTGCGGTACACATCCTCCCGATGACGTGCCTCGACCGGCGCCGCTCCCGGCCGTCCCTCGCCCGCCCCTGGGCGGTCGTCGTCCTGCTCGGCCTCGCGATGCTGCTCCGGTCGGCCGAGCTGCCCCACCTGCACAAGGACTCCACGCCGGGGCTCTACAACGAGGCCCACGTGCTGGAGGCGCTGACCGCCGTCGGCGGCGACACGCCGGTGCTGGCCAGGGCCACCCTGGCCGCGCCGGCGCCGCTCGCGGCCCTCGCCGCCGCCGCGCCGGACCTCGACCCGCCCCGTCCCGACCGTCCGCTCCCCGCATCGCGCGCGCCCCCGGCCGCCTGAGCCGCCACCCCGAGCCCATCGCCGGTCGCCCGCGCCCGTAGTCCGTCCGGGCGACCCTGCAGCGCCGTCTCACCCGGGAGGGAACGGCCCATGACCATCCGTCTGGCCCTCGTCCTGCTGGCGGCCGCGTGGCTGGCCGCCACGCCGGCCCAGGCCCAGGGGCGCCAGGATCTGGAGGCGCTCCGCCGCGAGCTGGAGGACATGCGGCGTCAGCTCCAGGCCACCCAGGACCAGTACCAGAAGCACATCGACGTCCTCAGCGAGCGGATCAGGAAGCTCGAGGCCCAGCCCCAGGCCGCCGTCGAGGCCCCCCGGCCGGGGCCGCCGGCCATGGCCGCCGAGCCCCCGCCCGCCGCCCCGACGCTGCTGGACCTGCTCACCCCCCGGCCGCCGTTCTCCCTGGCCGGCCGGAGCGGCAAGGGAGGGCTGCTCTTCGACATCGGCGTCGCCGGCGACTTCGTGGCCGCCTTCTCGGGCAAGAAGGTCGACGACGCCGACGTCGGCACCTTCCCGGGCCGCGAGAACCGGTTCTTCACCCGGGAGATCGACCTCCGGCTCTTCGGCGCCATCGACCCCTACTCCCGGGGAGAGGTGCTGCTGGAGGCGGCGGAGGAGTTCGAGAACGGCGACCGCGAGTTCCACCTGGGGCTCAGCGAGGCCCACCTCACCCTCACCAGCCTGCCGTGGGGCTTTCAGGCCAAGATGGGCCAGCTGCGCAACCGCTTCGGCCTCCTCAACGAGCGCCACCAGCACGACCTGCCCCAGATCGACCGGCCCAACGTCCTCGTCAACTTCTTCGGCGAGGAGGGGCTCGTGGAGCGGGGACTCGAGCTCAGCTGGGTGGCGCCGCTGCCCGTCTACCTGGAGGCCCTGGCCGGCGTCTTCGACGGCGACAACGACGTGGCCTTCGGCCGCGGGAGCCTCCGCGCCCCGATGGTGACGGGCCGGCTGCGGACGTTCTTCGAGCTGGGCGCGTTCGGCGCGCTCCAGCTCGGCGCCTCCGTCGCGACGGGAGAGACGCCGGAGCGGCTCCGCAACACCGTGGTGGGCGTCGACGCCAAGTACAAGCTCACCCCGGAGGGCTGGCGGCACTCCCTCCTCACCGTCGCCGCCGAGGCCCTGATCGGCTGGCGGCGGACGGCCGCGGAGGGGGCCTGCGACGGGGGCAACGGCGCAGAGATCGACGGCAACGGCGGCGACTGCCCGGCCGGCCGCCGGACGCTGAGACGCGGCGGGTTCTACGCCTACGGCGAGGTGCAGCCCTGGCGCCGCTGGCTCGGCGGCGTCCGCTTCGACTATTCGTACTACCCGGCCGAAGCCGGCAAGGAATGGGCCATCGGCCCCTACCTCACGTTCAGGCCGTCGGAGTTCCTGCGCTTCCGCCTGGGCTTCAAGCACACCCACCGCGACCGCTGCGATCTGTTCGCGACCCCCGAGGGCGCCTGCGCCCGGATCGCCAACGAGGTGTTCCTGCAGGGCACCTTCATCCTCGGCGCCCACCCGGCGCACCCGTTCTGATGCCGGCCGGCGCATGAGACCGTCGACGCGAACGACCGGCCTCGCCCTCCTCGCCGCCGTCGGCCTCTCTCTGTTCCCGGCCGAGGCACCGGCCCGGGTGCGGGTCGTCACCTCCCTGCCCGACCTCCGGGCCCTCGTCGAGGCCGTGGGCGGCGACCTGGTGGAGGCGGACAGCTTGGCCCGCGGCACCCAGAACCCCCACGACATCGAGGTGCGCCCGAGCCTGATGCTCAAGCTCCGGCGCGCCGACCTCCTCGTCCGCAACGGGGCGGGCGGCGATCCCTGGGTGGAGCCGCTGCTGGTGGGCGGGCAGAACGCGCGCCTGTTCCCCGGCGGCCCCGGCTACGTGGACGCCTCCGCCGGCGTGCCCATCATCGCCCCGGGCGGCGCCGTCGATCGGTCGCGCGGGGACGTGCACCCCGAGGGCAACCCGCACTTCA
>Ga0187892_10005899_pt1 | contig 18731 bp, 19 predicted proteins | sample MA1701073metaG_FD_139345 | JGI IMG/M metagenome (GOLD analysis project Ga0187892, IMG submission 139345) | Bio-ooze microbial communities from a basaltic lava cave in the Kipuka Kanohina Cave System on the Island of Hawaii, USA - MA170107-3 metaG ...
ACAACGCGCCATTGGCGGCGGCCGCTGGCTGGTGCGCATCGCCCTGTACATGGCGGCGCTGGCTGCGAGCCTTCACAACTGCCGACTCAAAACGTTCTATCAGCGACTCATCGCTGCCGGCAAGGCCCCCAAAGTCGCGCTGGTGGCGGTGATGAGAAAACTCATCGTGCTGCTCAACCAAGTCCTAAAAAATCCTCAATTCCAACCCTCATGAAAAGACAGTTGCTCCAATTTGGGGAATTTCTGGCGCGAGCCTTCACGTTTGACTTGGCGGAAGGCGTCTCCTATTTTCGGCGCGGTAGGGTTTGTGCTTACAAGGAGGAGTGTTGGGTTCATGCCGACTTACGAATACGAATGCAAAAAATGCGGCAAGCGATTTGAGATCTTCCAGCGCATCACCGAACCGCCAAAGAAACGCTGCCCGAAATGCAAAGGCAGGATTGTCCGTTTGTTGAGCGGAGGCGCGGGATTGATTTTCAAGGGTTCGGGTTTCTACATCACCGACTACCGCAGTGAGGGTTACAAGAAGTCGGCGCAGAAGGAATCATCGTCGGGCGCGCCCAAGACCGATTCAAAACCAGCGGCTGAAAAGAAACCCGCCACCGGGAAAAAGCCAGCCGCCAGGAAGAATTCCGCCAGTTGAAGCGAGGAGGAGACCATGATTGCCTGCAAAAAATGCGGACACGAAAACGAACTGGGGCGCATTTTCTGCATTCAATGCGGGGACAAGCTGCCGCTCGGCGAAATCCCGCCGCCGCACGAAAAGAAAAAATTCTGGGGCAAAGTCGAGCGCGCCGAGCGCCGACGACAGGGGCGCACGTTCGGCCAGATTACCTGGCGATGGGCGAAGGTCGTCGTCCTCTTTTTTCTCGTGTTGTGCCTGGCGCTGATTTTCTTCCCACCCGACCTGCCGCGCATCGAGAAGAGCGACGCCATCGGCACGGAGGCGCAACGCAAACACAAAGCGTTGGTGGAGGCGATCTCGAAGGAGCGGCTTGCCACGGTTGAACTGTCGCAGAGCGAAATCAACAGCCTCATTCCTCCCCTCGACGTCGAGAAAGGGGAGGGCGGGTTCGGCTCGTATCACGCGCGCGCGCGGCACCTCGAAATCGGCGACGGCGTGGTCACCAGTTACATTGAGGGCGACCTCGCGTTCGGGTCGTCCATCAACCTGCCCGTCATGGTGCGCTTGTCGGGCGAACTGAAGGTCAGCGACACCAAACTGCTCTTTGACGAAAAGGCGTTGTTCATCGGTCGCCTGCCCATTCCGCGTTTGCTTTTCCCCGCGTTTGGGTATTTGATGAACCGAGTCGAAACCTTCTGGAGCGATGAGAATTTCAACACAGACCGCGCGCTGCTGGGGCGCGTCCATTCCATCCGCGCGTCCGAGGGCACGCTCACCATCCAGTGCGGTCCGAAACTCCCCACCCCGCGCCCTTGAGTTGATTCTGCATTCGGGTCTTTTTTGGGGAAGTCTGTTCTTCGCGTTGTCGTGCGGGGCGGCTGACAACGGCGCGCCTGCCGAGGTGAAGCCCAACCTTCCCGCGCAACCCATCATCAGTCGGTCGGGGCAATTTTTCGTCTCTTCGCCCGACGACCACTGGTCGGTGCGGTTTGTCGGGCAGGCGGACATGGTGCGCTCGTTCGTGCTCGATCAACTGGGCATCGCGGGCGCGGGCAGCCCGATGGTCGTCATCATCCACGACCAGAACGTCCCGCCCGCGTTGCGTGGCACGGCGCAACTGACTGTTCGCGCCGTGCAGGGCGCACAGACGTATTTCATTCTCAATCTCCACCTCCCGATGCGCTCCGACGAAATGCTCAAGGGTCTCGTCGAAGCAGTCGCTGTCGAAAGCCTCAATCGAGGCAAGCATTGGGCTGCCGCCGCGCCGTTGAGACGGTTGCCGCTGTGGTGGATCGAGGGTGCGGCGGAAACGTTCCGAGAGGATTTGCACGATTCCCACCAGCAAATCCTCGCGCGCGTCTGGAGCGAATCTGCGCCAACGCCTGCCAGCAAAATCATCAAGTCCGACGCGATGCCAGAGGACGCGATGGAACGGGCGTATTTCATGGCGCAATGTGGCGCGTTGTTCCGCGCGGTCGCCGACCTGGTGGACGGTCCTGAAATCATGCGGACAATGTTGCGCCGTTCCAACGACGGCGAAAACGCGGAGGAGAGTTTTCGCAAGGCGGTTGCCGCCGAATTTCCCACCGAACGCGCGCTGGAAAAATGGTGGGCGCTCCAGTGCGCGGCGCGCTCCCGACTCGCCAGTGCGGGGTTCATGTCCGCCGAAGACTCGCTGCTGACGTTGAAACGATTGCTGGTGTTCCCTCTTGTGAAGCGCGAAAAGGATTCGGACAAACCAGCCCAACCTGTCGCGCTTCCATTGGATGAGTTGGCAGGTCTTCACAGACAAACCGACGTGCGCACGCTCATTCGCGACCGCTCGACTCGGTTGCGGCTGTTCGCCACGCAGACGCACCCGTATTACAAGCCCGCCGCACTGGCGTATGCCGACGCGCTGGATCAATTGCACGAGGGGAACGTGCGCGCGTTTCGCGACGCGCTGCGAGTCGCCGAAAAATGGCACGCGGAAGCCGAGTCCTATGACCGCCGTGCTCACACCTGGATGAACGGAGCCGAGGCGGAAATGCGGGGTCATGCGGGACGGCTGCTGCCGTTCATTGAGGAAATTGGGCGGGTGCGCGACCTCGAACGCCAGCGCACCAACCGCATCAAAAAATTCATGGACGACGTGGAGAAGGAGTTGTCGCGTTAAACGCCAATTAACATCAAAAATTCCGTTTGCCCTCGACGGTTGCCAGGAAATTCGGTTACTTACATCGCGATGACGAACGCGCCCGTGCCAAACGCCAAAGATTTGGAGCAGCTTAAGTTGCTGAGCAGATTGCATTTTCTCTATGGTGGCTTTTCGCTCCTGGGCGCATGCGGGGTGGTGGCAGCCTCGGTGTCACCAATGTTTACCATCAGTGAAGCGCTTTCGTCGAACTCGCTGCGTGGCGGTCCCCAACCTGAAATGGCGCGGATGGTCCTCGTTTTTATTGCGGTCGTGACGGTCATGGTGGTCGCACTATGCTTCACGTATGCGATATGTGTCCTCGTTGCAGGACGATGTCTGGCGCTTCGTCGAAGGTATTTGTTCTGTTTGATCATGGCGGGGTGGAGTTGTCTCGGCGTGCCGTTAGGCACGGCGCTAGGGGCTTTCACCATCGTGGTCCTGACACGACCGCCTGTGAAAGCGCTCTTTGTCACAACGCCACGGCCCCCGTTGCCTCATATCAAATAAATGGCCCCGAACACGCATGAACGAAACGAAACTCATAGAACTGTTGCAAGACCTGCGCGCTGGGCGGTGCTCCACTACGGCCGCCACACGTCGGTTGAAATCCCTCGCCACCCACGACCTGGACTTCGCCCGCGTGGACGGACACCGCTCGCTGCGCAAAGGCTTCCCCGAAGTCATCTACTGCGAACGCAAAACTCCCCCCCAAGTCACCGCCATCGCCCGCACCATCCTCCAACACAACGACAACCTCCTCGCCACCCGCGCCTCCCCCGAAATCTTCCGCGCCCTCAAACGCGCCATCCCCAAAGCCAAATACCACGCCTCCGCCCGCGCCATCACAGTCCAAAAAAAGCCCCTCCCCAAACGCCGCGGCACCATCGCCGTCCTCTGCGCGGGCACCACCGACATCCCCGTCGCCGAAGAAGCCCTCATCACCGCCGACATCATGGGCAACACCGTCAAGAAATTCTACGATGTCGGCGTCGCAGGCATCCACCGCCTCCTCGCCCTCAATGACGAATTACTCGACGCCAGCGTCCTCATCGTCGTCGCTGGAATGGAAGGCGCACTCCCCAGCGTTGTCGGCGGACTCGTGGACAAACCCGTCATCGCCGTCCCCACCAGCGTCGGCTACGGCGCCAGCTTCAACGGCGTCGCGGCGTTACTCGCCATGCTCAACAGTTGCGCCAGCGGCGTCACCGTGGTCAATATAGATAACGGCTTCGGCGCAGGCTACGCCGCCAGTTTGATAAACGGGTTGAAGGGTTGATGTGTTGAAGGGTTAAAGAGGCTAAAAAAGTTAGAATGGTTAAAATGGTCGCTCGCTCACACCAGATTTGTCATGCTGAGCGCAGCGAAGCATCTCCACTCCGCTTCCCAAAGAGATTCTTCGCTGCGCTCAGAATGACAGGGCGCAAAAAACACAGAACGACACTCACACAAAATTCCCTTTTAACCTTTTAACCTCTTTAACCATTTTAACCACCCCATGCGACTCCTCTACCTCGATTGTTTCAGCGGCATCAGCGGTGACATGTTCCTCGGCGCGCTGCTGGACCTCGGCGCATCCCAAAAACATCTCGAACACGAGTTGCACAAACTCAAACTCGACGGCTGGCATCTCCATGTCTCACGCGCCATGAACAAAAATGTGGCGGGACTCCGCCTCGAAGTCCATGTCGGCGCACACACCCACACCATCAAAGCCAAACACCCCCACATCTTCACCAACCTCCACACGCACAAGCACGAGCACGCCCACGACCACCGCACCTTTGCCGACATCCGCACGCTCATCGAACGCTCCGCCCTCTCCCCCTTCGTAAAAAAACACGCCATCAACATCTTCCGCCGCATCGCCGAAGCCGAAGGAAAGATCCACGGCATGAAACCCGACAGAGTCCACTTCCACGAAGTCGGCGCCATAGATTCCATCGTGGACATCGTCGGCGGCTGCATCGCCCTTGAAGAACTCGACGCCGACGAAGTGCAAGCGTCCGAGTTGCGCACAGGATTCGGGTTCGTGGATTGTGCCCATGGTCGCTTCCCCGTCCCCGCCATGGCCACGCAGGAAATTCTCAAACACATCCCCCACTCCCAAGGCGAAGAGCCATTCGAGCTAGTCACACCCACAGGCGCTGCCATCGCCTCTGAATTTTGCCACACCTTCGACACGATGCCGTCAATGAAGGTTGAGAAAATCGGCTACGGTTTGGGCATGCGCGAATTAAAGAAAACCCCCAATGTCCTCCGCGCCGTGCTGGGCGAAAGTTCGAGGACGAGGACGACGAGGACGAGCACGGGGGCTAAGACCGACACCATCGCCGTCATCGAGACCAATATAGATAATATGAACCCCGAGCTTCTCGGCGCGGCGATGGAAGATTTGCTCGCGGCTGGCGCGCTGGATGTCTTCTTCACACCAATCCAGATGAAGAAGAACCGCCCCGCGACCAAGCTCACCGTGCTGTGCGAAAATAAGGATGCCGACCGTTTCGCGCGCTGGCTGCTGGAAAACACCACGACCTTCGGCGTCCGCATGCGCGAAGAACGCCGCATGAAACTCGACCGAGAATTCCGCGAAGTGAAAACGCGCTACGGAAAAATCGCAGTGAAAATCGGGCGGCTCGACGGTAAGGTCGTCAGCGCATCGCCCGAGTTCGAGTCCTGCCAATCAGCCGCCCGCGCCAAAAAAGCGCCGCTGAAGAAAGTTTATAACGAAGCGCTGCACCACGCGGAAGAATTAGAGTAGCGCAAGCGTGCGAGGGTGGAGGGACGCGCTCCGTCGCGTCTCCCGCTTCGCGGGATGGTCACGACAGAACGGGACCTTCCACGTTGGAGGCGTTCAACGAACAAGCAAGATGCTTGTTCTACCCTGGGAGAAAAATATGGTGGATAAACAACTGCTCGAAATCATGGCGTGCCCCGCCTGCCTGTCGCCCGTCGTCGAGTCAGATGACAAAATCATTTGCCAGGGCAAACAGTGCGGCCTCAAATTTCCGATAAGAGATGGAATGCCCGCGATGGTCGTCACTGAAGCGGAAGGCTCGCCAGAACTTCTCGCCAGGCTGCGCGCTGACCCTTCGGCGTTGCGTCCGAGGAAGTAACAAGACTGTCTCGCGCGATCAGCGCCGATCATTTCGACGATTCAGGCTTGTCGTCCGTCGTTTGACGTGCGGGTTTTCTTCTGCGCACCTTGTCTGCCGCGCGTCGCGCGAATTCGACGATTCGGTTGTAGAGATTTTCCGCCCATTTGAATTCTGACGCCAGAATCGCCAAGCCCACCATCACGACGGGGATGCCAGGACCAGGCACCGCAGGGATCATCAGGAACAACCCCACCGCGAGAATTCCAAATCCAAACCCGATGGCAATCACGCGTCGCAACCCCGTCAATTCCAGCGTGATGATAAGGCATCCCACGGCGGCGACCGCGATTCCACTCACCAACACGACAACGCCCCAGATGTTGTAAAGATACGCGTAAATCAGTCCGCTGCCGACTGTGACGAACATCAATCCCAGCAACACCAGCAGGACGCGAATTTGGTTGTGAGTGAGTCGTTTGTGGAAATCGAGCATGGCGTGGCGCTGTTAGGTAGCAGAAGTCAGTTGCAACCTCAACGAAAAGCGGCTCAATGACGCGACGATTTCACCATTTTAACTTTTTTAATCTTTTTAACCTTTTTAACCCGACGCCCCTTCGCATAGATTCACTGCGCCGATATGCCAGAAATCCCAAAAGCTTACGACCCGAAATCCCGCGAAGCGGGATGGTATGCGCAGTGGACGGAGAAAGGTTTTTTCACGGCAAACCCTGTCTCGGAAAAACCCGCCTATTCTATCGCCATCCCGCCGCCCAATGTCACGGGCGTCCTCACGATGGGGCATGTCCTCAACAACACGATTCAGGACATCCTCGCGCGCCGTAAACGGATGCAGGGTTACGAAGTGCTTTGGCTGCCTGGCACCGACCACGCAGGTATCGCCACGCAAACCGCCGTCGAGAAGGCCCTCAAGAAACAAGGCGTCATCAGACATCGCAACGACCTCGGGCGCGAAAAGTTTCTGGAGAAAATCTGGGAGTGGAAGGAAAAACACGGCGGCATCATCATCCAGCAACTCAAAAAGCTCGGCTGCTCTTGCGACTGGACACGCGAGCGCTTCACGATGGACGAGCAATACTCGCGTTGCGTCCTGCAAGTCTTCGTTGACCTCTACAAAAAGGGCTATATCTATCGCGGCAAACGCATGGTGAACTGGGATGTCGTGAGCCAAAGCGCTCTCAGCGACGAAGAAGTCATCATGAAAGAGGTGAACGGGAATCTTTGGTATCTCAAATATCCAATCATTGATTCCCATCAACCCATCAACCCATCAACCCATCAACCCGCCGCGTTCGTCATCGTCGCCACCACTCGTCCCGAAACAATGCTCGGCGACGAAGCCGTCGCAGTGAATCCCGACGACGCGCGCTACAAAAATCTCATCGGCAAAAAAGTTTTGCTCCCGTTACAAAACAAAACGATTCCCGTCATCGCCGACTCGTTCGTTGACCCGAAGTTCGGCACGGGCTGTGTCAAAGTCACCCCCGCGCATGACCCGAACGATTACGAAATGGGTGTGCGCCATAAACTCCCCTTCCCCGTCGTCATCGGCGCGGACGGCAAGATGACCGACGCTGCGGGTGAAAAATACAAACGGCTCGACCGCTTCGAATGCCGCAAACAAGTCGAAGCCGACCTCAAAGCGCTCGACCTCATCGAGAAAATCGAAACACACACGCACAATGTCGGCTACAGCGAGCGCACCGATGTTCCCATCGAACCGTTCCTCAGCGAGCAATGGTTTTTCCGTTACTGCCAAGTCGAGCGTTCAACCTCTGCCGTCGAAAAAGACGAAATCAATTTTTATCCCGAGCGCTGGGAAAAAGTTTACGGCCACTGGATGCACAACATCAAAGACTGGTGCATCAGCCGCCAGCTTTGGTGGGGACATCGCATCCCCGTTTGGTACAGAGTAGGACAAGCTTCCAGCTTGTCCCTCAATCAAGATAAACAGAAGGACAAGCTGGAAGCTTGTCCTACCTTTGTTGGGTTCGACGAGTTTGCGGAAATCGATGTATCACGACGCAAACTTCCGCATTGGAGTCAAAGGGGCACAACCTTCTTCGTCACATTCCGTCTCGCAGATTCGTTGCCTCAATCACAACTCGATGCCCTCGAATCCGAACGCCAACAATGGCTGTTGCGCCACCACGAACCGCTCTCCGAACCTGACAAGCGTGAGTATTTTCGCCTGTTTTCCGAGCGCGTTGAAGAATGGCTCGATAGCGGACACGGCTCGTGCGCACTAAAGGACGACCGCGTGGCGAAGATTGTCGCGGATGCACTGCGGCATTTCGACGGCGAACGCTATGCGCTGGACGCGTGGGTCGTGATGCCAAATCATGTTCATGTCCTCGTGACTCCAAAGGAAGGTCACGATCTGAGCGAGACGTTGCACTCTTGGAAATCCTTCACCGCAAACCGCATCAACCAGTTGCTGGGACGCACAGGGCAATTCTGGCAACACGAAAACTACGACCACATCGTGCGCAACGAATCCTCGCTGTTTCACATTCGCCAATACATCGAGCGCAATCCCCAAAAAGCTGGCATCAAGGTAGGACAAGCTTCCAGCTTGTCCCTCAATCAAGACAAACAGAAGGACAAGCTGGAAGCTTGTCCTACTCTCTATGTCGGCATCAACCCGCCACCTGATCCTGAAAATTGGACGCAAGACCCCGATGTGCTCGACACATGGTTCAGTTCGTGGCTCTGGCCGTTTGCGACGATGGGCTGGGAAGTCGGAATGTCACAGGCAGAGACGCCTGTGCCACCAACGCTCAAAAAATTCTACCCGACCACCGACCTCGTCACAGGCCCTGACATCATTTTCTTCTGGGTCGCGCGCATGATCATGGCGGGCTACGAATACATGGACGAGAAACCGTTCTCGAATGTGTATTTCACTGGCATCATCCGCGACTCGCAGGGACGCAAGATGAGCAAATCGCTCGGCAATTCGCCCGACCCGCTCGACCTCATCGCCAAATACGGCGCGGACGGGTTGCGGTTCAGCTTGATGCTCATCGCGCCGCAAGGTCAGGACATTCTCTTCGACGAAAAACGCTGCGAAGGCGGCCGCAACTTCATGAACAAATTGTGGAACGCCGCGCGTTTCATCCAGATGCAAAAAAGTGAGACAAGCTTCCAGCTTGTCCAATCGAATGAGAAAATGGACAAGCTGGAAGCTCGTCCCACTCTTAACGCCCACGACCTGAAAATCCTCTTTGAGATGAACGAAGCGATTCGCATCGTGAGCAAGGCGCTCGACGAATACGAATTCAACGTCGCCGCGAAAGAACTCTACGATTTTGTCTGGGGCGATTTCTGCGATTGGTATATCGAAGCGAGCAAGGTCTCGCCGAATATCGCGGTGCTCGACGAAGTGTTCAGCAACATCCTGCGCCTGCTGCATCCGTTTGCGCCGTTCATCACCGAAGAATTGTGGAACGGGATGGGATATGCCGATTCTGAAATCTCAAATCTCAAATCCATCCAATTCGCCGCCTCGCCAGAGCCGCGCGACATCGCAGGCGCGACTGCCGAGCACGCCGCAAAAGTGGACGAGCTATACGCGCTTGTGAGTGCAGGACGCCAGTTGCGCAACGATTACGGCATCGAGCCGAGGAAAAAACTTCACTTCGTCATCAAACCGAATGTGGAGGAAGCTTTCCTCCGCGCAGAAATCGAATCTCTAAAATTATTGTTAACCGCCGAAGAAGTGACGATTGATCGCCATCACACGCCGCAGGGAGTGACGCCAAGTTTAACCACCACTGCGGCCACCCTCTTCATGGTCGGCGCCGTGGATGCAGAGGCGGAGCGCAAACGCCTGCAAAAACAATTTGAGGAAATCGCCGCGCAACTTGCGCAAGCGGAAGCCAAACTTGCCAACGAGAACTTCGTCGCCCGCGCGAAACCTGAAGCCGTGGAAAAGGAACGCGAACGGCAACAGACACTTTTCGAGCAGAAAACGAAAGTCCAGAGTTTACTCGCGGCACTCAAACAAATGTAGCCGCAGGATTTACGCCTGCGCGTCCCTTGAACGCACCCGTAAAGGATGCGGCGCATCATGGCGCGCTGCTTTTCTGCGTTTTTGAATACTTTTCGCGCAGCAAACTCGACAATTCCTCGACCTCCACCGTTCGATTCTGCCGCTTCGCCATCTCGATCATCTGCTCTATCGCCGACGCTGCGGCTTCGCGGTCGGGAGTTTTTTCCGCGATTTCTCGGTAAATGTCCTTTGCCGTCTGCCATTGCGACTGGTGCGCCTGCGCGTCCGCCATCAGCCAAAGAAAGCGCAGACGGTCCGCTCGGCTCGGATTGCCGCGCAAGACCGTTTCCGCCTGTCTCACCGCCTTCGCGAAATCGCTGCTTTCATAGTGGCACAATGCCAGTTCGTAACGCGCATCCTGCGCCAACTGCCCAAACGGAAACGTTTGCAACAGTTGCTCGTATAACTCGACAGCCTTGGAGAAATTGCCCAGCGCCCGATGACTCGCCGCCATCAGATAGCTGACCTCCGCGCGGTCTTGCACTGGTACTTTGTCAATTGTTTCGCCTGCCGCTTGCAGGCATTTCTCAAAACGCTCAGCGCGATGCAAGGTCCACAGCCGTTGCGTGCGCGCCGCGGACAGATCGGGATACGCCTTGAGCAATTCATCGTAAGTGCTGAGCGCCGCGTCGTAGGCGCGCGCCTGCTGTTGGAGTTCGCCGACCAGCAGCGCCATTTGCAGGAAGTCCCGTTCGCGGGGCGCGTCATCGAGCGCCTGTGTCAGCAGCGTCGCCGCGCGTTCGAATTCGCCGACGCGGCGGGCGATCTGCGCCAGTCGCGTGCGCGAGGCGAATCGCGCGTTCGCCGAAGGATGTTCTGAAGCTGCGCGCAGCAGATACCACTGGGAAACACTCCATTCTCCCGTCTCGTGCCAACTCACGCCGAACCAGTAGAATGCCTCGACGGGCATCGCGCGACGGCGATTGTCGGGCAGTTTCAAAAGTTCCTTCACCACGTCAGCGTATCGCCCCTGCTTAAAGAATTTCTCCGCTGCGCCGTAACTCTCGCGTTCTCGCATCGCGTCATCCTGAGCAGTCGCGTCTCGGAGGAAGGCGCATGTGAGCATGGCAACAACGAGTATGTTAAGAGCAACTTTCATTTCACAATGGTGGCAGCTTCACTTCTGCGAAGCGCAGTTAACCAATAAATCTCAACTAGCGGCGCTTCGCAGAAGCGCCGCTACACTCGTTCGAGGACAATCCTCAATCCTGTCACCAAAATTCCCGCGTAAATTGCCGCGATGACATCGTCCATCACAATGCCCCAGCCGCCGTGCAATTGCTGCGACTGTTTCGCAGGGAACGGCTTCAGTATATCGGCGATTCGGAAAATCACAAACGCCGCGCCCACGAGCAACGGCGTCCATTTCTCAACGCCCCACGCGAAAAATGCGGCGAGCGGAAACGCGGCGATTTCGTCCAGCACGATTTCCTGCGCGTCCTTGCGCTGGTAGAGTTTTTCCGCGATGCCCGACAGCCAGACCGCAAACAACACCCCTGCTGCGATGATGCCCAATTGCCATTGCCACGGTAGCAGCGACACCGCCCACGCATATCCGATCCCGACGACCGTCCCCCAAGTTCCAGGCGCGTAAGGCAGGCAACCTGAGCCGAAGCCCGTGGCGAGAAATTTGGCGAGTCGCTCAGACATTTTCCAGGAACAGCTTGCGGTATTTGTAGAGATACGCGAGCCCTGAGACGACCGTCAGCGCCGTCGTGACGAGCATCATCCAGAATACAATGACCTCGAAAAGCGCATTGTGGTGCGCGGCGTCCAGATTGAACCACCGAAAATCGTCGCGAGCGGTCAGCCCGACGAGCACGAAAATGATGGTGACCATTTGCGACACGGTCTTGTGTTTGCCGAGTTGTTCCGCCGTCAAGACGACGCCTTGTTCGCGTGCGATGAGGCGCAAGCCCATGATGAGAAAATCGCGCGACACAATGATGAGCACCATCCAGCCCTGCACGATGGGTGCGCTCGTCGGGTCGGACGGAATGGCGCGGACTTCGATGAAACAAATGAACGCCGCCGTCGTGAGAATCTTGTCCGCGACGGGATCGAGCAGCACGCCGAAGTTCGTTTTCTGCCCCCGCTTGCGCGCCACATAACCGTCGAGCCAGTCTGTCAGACCCGCCACCACGAAAATCGCCAGCGCCAAGGTTCGAGTGAACGGGAACATCTGATGGACGTCGCCCGTGGCGGGCAGCAACACCGCCATCACAAAAAAAACGGTGGCAATGATGCGGAATACGGTGAGGCGATTGGCGAGGTTCATGTCGGCTTAGAGTAGGACGAGCTTCCAGCTTGTCCAATCCGATAAAGGACAAGGTGAAAGCTCGTCCTACCATCTTCGGGAAATTTCAGCGACCAGATCGGAAATCTTAATGCGAACCTGCTTCATCGAATCGCGGTCGCGCAACGTCACCGTGTCTTGATCGCCAGCATTGACTCCAAATTCTGGCGCGTCAGCTTTCGCGCCTTCGAGTGTTTCAAAATCAACCGTCACGCACCACGGAGTTCCCTGTTCGTCCTGATAACGGTAGCGTTTGCCGATGTTCCCGCGGTCGTCCCATTGGCAGACAAAATGTTTTTGCAGGAGACGGAAAACTTCCTGCGCTTTCGTCACCAGGATTTCTTTGTTCTTCAACAACGGGAGCACCGCGACTTTGATGGGCGCAATGCGCGGAGCGAACCTCATCACGATGCGCGTTTCCTCTGCGTCTGGTGGCATAAGCGTCCCCGCCTGTGCGCAGATTTTCTCTTCGGTATAAGCGTGGCAGAGCAACGCCAGCACCGTGCGGTCGAGTCCTGCGGAGGGTTCGATGACCTGCGGGATGTAGCGCGCTTTCGCTTCCTCGTCGAAATACTCCATCTTCTGACCGCTGAATTTCTGGTGCTGGCTCAAATCGAAATCGCCGCGTGCCGCGATGCCTTCGAGTTCCTGCCGACCGAACGGAAAATCAAATTCGATGTCCGTGCACGCGCTCGCATAGTGCGCGAGTTCTTTTTTCTCATACACCTTCGGATGCAGCTTCGTGCGCGGCAGACCGATGCTTTCATACCAGCGGAAACGCTCCTCAACCCAATACTCGTGCCACTGCGCAACGGTGCGCTCGCCTTGTTTCACGAACGCATCGGGTTTCACAAAAAATTCCAACTCCATCTGCTCAAACTCACGCGAGCGAAAAGTAAAATTGCGCGGGTTGATTTCGTTGCGGAACGCCTTGCCGATTTGCGCGATGCCGAACGGCACTTTTTGCCGCGTCGTATCGAGCACATTCTTAAATTGCGCGAAAATCGCCTGCGCGGTTTCGGGACGGAGATAAGTTTTATTTTCCTCACTTCGGATCGGTCCTGGGTAAGTGTCGAGCATGAGATTGAAGGAACGCGCTTCTGTAAATTCATGAGGACCGCTTTGCGGACATTTCGTCTCGGGCAATTGGTCGGCACGCCAGCGGCCTTTACACTTTTTGCAATCCACCATCGGGTCATTGAAGCCTGCAACATGGCCGCTCGCCTCCCAAATCTTTGGGTGCATGATAATGCTGGCGTCCAAGCCGACAACATCCGTTCGGTCATAAACGATGGCGCGCCACCACGCGTCACGCAGATTGCGTTTGAGTTCCGCGCCGAGCGGACCGTAATCCCAAAACCCGTTGATTCCGCCGTAAATCTCGCTCGACGGATAAATGAACCCGCGCCGTTTGCTGAGCGCGACGATTTTTTCCATCAGCCCCGACTGCTGGGTCGGGGTCAAATTATTTTGCGCCTTGTCCGACATTGGCGGCGACTATGGCAAACCCGCCCAACTCGCGCAAGCCTCCGCCGTCTCGTCCAGCATCTCTAATCGTGGTAACCTCACACGACGGCGATGACCAAGAAACGCAATACCAAACTAAAAATCATTTCGGGCGGACAAACGGGCGTTGACCGCGCCGCGTTGGATGCGGCAATCGCGCTTGGTCTCCCGCACGGCGGCTGGTGTCCCAAAGGGCGTCGGTCGGAAAATGGACGAATTCCAAGAAAATATCGGCTGAAGGAAACGCCATCAGCAAATTACCCCGCGCGCACCGCGAGGAATGTGCGCGATTCGGATGCGACATTGGTGCTGATTCGCGGCGAGCCGAAAGGCGGCACGGCGTTCACCATTTTTCTGGCAAGGCAACATGGAATGCCGCATCTGGTCGTGCGTGTCGGCGGCACGGGCAGCACTGCGAAAATTCGCCGCTGGTTTGGGGCTAACAAAATTCGTGTGCTGAACGTGGCGGGTCCGAGGGAAAGCCAGAAGCGCGGGATTTACGAGCAGGCGTTGACAGTGCTGCATCTTGCGTTTGCTCATCGCGCGAGGGATTGATGTGGTGCTGACGAATTACGCGAATCGGATTTTGCCTGTGGTGAAATCCTTCTTTGCGTCGCAGCCCTCAAGGGAGTAAGCTTGCGGCGCGATGAATTGGAAAGACTATATCACCAGCGACCCTGCGGTGCTCGTCGGCAAACCGATTGTCAAAGGCACTCGCCTGTCGGTTGAATTCATTCTCGGCCTCGTTGCCCAAGGCTGGCCCGAGGATGAAATTCTTCGCAATTATCGCCTCACTCGTGAGCAAGTCCGCGCCTGTGCCGCGTATGCGCAGGAACGGCTGAGCGAGGAAAAAGTCTTCAACGTCGCCATCTGACTTCGATGCGCCTCTGCGCCAACGAAAACATTCCCGAAGATTGCGTCGTCGCGTTACGCCAAGCGGGACACGACCTCCTCTGGATTCGCGAACACGCGCCTGGTATTCCCGACCTCCAAGTGCTGGAGATCGCTCGTGCTGAAGAACGGCTACTTATCACGTTCGACAAAGGATTTGGCGATTTGGTTTTTAATCGTGGCGCAAAATCCTCGAAAGGAATCGTGCTCTTTCGCATTTCCCAGCCGTCCGCGGCAGTCGTCGCGCAGCAGGTCACACAAATCCTTGGCTCGCGGAATGATTGGGAAGGACATCACAGCACAGTGGACGATTCAACAATTCGGATGAAGCGGCTGCCAAGCTAAAGCGAGCGCAGAATGAAAAAGACGAATTTTGACAGTTACCTTGAGAAGCAACTTAAGGACAAGGAATTCACCAAGTGTTTCCGCAAAGCGGGCAAAAACTTGGGCACTCGGTTTATGAAAAGGCAAGCAGACTCAAAAGTTTTCAAAGAGTTGCGTCAGATTCGCGACGAACTGCTGGCGGAAGAAAAGCGCGTTGGCAGCGATACATTTTGGGCGGAAGTCAGCCGTCAAGGCGAGAAGTTCGCGCGCAAGCACGGACTGAAACGCGCGAAATCTCCAGCGAAAGTCTCCGCCGTCGCGGAAGCGCGGGCGAAGTATGGGAAGCGGTAAATTTCCTCCGCGTCCATTATTCAAAAATGTCCGCTCGGAGTCTCTTGTAAATATTCGTCTCGCTCGTGAATAACGGGAGGAGAGTCTCAATACAAAACTCTTCGGTGTTATTGCCGCACTGTGTCAGACCGAGAATGGTTTTGAGAGCATTGTAAAGTTCTCCACCCATTGATTTGTAATCGTCGCGCGGATTCTTTCTGTCAATACTTGCCTGCAATGCGGCTGCCTTTGCAGCTCGAACGTCGGGAATCTTTTCAGGACGACCCTTCTCGTTGCAGAGTTTCGCTAGAATTTCATCGTCAAAAAGAAAATTTTCCAAATGGCGTAAAGAGAGGACGCGCGTCCCTTTTTTGCAAAGCTCAGCAACTTCGGTGTCGCCTCGGTCGTCACGGTCAACAACCCTGGAAATTCTCACGCCAGACAAAACTGTTCCGAGGACGAACGATATAAGCATTGAATTCTTTTCGACTTCAGAAGCGCCACCCAGCGAAACGAAATCCACATCGGGAAATTCAGACTCAAAAATTTTCCGAAAGCACCTAGCATCAAATTCACCCCCTCGCGTGGCTGCGCCCTCACAACAGACAATATATTCGGGAGCGACTAAATCCGCCATGTCACCTATCGCGACTAAGAGCGTTCGCTTCCAAAAAGCGCGATTGACGGGAGAGGGTGTGATGTGAATGGGTAAATCAAAATCTCTCTCAGCAAAATCTAAGAAAACTACCTCTCCAGGATTTGCCAGAGCTAAATCTTTAGCTCTACGCATCGTGCCGATAGAGTGAGTTGAAATCCATAGCTGACATCGTTCGGGAAGTTTCGTGAGCATTTCTTCCAGCAAGCGAGATTGCAACTCGGTGTGCATATGCAACTCGGGCTCGTCGATGCAAAAAACCGTGTTGTTAAACTTTTCGGTCTTCACAACGAAATCTAACAGGAGGTCAAACGCGGCTTTCTCTCCTCCCGATAAATTTTTAAATCGCCAATCACGCGCATTTCCTTTTTTGAAAAAAAACGTCCCGTCTTCAAGTGGGTCTCCGACCCCCAACAAATCAAGATTGCCAAAGACACGACGAAGAGAATCCTGAACTTTTCCAATCAAACGGTCTCGAATTTCCATTTTGGTCGGATTGCCATTCGTGTCGTCAAAAATTTCTGCGACCGACGCGGCAACGAGGCGCTTGTAATTGTCAGATACTCGCGTGTCAGGTGAGATGAGGAATTGCGGACGACGAGGGTCATCCAACATACTACCTTGTCGCTCGACAGAGGACATTACAAAGTCGGCCTCATGGCGATAACTTGAGCGGATATAAAATGCCTTCTTGTGAACGTCGTCGCGAGAGTGCCAGTTCTGCTGGAAATCGTGAAACTCGACGGTCATGTTTCGGTTCATATCCCCCCAGTTGTTCATCGCGAAAGGCAATTGGACATCGCTTTTGACATGATACGTTTTGTCAAAATTTGCAGCGCCTTTGGAAAGACCTAGATAGACGTTAAACGCTTCAAAAACGCATGACTTTCCCGAACCATTTGGCCCGATCAAGACAACCAAACGGGCGGTTTCTGGAATACCACTAATTTTCAGGTCGGTGAATCGTTTGAATCCTTTTAGATGAATGCTTTTGATTTTCATAAACTCCAAATCCTATTTCTTCTCTCTTGGAAACAGCGCGAACAATTCTCCGAGTTGTGTGCCTGCGGGTAAGCCGCCCCATTGTTGGGCGTCGGCGAGGGAAAACTTTTTGTCGGTGAGGTTGAGTTGGGCGCGGATTTTTTCGGCGGTGGCGGGGGTGAACGGGGTGACGGCGATGGAGATGAGGCGGCAGCTTTCGGCGAGGTTGTAAAGGACTGTGTCGAGGCGCGCGGATTTGGCGGGGTCTTTGGCGAGCGACCACGGGGCGGATTGTTCGACATATTGGTTGGCGCGGGTGGTGAATGACCAGAGCGCGGCGAGCGCGGTTTGGAGGTCGAGGCGGTTCATCGCGTCGGTGTAAGTCGTGAAAGTTTTTGACCAGAGGTTTTGTAACTCTGAATCCAATTGATCTACAGGCACGGAGGCCTGTGCTACCAAATCTGGAATTTTTCCGCCGCGGTAACGTTTCACCATCGAGAGCGAACGGTTCACCAAGTTGCCGAGGGTATTGGCGAGGTCGGCGTTGTAGACTTCGGTGAATTTTGACTCGGAAAAATCGCTGTCGGCGATGCCGAGCGGTCCGTTGCTGGCGAGGAAATAGCGCAGGGCGTCGAGACCGTAGGTGGTGACGTGGCGGTCAATCTTTTCGAGGTCAATGAAGTTGCCGAGCGATTTGCTCATCTTTTGTCCCTCGGCAATCCAGAAACTGTGCGCGTAAATCTGGCGTGGCAGTTCGCGTTTGAGCGCGAGCAGCAGCGCGGGCCAGATGACGGCGTGAAACCACAAAATATCTTTTGCGATGAGATGCACGTCGGCGGGCCAATAATTGCGGCGCGCGTCGGTGTCCACTGTCGAGAGATAATTGAAGAGCGCGTCAATCCAGACGTAAATGGTGTGTTGCTCGTCGCCAGGGACGCGGATGCCCCAATCGCCGCCGCCCGTGCGGGAGATGGGCACGTCGTTGAGACCTTCGCGGATGCGGTTGGCGATTTCGTGGCGGCGCGCGTCGGGCTGCAAAAAATCTGGGCGTTTCTCCAGCAACTCGAGCAGCGCGTCGCTGTATTTGCTGAGGCGGAAGAAATAATTTTTTTCCTGTTTGCGGACGAGCGGCTTGCCGTTGATGGGCGATTTGAATTCGGATTCCTTCGCCTTGTTGTCGGGGACGTATTCCTCCTGCCCCGCGTCATACCAACCTTCGTAATCGCCGAGATACACATCGCCCGATTTGAGCAACTCCGCGACGTATTCGCGCACCTTGACCTTGTGCCGTTCCTCTGAAGTGCGGATGAAATCGTCGTTGGCGATACCGAGTTTCGCGAACGTCTCCTGAAACGCACGCGCGTTCTGGTCAGCCCACTGCTGCGCCGAAACGCCGTGTTCCGCGGCGGAGTTCACAACTTTCGCCGCGTGCTCATCCGTCCCAGTTAGAAAGAAAACGTCATCCCCGCGCAATCGCCGATACCGCGCCGCAATGTCCGCAATCGTCGTCGTATAAACGTGCCCGATATGCGGACGGTCGTTGACGTAATAAATCGGCGTCGTGATGTAAAACTTCGGCATAAATCACCCCGAAAGTTTTCAGGATGCCACCATCCTGCCAGTGAGAGAGAGGTGCGTCAATTGCGGAGCGGGGCAGCAGAACTTCCCCATTTTGATTCAGAAGATTGACGCAGAGCGAGTTGGAGGGTCACGCTCCGTCGTGACCGCATTGGCGAATCGGACGCGACAGAGCGCGTCCCTCCAATTTGGGGAAGTTCTG
>Ga0187892_10005901_pt1 | contig 18720 bp, 12 predicted proteins | sample MA1701073metaG_FD_139345 | JGI IMG/M metagenome (GOLD analysis project Ga0187892, IMG submission 139345) | Bio-ooze microbial communities from a basaltic lava cave in the Kipuka Kanohina Cave System on the Island of Hawaii, USA - MA170107-3 metaG ...
GCAGCCGGTGGGCGCCCTCGTGCTCGGGATCCCGCAGCAGCACCCGGTAGGCCGCGATCCGCGCCATCGCGGCCAGGCCCTTCTCCTCCGCCCACGCCGCCAGCCCCCACTGACGGTCGGCGCTCGCCGAGACGACCTTCTCGTGGCGCTCGAGGAACTCGCGCAGGTGGTCGTTGACCGTCGTCATCGACCGGACGTCCGACCGATCGACCCGCACCCGCTTCCCCCCTTGCAGGATCACGACTTCGTCCTCGGCGTACGGCGTGAGGACCCGGCCGCGAACGGGCCGGCCACGGATGGGCTCGACGACGTCGCGGGCGTCGTCGTCCCGGGCTTGGAGGGCGGCGGCGGACGGAGCGAGACCGCCGGCCAGGAGGAACGCGAAGACCGCGCGATGCCGCATGGCGGGGTTCGTTCGGAGGGCTCGCAGACGCGTCCGCACCGTCCCTTATCGGTGCCGGGATCGGTATGCTACCGATTCGAGATCCTCTGAAGACGATCGGAATCGAGACATGGAACCCTCCACCTCTCCGCCGGTTCCCGAGGGATCGGGCTCCGAGCCCGTCGAGGTGCACCGGGCGATCACGGCGATCGAGGCACGGGAGATCGTCGCCGTCCTCGGCGCCAACGGGATCCCCGCCACGACGAAGGGAGAGGCGCTCGGGGAGGTCCTCGGCCTTCCCGCGGGACCGCTCGCCGAAGTGCGCATCCTCGTGCCCGCGAGCCTCGCCGCGCGCGCGAAGGAGATCCTCTCGCGACCGACCGGCGCCTCGGACGCCCCAGAGAAGCCGGGATAGCCGCCGCCTTCTCGGAAGTCGCGCGCCGCGACGACCGTCCGAGGAGGGTCGTCCCCGGCCCCTTCAGCGAACGCGGGCGGGGGCGCGTATCCATGGCGGATTCGATGAGCGGCGCTTCCTCCCCCGGACCGGACCCCGGGCCCGAGGCGATCGTCCTCGCCGTCCGCGCGGGCGACGCCGCGGCGCTCGACCGCTGGTATCGGGAGGAGCATCCGCGCGTGTGGAGGCTCTGCCTCGGGTTCCTCGCGAACGGGGCCGAGGCGGAGGACGCCGCCCAGGACGCCATGCTGAGACTCCTCGATCGACTCGACCGGTGGGACACGAGGCGGCCCTGGGCCGCCTGGCGCAACGCCGTCGTCGTGAACCTCTGCCGGGACCGCCTGCGCCGGACCGAGGCGCGGCGACGCGCGGAGGAGCGCGCCGCCGAGGAGCGCCTCCCCTCGACTCTCCCGAGCCCGGTCGCCGCGGCGCAGCGCGCGGAGGTGCGGGAGGCGGTGATCGCGTCGCTCGAGTCGCTCTCGCCGCGCGAGCGCGAGGCGTTCGTGCTCTGCGACCTCGAGGGGCTCACGGCGGCGGACGCCGCGAGCGCGCTGGAGATCGGGGAGAGCAGCGTGCGGTCGCTCCTCTCGCTCGCGCGCCGGCGGCTTCGCAACGTCCTCGCGCCTCGGCTCTCGGGCGCTTGCGGCGGACCGATCGGAGAAACCCATGCCTGACCGCGACCCGATCGAGGGCCTTCGCGAAGCCTGGGGAGACCTCGAGGCCCCCCCGCCCGACCGCGTCCTCGAGGCGCCCGACGCCGAGACGCGCGCCGCGCTCGAGTGGATGCGCGAGGCCTGGCGCGCGCTCGAGCCCCCGGCCGCTCGGATCCCCTGGCGCGTGCGGCTCGCGCGGCGAGCGGGCGGGTTGCGCCCGATCGCCGCCGCGGCGGCGGTCCTCGTCGCGGCCGTGGTCTTCGGGCGCGGGTTTTTCGATGCGCCTTCGCGACCGCACGAGGCGGTCCAGCCCCTCGCCGCCCTTCCCGAGGTTCGGATCGCCTCGCTCGATCCCGACCGCATGGAGCTGCGCTCGGGTCCCGTCCGACTGATCCTTCTCACACCGGAGGTTCGATGAAGACCCAACTCGTCTCGCTCGTTCTCGCCCTCGCCCCCGCGGCTGCCGCGCAGGAGCCCGTGCCGAAGGACGAGGGCCCGGTGGTCCTGTTCTACTTCAGACCCGAACACACGGACCCCGGGGCCCTCACCCTCACCGCCCAGCACCTCGTCGGAGCCCAGGTCTCGTTCCTGCGCCTCTCCGGCACCGTCATCGTCCGGGGGACCGCGGGCGAGGCGAAGAAGGCGCTCGCGACCCTCCAGGAGCTCGACCGCGTCGTCGGCGCGGAGGGGGACGAGATGCGAGAGCCGCAGACGCCCCTCGAGTCCTTCGAGTACTCGCCGCGTCACGCCGCGGCGACCTCTATCGTGAACGCGCTCCGCCCCTACCAGCGCCAGATCACGCTCTACGGGGAGCGAGGGCAGCCCGCATCGGGCATCGTCAACATCAACGTCGTGCCGGAGCGCAGCGTGATCGTCGTCCGGGACACCTCGGAGAACGTGGCCCGGATCCGTGAGGTGCTCGAGCGGACGGACGTCCCCCAGCCGCAGGTCGTGGTCACCTGCTCCCTCGTGCTCGGATACTCTGGGGAGCGGGGCATCCCCCTGGACGGCCCGCTCCCGGAGGAGCTCGTCGCGAATCTGAAAAGGCTTCTCCCCTTCCAGAAGTACGGGCTTCTCTCTGCCGGGTTGCTCCGCACGGCGGTCGCCTTCGACGACACGATGCGGATCTACGGAGACGCGGGGCCGGGGAGGTCGTTCCGGCTCTCCATGAAGCCCGAGGCCTACGACGGAAAGACGGGAGACCTCACTCTCTCCTCGTGCGCGTTCGAGCTGTTCAGCGCCGGCGATTCCCCCAAGGAAAGTGGCTTCTCGACCCGGGCGACGATCCGCGCCGGCGAGTACACGGTCCTGGGCGCGATCGGCTCCGATCCGGTCTTCGTCGTCCTCCGCTTGGAGAAATAGGCGACGTTCACCGCGGCGGCGCCGAGCGCGGGTGGACCACGACGATCGAGGCCTTGTCGCGATGGAGATGCCCCTTCGCGATCTCCGAGAGGGGCTCCGCCGTCACGGTCTCGAGGAACCGGGCCAGGCCTCGCGTCTCCTCCAGCGACTCCGGCCGGCGGCGGGCCTCGGAGAGAGCGCCGACCCACCAGCCGTTGCGGCGCTGCGCGTCGCGGTGGCCCTTGAGGATCGGCTCCCGCAGGCGATCGACCTCCTCGGCCGTGACGCCGTCCTTCGCGAGCGCGTCCGTCACCGCGAGGCAGGCCTCCTCGAGCGTCTCGACGTCACCGGGATCGGTCATCGCCTCGACCACGAGGATGCCGACGCCCGTGAACGTGCGGCTCGCCCGGAGCGCGGCGCCGGGAGAGTAGGCGACGCCGAGCCGCTCCCGGACCTCGAGCCGCAGGCGGTCGTTCACGACCTCGGTCAGGAACTCGAGCCGCCGCAGGGTCTCGATCTCGATCCCGTCGGGCACGGGGAAGGCGAGGAGGACGAGCGTCTTCGGCACCTCGGTGTCGATCGCGTGGACCTGTCGGATCCCGGAGCGGGGCGCCGGGGCCTTGCGGTGTTCCTCGTACGCGCGGAGCGCGCGGCGCTTCGGGAGCCTGCCGAACGTGCGCGCCGCGATGCGCACCGCCTCCTCGACGTCCAGGTCGCCCACGAGGCAGATCTCGAGGGGCGCATCCGCGAGGAAGGGGCTCAGCCAATCCCGCACCGCCTTCAACTCGACGGCCTCGAGCGTCGCCCTGGGGAAGAAGGCGAACCGCTGATCCCCGGAGAAGACCGCCGACATGAACTCGGTGACGACGGGGCCCTGATGCTGGCGGGCGAGGCTCTCGTAGATGAGCGGGATCTGCCGCCGCACCTGGACGAACCCGTCGTCGCGCCACCCGGGCGCCCCGAGGAAGGCGCAGACCAGCTCGCACTGGAGCAGGAGATCCTCCGCCGTCGTCGCGCCCCCGAACGTGAAGTGATCGGCGGCGACCCCGACCGAGACGCCGACCTCCTTCCCGGCGAGGAGGCGGCGGAGCGCGTCGATCGTGTGCGCCTCGAGCCCTCCCGCCTCGAAGACCTGTTCCGCCATCCAGGCGAGCGCCGCGTCGGCGGGGTCGAGGCTCAAGCGCCCTTCGCCCAGCTCCCCGCCGAGGAGGATCTGCCGCTCCTTGAAGTCGGTTCGCTTCAGGTTGACGGAGACGCCGTTCGCGAAGCGCAGCGACTCGAACTCGAGGTCCTCGATCCTCGCGCGCTCGACGATCTCTCCCGGCTCGTCGGGGCTCGAGGCGTAGGCGAACGCCTCGACGGCGATCTCGGCGCCCTTCGCGACCTCGACCCCCCGGCTCGCCTCCCACGCCGCCTCGAGGGCCTTCGCCGCGTCCGCGCCGAGGTCGAGGTTTCCGGAGACGACGAGCGAGCGCTCCCCCTTCGACCAGGCCTCGACGAGCGCCTCGCGGCAGGCCTCGACGGTGAGCTTCTCGAACGCCGGCCGGAGCAATGCCCGGCGCGTCGCCGCCGCCGTGGGGACGTAGCGCTCCTCGGCCGCGGTGAGGATCTCGTTCACGAGGCTCGTGCTGGAGCGCGTCTTCTCCCGCTCGACGGCCTCGTCGAGCGCGCGCAGCACGTCGGCGCGGACCTCGGCCAGCTCGGCCTCCTGGAAGCCGTGCTCGATCGCGCGGCGCAGCTCCTGCTCCGCGAGCGCGAGCGCCTCCCTCCAGCGCTCGGGGGCGCACACGATGGCGAGCCTCTCGCCGTCGACGACGCGCAGCGCCTCCGCGGACCCCGTCTCGGCGCCGAGGAAGGGCGCCTCCTCCTTCTTGACGAGCTCGTCGAAGCGGAGGTTGATCATCCGCCGCGCGGCGGAGATCGGGACGTCCTCGAGCCGCTCGCGGGCGACGTCGGGCTCCTCCTTCCAGGGTCGCAGGCTCTCGACCTGGATCGTGACCGAGGGGATCTCCGGCTCGAAGAAGCACGCCCGATGCGAGAGCTTGCTCAGCGTCCCCGCCGCCGGCTCCACGGACGGGGAGGCCTCGGGACGGGGCGCGCCGCCGAGATGCTTCTCGAAGAGGGGCTCGGGATCGAGATCTCCCAGGTCCCCGACGAGGACGAGCGTCATGTTCTCGGGGCGGTACCACTTCCGGTAGAAGGCGCGCACGCTCTCCGGGGTGAACGCCCGGCGCGTCTCGCGCACGCCGATCGGGATGCGGTCGTCGAGGCGCGTCTCGCCGTAGAGCGCCTCGAGCTGCCGCACGAACAGGCGATAGCCGGGCGAGTCGCGCTCGCGCTCCTCCCCGTCGACGACCCCCTTCTCCGCCTCGATCTCCTCCGCGGAGAGCGTGAGGCCGAAGGCGAAGTCGCGCAGCACCCCGAGCCCCTCCTCGATCGTCGCGCCGTCGGACTGGGGGAGGTCGAGGTCGTAGACGGTCTCGCTGAACGCGGTGTGCGCGTTGAGGTCGGCGCCGAAGGCCATCCCGTGGCGCTGGAACCACTCGACGAGCGTCCCCGGCTCGAAGTGCTCGGATCCGTTGAAGGCCATGTGCTCGAGGAAGTGCGCCATGCCGCGCTCGTCGTCCTCCTCCGCGAGGCTCCCGGCGTCGACGTGGAGGCGGAGGTAGCTGCGGTGCTTGGGCTCGGCGTTCACGGCCCAGGCCCAGCGGAGCCCGTTCCCGAGGTGGCCGAAGCGGATGCGGGGGTCGACCGCGACGTCGGAGGTCTCGTGCTCCCACGCTCGGACCTTCGCCCCCTCCTCTTGCGCGAGCGCCGGCGAGAGGAGGAACGAGGAGGAAAGGAGAAAAAGACACCCGCTACGTTGTTTCCGGATCACCGTGGCTGGACCTCCAGGTCGAGAGTGATTTCGGGGAGGCCCTCCGGGACGTCCAGGAGGAGGAACCCCTCCGCCGTCCCCGCGATCTTGGAGGGCCACGCGGCGACCCGGTAGCGCCCGGGCGCGAGCGCGTCGAAGAAGAACGTGCCGTCGGGGTGCACGCGGATGCCGTGGCTCGCGGCGGATCGGTCGTGTCCCTCGGGACGGATCGAGACGCGCAGACCCGCGGGCAGATCGCCCGCGTCGCCCGCTCCGAGGACGCGCCCGACGATCCTCGTTCCGGCCGGGAGCGTGAGGTCCTCGACGAGGTCGAGCTCGGGCACCACGACCTCGCCCACCTCGAAGCGCCTCCCGTCGGCCAGCTCGATCTCGACGGCGTACGCGGCGGGCTCCACCGCGTCGGAGAAGGCGCCGGCATCGTCGAAATGGAACGACCGGAGCCCTCGCTTGCCGCGCGGCCGCAGCCTCACGGTTCCGCGGCCGGCGACCGCCTCGCCGCGGGCGGTCCGCACCGTCCCCGACCAGATGCCGAGTACGCGCTCGGCCGAGGCGGCGACGGGAATCGCCTCTGCAGGGCGCGATTCGGTCTCCGTCTCGGAAACGAGAACCCGCGGAGCGGGCGGGACGAGTAGCCGCGGGCGCGCGGCCGCCTCCCGATCGCCGTTCCGGAGCCAGAGCACGGCGGCGATACCGCACAGGAGGGCCGCCGCCGCAGCGGCGACGAGGACGCGGGGGCGCATGGCCCCGCTATTGTGCCGAGATCTTGCGGAGCGCGGCCTTCGCGGTCGCGAGGTCGGGGTCGATCTCGAGGGCCTTGCGGTAGGCGGCGATCGCCGCGCCCCGGTCCCCCTTCTCGAGGAGGAACTCCCCGACACTGTCGTGGAGGTTCGCGACTGCGGGGTGGATCTCGACCGCGGCGCGGAGCAGCGCGAGCCCGAAGTCCCTCTGCCCGATCCCCTTCATCTCGTAGGCGAGAGCGTTCAGGGCGCGGGCGCTCGCTGCGCCATTCGGGTCGATCTCGATCGCGCGCCGGAAGGCGGCCGACGCCTCCGCGGGCTTCCCCCCGGCGAGTCGGGCGAGACCGGCGTAGACCTGCGTCTCGTCGAGGCTCGGATAGAGGGAGGCGGCAAGGTCGGCGACCTTCGTCGCTTTCGGGAGGTCGCCGCGCACGAAGTGGCCCTTCGCGATCTCGGAGAGGACGGGCCAGAAGTTCGGGACGATGGAGGAACCGGCGAACTTGCGCTCGAGAGCGGGCGCGATCGCACCGAGATCGGCCGCGGCCCGGAGATCGAGCGCGCGGGTCTCTCCGTCCCAGACGCGGTCCCAGTCGGAGGTCCACTTCGAGACCAGCTCCTCGAAGGGGGCGGCGAACCGACAGGCCTCGGGGACACTCCTCCCCTCGCGGTAGAGCGTGACGTAGCGCGAGAAGAGCCGGGCGGGCCCGCCCCGACGGAGGTCCTCGAGTCCCGCCTTCCTCGATCCGAGGAGCGACGCGACCATGTACGCGCCCACTTTCGCGAACGGCTCCCCGGCGAAGGGGTGATGGCCGTCGCGGATGCGGGCCGAGGCCTTCGCGCGGTCCTCCTCGACGAGGGCGGCCGCCATCGCCTCGTCGAAGTAGGCGAAGGCCGCCTCCGCCTCGTCGTCCGAGGGGGCCGCGGCGCCGCGCCGGGCTCGGGTCAGGCCGGAATCGAACGCGGACTGGACGGCGTCGAAGAGGCGGTCCTCGACGGGATCGGGGAGATAGGGACGGGGGAGGTAGGGCTCCTTCATCACCAGCTCGTAGAGCCGCGCGACGTAGGCGTCGTGGTCGCCCCCCTCGAAGTTCATGCCGATCGCGATCGCGAAATCGTCGTAGGGGAAGCAGACGAGATAGGTGCTCGTCTCGGCCTGGCCTCCGCTGTGGGAGGCGAGGAAGCGCCCGTTGCGGGCGCCCACGCCCCACCCCATGCCGTAGCCGACGGAGCGTCCCTCCCGGGTCGCCATCGAGTCGAGCATCGCGTCGATGGACTCCGCCGAGAGGACTTTTCCCGGCCGGAGCACGTCGGCGAAGTCGAGCATGTCGTGCACCGTCGAGCGCGTCCCGCCCGCGGCGAAGCGGCTCGAGATGTCGACGAACTCCGAGTTTTCGATCCGGCCGTCCGCGCCGCGCCGGTAGCCGCGCACGCGGTTCGGGATGATCGCGTGGGGGTCGTCCATCCGCGTCGACTCCATCCCGAGCGGGCCCCACACCGCCTCGCGCATGAACTCGCCGTAGGGCTTCCCCGACGCGCCCTCGACGACGGCGCCGAGCAGGTTGTAGCCGTAGGACGAGTAGGAGAACCGGGTGCCCGGCTCCGCGACGAGATCGAAGTCGGCGAATACGGCGATCGCCTCGCGGGTGTCCTTGGGGTCCTTGAAGTGCCCCTCGAGGTCGTAGTCGCGGTAGTGGCTGATGCCGCCGAGGTGCCCGAGGAGCTGGCGCACCGTGACGGGCGCGCTCTTCCTCGGGAAGTAGGGGACGTAGGCCTGCACCTCGGCGTCGAGATCGATCTTCCCCTGCTCGACCAACTCCAGGACGGCGGCGGCCGTCATGGGCTTCGTCACGGACGCGAGCCGGTAGGCCGATTCCGCCTTCGCCGGGACGCGGTTCTCGACGTCGGCGAACCCGAACCCCTCCACCCACCGGAACTCCCCCTTGCGGAACCCGATCGACATCCCGGGCGTGCCGTCGATCTCCATCCGGGCCCGCGCGAACGCGCGGAACGCCTCGATCTCCGCGTCGTGCTCCCCGACTCCCGCGAGCGGGAGAACGAGAAAAAGAAACCCGCCTCGTCTGATCATGCTTTCCATCCGTACCCGGCCTGAATGGTCGGAACTCGTGCTCGCGGGCGATCATACGTTCCGCGACTTTTCGCGCGGTAGGCATCCTGGATGCGTCGTCGGACTCCGGCAAGGCGCAGAGGCCGCTGTCGAACGCGAGGACGTCGAAGCCCATCTCGCGGGGGAGGAAGCGGACGAGCCGGATCGACCCGCGGGTCTTTCCCGGTCTGCGGCGCGAGGAGAGCGAGGCACAGCGCGAACGGGTTCGAGATCATTTCCTTGCCGTAGGTCTGTTTGTCCCCGAGCACGACTCTATCGAAGGGTCTCGTCCCGGCGAGTCGAAAAACCTTGTCAAGGGGGCCTCTTCAACCCATTTATCTTCAAGGGTTTATGCGCGTGATTCTCGCGTTTTCGACCTCACGATGAGCTATAGATAGGGCTCGCTTTCGACGGCCCAGTCCGCAGGGAGGTCCGATGTTTCCGCTCGAGAAGTCACTTCCGCCTGAAGAGGTCCACGCCCGAGTCCGCGCCGCTCACCGACTGCGGCGCACGGGTGACCGAGCGCTCGCCTTCTACCTCCGCGAGGTCTGCGAACGCAGGCTGTGGGAGGGAGAGGGTTTTGCCGACATCTTCCACTACGCGCGGGTCGTCGCCGACCTCTCGGTGAAGACGACCCGCGATCTGCTGCGGGTGGCCGAGCGGCTGGAGGAGCTCCCGCAGCTCGCCCAGGGGTATGCCTCGGGCGAGATTCCCTGGTCGAAGGTGCGGGAGCTGTCGCGGATCGCGACCCCGCAGCAAGAGGAGGCGTGGATCGAGGCGGCGAGCGCTCTCTCCTGCCGGGCGGTCGAGGACCTCGTCGCGCGAGGGGAGAGGGGCGACAGCCCCGAGGGGGCGCGCCGGCGACGGGCGAACGAGGGGCTCGGGAGGGAGTCGGTCCCCTTCGTGCTGTACCTCCGCCCCGAGGTGCATGCCCTCCTCACGAGAGCGATCGAGGCGTGCCGGCGGAGAGAGAACGGGCGTTCCGTCGAGGAGGCGGTCGTCGCGTTCGCGGAGACCGCCCTCCGGAACGAGGAGGCCGAGCCCGTGAGTTCGGATCCGGAGAGTCGGCCCTCGCTCCAGTTGGTGCTGTGCCGCTGCGAGGTCTGCGGTAGCTCGAGGGTGGAGCCGGGGAATCTCCCGGCGCCGGCGGCGCTCGTGGATCGGGCCGGGTGCGACGCCGAGGTGGTGGACGTCGTTTCGGGGGCTCGGGCGAGCCGCACGATCCCGCCTCGGGTGCGTCGCGCGGTGATGTTGCGGGACAAGGGCAAGTGCCAGGTGCCGGGGTGCACGTACCGGCTGTGGACGGACTGCCACCACGTGCGGTGGCGCTCGAAGGGAGGGGGGAACGACCCGGAGAACCTCGTCGTTCTCTGCACCAGGCACCACACGGCCGTGCACGAGGGCCGGCTCATCGTGGAGCCCCTCGAAGGGGGAGGGTGGCAGTGGAGGCAGGGGGACGGGAGGGCGTTCGGGGGAGTTTCCCACGTGGGAAACTCGCGCGACGCGGAACGGGAGGCGCTCCTCGCCGAAATCGAGGCGGCCGCCGCGGCCGCTGCCACGACAATGATGTGAGGGTAGGACTGAACCTACCTGGGACCACCGTCCGGCGCCCCTTCGAGGAACCGGAGGAGATTCTCCAGGCGATAGCTCGCGGCGTGGTACTCGGGGTCGTGATCGAGGCATTCGCGGAGCGCCGCCTCCGCCTCGGCGAACTTCCCCTGGGGGATCAGCACGTCCGCGAGCCGCACCTCGGCCTCGAGGTGGTGGGGGTCGACCTCGAGGATCTCGCGCACGACCTTTTCCGCCCCCGCGAAATCGCGCCGCTGCTCGACGAGGATGCGCCCCAGCTCGAACCGCGGGACGGTGAGGCGGCGGTTGATCTCGATCGAGCGGCGCATGCGCCGCTCCGCCTCGTCGAAGTCGCCGCGGTCGCGCGCGATCGCGCCGATCTTGAGCTGGAGCGAGCCGTCGGGGAGGAGGCCGAAGTCTTCGGCCCGCCCGAGGTGGACGAGGCTCGCCGCGAGGATCTCGCCGCGGCTCTCGCGCGGCATCTTCTCGGCGCGAAGCAGCAGCCGCGTCCCTTCCTTGGCGTGGTACTGGACGAAGCCGCTGTGGACGCCGAACGCGACGAAGGCGGCGAGGACGATCGCCGCGACCGCCCCTCCGCCCGTGAGGCGGCCCTCGCGCCGGAGCCCATGGTTCTGGAGGGTGAAGTCGCGCCGGCGCACGAGCCGCCACGCCGTCACCCCCGCGGCCGCGGTGAACACCCCCAGCCCGATCGCGAAGAGGAAGGGGACGCGGTTGTAGAGATCGCGGAAGACGAGCAGCCCCGCGACGAACGCGAGCGCCATCACGATCTCCTCCCCCCAGGAGAAGTCGTACGTGCGCCAGCGGCGCGCGCTCTTCCTTCCCTTCATGAACAGCCGGGGCTTGCCGAAGCCGTAGTAGAGCGCCCCCTTCGGGCAGACGTTCACGCAGTCCATGCACTTCATGCACCGCGAATCCACGACCGCCCCGTGGAGCGCGACTTCCTCGTGGACGCGCACGCCGCTCGTGCAGGTCGCCGTGCAGTGCCCGCACCCTTCGCACGCGTCCGTGACGCGGATCTTCAAGGGTGCGAGGTGATCCGCCCCTGCGAACAACGCCCCGTACGGACAGCCGTAGGTGCAGAACCCCTTCGCGCCGAACAGGTAGACGAGAAGGAAGCCGCAGACGAGGAACGTGAGCGCGCCGACGACCGGCCCCGGAAACGTCTTCCAGAAGTTCGCCGTCGTCAGGTGCCAGACGACCGCGGGGAACTCGCGCCCTTCGAAGAGCCGCAGCACCTGCGGCCACAGGAACATGTAGAACGCGGCGCCGAACGGGACGAAGACGAGGAGCCGCGAGCGCACGGGGCGCGGGCGGAGCCCCACCTTCTTCAGGAGCCACTGGCAGAGGTCCTGGTACGCGACGACGTGGCACGCCCACCCGCAGAAGAACCGCCCCAGCACCAGCGTCGACAGGATCAGGATCCCGAAGAGCACGAACCCCGCGTTCACGTGCCCCTGCTCTAGCGTGAACATCGCCTCGGAAGGCTCGACGGGGGTGAGGGTGCGCCCGGACATCTTCCAGTGGGCGAAGTGGGCCGCGATCGCGAGGTGGACGGCGATCAGGACCCCCGCCCGGTAGATTGAACGGCGGGATTTCCGGACCGGTGCACAGCGCGTCCGGTGCGTGTCGACGACCGGGAGCTCGACGAAGTGAGGACTCGTCGCCGGCGCCTGGATCGCGTTGCTCACGACGCCCCTTATAGTTACATCCGCTCGCCGGTTCGACGAGCCCTCGGACCCCGCGCCGGGACCACCCGGGTGGCGGTCGGACCCCCTTTCCGGTCCCCGAAACTACCCGCTTGACAGCCTTGCGGACCCGGCTGTGATTCGACTCGTCGACGACGGGCCTGGTCGTCGGGCCCCTGCCGTCGCGAGGAGGTGGACCGTGAACGAAAGGGACCGTGGAGCCGAGGGCCGCGGCACGATCCCGCGGCCGCTCAATACTCCCGAAGACGTCGCGGGCTACCTCGCGCACCGCTTCCCCGACGCCCATCCGGGCGCGTTCATGCCGCCAGCCGACCGGGACGTCCTCGCCGCATGGATTCTCCTGAGAGGGGAAGAGCTTCCGGACGTGGAGGCCTACCAGTGCTTGGCGGTCGTCCAGTTCGACTACCTCGAGGCGCGTGCCAGGGCGCTCCTCGCTCAGGATTGCTACGTCCTCCATCCAGGCGAAATCGCCGCGGAATCCCTCTCGCGTGCATGGCGGGAGCGTCGCCATTATCGCGAAGGGCTCGAAGTGAAACGGTTCCTCGAGGACCGTCTCGTCGAATCGATCGAGGATGCCGTCACCGAGGGTCGGTTCGGCGCACTCCCACCTCCCGAACCCGGCAAGGAGTTCACCTCCCGCCAGCGCCGCTGGGCCGCCGAAGCGATACGTGTGTGCAATATGGCACCGCTTGCGAAGCGCCGAGTGCTGCACGCGCATTTCTTTCGAGATCTCAAGCCGGCGCGAATCGTAGCTGCAGAGGGAGTTTCTATCGAGTTCGTCAAGGACACGATCGAAGAGATGATTTGGGAAGTTCATCGGCGCGTGGCCCACGAGATGGACCTAGATGGAACTGGGCAAGACCAATGACCCGTCCTCAAGGGAGTTCCTCTGCCTGCGAACGAGTTCTTGAGGAGCTGAAGGTTATCCTTGAGGGAGGAGCTGAAGCCCAAGAATCTCCTCTGCTTGGTCATTTAAGCACTTGTCATACCTGCAACGTGCTTATTACCGTTGCGCGCGACGTCTCTTCCGGCTGCTCTCTTGTTCGAACCTGGATCGACGACGTCACACCGCAGTCGCTTGTGCGGGATACGGCTCGGTTGATTCTTCGGGCGCTACGGGAGCATAAGAACGCCCTCGCCCGAGTCTACAAAGAAATAGGGAGAAGCTGTGTCTACGAATCACATGGAAATGCTCTCAAGCTCGTTGTGCTGACAGCACCTAAGGCCCGCAAACCCCTCTATCAGGAAGCAAGTGAGATCGTCAGCGGGGCTCGAGAATTGGCTCGGGGGGTTCGGGCTTCAGCCCCCTGGATACCCGAAGAGGTCAAACAATTTGGGACCGCCCCTTTGCCTCCTAATCGCATGATAAGGGAGGGTGGATACTTCCTGGAGGCGGCGCAGAAACTTGAGCCGAGGGATGAGGATATCAAGCTCTGGCTTGGTTCCTACTACGAGGGAGTTGGCTGGAAGAAATTGGCAGAGGAGATGTACGAAGATCTCGCGCGGGGCGCGGCGAAATACCAAGTGAAGGGTCTAGCGCTTACGAATCGCCATCGCAATCCGGGAAGCCCTAGCGAACTAGCCACATCGATGGCGGCGACAGGGAATGCCGCGTTGCTTTTCCCTGAACATCCCGGTCCTCTTGCGAATCTCGTACTGTTTTCGATCATTGCCGGGGAAGCGGAGTGTGCATATTCGAGCATGGGGCGGTTGGCGGCAATAGGGCCGTCAGACTTAAAGGTGCAAAGGGCAGTGTCACTCGCGCTTTTGAGTAACGGAGGGCCGGTTTTTGGAGGTGCTAAGGAGAAACAAAAACCCCTGCTGAAGCGACTTGTCCGAGACTATCCATCGTTGCTACCGGAGGAGTTTGTTGAGGGAGTCATTCCCGCGATTCCTCCTTCGATGGAGGGCGATGGAAATGAACGAAGGGTTCGTAGGAGGAGGCACCACGGTAGGGATCGGGGCTAGAGGGAGGGCTGAAGGGAGAGGCCGACCGGTCGCGAGAAAGTCTGGTGAAGGGGGTCTGTGACCTGGCTGGCGATCGACGGTCGAGTCTTCGCGGAGGGAGCCGGGCTTTGGGGCGGGGGGGACGAAACGTCGATCCTTCCGGGTGAACCGGTCGGGGGAGGACGCGTAGTCACCGCGAGCAACCCCGCAATGCGCACCGGCCTCGGCGGAACCCTCGCCCTCGAGGGGCTCGCCGAAGGCGACTACCGCATCGAGACGGCGGGCTCCGAGGCCGTCACGACCCGGGTACTCCCGGGCGCCGCGACCGCCGCCTCCCTGACCGTCCCGTAGCCCCCGCCCGGGCGCGAATCCCGCCCCACGGACCGCCCCCGGCGCCCGTATTTCCCTGCGTTCCCGAGCCCCGGGGGAAGCCCCGGCGAGTCCCTCGCCTTGCGCCCTTTCCCCGGATAGAACCCCCAGAGTCCCCCAGCAAAAGGAGCCCGAAACATGGGACGTTTCGCCTCTCGTTCGTTTGCAGCGCTCGGCGTCGCGTGTCTCCTCGCGGCGCCGCTCGGCGCGCAGCCCGGCGCCCCGGAGGGCGCCGACGCGGAGAAGATCGCGAAAGCGATCGCCGAAGCCTCGAAGGAGAAGAAGGAAGAGAAGCTTCCCGAGCTCGACAAGTTCGTCGAGGGGATGGAGAAGATCGAGGGCCTCTTCACGCTGTACCGGAAGAAGGACGACCTCTTCGCGTTCATCCCGAAGAAGTCGCTCGAGAAGCCGATGTACATCGCGACGAGCATCGCGGCGGGCCCCGGCATCGCCGGGTTCCAGTGGGCCGACTGGATGGTCGAGTTCCACCGCCACGACAACCGGGTGCTCGTCGTCCGCCCCGACACCTTCTTCCGCGCGAAGGAGAAGGGCCCGATCCACAAGGCGGTCACCCTCCAGCACCCCGGGATCATCATGGCCGCGCTCCCCGCGAAGGCGGAGCAGGGCGGCGGCGTCCTCATCGAGCTGTCCGACCTCTACATGAACAAGGCCGACTCCTTCATCGGCCCGATCGCGAGAGGAAAGGACTCGTCCCTCGCGCGCATCAACAAGGTCAAGAACTTCCCCCAGAACATCGAGGTCGCCGTCGACCTCGTCAACCGCCTCGGGGGAGGCCCGACCGGGCCCATCAACCCGTTCATGCCGGTCGCCACCCCCGGCGAGGTCACGACCGTCCACTACTCGCTCTCGGCCCTCCCCGAGCAGACGGCCTACGTCCCGCGCTTCGCGGACGACCGGATCGGGTACTTCCTCACCGTCGCGAAGGACTACGACGTCGACTACCGCGACGAGACGAACGTGCTCCGCTTCGTGAACCGCTGGAGCCTCGAGAAGGCCGATCCCGACCTCGACCTCTCGCCGGCGAAGGAGCCGATCATCTTCTATATCGAGAAGACCGTCCCGACGCGCTTCCGCCGCTGGGTCCAGGAAGGGATCGAGGAGTGGAACAAGGCCTACGAGAAGGTCGGCTTCGTGAACGCCGTCGTCGTCCGCCAGCAGACGGACACGCAGTTCGACGACATCGACCCCGAGGACGTCCGCTACAACTTCTTCCGCTGGATCACCTCCGACGTCCCCTTCGCGATGGGGCCGAGCCGCGTCGACCCGCGCACGGGGCAGATCCTCGACGCGGACATCATCTTCGACGACTCGATGGTCCGCGCCTACGTCGAGGACTGGGACCTGATGATCGAGGAGGCGATGCGGGAGTCGTTCACCGCCGCCGACGAGCGCCTGTTCGCCGAGCACCCCGGGTGGAATCCGCTCCAGTACCTGCCGGGCCTCAAGGGCGAGAGGAACCCGCGTCGCCCCTCGGACTTCCTCGCGCGCCTCGAGTCTCTCCAGGCCTCCGACGGCTTCGCGCACGAGCCCTTCGGCTCGGGCCGCAAGTTCTGCGGCATCGGCCGCGGCCAGTCGCGCCAGATGGCGCTCGCCGCCCTCCACTTCGGCCTCTTCGGTCCCGAGGACGACAAGAAGGAAGGGAAGAAGGAGCGCGAGTGGCCCGAGGAGTTCGTCGGCCAGATCGTGAAGGAGATCGTGATGCACGAGGTCGGGCACACCCTCGGCCTCCGCCACAACTTCAAGGCCTCCTCCTGGCGGCCCTTCGCGGAGTTCAACCCCACGGACGGGAAGATCGAGGACACCTCCGGCTCCGTGATGGACTACAACCCCCTCAACATCGTCCCGAAGGGGACGCCGCAGGGGCGCTACGTGATGACGACGATCGGCCCCTACGACTTCTGGGCGATCGAGTACGGCTACAAGCCGATCCCCGGCGGAAAGCCCCAGGCGGAGAAGGTGGAGCTGGCGAAGATCGCCTCGCGCTGCGCGGAGCCCGGACTCGACTACGCGACGGACGAGGACATCTCGCTCGCCGACCCGCTCACGAACCGGTGGGACTACGGCAAGGACACGCTCGAGTTCGTGAAGTCCCGCTGCGCGCTCGTCGAGCAGATCCAGAAGGACGTCCTCGACCGCGTCGTCGACGAGGGGGAGGGCTACGCCTCCGCCCGCGGCGCGATCCAGGTCCTCCTCGCCGAGCGCGGCCGCGCCTGCAACTACGCGACCGCCTACGTCGGCGGCACCTACTTCCACCGAGACCACCGCGGGGATCCCGACGCTCGGGACCCGATCGTCTTCGTCCCCGCCGAGAAACAGCGGGAGGCCCTCCACCTGCTCCGCGACAAGATCTTCTCCGCGGAAGCGTTCGAGCTTCCGCCGGAGCTGCTCCGCAAGCTCGCCCCGAGCCGGTGGTCGTACTGGGGCACTCCCTTCGACGTCGAGCCCTCCGCCGACGCCGCGTTCCCCTACCACGACCTCGTCCTCTCGCTCCAGCTCTGGTCGCTCAACCGGCTCATGAGCCCGGGGGCGATCAGCCGTCTCGCCGACGGCGAGGTCGCGACCCCCGAGAACGAGGACGCGCTCACGATCCCCGAGCTCCTCGACACCCTCACCGACACGATCTTCGCGGAGATCGGGGGGAAGGACCGGCGCGGCCGGCCCGCGGAGGCGTCGACGACGCGGCGGTTCACGAACCGCCAGCCGTTCCTCGACAGCATCCGGCGCAACCTCCAGCGGGAGTACGTCGGGAGGCTCATCGACCTCGCCCTCGCGACGAAGTCGAGGACCTACCCGCGCCCGGCGCGCACCCTCGCCTGGTACCACCTGCGCGAGCTGAAGGAGCGGATCGACGGCGCCCTCGACGGGCAGAACGCGGGGCGGCTCGACGCCTACTCCCGCGCGCACCTTACGGAGTCGCGCGAGCGCATCCAGCGCGCGCTCGACGCGAACTTCACGCTCCCCTCGTAGCGCCGACCACCGAAGCCCACCTCGCGGGCCGGGGCGACGCGCTCGTCCCGGCCCGCTTCGTTCCCGCCGTCACCGCGGCAGGCCGACGTAGAGGAACGGAGCCCAGAAGAAGGGATGGCCCGACTCCACGGCGCCCGCCCCCGAGGCGCCCCACGGGCCGCGCAACTCGCGCGAGCGCCGGATCGCAAGCTTCGCCGCGCGGAGCGCGGCCGGGGGGGAGAGGCCGTCCTCGAGCGCCCCGCGGTAGAACGCCTCCATCGCCGAGACCGCCGCGCGCTCCTCGACGCGCCAGAGGCTCGCGACCACGCCCCGCGCCCCCGCGTAGAGGAAGGCGCGCGCCAGCGACTCCACCCCCTCGCCGGCCCTGATCTCGCCGCGCGCCGTCTCGCAGGCGGAGAGGACGACGAGATCGGCGTCGAGATCCAGCTCGAGCGCGTCCGCGATCGTGAAGTATCCGTCCTCCCCCTCGCCGAAGGAGAGCGCGATCCCCGTGCGCTCCGGGAACTCGCGGTCGACGTAGCCGTGGGCGGCGAGATGGAGGACGGAGTAGGGCCGGAGATCCTCCCGGAGGCGGGCGCGGGAGGCGCTCGCCCCGAGGTAGAGGTCGACGCGGCCCGTCGAGAGACTCCCGCTGCGGTCCGCGGAGAGCCGCGAGAGGGACCGGACCGCCTCGTCCTCGGCGAGGAGGCGCGCCAGCGCGAGGGCCTCCTCCCGCGTCCCGGAGAGCCGCGGGAGCCGCCTCGGGTCGGGCGCCGCGCGCATGGCGAGCACCTCGGGCGCGCGGGGCGATCCGGCCGATCCCTCGCTCCCCGCCGCCTCGGAGGCGTAGACCGGATCGGCGAGGACGAGGATCCGATCCTCCCGGCGAGGGGCGCGGTGCGCGGCGAGCTCGACGAGCACCGGGGAGGAAGGCGCGTAGGAGACCTCGTAGCGGTCGCCGACGAAATCGATGTCCGCGAATCGCCCTCCGCGACCCGACACGACGAGCGCCTCGAAGGGGAGGCCCGCGAGCGCGCCGGTCGGGACGACGACGAGCCGCTCGACCGGGCTCCCCGCCTCGCGCAGGGCCGGCGCCAGGAGACGTCCGAAGAGCGCCTCGCCCGCGCGGGCGATCTCGGCGGAAGAGGCGAGCGGCTCGAGCGATCCGACGAGCGCGAGGTACTCCTCGACGTCTCCGCGCAGCGCGCGGCGCTCGCCGAGGTCGAGGAAGCGGAGGTCCCCCTCCGCCAGGACGTAGGCGTAGAGCCGCTCCATCCCCTCCGCGTACTCGACGAGAACGGTCCTCGGCCCGAGGACCCGCCGCACCGCCTCCCGATCCGCTCCGGCGGGAACGTCGAGCGAGGCGTCCCGAGGCGAGACGCGCGCGATCTCACGCGCGAGGTCTCCCGCCCTCGCGCGGTGCCCCTCCGCCTCCCCTCGGAGCCGCTCGACCTCCGACGGGGGCTCGCGATCGCGGATCGCCTCGGACACCCGCTCGAGCGTCCGCCCCCACGCGGCGAGCGCCTCGCGCCTCTGCCGCCGGAGCGAGATCGCCTCGGCGGTCCGCGCGCCCGAGCGGTGCTCCGCGATCC
>Ga0187892_10005902_pt1 | contig 18719 bp, 13 predicted proteins | sample MA1701073metaG_FD_139345 | JGI IMG/M metagenome (GOLD analysis project Ga0187892, IMG submission 139345) | Bio-ooze microbial communities from a basaltic lava cave in the Kipuka Kanohina Cave System on the Island of Hawaii, USA - MA170107-3 metaG ...
CATGTCGTCCTTCATGTTGAGCATGCCGTCCGCCGGCTTGATGCACAGCCCGCCGCTGTCGAACGTGATCCCCTTGCCGACGATGGCGATCGTCCGCTTCGCGCCGGGCGCGCGGTACGAGAGGTGCACGAAGCGCGGAGGCTCGCTGCTGCCGAGCGACACGCTGCGGAGGCCGCCCATGCCGGCCTTCTCGATCTGCTTCTCGTCGAGCACCTTGAGCTCGATCGACGGCTCGCCCTTCGCGACCGTCTTCGCCGTCTCGGCGAGGTGGCGCGGCGTGCAGGAGTTCGCGGGCTCGTTGACGAGGTCGCGCGTCAGGCAGGTCGCGGCCGCGAAGATCCGGCCGCGCTGCGCCCCCTCGGCGAGCGCGGTCTCCGAATCCCCGACGAAGCGGACCGACTGGAGCTTGAGCGCGTCGCCGTTCTTCGACTTGTACTTCTTGAACTCGTAGAGCCCGAGGAGGAGCCCTTCGGTCGCGGTCTGGGCCTGCTCGCGCGCGTCGCCGGCCGGAAGGAGGACCGCCGCCTCGCGCGCCCCGGCGGACCGGCACCGCTGGGCCGCGATGGCGGAAGCCCGGCGCAGGCGCTCGCCGTCGACCTTCGCCTTCGCGCCGAGGCCCGCGACGACGACGCGCCTGGCGGGGAGGCCGTCGGCCGGGTAGAAGACCAGCGCCGTCTTCTCCTTGCCTTGGAAGTCCTCGTTTCCAGCCGCCCCCGCGAACTTCTTCGCGAGCGCCGCGTCCCACGCGCCCGCGGGCTTGCCGTCATCGGTCGCGAAGGCGATGAGCGTGTCGACCGGCCATTGGATGGCGGACTTCTTCGCCGCGGAGAATTCCATGCGGAGGACTTTTACTTCTTTTCGTCCTTCGAGGCAACGTTCGCGGGGAGCGGCTTCATGCGGGTCACGAGCTTCAGCGGGATCTCGCTGTCGCCGAGCTTGAGCGTCACCTGCACGTCCATCGCGTTCTCGGTCAGCAGCCCGCGCTCGGGGTCGAACACGCACGTGCGCGTCCCCTTGCTCTCGCCGACCTCGAGCATCCCGCCGCCGCCCTTGCCGGCGGTCACCTTGATGATCGACTCGATCTGCGCGCCCTCCTTGCCGACCGACTTTAGCGTGCTGGCGACGGCGAAGTCGAGCGAGCCCGCCATCGGCAGGTTCGTCGAGAAGTCGTTCGACCACTTGGCGCCCGCGGCGACCGGCTCCGCCGGCAGCTGCACGAACGCCTGCTGCATCATCGCCTTCTGCACGTCGTCGTTGTACATCGCGCGGATCCAGTTCTTCGCCATCTGCGCGCCCTCGTCCAGCGGCTCGACCATCTTGTCGGAGATCTTGTCGAAGCCCTTCACGGACGTGACGGTGCCCGCGGCGTCCATCTTCATCGTGAACGTCTGGCCGAGGAGCGACGCCAGCGCCTGCCCGATCGGGTCGTCCGGCGCCTTCTTGTCCTTCTCCGAGTCGTACGTCGAGTCGCCGAAGCCCGAGAGCGTGAACTTGACGACCTCGAACGTCGTATCGATCGTCGCCTCCCCCTTGTCGCTGACGTCCTTGACCGTCTGCTTGAGGACGAACTTGAAGTCCTGGTCCGACGTGATGGCGTCCGACTCGATGACGTTCTTCTGGGACATGTCCCAGCGGAGCGCCTGGTCCTTGGAGAACTTCCACTTCAGGGCGGTCTTGTCCTGCGGGGCCATCACGAACACGAGGGCGGCGAGCGCAAGTCTCATTTCGGATCTCCCGATTTCAGATGTCGGAGTTCAGACAGACAAGGAGCGGAATCGGTTGCGTGCGAGTCCCCGGGGGGATTACCACGGAGGCACGGAGGCACGGAGCGGACGGCTGACCCGGCCGATCGCGATGCGAGCACTACAGGCGCATGATGCAGGTTGGGGATGGATCCTCCGTGTCTCTGTGTCTCCGGGGTTATGGTTTCGGCGAGCTCAACTGGTCGATGACGGCAGCGATGTTCCGCAGGCCGGTGCGCAGAACGTCCTCGTCGACGCCGAGCGACACGCGGATGAAGCCCTTGATCCAGAAGAAGTCGCCCGGCACGACGAGCGTGCCGTGCTTCTCGCGCAGGACGGTCGACAGCTCCAGGGCGTCGACGTGCGGGGGCAGCTTGAGCATGCAGACGGTGCCGCCCTCGGGCTCCACCCAGCGCACCTCCTCGTGCTTCTTCATCCACTCGGCCACGATCCTCACGCTCCGCTGGATGGTTTCACGACTGCGGGCGAGGAGCGGCTCGGACTTCCGGAGCGCCGCCAGCGCGATCGACTGCTGCGGGCCGCCGAGGCCGCCCACCACGTAGTCCTGGATGACTTTCACGCGCTCGATGACGTCCTCCGGCCCGACGATCCAGCCGATCTTGAGCGCGCCGAGGCCGTAGACCTTCGACAGGCTGCCGAGCGAGATCATGTGGTCGCCGTAGCTCGCGGCGGGCTTGTGTCCGGGCGCGAACGCGTTGTCGAGGTAGACCTCGCTGACGATGACGCGCGCGCCGGAGGAGCGGGCGATCTGCCCGATCGTCCGCATCTTCTCCGGGTTGGTCGCGGCGCCCGACGGGTTGTGCACGTTCGTCATGATGATGGCGCGCGTGCCGCGGCTGACGCGGCGTTCGAGCTCCTCGAGGTCGATCTGCCAGCCGCGCTCGAAGCGGCGGTCGAGCATCTTGACGTTCGCGCCCATCTCCAGCGGCATGCGGTAGAGCGGCTCGTAGTTCGGCGACTCGAGGATGACCTCATCGTTGCGCTCGAGGGTGGCTGCGCACGTGAGGAAGATGCCCTGCGTGGCGCCGTTGGAGACGTAGACGCGGGCGGGCGGCACGCCGTGGCGGCGCGCGATGAAGGCGCGCAGCTCCTCGTGCCCCTGTTCGTCGGGGATCGTCAGGTCGATGTCGGCGAGCGTGAGGCCGAGATCCTCGTGGGTGAAGTGCTTCAGGTTGGCGCGCGCGAGGTCGCACCGGGAGCGGCCCATGAACGTGCGGGCCCACTCGAGATAGTCGATCTTTCGGAAACTCACTGCTGTACGACCGAAAACGAATTCACCGAGTTGAGGGACGGGCCCCAGTAGCCGGGGATCTCGCAGCCCTCCGTGCGGAGCAGGCCGATGGCGACGACGCGCCGGCCGATGTAGTCGAACCACGGCTGCCCGCGCAGGTAGAGATGGACGTTCGGGATGTAGACGTCCAGGCCGCTGTCGAGCGTCACGATGCCGTGCTCGCCGCGGATGTGGTTGAAGCGGCCCTCGACGGTGACGATGGTGCCGCGGTGCCGCTCCATGTCGCCCCAGTCCAGGACGCGGGTGGCGCGGTCGCCGGAGTAGGAGATGTCGCTGCGCGGCGCGTCCGCGGGGGCGACGGTCCTCCCGCCGCGGCAGCCGGGGGCGGCGAGGGCGAGGATGACGACCACGGGGAGTCTCACGCGGGGCATTATATAGGTGGACGTGGGCTTGTCCAACAGACGGCGCAGAATCCGAGAGGATAACCACGGAGGCACAGAGACACGGAGTCGACAACCCTCATGGCCGCGCTGTGTCTCCGTGGATTCCTCGGGGACGATTCCGCCAAAGGAAGACTCCGCGTTCTCTTAGGCAGGGGGGAGCGGACGAGGAGGTGCCCATGTTCCGACTGATGCTGGTCCTGGCTCTGGCCCAGGACCCCACGCCGGAGTCCGTGAAGTCCCAGATCGACGAGCTGCGCCCCGCGAAGCTCGCCTGGGCCGATATCGCCTGGAAGACGTGCCCGCTGGAGGCGATGGCGGAGGCGCGCCGCTCGAAGCGCCCGATCATCACGTGGGTGTTCCTCGGCAACCCGGGCGACGAGCGCTGCTGAGTCTACGCGGGGGCCGTCCGTGAGACGGTCTTCTGCGATGCGGACGTCGTGCGCCGGGTGAACGACGGGTTCGTCGCTCTCGCGCTCAAGGCGACGCTCGTCAACGGCGTCATGCGGACCGACGACGCGGAAGAGGCGGAGCTGTACGCGCGGCTCAAGCGGTGCATGCTCGCGCCGCAGGGGATCGGCGTGCTCAACGGGAGCGGGCAGGTCCTCGCCTGGGTGCAGATGTTCGACGACCAGAAGCAGATCGCCGCGTTCCTCGACCACGCGGTCGCGCTGAAGCCCGGGATCACCGAGCGCTACATGAGCTTCCCGCGCAACCGCATGGACGACCGCGACGTCGACCCGCCGGCGGCTCCCGCGGAGTCGCACGCGAAGGGCGCGCGCTGCCCGGCCCGCGCGGCGGCGAAGGGGGCGACCGCGAAAGGCGGCGTCACGGCGAGGCTGTACGGCCGCGCGCTGGACGCGCACGGGAAGCCCGTCGCCGACACGGTGCGGCAGGAGCACTACGTGCAGGACCAGTTCAGCATCAGCCGCGAGCTGCAGGCGGCGATCGCGATGTCGCTCGAGATCGGCCGCCTGCCGGAGGACTTCGGCCGGCTCGTCGCGACGCACGCGCACCTCGGGCACATCGACGTGCGCCCGCTCATGGAGCCCAACGTCGGCAAGCTGGAGCGCGCGGACTTCAAGGCGACGAAGTCCGGGGACGCCTGGCGGCTCGACGGCACGACGGAGGTCGCGTCGAAGCAGCGCATCAACGGCTCGGGCGAGCACATCGTGAAGCTGACGTGGACCGGCTTCGCGACGTTCGACGGCGGGCGGATGACGCGGCTGGTGCTGCACGCGCGCGGCACGGAGCGGCTGCTGTTCGAGAACGGCTCGCGCGGCCCGGAGGCGGCGCGGCTGCCGGGGGGGCGCGGCATCGACCAGGAGGGCGGCGTGCGCTACGGGATCGTCGGCGAGCCGGTGTCGGACGAGAACGCCGTCGAGGGCGCGGGCGAGTCGATCCAGGAGAAGATGAAGCGGCTCGGCCCGGCCATTGAGCGGCGGCGGAACGCCGGCAGGGACATGCAGCCGGTCGGCCGGCTGCTCGAGAAGTTCGAGCCGCACATGAAGGAGGGGAGGTTCAAGGAGGCCGAGGCGATCCTCGACGAGGCGCTCAAGCTGCTGGACGAGGAGGGCTCGAAGGTCGAGAAGGTCGAGTCGAAGGTGAAGTGGCTCGGCAGCCTCGACGCCGCGAAGAGGGACGGGCGGCCGGTGATGTACTTCCTGATGCTCGGCGACCTCGACGACCCGAGCTGCTGAGGCGCGGGGCAGATCATGGGACGCGTGACGTTCCAGGACGACGAGGTGGCGGCGCGGGCGAACCGCGACTTCGCGCCGGCGTGGAAGAACCTGCAGCCGGGCTACCGCGTGGAGCATCTCGAGGGCGACCGCTTCGAGCAGATCAGGCGCATTCCGAGCGGGCAGGCGTCGGACAACGTGGCGACGCTCTTCTGCACGCCGGCGGGGGAGATCGCGCACATCGTGCCGGGCCACTCCAAGCCGCAGGACTACGTGCGCGAGATGGAGTTCGCGCTCTCGGTGATCCGCGCCGCGAAGGATGCGGGGGATCCGCGCGAGGTCGTGCGGAAGATGCACCGCGAGCGGCTCGGGGCGCTGCCGAAGGAGGCGGGGGAGATGGGGAGGCGCGTGCTGGAGAAGGCGCACCGGCGGATGATCGAGAAGCCGCTGGAGGCCGCGACGGAGATGAAGTCGCTCGACGAGTTCGCGCTCGAGGGGCATCCGGTGGAGCGCAAGATGCGCGCGTTCCAGGAGAAGCTGCGGAGGGCGGTCGAGGAGCGGATGAAGGAGGGACGGGTGGAGGAGATCGAGGCGCTGATCGATCGGCTGATCAGGGCGATCGAGGAGTGATCCCAGATTCCGGATCCCGGACTGGTATCCGGGATCAGGGGCCTGGGGTCTGCCCCAGCATCCCCAGCGCCCGATCCACCAGCGCCTCCGCCTCCTGCAGCCTCGACTGCTGCAGGAGCGGCTGCAGGCCGTTCATCAACTGGATGATCGGCGTCGGGTCGCCCCCCGCGCGCGACCGCCGCTGCACGCCCTCATGCACCCGCTGCACCTTGCGCTGCAGGCGCTCCTGGATCGGCACGTCGAGACCGCCGCGCCGCGTCGCCTCCTCCAGCGTCGTGCGCGCCTCGTCGAGCTGCCCGGCGCGCAGCATCTGCGCTGCCGACGCCGCCGCGTTCTGCGCCCACTCGTCGGGGATCTGCTTCAGCTGACGGATGCGCGCGTCGAACCCGATGAGGAGCGTCGCGCGGTCGAGCTCCGCCGAGGCGGACGCAAGCTCGCCCGCGACGACGTGCGCCTGCACGCGCCCGAGGATCGCGACCAGCGGCCCGGGGTCGGCGCCCTGGCGCTGCCACTGCTCCGCGACCGCCCGCACCTGCTCCGCCTTCTGCGCGAGCAGCTGGTGCGCGAGCGTGTCGGGCGGCCGGCGCGTCGCCAGCAGGGCGATGAGCGCGACGGCGGCGACGGCGGTCGTGGCGACGGGCGTCGGGTGGCGGCGCACCCAACGCCCGATCCGCCGGAGGGCGCCGGGAGGACGCGCGACAACCGGCTCCCCCGCGAGCGCCCGCGCCAGGTCGTCCGCGAACTCGCCCGCGTGCGCGTAGCGCCGCTCCCGATCCTTCTCCAGCGCCTTGAGACAGACGGCCGCCAGCCCGGGATCGCCCGGAGGGGCGGGGGGATCATCATGCACGATCATCCCGAAGAGCGCCGGCAGGCTGCCGGCCGTATGCGGCGGGCGCCCCGCGAGCATCTCATAGAGGATCGCGCCGAGCGCGTAGACGTCCGTGCGCGGCGACACCGCCCGGCCCTGCGCCTGCTCGGGCGACATGTAGAGCGGCGTGCCGAGCATCGTGCCGGTGCCGGTGAGCGACGCGTCCGCCTCATGCCAGCGCGCGAGCCCGAAGTCGGCGACCTTCCCGTCGAGGATGTTCGACGGCTTGAGGTCGCGGTGCACGATCCCCTTCGCGTGCGCCGCCGCCACGCCGCGCGCCGCCTTCTCGAGCACGCGAGGGTCGGAGAGCGGCGGCCCCTCGACGAGCTCCATGACGATGTAGAGGCGCCCGTCGACCTCGCCGACGTCGTGCACGCCGACGATGTTCGGATGCGACAGGCTCGCGGCGGCCTGCGCCTCCCGCCGGAAGCGCGCGCGCACTTCCGCCCCCGACTCCTTGAGCGCCTTGAGCGCGACCGGACGGCCGAGCTCGCGGTCGACCGCCCGCCAGACGACCGCCGTCGCCCCCTCGCCGAGCTTCCCCTGGACGTCGTAGCGCGGAATCTCCGGCGCCCGCTCGCGCACGATGTCGCGCGCGGCCTCGAGCGCCCCGGCCAGGAAGCGGTCAGCGTCCGAAGAGCTCACGGAGTTCCTCTTCCGGGTCGAACGAGTATCCGCCCGCCTTTATTGCCAGGATGCGCCGCAGCTCCCGCCGCGCCTCCGCGATCCAGTTCGTCACCTCGCTGACCGACGCGCCGATGCCCGCGGCCACCTGCGCATACGAGGGCGGCCGGTCGGGCTCCGTGTCGATGCAGTACCCGCGGAACGCCCTGAAGACCTGCGGGCGGCACGTCCGCTCCAGCTCGCGCAGCGCGTCCGCGAGGAGCGTCTCCGCCCACGACTTGAGGAACGCGCGCTCGGGGTCGTCGGGCGCCGGCGGATCGTCCTCGAGCCCGTCGATCGGGACGATCGGCGCGTGTCCGCCGCGCTTGAGCGCCCCGCGGTGCTTGTCCGCGTCGCGCACGAAGTTCTTGAGCGACGCGAGGAGGAACGTCCGGAAGCTGCCGCGCGCGGGGTCGGCGCGGGAGAGCCAGTCGGGCCGGACGACGGTCGCGAAGAAGTCCTGCGTCAGGTCCTTCGCGTCGTCGTTCGACTTGCCGCGCGCGATCCGCAGGAACTTGTAGACCGGCCGCCAGTAGGACGCGGCGAGATCGGCGATGAGCGCGGGATCGCCGGGGGACCGCAGGATGCGGCTCCACTGCGTCTGCCCGAAGGCCGACTGGCCGGCGCCGACCGACGTGTCTTGCTCGCGCATGGCGTCTTTCGATAGAGTACCACCCTCCGCCGCCCCAGGATGCGAGCGAGTTGGGAAGGCTGCGGGTGGCGAGCCGCGAAACGGGGGCCTGATGGCGAAGATCACGTCGATCACCGGACGCGAGGTCCTCGACTCGCGCGGGTTCCCGACCGTCGAGGTGGAGGTCGCGGCGGACGGCGCCGTCGGGCGCGCGATCGTCCCGTCGGGCGCGTCGACGGGGGACCACGAGGCGCTCGAAATGCGCGACGGCGACAAGAAGCGCTTCCTGGGGAAGGGCGTGCTGATGGCGATCCACAACGTACACGCCGAGATCGCGCCGAAGCTGAAGGGGATGGACGTCGAGCGGCAGAAGCTGATCGACGACGTGCTGATCGCGCTCGACGGCACGGCGAACAAGTCGAAGCTCGGCGCGAACGCGCTGCTCGCGGTGTCGCTCGCGGCGGCGCACGCGGCGGCGAAGGCGCAGGGGAAACCGCTCTACGAGTCGCTCTCGCACGGCAAGGGGGTGACGCTGCCGGTGCCGTTCATGAACATCATCAACGGCGGCGCGCACGCGGACAATTCGATCGACTTCCAGGAGTTCATGATCGTACCCGGCGGCTTCCCGACGTTCCGCGAGGCGCTGCGCGCGGGGGTGGAGGTGTTCCACAACCTGAAGGCGGTGCTGAAGTCGCGCGGCCAGAAGACGACGGTCGGCGACGAGGGGGGCTTCGCGCCCGACTTCCGGTCGGTCGACGAGACGCTCGACACGATCGTGGAGGCGATCGGAAAGGCGGGGTACAAGGCGGGCGCGCAGATCGCGCTCGCGCTCGACGTGGCGGCGAGCGAGTTCTGCGAGGACCGGGTGTACACGTTCAAGAAGGGCGACAAGTCGAAGCACTCGGCCGAGCAGATGGTCGCGATGTACGAGAAGATGTGCGCGAAGTACCCGATGGTGTCGATCGAGGACGGGCTCGACGAGGACGACTGGGATGGCTGGCGGGCGCTGACGCAGAAGCTGGGGGGGAAGGCGCAGCTGGTGGGGGACGATCTGTTCGTGACGAACGTGTCGCGCCTGAAACGGGGGATCGAGCAGAAGGTGGCGAACTCGATTCTCGTGAAGGTGAACCAGATCGGGACGCTGTCGGAGACGGTCGCGGCGGTCTTGATGGCGCAGGAGGCGGGCTACGGCGCGGTGATGTCGCACCGGTCCGGGGAGACGGAGGACACGACGATCGCGGATCTGGCGGTGGCGCTGAACACGGGGATGATCAAGACGGGGTCGGCGAGCCGCACGGACCGGACGGCGAAGTACAACCAGCTGCTGCGGATCGAGGAACAGCTGGGGGCGAGGGCGAAGTATCCGGGCTTTGGCGCACTGGCGCGGAGCCAGTAGCGGCCTCACGCAGAGTACGCGGAGGCCGCGGAGAAGCAGGTGTTGACACGGGCATGGAAGCGGGACCCTTCTGCGAGCTCGGCGGTCTCTGCGTGAGGCGTTCTAGCGATGTCTAATCCCAGGTTGATCCTGATCATCCTCGACGGCTGGGGGATCAGCCCGCGCAAGGACGCGAACGCGATCGAGATGGCGCGCTCGCCGGTCTGGCACGGGCTGCTGGAGCGCTACCCGTGGACGGCGCTCGACGCGTCGGGCGAGAGCGTGGGGCTGCGCGCGGGGCTGATGGGCAACTCGGAGGTCGGCCACCTCAACATCGGCGCGGGGCGCGTCGTGTGGCAGGACATCACGCGGATCGACAAGGCGATCGACGACGGGTCATTCGACACGCATCCCGTGATCGCGGACGGGCTGGCGTCGACGAAGAAGCTCGGGGGGCGCGCGCACCTGCTGGGGCTGCTGTCGGACGGCGGCGTGCACAGCGACGAAAAGCACTACTTCGCGCTGATCGACGCGTGCCAGCGGGCGGGCGTGGAGGTCGCGTTCCACGCGTTCCTGGACGGGCGCGACACGCCGCCGACGTCGGGGACGGGCTACCTGAAGCGGGTGATCGAGCGCATCGGGACGGCCGGGCGGCTCGCGACCGTCTGCGGGCGCTACTACGCGATGGACCGCGACAAGCGGTGGGACCGGACGGAGCTGGCGTGGCGTTCTGTCGTGGACGGCGAGGGGGCGCAGGAGGCGGACGCGGTCGCCACCGTCAACACGTGCTACCACCGCGGCGAGACGGACGAGTTCATCAGGCCGTTCGTCGTGACGCACCGTCCGGTGCACGACGCCGACGCGGTATTCTGCTTCAACTTCCGCTCCGACCGCATGCGGCAGCTGACGCGCGCGTTCACGGAGGAGGTCTTCGACGGGTTCGCGCGGCGGCGCGTGCCGAGGCCGTACTTCGCGACGATGACGCGCTACCACGAGGACTGGAAGCACCTGCGGTGCATCAGCGAGCCGCAGGCGATGGACAATCTGCTGGGCGGGGCGATCGCGGGGGCGGGCCTGCGGCAGCTGCGGATCGCCGAGACGGAGAAGTACGCGCACGTCACGTTCTTCTTCAACGGCGGGAGCGACACGCCGTTCGCGGGCGAGGAGCGGCTGCTGGTGCCGTCGCGCAAGGACGTGGCGACGTACGATCTGGCGCCGGAGATGAGCGCGCCGCCGGTGACGGAGGAGGTGGTGAAGGCGATCGAGTCGGACCGCTTCGACACGATCATCCTGAACTACGCGAACCCGGACATGGTAGGGCACACGGGAGTGCTGGCGGCGGCGATCAAAGCGGTCGAGGTGATCGACGGGTGCCTGGAGCGGATCCTGGCGGCGGCGCGGGCGAAGGGATGGACGGCGCTGATCACGGCGGATCACGGCAACTGCGAGCAGATGGTGGACTACGAGACGGGTCAGCCGCACACGTACCACACGACGAATCCGGTGCCGCTGGTGCTGGTGGACGAGGGGCGGGTGGGGTCGAGGCTGAAGGCGGGCGGGTCGTTCCGCGACGTGGCGCCGACGGTGCTCGGGCTGCTGGGGGTGCCGGCGCCGAAGGAGATGACGGGGAAGTCGCTGCTCTGACCGTTCGACCGCTGAACCGTTCCACCGTTCCACGCGAGCCAGGCCGAAACGGTTGAGCGGAGAACGGTCAGCGGTCGAACGGTCTGTGGGGTATACTTCCGTCGTGGCGCGTCCTGAGAAGCTGTCGCCAGACCAGCAGGTGAGCGAGGTACGCTCGACGGAGAGAGCCTGTCCGCCCTCGGGCACTGCGGTGCGCCCCGCGGGGGGTCCTGACGGCCGAGGACGGGAAGGGGCGCCGGAGAGCGAGGCGAGTCCTGTCGGAGTAGAGGCCGGGAAGCTCCGAAGATGGCGTCCGGCGTCGGGCGAAATCCCGGCGTCGACATCCGCTATCCCTCTGCCCCAGCGAGAACCGCCTGATGAAGACTATCGGTAAGCCGTGTGCGGGAAAACCGCACGCACGGTTCGAAAGGGAGAGGCTGGCGAGAGCCAGTCTTTAACCAGTGGCCGGGGTGGGCAATGGCGGCGCGGTCGCGAAGGTGACCGCCCGCTGCGATCGCGAGGAGGGGTGTCCCCTCTACCAGCGCGGCGACAGGGTCGAATTCGCGAGCGTCGCCGTCAGCGGGGTGGAGCGGGCTCCGGTCTGCTACCGCGCGGTGATCAAGTTCATCCCGGTGGTCGAGAAGATCCGCGGCGGCGGGGCGCCCTGGAACTTCGACAACACGTTCTGCGGGGGCTGCGAGCACGGCAAGGCGTGGTTCGCGTTCCAGAGCGCGGCGCCCGACAACGCGTACCACCACACGACGCGCTTCGAGGAGTTCGCGATGAACGCGCTCACGAAGATCAAGCTCTTCGCGGGCGTCCACCCGACGATCGCGCGGCGCATCGTGCCGCTCATCCGCGAGCGCTCCGTGCGCGCGGGGGACATCATCGTCCGCAGCGGCGAGCGCATCGGCGCCCTCTGCATGATCCTCGGCGGCCGCTACGACGTCGTCACCCGCGACGAGAAGCAGGCGGAGAAGCACCTGATGACGCTCGGGCGCGGCGACTGCATCGGCGAGGCGTCGCTCGTGACCGGCGAGCCGTCGTTCGCGACGGTGGTCGCAGGCGGGGTGGGCCAGCTCCTCGAGATCCCCAGCCGCGACTTCCCGACGCTCCTGGCGCTCATCCCGACGCTCGGTCTCGGGCTGGCGCGCGACGTGCTGCAGCGCTTCTCGCGCATGGGCGCGTCGTCCGCGGCGGACGACCGCAGCGGGATCATCGGCCGGCTCGAGGTGGTCGGGGCGGGCGAGCTCGTGCAGGCCATGAGCCTCAACCGGCAGACGGGCGTGCTGACCGTGACCGCGCCGGAGGGCACCGGCTCGATGTACTTCGAGGAGGGGCGGCTGCTCGACGCGAGCATGGGGGCGGAGACCGGCGCGGAGCCGTTCTACCGGTTCCTGCGCTGGACGAAGGGCACGTTCCGGTTCGAGGCGGGGAAGCACGACGTGGCGGCGTCGATCCGGGAGGACACGATCGCGCTGCTGCTCGAGGGGATGAGGCGAATCGACGAAGCGAGCAAGCAAGCGGTCATCCATCAGCCATAAGCCATCAGCCATGAGCCGTATATCGATCGTATGGCAGAGGCCTCCGGCTAACGGCTAATGGCTAACGGCTAACTGCTATACTCGGTTGGGATTCGATCCCGGGGTATGCACTCACCAGAAGACGACGTACATCTGGGCCGATACGTCCTCGCGCAGAATCTCGTTTCGCGGGAGGCGCTGCTGGAGTGCCTTTTCCAGGGCGCCCAGGAGCGCGAGGCGGGCTTCGCGCGCCCGCTCGGCGTCATGCTGGTGTCGCAGGGGCTGCTGAGCGAGGACGACCTCAACCGCATCCTGGCATCGCGCGTGTCGGCCGACGCGCAGACGGTGAGCGAGGCGGAGGTCGGCAAGCTCCTGGTGGCGGCGGGGCTGCTGCAGCCCGAGGACGTCGATGCGTGCATCCGGGCGCAGCAGCGGCTGAAGGCGGCGGGCCGTCCGGCGCCGCGCCTCGGCGAGCTCGTCGTGCAGCGCGGGTTCGCGACCGAGCAGCAGATCATGCGCGTGCTGGCGTACAAGAAGCGGCAGATCTACGCCTGCGGCGGCTGCGGCGTGCGGGTGAACGCGGCGGCGCCGCCGCCCGGGACGCGGTACCGGTGCAAGAAGTGCGGGGGCGAGCTCCTCGCCCTGGCGCCCGAGATCGCCGGCGGCACGCACATGCGCGAGGCCGGGCGCGGCGAGGAGGCGCAGCTGGAGATCGACCGCGCGGTCGGGGCGTATCTCCGCCAGAAGGCGGTGGTGCGGCGCGACCAGATGCGGAAGTGCCAGCTGCTGCAGTCGGAGTTCGCGCACTACGGGCTGGTGGCTCCCGTGCTGGAGCTGCTGCGGCGGACCGGCGCGGTGTCGCCCCATCAATACTCGGAGATCGCGGCGATCGATTTCGAGAAGGTGGTGCAGGACCCGGAGTGGCGCAAGCAGGAGGTCCCGGGCTGGAAGCTGATGGAGCGGATCGCCAGCGGGAGCTACGGGACGATCTACGCGGCGGCGCCCCTCTTCGGCGGCCACAAGGCTGCCGTCAAGATCCTCCACCCGGAGCGCAGCCAGGACGCGGCCGCGGTGGAGCGGTTTCGCCGGGAGGCCGAGCTCCTCCGCAGGCTGGACCATCCGAACATCGTGCGCGGCGTGGAGTACGGCACGGAGCGGGGACAGCACTATCTCGTGATGGAGTACGTCGCCGGGCGCTCGCTCGCCCAGGCGATCTCCGACACGGGCGCGTTCCCGCTGCGGGCGGCGCTGGCGGCGGCGCGGCAGGTCGCCGACGCGCTGCGCGTGCTGCACGCCGAGGGGTTCGCGCACCGCGACGTCAAGTCGGACAACGTCCTCGTCGACGAGAAGGGGCGCATCAAGGTGTGCGATCTGGGCTTCGCCGAGGCGGCGGCGAACGGGGACGGGCGGCCCGCGGACATGTACGCGCTCGGCGTGCTCCTCTACGCGCTGCTGACGGGTCGCGAGCCGTTCTCGGGCGTGTCTTCCGACGAGACGGTGGCGGATCAGCTCGAGAAGAGCCTGCCGGTGCCGAACCTGCTGGCGGTGCATGCGCCGGTCGAGGTCGTGCGCCTGCTGAAGAAGATGATGCACCCCGACCCGGCGCGGCGCTTCGGCAACGCGGGCGAGGCGGCGACGGCGATGGACGCGATCAAGAACGTATGAGCCTCGACGACGAGAAGCTGGGGCGGCTCCTTCACGACCGGGGGCTCCTCACCGAGGAGGAGTACGAGGACGCGATGCAGACGCGCGCGTCGAGCGGCCGCTCGCTCGCGGCGATCCTGGTCGAGAAGCCCTACCTGAACCGCGTGCAGGTCGAGGACGCGATCGCGAACACGGAGCACCGGCTGCGGTGGTGCGGGAAGTGCAACGCCTCCGCGCTGGTTCCCCGCATGACGCCGGACGGCGAGCGCTGCGGGCGCTGCCAGGGGGCGCTCGAGTGGCGCGAGGAGGCGGCGGCGGCGCAGGTGCAGGAGGTGGAGTCGATCGTCCAGCTGACGCAGGACGACCTGCCGGACGACGTGACGGTGGCGCGGTCGACGCCGGGCCGCATCTTCGGCAAGTACATCCTCCTCGAGGAGCTGGGCAAGGGCGGCTCGGGCGTGGTGCAGAAGGCCTGGGACACGATGATGGGCGAGTACGTGGCGCTGAAGTTCATCCGCGAGCCGCGCAGCGTGCCGAACTCGGTCGAGGAGGCGAAGAAGCAGCGCCACGCGCAGATCCTCGACCTCCTGCAGGAGGCGCGCGCGGCGCTGCGCCTGCGGCACGAGCACATCGTGGCGATCCGCGACGTCGGGCGCGTGAGCAGCCAGTTCTACATCAGCATGGAGTACATCGAGGGGGACACGCTGGCCGACCACATCCGCGCGGCGCAGCTGCGCGGCCGCCTCTCGTGCCTCTGGGAGGACCCGCTCTTCTACGTCGGCGCGCTCCTGGACATCGCCGGCGCGATCCACTACGCGCACACGTTCCCGACGCCGCTCGTGCACTGCGACCTCAAGCCGAGCAACGTGCTCATCAGCGTGGACGGCGTCACGTACGTCATGGACTTCGGGCTCGCGCGCGCCCTCGACGTGCCGGGCGAGGACCAGTCGGTCGTCCGCGGCACGCCGGCCTACATGGCGCCGGAGCAGCTCACGGGGAAGGCGGAGGACATCGGCGTCTGGACCGACGTCTACGGGCTCGGGGCGATCCTCTACGAGCTGATGACGGGCCGGCCGATGTTCACGGGCGAGACGCCGGAGATCCTCTCGCGGACGATGCGCGAGCCGCCCGAGCGGCCGATCGCGGTGATCCGCGCGACGGGCGAGGCGAAGCGGCGCGATTCGACGCAGATCATGCTGAAGGTCACGCGGCTCGAGTCGATCTGCCTCCGGTGCCTGGCGAAGGACCCGCGAGAGCGTTACGCGTCGGCGCGCGACATGGCGGTCGAGCTGGAGTCGGTGCTCGGCGCGCTGGAGTCGCAGCCCGGGGCCCCGGCGGACGCGGTGCCGCCGAAGCTGCACGAGGCGCAGGAGCGGGCGGAGTTCCGGAAGATGGAGGACCGGATGACGCAGCTCGACCTCGAGAAGGCGTTGACCGAGGCCGAGCGGCTGACGAAGAAGATGAAGGACACGCGGGCCAAGCACTGGATCGCGGACCGCCGCAAGCAGGTGGAGGTGCTGGAGCGGTTCCGCGACCGGCTCGTCGCGGCCCTGAACGAGCAGCGGCCGCGGCTGCCGTCGATGCAGCTCGCGCGGGGGGCGCTCGGCGCCGTGGAGGTGCTGAAGGCGACGTCGAAGAAGCTCGTCGTGTTCCACGGCGACAAGCCGCTGGAGCTGGAGTGGTCGTCGCTCGCTCCGGCGCAGGTCGTGGCGCTGGCGGAGGCGACGAAGGTGACGGCGCCGGAGGACCGCCTGGCGCTCGGGGTCTTCTGCCACCACGCGCGCATGATGGAGGTGGGCATGCGCTTCCTGACGTCGCTCATCGGCACGCCGCTCGAGGCGGCGGCGCGGCACATCATGGAGCAGTCGGCGCATTGAGCCAGAGCCCAGAACCCGGAACCCAGTCAGGGAATCGGACGGCGTCGCAAACGGCGTAGTTCCGCGCGAGGGAACGCCGCGGGCGGGCGTGGGCGCGGGGCGCAGGTTTCGACGCCGCGGGGGTGCGGCGTCCTTTACTATAGGGAGAATGCGCGTCAAGGACGAGCGGCTCGGGCAGATCCTGATCGATCGCCGCCTCATCACGCAGGCGGAGTGCGACGACGCGATGGCGGCGAAGCGCGAGTCGGGCCGGCCGCTCGCCGAGATCCTCGTGGAGCGCTCGTACCTGAGCCGCACGCAGCTGGAGGAGGCGGTCGCGTCGTCCCTGAAGCGGGGCATCTTCTGCGGGCGATGCGACACCACGGTCTTCCTGAGGGACACGGAGGAGCGCTGCCCGCAGTGCAACGACGTCCTTCCGCGGCCGGAGGCGGGCGACGAGTGGGGCGAGCTGGAGCAGGACCTGCCGGCCGAGGTGCGCGTCGCGCGCCAGGCGCTGTCGCGCGTCTTCGGCAAGTACATCCTCGTGCGGGAGCTGGGGCGCGGCGGGACCGGGATCGTGCACAAGGCGTGGGACACGATGCTCGCCGACTACGTGGCTCTGAAGCTGCTGCGGGAGCCCGACACCGTGCCCGCCGACGCGGAGGAGCGGCTGCGGCAGCGGCGCGACATGATCCACGAGCTGCTGCAGGAGGCGCGCGCGCTGCGGCTCCGGCACGACCACATCCTGCCGATCCTCGACGTCGGGCGGGTCGGCCGGCAGGTGTACCTGAGCATGGAGTACATCGAAGGGCGGACGGTGTCCGAGCTGGTGCGGGAGGCGCGGTCGCGGGAGCGCGTGTCGCCGCTGTACGAGGACCCCGTCTTCCTGCTCACGGTGCTGCGGGACGTCTGCAGCGCGCTGCACTACGCGCACACGTTCCGGCGGCCGCTCGTCCACTGCGACCTCAAGCCGGGCAACGTCCTCGTGAGCAAGGCGGGCAGTGCGTACGTCATGGACTTCGGGCTGGCGCGCGCCCTTGACCTGCCGCCGGAGCGCGACGTCGTCGTGCGCGGGACGCCCGCGTACATGGCGCCGGAGCAGCTCACGGGCCGCGCGCAGGAGATCGGGATCTGGACCGACATCTACGGCCTCGGCGGCATCCTGTACGAGCTGCTGACGGGGCAGGCGGCGTTCAGCGGCGACACGTCGCGCGTGACGTCGAGGACGACGACCGACCACCCTCAGCGTCCGAGCGAGGTTCTGCGGGGCTCGCGGGAACTGGACAGGCCCGACGTCAGCGCCCTGCTCTCGAACACGAAGCTCGAGAGCATCTGTCTGCGCTGCCTCGCCCGCAGCCCGCGGGATCGCTACGCGTCGGCGCGGCTCGTGGCGGACGAGCTCGACCTCGTGATCGCGGGGCTGCAATCGGCCGATCCCCGGCGCCAGCAGGGGCTGCTTCCGGCGGAGGTGCGCGCCGAGCGGGAGCGGTCGGAGACGCGGCGGCGCATGAAGGGCGGGCCGTCGGAGGAGGAGGAGGCCGCGAAGATGACTTGCCCGCGGCGAGGCGACCGGCCCCGTCGAGATGCCCGAGCGCTTCCGCCGGCGGCTGGCGGCGCGCGTCAGCGAGCGGCCGATCCGGCTGCCGCTGCTGCGGCTGGAGCAGGGCGGGATCCAGGAGGCGGAGATCGTGCGCGCGACGCCGCACAAGCTCGTCGTGTGCGCGCACGACGGCTTTGTGGTGCTGGAGTGGTCGCAGATCGCGCCGACGCAGATCGTGGAGCTGGCGGAGGGGCTGCGGATGGACGAGCCCGAGGACCGGCTGGCGCTCGGGATCTACTGCTACCACATGCGGCTCCTCGACGTCGCGCACACGTACCTCCAGTCGCTCGCGGGGACGCCGTTGGAGCGCACCTCGTCGCAGATCCTCAAGTGGCTTGGCCCTCAGCGTCCGAGTGGAGTAAGCTAGGGCGCGTGGGGCAGGGCGACGAGGCGCTGGGGGGCGTGCTGCTGCGGCGCGGGTTCATCACGCAGGCCCAGCTCGACGACGCGGCGGCCGCGAGCCGCGCGACCGGGCGTCCCCTGGGCGACGTCCTCGTCGAGCGCGCCTACGCCTCGCGCGATCAGATCGAGTGGGCGGCGGAGCAGATGTGCGCGAGCTGCCGCGCGCCGCTCGACGAGTCGTGGATCGATGCGGACGAGGACCTGCCGCCGGACGTGAAGGGCGCCAGGCGGGCCGGGGCGCGGGCGTTCGGCAAGTACCTGATCCTCAGCGAGCTGGGGAGGGGCGGCGCGGGGGTGGTGTACAAGGCGTGGGACAGCCTGCTCGGGGACTACGTGGCGCTCAAGATGTTCCGGGGCGCCGCCGCGCGCCCGGAGGTGCTGCGCGACGTGCTCAACGAGGCGCGCGCGCTGCGGCTGCGCCACGCGCACATCCTGCCGATCCTCGACGTGGGGCGCAGCGGCGTGAGCGCGTACCTCAGCATGGAGTACATCGAGGGGCGCACTCTCGCCGACCATCTCGACGCGCGCCCGTCGCCGTTCGCGGCCGACCCCGTCTTCTACCTGTCGGCGCTGCGCGACGTCTGCGACGCGGTGCATTACGCGCACACGTTCCGCCGGCCGCTCGTTCACTGCGACCTGAAGCCGGGGAACATCCTGATCAGCCGCGCCGGCACGGCCTACGTGATGGACTTCGGCGTCGCGCGGGCGCTCGACCTGCCGGCGGACCGCGACTCGGTCGTGGGAACGCCGGCCTACATGGCGCCGGAGCAGCACGCGGGCCGCCTGCAGGA
>Ga0187892_10005903_pt1 | contig 18718 bp, 15 predicted proteins | sample MA1701073metaG_FD_139345 | JGI IMG/M metagenome (GOLD analysis project Ga0187892, IMG submission 139345) | Bio-ooze microbial communities from a basaltic lava cave in the Kipuka Kanohina Cave System on the Island of Hawaii, USA - MA170107-3 metaG ...
CGAGGGAAGCCGTAATTTCCTGCGCCCTCAGAATTCTTGAAAGCGTCAGAAAGAAGGCTATCACCAAGAGGATACCGAAAGCACTCCATCCGATGACGAGGAGAACTCGATACCAAAACGATGCGGGTAACATGGGTAGTAACTATGCTCTATTCACCCTTCGACTTCGCTCCGTTCTTATCGTGGCTGCGGGAAAGTGCTCGGATTGCTCGGATCTTCACCGGGATGCTGGACACTTAGGAAGATTGTTCCTTGGTCTGCACTAAACGCTGGACCAGTTGTCTCCGCATCGCTGGGAACGGCAGCCACACGAAACGCTTTCCCAAACGTCAGGTTGAACAGCATGGGTCCTTCAATGTGTGCACGATTGAGATCGAGATAGTAGATAGCGTCCGCGGCTTTCTTCGAGGTACGACCGAAGTTCCCATCGGTACCAAACCATACCCCACCTTGTCGATCGATCATAATATTGTCTGGGTTGGCAAATTCAAATTTGTCTTTCCCTGCGGCTGACCCTTTGGCGACCTGAAAGAATGTAAACGTCTTCGAGGTTGCCGGGTTTTCGGCATTGGCCTCTTGCAAAGCCCAAATGCCCCCGTCACGGTCAGCACGTTGATTGGTTACATCGGCTCCCAATAACTTGCCGCTCTGATCTAACTGCGTTCCGCCGGTGTGGTTGGTGAACGCGATATACAGCCGTGGCGTCTCGCTGGAATCTCTGGGATTCCATTCCAGGTCTTCTGGCCGATTCAGTTCCATGACCCCAACCTTCGCCTCGGCAGTAAACAGTGCACGCCGGACATCATCATCTGTGGCGAACCCGCCGATCCCATTCCAGTTGACATCTTTGAGTGCATCACCAATAGTTTTACTAGCGGTCCCCAAGGCAGACCCATTGGGGGCAGTATCTTTACTGTTTACACTTAAATGCAGCCACTGTCCTTTGCCTGGAGCGCTTTCAGTCGGTACGACCGATTTGTTGTCGGAGGTAAGAATCGTGTTGCCGGTCTTATTATCCAGACCGGCGAAGTGGGCAACATAGAGCGTCCCCTCATCAAGCAGCGCACGTATGTCTCCCTTCCTCATGCCCTTCCGATAGGCATCTTTACTGACCCATTTATAGATACGTCCCCCGCGACGGTCGTTGCCAGCGTAGATAACGATCGGCTGGTTTGGAATCAATTCCCATTTTGCGTCAACGACCAAGGTCGCATTTTCCCAGCGGGCTCGACCCATTGAGCCGTGCTTCCGATGTCCGGTACCGTCACCTCCCGCCTTCACGCTAGTATAGAATTTGTTTGCCGGGAGACCTAGATCGATTTCAACCGGATATCCCAACGTGTCACGATTGTGGCGGCCATTAGGGTCGGAGATACGACCCAAGTCACCAGCAGTGCTGGCCTCATATGTGGGCGCAATGATTTTTCCTGGGTCGAATCCTTTTCCAGCGACAAACTTCTGGTTCCCATCCCACGCGGTCTCCAAGTCACCGTAATAATCTTGGACGTTTTCCTCACCAGTGATAATCGTGCCCCAAGGAGTTTGGGCCCCTGAGCAGTCCCCGGCAATTCCGGCCACGACTCCCTGGGGAAGAGATTGCCCGTCGTCGTTATGGTCTGGCAGATAGGTGTTATAACCGGTGATCCGGGCTAACGTGTTACTTGTTGAGTCATAACGCACTGCCTTGGCCGTTTTATCAACGGTCCAATTGCCCGAGGAATCTCGCACAATCCTGAACCATGAACCACCTAGCTGCTTCTTGTAATTCTTGATGAAAGTATCGAGGTCTGCTTGGTTCCATACATTAGCCGTTACATCATTGTTGAGAATATCAAGGCCGAAGAGGTGCTTCCCCAGGGTCAAGTTTTGACCGGTTGGCGCGCTCGTCGCAGTTGGGAGATCGTTGGAAATGTATTCGTGGTTGACCCATAGCCATCCGGCTTTTCCACTCCCGTTGAATTGTGGCGCGCTGTTTGGGATATCACTTCCCTTCCAGTCCTTGTCCCAACCATCACCAAAGTAAGCGATGTAGTCGTTGTTTGCCCCGTAACGTGGGGCATCCGGTGAGGTATCGGTCGTTAATGGATCAAGCCACTTCACAACGACATTGCTGCGCAACCCTTTGAGCACCCGCATGGTATCACTAACTCCAGGCTCGAGAGGCAGCGGGAATCCATCCAGATCGCCAAAGGCAAAATCCTTTACCTTCTTTTTCACGAAGCTGACGATATCCCCACCCTTTTCGTGTGTGATTGCGACTAGAGAAGACAGCGGGGCCTGCGGATCAACCTGTCCATAGACTTCTGCATTGAAGCCGTTCACCAACGTAAGACCCACCACCGTTGTCGCCAGTGCCCTTCCAACCCACCTCATAGCTACTCCTTTCTTTTCTCTCACCAGCGACAGAAAAGCTGCCACTGCCTCACATATCGAGAGGGAGGTAGCTGCGTAGGATATTAATGTTGCGGAATGATGACGGCGCGATGATCTAATTGTGAAGCGTGAGGAACAACAGTCAGTGAAGCTTTAGGGGTCAGGGGGGTGGCGGCGTACCGGCAGCAATCCACCGACGAACACTCTCAACCTGTTCCTGCAACAAGGGCGGACCGCCAAGCGACATCTGCCCACCAATCGGGGGATTCACAAAACTAAGGAGGCATTCAACATTTCCTGCTCTCCCCAGGACTTCCCGTCAAAACGTGCCTTTTCACTTATCTCTATTGCTCGAGATAAGCACCCAAAACGTAATAGGCCGTTTGAAGAGTAGGCAGGATATACCAATCGTCATGCGGAAAGCGCATTGCCAAGAAAAAGCCCCAGATTGACAACAACACACCCATGTACTGGGGATGGCGAAGAAGCGAAAAGGGGAATTCTCGACACCAAGGGACCACATAACCAAACTTATTGCCGTAAAATACCCCGATCTTGCCCAACCGATAAAACACACTGAAGTTAAGAAACTGCCCAGCAACAATCGCTACTGTCCCCATCGCGAGCGCAACCAGATCTCTACTAAACGGCGGGAGTGATCCGTAGCCATGGAAGTAACACCACCCGAAAAACACCGCGAACTGAATCCCTTTGAAGCAATAAAAGAGTTTCTGCAAGACAGCGACTGGGTCCCCAAAAGCCGCCACCGCCGGACGATCGCAAAATGCGCGAAAAGACTGCGGAGACCGCCAAGCCCAGACGTAGCAAAGGCGTTCGAGGCTCAACAGGACAGCAGCAACAAAAAAGATCCAGAGACTCATAGGGCCTCGCTTTTTCGTGCCTGTAATGCCTGCACCAGCCTAGAGGCACTCGAGTAGTAGGTCACAATATCGGTGAACGGATCGGTCGCGAGTTTCACAAACCAAATCATTGCACTACGAAAACTATGCTCCCAGACGAGATAGGCCACGTGCCCACATACTACGGCCAAGGTCAAAAGAAACCATTGCTGAGCAACCGCGGGGACCATCGCGATGAGCGTCTCGAACGTTAAGGAATCGGCTCTCACCAAGTGGATGATGGGAAGCAAAAGATATCCGGCAACGATCAGTGTTTTATTGCGGGTATTAAACCCCAGGAGCGGTTTTTCCTTATCATGACACGGAGGTTCCAAGATCGCGTGGCCAATCTGCCGAACAAAAAGTGCGGCTAAGCCTAGACACATCGCCTGGGTAAGGTCCGAAAAAATAAGAACATAACAATAAATGAATACGCTTGAGCTCAGCAGGTGAAAAAATTGGTTGATCAGGTTGCTGTGCGAGGCAACATGGTCATCGTGCTTACGCTGCATGATCTCCGCGTAAAAACCCTTCAGAGGTTTGGGAACCTGCACCAAACTTCCCACCATTTCCCATAAGAGATGAGAGCGCATTATCTTCTCCCTTCCGGGGTGCTGTTCTTCGTTCAACCACCACGCATCGCTCTTCATCTTTTGCGCCGCGCTGAGTAGCTTTCCCTGTAACTCCTGATAATCTTCCGGCGTAAAATCCATACTGCTCAAGCATCGACCCGTTCCGACCCAACTCAGCGTTATTCCCTCTGCACGCAGGTAATACTGGAGCAGCCAGTTATAGCGACTCGGTTCCTTAAAGAGCACAGTCCAAACCGTTGCTAAATGCACAACCCGAAGCGGCAACGATAACGCGGCGAGTTGTTGATTGGTTGAGTGCACCCACTGCTCGCACCGTTGCTTCGCCTCGTCATACAACCGAATCGTTTCCGGTTGCACCACCCAGCGCAAGAACTCGTTCATGGCTCCCATCACTAGGGGATGCGCCGAGAACGTCCCAATCACATAGGCGATGCGCATCGGATGCTCGGCATCAAACCGCTGCATCAGCTCTTTCTTGCCACACACCACTCCGATGGGCATTCCACCGGCCACCGTTTTGCCATAGACGACGATATCAGCCTGCACACCAAAATATGCTTGCGCCCCGCCTGGGGCGAGGCGAAAGCCCGTATACACCTCGTCGAAGATCAACGGAATTCCACAGGTAGTGCAAACCTCGCGCAGTTTATACAACCACTGAGCATAAGAGGAAGTTGAATCCTCGGTTTTCCGCACTCCACTGGTGAGCAAAACCGTATCACTGGGAGGCGGTGAATTGGGATGGAACGACTGAACTGGATTGACGAGTACCCCTGCAATCTCATGCGCCCGCCAGCGAATGAGGTCAAGCGATGCCGGGTGTAAGTCCTTGAGCGTTAGGCAATCGCTGAGATCTCGCTCACTGCCCAATCCCGCCTGCACGCCATCCCACCAGCCGTGATACGCTCCGGCGAAGCACACGATCAACTTTCTGCGGGTATTAAAACGCGCCATGCGAACGGCAGCCATAACTGCTTCGGTGCCACTCATATGGAAAGACACTTCGTCCATTCTCGAAACGGATTTGAGCAGCGCAATATTTTCGGCCACCACCGGGTGGAGAGGCCCCAAAACCGGCCCCAGGTCCTTCACCCGCTCCCAACCTTTCTGCATCCATTCTTTGTAGCGATCGAATCCCGCCACGTTGAGTCCGTACGAACCACTCACATCTAAAGTCCAATGACCATCGAGATCGCGTAATTTCGGACCGTCCGACGCCGTTACGACCGAGCAGAGATTAAATTTTTCCCGCATTAACCGCATAAAGGGGAAAGGTACCCGATTAGCGTCAGTAAAGCGCAAGTCGGAGAAGCTCTCACGGATCTCATTTCCCCAGGCAATCGATTTTGCACATTGGGTCTGAAAAAAACCGGCCAATCGGTTGATGGCCTGTTTACGAAGTTCAACCCAGCCCTCCCCTACTCCATCAGCCCGCAAAAACTCCTCGTCCGAATACGCATAGGATTTTACCCATTTTGACACTCGTCGTGAGAGCGTCGGCGTCAATGCAAGCGCCCGCAAGGTCAGGAAGATCGTTACAAGCTTTCGCCCCACGAAAGCTGCGAAGAGGGTCAAGAAAAACAGTCCCAGGAAACTCCATCCATTCCCCCATTCAAGCGGATAAACCTCTGTCGAGTTCAAAATCCAGCCAAGATATGCTTTTTGCAGAGCCTCGCTCGGTAACATCTCTACATCCTCCCTTCTGCAGCTATGTGGTCAAACCTCGGCCTATTATCGAAGAGTTGAGGGGCTGTATGACTTGGACCACACACCCCCGTCAGCAGCGTTTCAAACCTTGCGACGACGCATGACCAGTCGAAAGCGGCGATATCCTCGCGTGCCTGCCGTCGTATCTTGAGAAGAGTTTGCGACTCACGAGCGAGCCTAGCAGCTGAATCGACGAAGGCATTTGCATCTCCATAGGGTGCCAGTAGTCCGGTTTCGTCATGTCTCATGTGCATTTTTGCCGCCGCATAGTTATAGGCGATCACCGCTAGACCGCTTGCCATTGCCTCCAACGTGACATTCCCAAAGGTTTCCGTTTCGCTCGGGAAGAGAAATATGTCCGCCGAAGCATAATGCTTGGCGAGTTGCTCACCGGTCTGTATTCCACAGAAAATGAAATCGGGTTGTTCTTTGCACAGCGTAGTGCGGAGTGGTCCATCACCGACAATGACAAACTTCATAGCGTTGCTGACTCGCTGCATGGCGCGGTACGCCTCAACAGCGAGTCGCAAATTCTTTTCAGGTGCGATCCGACCCACGTAAAGCACGACCAGATCGTTTTCTGTTGCGCCCCACTGGGACCGCAGTGCAGTGCAGCGGCGGTCCGGGGTGAACATCTGACTGTCTACACCTCGGCCGAGAACCGTGACATTTTTCAATCCCAGAGCCTGCAGTCGATCGCGCAGATCGACGCTGGGGACTAAGGTGCCTATCGTTCGGTTATGAAAGCTACGGAGATAGCGGAAGATCAAATCCTGCAACCAGCCTACATGATAGTGCCTGGCATAGCTGTGGAAATTGGTATGAAAGCCACTGAATAGCGGAATTCCTAAACGCCGCGCAGTGCGAACCGCCGACCATCCCAGAGGTCCTTCCGTTGCCACGTACACCACATCTGGACGGTGCTGCGTCCAAGAGCGCCGGAGTAACCCATCCGCTGGCAGACCAAACTGCAATTCCTGAGACCCAGGTAACGGTAAGCCACGCACTAAAGTCACCCATGAATCGCAGTGACCACCGACCCCATCAGACGTCCGCTGCTGTGGTCGCACCACTGACACCACGTGCCCCCGTGCACGTAATCCTTCCACCAAGCGTGCTAAGGTCAGGGCCACACCGTTGATCTCAGGAGGATAGGTTTCACTGACGATGCAAATATGTTGGTGTTTTGACTCGCGTTGGTGAGACTCGGTCAGAGGTGGAGCCGTCACCGGTAGATAATCTCTGCGAGTGCTTCTCTCATTGAGAGACTGACATCCTCGTTCGGGTATCCTCATCAGGGGCACTCCTCAAGGTTAATACCGCGCGCACCGATTGTGATGAACGTCGCCGGCTTCTCTGTCCAGCACCCGGTGTTATGGTAGCCTACTTTCCCAAACATTCTGGACAGTGCAAGATGAGTGTGTCCACAAAAGATACTGTCAACTCCTTGCCGTATCGCATACGCGGCAGCTCTCTGCGCAACCAGTTCCGACGCTCTGAGCCAGGTCTTGCTCGTGCGCTTGAGCAATCGACTGAGACGATGGTGGTCGGCCTCCCAGCGTTGGAGCATGCAATAGAACAGACAGGCACTCTCTGTGATCAGGGGGTGTCGAGCAATGAACGTATCGAACTGATGGCCGTGCATGGCGAGAAAGGTCTTGCCTTCGTGTATCCACTGATAGCGCTTACGGACAGGAAGACCGAGAAAATTATGGGTGATTCTGGACAGTAAGTGATCATGGTTTCCTGCTACCCATACCACCTCGATGTGGCGCTCCGGCGCACAGAGCGTCCGGAGATAGGCGAGGAGATCCCAGTGATGGCGTGGTAAACGGCTGAAATTGAGGTCATCGAGAATATCCCCCAGGAGGATCAGCCGCCGGAAAGTATGTCGTTGCAGCGTTGTCAAGAGAGCCGCAGGCCGGCTCAGGTCAGTGCCCAGATGGATATCCGAAACAATAAACGTGTCAACTTCCTGGATACAGGAAGAAGTTTCCTGCTCGAACGGCAAGGGGGGGGAACCGTGAACGGAAGAACAATTCTGCACCAGGGGATAATCCTCCAAGACAGCCACCACTCCTCTACACGTTCACAGTATAGTCTCGCGATGTTACATGATGTTGTTCTCAGTTTGAAATTTATGTTACGAGTGCGTGTTCTCGGAGTAGGGGTCGAGGAAGGAAGGAGCACTTTGCCGGGCTCCTCTGGAGTGCGACAAAGTGGAATCCCTGAATTGAATGAAGTTAGGTACTCTTCCACTTGAGTTGCAATTCAAGTCAAAAAGAAAGTAAATTTCTAACAGACTGTTTGTCTCTTGCTTTACTTTCCGCGACATGGGACTTGCCCTTCTTTCAATCCGCGCTGGCCATTGAAGCAGGCTGACCGGTTGCGTGCAGCACACTTTGCCATTCCGCACCCTCTGGATCGAGCTGCTTTCGCCGACGAACGGCTAGAGAAATTGGCATGTGAGTAAAGCGTTGGTTCCAGTATCCCACCACCATATCGGTCCGCCCAGCCATTCCAGCGTGTACGGCGTGCTGACCGAGGATGAGGCAAAACTCCGAGTCCAGTGCATTCGCTGGGAGACTACGAATAATGTAGCTGGGGTCGATATACTTGATCGTTGCGTCTTTTCTTTGCTCAGCAAAGTACCGCGTAATCTGATCACGGAGAAAAACACCAATATCTTTCAGTCGCGGGTTACCCGAGGCGTCACGTTCTTGATGGGATGGGTCTTGCAGTAAGTGCTGGCCAGCGCCCTCCGCCACAACGATCACCGCATGGCGGCGGCTGTCCAGGCGTCGTTCGAGCATCCGCAAAAATCCCGTTTCTCCTGTGAGTGTAAATGACGTCTCAGGAATCAGACAAAAATTCACATCAGGGTTTGCCAGACTCGCATGCGCAGCAATGAATCCCGAGTGCCGTCCCATTAACTTCACAAGTCCGACTCCGTTCCAGGCATCTCGGGCTTCCGTGTGCGCCGCCTGAATCGAGGGCGTTGTTCGTTCCACAGCCGTGGCGAATCCAAAGGATCGTTCGATCCAATCGAGGTCGTTGTCAATCGTTTTAGGAATGCCAATAATGCTGACCGGCAGGCCACGACGTTGGATTTCCTGGCTGAGAACTGAAGCGCCTCGTAGCGTTCCATCGCCCCCAATCGTGAAGAGAATCCCTACTTCATAGCGGGCTAGCGTAGCGATCATATCGTCAATGTCTTGTGGACCTCGCGATGAGCCGAGGAGCGTGCCACCTTGTTCGTGAATGCCGTCCACAATCTCTGGCGTTAACAGTAGAGGGTCATAACCGCTCTTAGCCGAAAGACCGGCATAGCCATAGCGGAATCCAAGAATGCGCGGCACCCCGTAGCCAAAGGTTAAGGTGCGCACCACTGAGCGGATGACATCATTCAGACCGGGGCAAATGCCTCCACAGGTAACAATACCGCACGTGAGCGTGGGGGGGTCAAAAAAAAGCTGTGACCGGGGACCGGCAAGTTCAAAGGCAGGGGGCATGTGTCCAGTCTCAAGAAAAGGTTGGAGGTCCATGGCGTCGGCGCTCGCCAGGATGCGACTGGCGTCATCAATGAATCGCTGCCCACGGCCCTGAAGAGGAGAGGAAAAACGACTTGGGCCTAACCTGGAAACACTCAATTCTTCTGGTTGCGGTAAGAGCATATCGACTCCTCTTAAGCTTGCCGCCCAAGCTGGCCTGCAACAGCCTGCTGTGCCTGGTCGATGGCCTGCTGGTCACTAAGGTAGAAGCTGCGAATAGGCGTCAACTCTTCAGTAAGTTCGTAGACCAACGGAACTCCGGTGGGGATGTTCAGTGCGGCAATTTCATCGTCCGCGATATGATCGAGGTATTTGACGAGCGCCCGCAGGCTATTGCCGTGGGCGGTAATGATGACACGCTGTCCGGTCTGCAACGCCGGAGCAATCGTCTCGCGCCAATAGGGCAGGAACCGCTCCACCGTGTCCTTCAAACATTCTGTCAGAGGAAGCTCATGAGAACGAAGGTGAGCGTAACGAGGGTCACGTGCAGGGTGGCGCGAATCATCCAGCGTGAGCGCAGGTGGTCGAACGTCATAGCTGCGGCGCCAGAGTTGTGTCTGTTCCATACCGTGGCGTTCTGCGGTTTCGGTTTTGTTCAATCCTTGCAGCGCACCGTAATGGCGCTCGTTGAGTCGCCAACTCCGGTACACTGGGATCCACATTAAATCCATCTCTTCTAGTGCTAACCATAACGTCTTAATGGCGCGCTTGAGAACGGAGGTGTACGCTACATCAAAAACATATCCTTCTTGCCGCAGGATACGGCCAGCCTCAATCGCTTCCTGTATCCCTTTCTCACTGAGTCCGACATCGGTCCAACCTGTGAACCGATTCTCTTTATTCCACGTACTTTCCCCGTGACGGAGTAACACCAAACGTTTCATGTCACATGCTCCTTCCCGATCGAGGTCCCGGTATCACTTAAAAGCTGCTCCTCCAGCATAGCGTGCCTGACTTCCCAGTTGTCGTTCAATTCGTAGGAGTTGGTTGAATTTGGCCACACGGTCAGTGCGACTCCCCGATCCGGTCTTGATCAACCCCGCGCTGGTCGCTACCGCCAAATCTGCGATCGTCGTGTCCTCACTCTCGCCGGAGCGGTGGGAAATAAAGCACCGGTAGTGATGCTGCTTCGCCAATTCGATAGTGTCTAAGGTTTCGGTCACCGTCCCGATTTGATTGAGTTTGATCAAAATGGCGTTGGCAATCTGCTTCTCGATCCCTCGCTGGAGGATCGTGGGATTCGTGCAGAAAAGATCGTCACCGACAAGGAGCACCGAAGCGTCAAGCGTTTCGGTGAGCGCTTTCCATCCCCCCCAATCATTTTCGCTCATGCCGTCCTCAATCGAAACAATGGGGTACTGTTTGACCCACGAGGACCACAGGTCTACCATTTGTTGGGACGACTTCGCCCGTTTATCGGATTTGAAGAAGACGTATTTCCCGTCCTCCCACAGCTCACTCGTGGCGGGGTCGAGACACAGAGAAATATCCGCGCCGGGCTTATAGCCCGCTTTAGTAATTGCTTCGAGGATGACCTCGATCGCCTCTTCATTGGCCTTCAGGTCAGGGGCAAATCCGCCTTCATCTCCCACGCCCGTGCTGTACCCTTTCTTCCGGAGCACATCTTTCAAGGCATGGAACGTTTCTATCCCCATGCGGATGGCTTCCGTAAAAGATGGGGCGTTGTGCGGGGCAATCATGAACTCTTGAAAGTCAACGGTGTTGTCCGCATGCCTGCCGCCATTGATGACGTTGAGACAGGGAACCGGTAGACACGAAGCATCAGTGTCGCCAAGATAGTGATAGAGTGGGAGATGCATCGCATTCGCGGCGGCTCGGGCCACAGCCAGGGAAACCGCCAGGATGGCGTTGGCCCCCAAGTTGGACTTATTGGGGGTGCCATCGAGTTCGACCAGTTGCCGGTCAATGCCACGTTGGTCTGTAGCATCCATATTAACGAGAACTGGGGCAAGCTTTGTATTGACGTTCTCGACCGCTTTGAGAACACCTTTGCCGCCATAGCGATGTCTATCGCCGTCTCGTAATTCAACGGCTTCCTTCTCGCCAGTAGAGGCGCCAGAGGGGACGATCGCCGAGGCAGCCGTTCCATCTTCAAGGACAACATATCCTTCGACAGTCGGATTGCCACGTGAGTCCAAGACTTCCTGGGCTGTCACTTCCGTAATACGCATACTTGTGCTCTCCTTCACGGGACGAGTTATGTGTCCTGCAAAACTGCCACACCCGGGAGTTCTCGCCCTTCTAAAAACTCCAGCGATGCACCGCCACCAGTGGATATATGGGTCATCCGTTCGGCGACCCCAGCCTGCTCGACTGCTGCCGCTGAGTCGCCCCCGCCAATAATGGTCGTCGCGCCAGAAAGTTCCGCGAGGGCACGTGCCACGGCAAACGTACCGACGGCAAACGGCTGCATTTCAAACACGCCCATGGGACCATTCCACACCACCGTTCGGGCGCCGTGCAGATGTTCCTTGAACTGCCCGACAGTCTTTGGCCCAATGTCGAGAATTCGCCATCCTGAGGGAATGTCGTCCACACTCACGTGGCGCGACTGCGCCTGCGCGTCAAGGCGGTCGGCAATGACCACGTCTACTGGCAAGACCAGCTTGTTCCTTCCCTGCTGCAACAACGTCTTTGCTACGTCGAGCTTGTCATTTTCAACCAGCGACTCTCCAACCTTTTTACCCTGCGCCTTGAGAAAGGTGTTGGCCATGCCGCCACCGATGAGCAGCACCTCGACCTTCTCCAGCAAATTCTTTATCACCGCAATCTTATCCGACACTTTCGCCCCACCCAGTATCGCGACGAATGGGCGAGCAGGATCAGACAACGCTCGTCCAAGAAATTGAAGTTCTCGCTCCAGGAGAAAGCCTGCAACTGCCGGCAGATATTCAGTTACTCCGGCAGTTGACGCATGAGCCCGGTGCGCCGTGCCGAAGGCGTCGTTGACATACACGTCCGCCAGTGTCGCCAGCGCCCGTGCAAATTTCGCATCATTCGCTTCTTCTTCGGGATGAAACCGTAAATTTTCCAACAAGAGAATCTGGCCTGGACGCAACTCTTTCACCAAGCCTTGCGTTGCGGGTCCTACACAATCGGGGGCCAGAGACACAGGGCATTGCAAGAGTTGGCCGAGCCGTTCCGCTACAGGTTTGAGGCTGTAGCGGGGATCGTATTCTCCTTTCGGGCGCCCGAGATGAGAGCACAGGATCGTCACCGCCTGATGATCCATGAGATAGTGAATCGTCGGCAGCGCCGCGCGAATGCGGGTGTTGTCACTTACTGTGCCCTTTTCGAGGGGAACGTTGAAGTCCACCCGCACCAGTACCCGTTTGCCCGTAACATCGATGTCACGCACTGTTTTTTTGTTCATGGTTATGACCTTGTTGCGGCAATATAGTGCACTAAGTCGGCGACTCGCACCGAATACCCCCACTCGTTGTCATACCATGACACGACTTTAGCGAGGTTCCCACCGATGACGAGCGTGTCCATGGCACTAAAAATGGAAGAATGTGGGTCGCCTTTCAGGTCGCTCGACACCAGCGGTTCTTCACTGTACGCCAGAATTCCCTTCATCGGTCCCTGAGCGTACTCCTTCATATGCGCATTGATCTCTTCAGGAGTGGCGTTTTTGGACAGGACGGCGGTGAAGTCGATGACCGAAACAGTAGGGGTAGGCACGCGGAATGCCATACCAGTGAACTTCCCTTTCAGTTCTGGGATCACCAATCCTACGGCCTTTGCCGCACCGGTTTCAGAGGGGACAATGTTCAGTGCCGCAGCGCGCGCATCACGTGGATCATCGGCTTCGAGGTCGAGCAGCCGCTGCGTATTGGTGTAGGCGTGCACAGTGGTGAGAATGCCTTTCTCGATCCCGAATCGATCAAAAAGAACTTTAGCGACAGGGGCAAGCCCATTCGTCGTGCACGAGGCATTTGACAGGATGTGATGTCGAGCTGGGTCGTACTTCTGCTCGTTTACACCGAGGACAATTGTCAGGTCCTCATCCTTACCCGGCGCGCTAATGATCACTTTTTTGGCGCCAGCGTCGAGATGGGCTTTAGCTTTGTCCCGCTGACGAAATAAACCGGTGGATTCAATGACCACCCCGACCCCCAGTTTCCCCCACGGAAGCCGCGACGGATCACGCTCGGCGAAGACCTTCACTTCGTCGCCGTTCGCGGTGAAGCCGTCTTCCTTCGCGATCACTTCTCCGGGGAAGCGTCCATAGTTAGTGTCATACTTGAGAAGATGGGTCATGGTTTTGATGCTACCGATGTCATTGACGGCGACTACGTCGATCGTATCGTCATAGTGATCGCGGATGGCCTTATAGACCTGTCGCCCAATACGACCAAAGCCATTAATACCTACACGAATAGTCATAATTGCACCTCCTGATATGTCTTTATTTCCGTTTTCTGGGATCAGCCTTGATGCCGTTCTGATAGACGACAATGGCTTGCAGGTAGTTCATGGCGATGAGCTGCGCGGCGGCGTCCCACGTCAGAGTTTGGTCGCGATAACCAACTAGTGCGTCCCACCACAGCGTCCTGCCGATGGCGAACCCGCGATAGCCTGGGACACCTGCTCCAGCCTGCAACCATTGCGCGACCCGTTCGGTGCTCGCTCCCCGACCCAGAACAATACACGCTACCTGATCTCGGCCGCCGCTACGCGCTTGCGCGGCGACCCGGCGGCAGTCGGCGGCATCGTCGAGTCCTTCAATCTTCCACACATCCGCCTCAACGCCCGCAGCCTGCATCTCTGCAATCGTCCGAACAACTAATCCTGGACGAAGCTCCCGATCGTAGCGGTCCTGGTCTTCATCAACGACCGCCAGTTGCTCGGCTGTTGGTGGCACTAAGAGTTCAAAGAGGAACTTTCGGTTCTGCTGATGCAGCCACTCGGCCAGGAGCCGCAGGCGGGCAGTCTGCTGTGTATTGAGGCTCTTGTCGCCTTCTGGGTTGTAGCGCACCAAGACCTTCGTCAGTGTCGGGTCGAACGCTTCGATGTGGCGGCCAAAATCCGTCCCATATTCAAAGTCGAAGTCGGCGCGCCCACTCGCTTCTGCGGGCATGGCCAGAACAACGCCGAGTGCTTTCGCGTTCCGCGCCACGTCGGCTCCGAATTCTTCGTCGACGAGAATGCCAGCGGCATCGGTAAGTTTCCCCTGTGTGCACGCCTCCTGAAAGCCCGCAAAGATCAGTTTCTTCGTGTTGGCAATTTTTGCGGCTTGCTCGGACGTGGGCACGCCGGTGATCCCGAATAATTGCTTTTGAAACGAGCCGCGGTGATCAAAGGCGAGCAGGTAAAGATCGCGGTCATAGCCAAGTGTCATGGTCTATCTCCTCTCTGTTTACGACCGAAGGTGATGGGGTTACAAATTGATTTTACAAAGTCGCGCCCAAAGCCTCGCGGAGAATACGAGCGCTATTCTCCAACGCTGTGGTTTCTTCCGCCGAGAGCGATGGCTGCACCATCGCCTCGACGCCGTTTGCTCCCAGCACTCGGGGAAGTGAAAAGCAAACGTCACCACCTGTTCCAAACTCCGCAACGGGAGCGGAGAGCGTCAAGACCGCCCGCTCGTTGTCGCGGATGGCACGTACCATGCGTGCTAACCCGGCGCCGATGCCGTAATAGGTGGCACCTTTACCGGCGATGATGCGGTAGGCAGCGCGGCGTACGTCATCGTCAATACGGGCTTTGATCGCGTCAGTCAGCGGATACCCCCGCTGGGCGGCAAACGCGGACAGCGGCACGCCGCCGACCAAAGCGCTGGACCAGACCAATACCTCAGAATCGCCATGTTCGCCGAGCACGTAAGCGTGCACGGAATGGGGTGCGACGCCAACGTGTTCCCCGACCAGCGTGCGGAAACGTGCGGTATCGAGGATGGTGCCAGAACCAACGACTCGCCCCGGGGGGAGATTAGCGAGCTTCACGACCATAGTTGTTATGATGTCTACTGGGTTGGAAGCGACAATGAGAACCACGTCGGGCGCGTAGGATACCACCTGGGGAACGACCTGCTGGAACACCGCAGCGTTCCGCTCTAAAAGTTGCAGGCGAGTCTCTCCTGGGCGTTGTCCGACACCACAGCACAACACCACCACGCGAGCGCCGTCGAGTCGGGGATACTGACCGGCTGAGACGCGCACCGGTGCGGTGAATGGGGTCGCGTGGAGAATATCTTCTGCGTGTGCCTTGGCCAAGTGTTCATTGAGATCGATGAGCACGACCTCGCTCGCGGCTCCACTCGTCACCATTGCGTACGCCGCCGTACTGCCTACAAATCCGCTGCCAATAATACCCACTTTCATAACGGAGCTCCTTATGGCGGACTGTTCTCTCAGAAAGGGGTGCGCCAGTCACGCGCAGTTTATGAATGTGCGAGGTCAATAATTTCCAGACGATTATTTGCGTGAGGATTTTCCGGTGAAGGGCCTTCGGTCAGAAGCACTATGTCTCCCGATATGTCATTGTCGCGCAACCAAATCTTGGCGAAGGCGTTCCAGTTGGCCGGGCGATCGTTCACATGCACGGCGTGGACGCCAGAGGAAAACTGGAGATGCTGACACGTCGCTTCGTGCGGGCTCACAGCGGTGATCCACACCGGCAGCCTGAACCGTGCGACCAACCTTGCCGTGTACCCCCTCGCCGAAGGGACGATGACTGTCGCCGGGGACAGATGCTGCAGGGCGCTGTATACCCCCTGCGAAATGAGGTCTTGCAATCCCCTGGCACCGTTCGCGTCAGCTAGGATCGCGTCGTGAATGGCCGCGCGTGGGATGTGCGTCTCTGTCACCGTCGCAATTTTCGCCAACATTGTTACGGCTTCCACCGGATACTTCCCCATGGCCGATTCTGCCGACAGCATAATGCAGTCCGTCCCATCGAGAATCGCATTCGCCACGTCGGTTGCCTCGGCACGAGTCGGACGCGTCTGTTCCACCATTGACTCTAACATCTGTGTGGCCGTAATCACCGGCTTCCCCAGAAGATTCGCCTTACGTATGATCTGTTTTTGTACGACCGCTATTTGCTCAATGGGAATTTCTACTCCAAGATCGCCGCGAGCAACCATGATGCCGTCAGCGGCCTCGATGATTTCGTCAAGATGTGCTAACGCCCCAGCGCGTTCTATTTTGGCGATGATAAAGGGCTGGTATCCCAGCGCTGTTGCGGCGGTACGCACGGCTTCAATATCCGCCGCAGTCTCAACAAACGACTGACTGACGGCGTCCACGCCGTTATCAAGCGCAAATTGCAAGCACTCACGATCATGGTCGGTGAAGGCGCTCATGCCCAGCTCGATCCCCGGCAGATTCAGCCCTTTCCGCGAGCGCAATTCGCCGGCAACGAGGACCTGGCAATGGACATCGTTGCCGCGCACCGAGGTGACTTCGAGGTGGAGGATTCCATCATTAAGAAATAGCGCATCGCTAGGCTTCACGACGTGAGGAAGACGAGCAAAGGTGACGCTCACGCGCGTGCGGTCGCCCGTAATATCGTTCGTTGTCAGAGTAAACGGATCTCCCTGCTTGAGGAGAATCGGTTCCCGGTTAAACTGCCCGATGCGCATCTTCGGGCCTGGCAAGTCAGCGAGAATAGCCACCCGCTTGCCAACCGCCTGAGCTGCGGCGCGTATGCTCTTGATGGTCGTTTGGTGCATACGGAAGGTGTCGTGCGAGAAATTGAGACGCGCAATACTCAGGCCCGCGCGGATCAGTTGTTCTATAACATCTGGTGATCGCGATGCCGGACCGATAGTGCCTACAATCTTGGTTTTATGGGTAGCAAAAGGCATGTTGTTCTCCGATGTTAAAGTGGATATTGCGAGCTCTGGCAAATCTGCGATGGAACGATTTTGTAGGAGACCGCGCTACGTGGCACCACCGTAGGCGGGCAGTGTTACAAGGTTATTGAGCACTGGTTGTATTTCAGTGACCGGTTAGAAGAAGAACCTAATGTGCAATCCTTGAGCGGGTACTCCATTGCTCCCAGCACCGTTCATGCTTCGGGAAACTTTTTCCCGTTCACCCTGAGCCTGTCGGCAGCCAGAACGGAGGCTGGAGAACAAGCTGATCGGTCGCCATGGTGATGGACGACGCGGGATCACTGGTTTACATGCACAACCTTAGCTGGCGGGAAACCGTTGAAGAATGTGCTGCTGGCGGCGGAGTAGGCACCCATATTCTCGGAGTAGACCAGTTCGCCGAGTTCCAGGTCGGGTAGCTGCTCGGCCAGGCTGATGGTGTCGAGAGCGTCGCACGTGGGACCGAAGACGGAGCACAGCTGAGTGGGGCCTTTCTTGAAGCTTTTGAGGGGATACTGGCAGTGGTCGAAGATCACACCGCTGTAGGTGTGATAGACGCCATCATTAAGATAGTAGCAGAGCTTGCCGCCCCGGACGGCCTTGCCGATAATCTGGGCGACGGCGGTAGCAGCAGATGCGACCAGGAACCGACCCGGCTCGGCGAGAATCTCGATCGGCTCGGGAAAAAGACGATCCAACTCGGCGTTGATCGTTTTCGCCAGGCTCTTGAAGGCAGGGACGGTGTCATCGTAGTGGGCGGGGAAGCCGCCGCCTATGTCGAGCAGCTTGAGCTCGAAGCCGCGCGTTTTGGCCTCGGAGAAGATGCCGGCGGACAAATGGAGGGCCTGGATGTAGTTTTGCACGTTAGTGCACTGGCTGCCGACGTGGAAGCTCAGCCCCTCAACCTCGAGCTTATTGTTGTGAGCGAAAGCGATCAAGTCTACGGCGTCGCCCGGCAAGGCGCCGAACTTGCTCGACAGTTCCACCATCGATCCGGTGTTGGGCACGCGCAACCGTAGCACCAAGCCCGAGTGCGGCGCGTAGCGGGCGATCTTGACCACCTCGTCGTGGTTGTCGTAAGTGACCAACGGCTTGTATTGATCTAATTGTTCAAGCGTTTCGATCGCCTTGATCGGATTGGCGTAGATAATGCGATCCCAAATGAAGTCCTGCCGTTGCTTCGCCGGAAGGTGCTTGATCTTCTCATGCACGTTCAAAAACTCGGCTACGCTGGCGACGTCGAAGCTGGCCCCTGCGTCGTAGAACGTCTGCACGATGGCCGGGTCGCTGTTGGCCTTGACCGCGTAATAGACCTGCACGCGCGGCATGTGCTTACGGAACTGCGCGTAGTTCTCCAGCAACACTTTATGGTCCACCACGACAAGCGGCGTGCCGTGCATCTTGGTCAACCGAAGCAACGTTTTTTGGTCCATAGATTCTCCGTTCGAGTCAATTGCGATCACGGTAGGCACTGGTTGTCTGCCTGCCCACCACCAAAATCATCGATCGCTGGGTGCAAATGCGTGCCAATGGTGTCGCCCAGCAGTCAGGTGCAAATTCCGTGTCCTAGTCTCCTTCCGTGATCAGAAAATTCTTGAACTGCCACGGATCGGACGTGTCGAGCTGGGGCTGATTATAACCGCGGAAAATATTGGAATAATGCTTGAGCGGGGTCCAGTCCGAAGCCACGGAGATGAACTCGCCCAGGTAGGGCTTGCTGACGTCTAGTATATAGTCGTGGGGTAAGTCGTC
>Ga0187892_10005904_pt1 | contig 18718 bp, 14 predicted proteins | sample MA1701073metaG_FD_139345 | JGI IMG/M metagenome (GOLD analysis project Ga0187892, IMG submission 139345) | Bio-ooze microbial communities from a basaltic lava cave in the Kipuka Kanohina Cave System on the Island of Hawaii, USA - MA170107-3 metaG ...
CGGCATTCATCATCCTGTCTCCTGATGGCTGGTCAGGAGAGCGCGCTCCCGAAATCACCGTCAGGAAACACATCGGCTCGACACCTTCAATCGCTTGAGCCAGAATAGCGCTGTCATACTAGGTACCCTTTCGCTTACGAGGGAGACTGCATCATGACGACGCAATATGAAATCGGCGTGGTCGGTGCCGGCAACGCCGCGGAAGGCATCGTACACGGCATTCTGCGAAACACGGTGCTGTTTGAGGATCGGATGATCGCGTCCGATGTAGTGCCGTCGCGGCGCGAGCTATTCGCCAACCGTTTCCACATTGCCGTCACCGACGACAACCGTTTACTGGTCTCCAACAGTTCCATCATCATTTTGGCGGTCAAACCCCAGCAGTTTGACGACACGTGCCGAGGTTTTTCCGACTTGCTTCGCGAGGACCATTTGGTCGTGTCGATCATGGCCGGTGTGTCGACTGCATCGATCGAGGCGCGATTCCCGCACGTCTCCGCCCGCGTCGTGCGGGCCATGCCTAATCTCCCGGTGCACGTGGGCGCGGGGATGGCCGGCGTGTGCAAAGGGAAGAACGCTCACGACGTCGATCTGCTTCGGGCTCAACGGATTTTCGATGCCGGCGGACGATCGATCGTCATCGCTGACGAATCGCAAATGGACGCGGTCACGGCGGTCTCCGGTTCGGGCCCGGCCTACTTCTATTACTTTGTCGAGGCCATCACCGCCGCGGCTGAGGGTATCGGACTTTCCCGCCCCCACGCCGAGATTCTGGCCAAGCAGACTTGCCTGGGTGCCGCGCGTATGATGCTGGAATCCGGGGAGCCCCCTGGCGTACTTCGTAAGAAGGTCACCTCGCCGGGCGGTACGACCCAGGCCGCGATTGAATCCATGACCCAAAACCGCGTTTTTGACCACATTGGCGAGGCAATCGCCGCGGCCTGCCGACGGAGCCAGGAGCTTGGGCGATGACAGTGGCCCCTCGGCAAGGCGAGAATTGAGGAACGGTTTTCCAGGAGGATGGCTCTTGGTTGCTTGGGCGCTTTCGGGTAGACTGGGGTGGTTGACGTGGCTTGGACGGGCATTTATTGCCCATTCGTGGGTTTCAGGCTGCCCAGGCCGTTAATTTGGGACGTTCATGGGCCCGATGCATCGTAAAAATAGGTCTAATTAAGGCAAAGATTTTTGTTGCATCCTGAATTTGATTCTGGTAAAGAGTAGATTTATCGGAGAGCATGCCATGGGGCGGCGCGAGTCGGCCATGGCGAATTATCCGAGTTTGAATCCGATGAGAGTAGCGGGTTGGAACCGGCGTCCGAAAAACTTCAAACGGTTGGTTCCGAATCGGGGACTCTCCGTCTCAAGAGTGCCGAGCGACTGCGAGTAAACGTGTGCAATACATTTTTACGCAGCTCGTTTGTGGGGGAGTCGTCCGGCGGGGAGTGAACTGGGAACAAGCGCGGGCTGCGATGGGGATGGAAAGGAGGGAGGAACGACCAGAGGCGTGGTTTTCGTAGTGGTTCCGCCGGGCGTCGGATGGTGGTTGCATGACCCCATTGTGGACAGACGCTGCGGACGGGATGAGTTCGGTAGTTGTTATTTGAGTTTGAGCAAAAAGAAAAGGAGTCAGGAATGGTAAGAAGTGTAGTAATTGGGACTTTCATGGCTGGCCTGTGCTTTGGGCTGGCAGGCAACGCCGTGGCTGACGATCGCGTCAGCGCGAGCAAGAAGGGCAGCCTTCTGTTTTATTCGAAGGTTGAACTCCAATACGAGTTGATCAATGAGGCGTTCGTGTTGACGCGGGACACGTTCATTGACATTGCCAACGATTACACGGACGACGTGTGGGTTCAGCTCTATTACATCAACGGTGATCCGCCGACGCCGCGAATTACCGTGGGCGATCCTCCGGTGGTGGTAGAGCGTGCACATCCCGGCTGGAACAATGTTGACTGCCAGATGCGGTTGACGGCGAATCAGCCGGCGTACTTCGCGGCGTCGACCGGCCTGCCGGGGCCTGCGGCTCCAGGAACGGGCGGTTGCCAGCCGTTCACGATTCTGGATCCCGGATTCCCGCCGGGGCGACCGAATCCGGACTTCGCCAGCCTGGCGAGGCGTACGCTTCGCGGCTACATCGTTGGATGGGCCGTCAATGTTCACGGTGAGGAAATCCGGTGGAACCACCTCAAGGGCGACGCGGTGATCATCGACTACGACGGCGGCACGGCGTGGGAGTACAACGCCTATGCGTTCGCGGCCATCTCGGCGAATCACGGTGCTCAGTCCGACGGACAGCCCGGTCTTCTGCTGATGGACGGTGTAGAGTATGACTACGGCTTCGACAAGCTCGTGCTCGACTTCTTCGCATCGGGCTCCCTGGCCCTTTCGGGAATTCTTGGCGTCGTCGTCGATACCGACCTGACGCTGCATCCCATCACCGCGGATCTGCGTCAGGACACCCTAGGTCCGATTTGCACGAAGGCCCATTTCGACATCTGGAATGAGATGGAAGCCCGCTTCTCCGGTACCACCAAGTGCATTTGCTGCTGGGATCAGACGCTGTTGAGCAACTATCCGGCAGAGAATCACTTCCTCCTTCCGAACCTGCACACGAACAAGGGCAAGGCTCGGATCGACGGTGTGGCAAGCACGGAGTGCGATTTCTTCACCGTCAATGCGTCGCTGCTCGGCCTCGCCGCCAAGCAACTGACGTTCTTCAACGCTGCGACGGTCACGGGTCTGGCCGAGGCCGGTATGACGCTGGTCGGCCAGGGCGCTGAGTCGGGCGCCATCGCCTACGACATCATTGAGCCGTCGGATGAGCTCACCAACGGCGGCCTCGACGTCTCGACCCCGTCGGTCGGCGACGTGAAGCCCGCGGTTCGGACCCCTCGCTAAGTAGCGCAGGGGGATGGTGAAGTTGTTGCAATCTCGGCGGCAAGGAGGTAGGTAGGCTCAGGGAGGTCGTAGCGGCGCCGCCAAACCGGGGCGACGCTACGAGGTTGCAACCAAAAGAACTCAATGACGGGGGCAAGACTCGGAAACGAGTGCTTGCCCCCGTCTCGTTTTTCGATTAGGGCGAATCGTCACGTTCTCCGCGTCGTTGTTTCCACGTCCGATAGGGAAGCGGCCGGAAAGAGGTCCTAATACTGCCGGAGGCCGGTCGTCTCTTGGTTTCTGGCACCCGACTTGCTCGGATGTTATGGTGTATGGCGGCATGACTGCCTTTTTTCGGAGGGTTGACGATGGACCACGCCTCGAGGATCCGATACACATACAAAGCTACTTCCTTGAAAGGAGGCCTGCGCCCCATGAGAGTGTACATTTCCCTGATGCTAGCGGCGGTGGCGTTGCTTCCGTCGTGCGCGACGGTGCGTTCGTCGCGGCCGACTTCGGATCGAGCGCGGCGCCATGACGAGGCCGCGCTCCGGCGGCGAGCCGAGCAGCTTTGGAACGCCAAGGTGGCCGAAGATTGGGCGACGGTGTTCCAGTTCCAGGACCCCAAGCTCCGCCAAGGCTTTGACGAGGCCCAGTTCGCCGCCTGGTCCGAAAAAGAGGAGCCGTTCGAGATTCACTCGTTCCAGATCGAGAGCGCCGTGACCGACGGCGACCTCGGCTGGGTGAGAGTGCCGTATCGCACGTCGATGCGCCGCTTCAAGGGCCTCGAGCCCCGCGATGCGTATCACCTACAGAAATGGCGACGGATCGACGGCCAATGGTACCCGATTCCCAACAACGAAGCGGATGAGTATCCGGAATCTCCCTCCCAGCGCGATGCCGCGGCGGAGCGGGAACTGGCCGCGCGCTTCGCCAAATCGTGGGAGGCCCGGCGAACCGCGGACTGGGCGGAGCTATATCGGCTCAGCGACCCCCGCGATCATGAGCGAGTTCTCTCCGAGGAATTCGCTGCGGTGGAAGGCCTGATTGAGTATTTCGACCACAAGGTGTACTGGGTGCAAGTGATCGGTGACGTGGGTAAGATCCGGGTGATGTACTATCACAAGGTGAACGATCCGAGTATGCAGAACCTCACGCCACAAGAAAAGGTGAAGGTGGAGCGGTGGGTGAAGTTTGAGAATGAATGGTATCGCGACCTTATCCAAGAACCGTAACGACGAAGGAGAAGAAAGTGATTCAACGAAGAGGCGTCTGGACTGCAGTACTTTTAGCGCTGGCGGGTTGTAACAACCCTGGGCAGGGCACCAGGACGGCGCTGGCCCCTACCAGCAAGCCGGGCGGACCGAGCTCTCCCAGCAAGCCGGGCGATCAACCTGTGGTCCATACGCCGCCTCCGGTCAGCTTTTCGCTGTGTGATCGGGGATTGCCCACCAGTGGTATGTGGAAATGCGATCCGGTTTTTGCGGACGTCAACAAGGACGGGCATATCGACCTGACGGGCATCCCTCGCCTGGGCCCCGGCCCGAAGGTCTGGCTTGGCGACGGGAAAGGTACGTGGACGGAGTCATCCATCGGATTGAAGAATCCCTTGGGATCCTGCGGCGGCAGCTTGGCATTCGGTGACATCAACGGCGACGGGGATTTGGACATGGCGGCGGGCGACCACTGTCAGGGCGTCTACGTGTACCTTGGCGACGGCGAGGGCAACTGGCAGGCGGTTACGGAACAACTCTACCCCACTGATATCGCAAAGAGTGGAACAGAGTATGTGGGTGTTGACGGGCTATCGATGGGCGACGTCAACGGCGACGGCTACCTCGATCTTCTGGGGGGCGCCAGCGACGCGGGTGGGCTCACGCTCTATTTGGGGGATGGCTCCGCAAGCCGCTGGGCCCGGGCTGAAACCGATCTGCCCCGTACCGGCTGGGCCAACCGTGTCCTGCTGAAAGACATAAACGCGGACGGCGCTTTGGACATTGTCGCCTCGCGGGGGGAGGGCCCCCGCGTCTGGCTGGGTGATGGGCGCGGCGGCTGGACGGCCTCGTCGAAAGGGTTGCCAACTCCGTTAGTGGAAGGCCTGTATTGGCAGATATCCACGGGCGACGTGAATGAAGACGGCCGTATGGATCTGGCCTTCGCGAATTGGGTGGACGGTCCGGAAGTCTACTTCCAAGAGGCCGACGGCTCATGGCGAAAAGGCCCGCGTGTTTTCCCCGATCTTATCGGCGGCGGGGCTGGTGTGAATCTCGGTGACATAGATCTTGACGGGCATTTGGATGTGGCCTGCGTCGGCCGTCTGAACCGGGACGTCGGGTTGGTCTACGGCGTTTTCGTACTTCTAGGCAACGGCCGCGGTGATTGGCAACATATTTCGAGCAGCACATTGCCGGAGACGGGGCTGGCCTTCACCTGGGGAGTCGCCTTGGCCGACGTAAACGAGGACAACGTGCTTGATGTCACGGTCACCTCCGGCAGCGTGCAAGTCGCTACCACCGGGGCGGCCGCGGCGGTGGAGCCGACGATTCCAACGAAGATCACGGTGTGGTGTACGCGACTCGTTAAGGCGGACAAGTCCGTATTGGCCGTTAGTCTCACCCCGTAACGTAGCCCGCTTAATGGTGCGGAGTCCGACTCACCTAGTGAGCACGTCTAGCAGGCGGTCCACTGTTGCTGTGATGCGGGCGGGGGTTTCGTACGTCCCATTCTTGATCTCCGCGCGGATCGCGTTCAATCTGGCGGTTCGCAGGCTGGACAACATGAAATAATCCGGGCCATCGTCACTGAATCGGGATGGGGCTTCGCGGCGCGCGGCCGCGATAGGACAAGGCGTGGGGGCTACGGAGGCGACACCGAACGTCAGGGAGTACACCGGTCCCGTATCGATGATCTGGCTCATTTTTGTTTCGTCCGGGACACGCCTTCGCGAGACGGGTTACGAGCTCGCAAAAGCTTATCCATTTCCTTACGGGCCTCGGATTCCGCGGATGCCTTACCCGGTTCCTCGTTTCTGGTTGTGCGTCAAGGATTGCTGCTTCCCAGCGCTGGCAGGGGCCTCCGCAGACCCAAATCGTTGTCGTTACCGGACCCCCGCTAACGATGATTCTAGTATCGTCCGGGTGGTTTTCCGTACTTGAGGCGAAATGAGCCCGGAACTCCGAAAACCGAAAGAGAACACAACATCTTGCAACGTCCGGCCAGAGAGACAACAACATGTGGAGGGTTTGCCTTTCCGGCGCGTTGCGACCGACGCGGTTGCCGGCTTCGCCTCCGACATCGATCGAAGGCGGGCGCGTCGATTCATTCGTGAGACCAGCCTGCCAATACTGGGAGTTCCCTTCGGAGCGAATCTCCTATCTTTACGCGTGTTCAGCGCGACCGACTGCGGAATCGGGCATCCAGCGTTACCGGGTTTGCTAATTAATTAATTAAATGTTTTATAAACCCGGCGGCCTTGCCTTGGCGAGCGTCCACATCAGGCCCAATCCATTTCCGCCCAGGAAGGGTGAGGTCGCTCATGTGGGCCGGACGGGCATGGCATACGCCAGAAAAGATGAGTTTCGCTACGGGAGCTCGCGGCCATTCCACGCGTCTAAGCTGCCGGCGCCATTGAGGAGGTCAATTTGTCGCAAGATATCGCCGGCCTCTGGCAGGTTGGATCGGTTGACATCAGTCGACCAAAGGGCTCGCGGCTGACCGACGCCGTTGAGGGCATCAATCAACGCCAGAATGTCCAACGGTCCGCTCTGTCCATCACCGTTCACGTCGGCCGGCAAGTAGCCCAGCCGAATCGAGGTTCCATCCCCCCGGTAGGTGATGACCGTCCAGGCCGCCGGTTCAATGGGCTCGTTGAATAACAGCCGCAGACTCGTGCCGCTGACGGGAACCAGGCCGACCACGCTGGGAGCGATTCCGTCTCCGCCATCTTCTGTGATGGTAAAATCAGCAACCGACACTCCGTTGGCCGTCGTAAGGAGCAACACATCGACTGATTGCCAGCCGGTCGCCTGCGTTCCGTCGATATCACTGGGCTGGCGGGCGTCGACCGCGCCGGAAGGTGGAATGGAACCAAGAATCGGAGGGAGAACGTTGCGAACGGTGACGGGCAACACGTGTAAATCCGTTCCACGGGCGTCGGTGAATACAGCAGTGATCGTTGCGGGGACGTCCGACGTAAGTTCACTTGCCGTGAACAGCCCGTCGGGAGTGATTGTTCCCACGCCGGGTGGGGCGGCGTCCCACGTGGCGGTTGAGGTGACGTCCTCCGGCGGATCGACCGTAAAGTAGGCGGTCGCGGTGTATGAGGCCGTCGTGTTCTCCGTGATTTCCGTCGGCCCGTCAATCAGGACGCGGAGAAGCCGGTTGTTGGAACCCAAGCATTGGCGGCTGTTGCGATACGCGACGATCCCCGGAATGTCGAAATTCTCGTGGAAGCGATTGGCGCAGGTCAGGGCGGCATTCATCGTGTGTCCCGGGCAGGGACAATGGTAGGCGCTCCAGTTGTGGCCGAGTTCGTGGGCGGAAAGGTCCGTCTTGCAGGCCATGCTTCCGCAACAATTGGATTCCACGACGCTGTAGGCCATCGAATTGCAAATGCCCGGGCGCCAAGCTATGCCGATCGTTGAGCCGATCATGTTCTTGCCGGTGAATAGCTGGGCGACGTCTCGTTGAACATCGGCATGGTTGTTCGCCCATTGAGAGGTGAACTGATTCAGAAGGCCCTCCGGGTTGGTGGTCGAATAGGGGTCCGGCTCCCCCGTGCGGACGATGATCGATGTAATCTCATGCAGGATGCCCACGTCCCGTCGATACTGGGTGTTCAATACGTGGACGATCGACTCGATCTGATTCTGCGCGGCTTCGACGCTGCCGTAGGTCTGGAAGTATTCAAAGTCCGCGTCGCAGGCCAGCTCGGCCACGTGTAATGCGCCGCCCGCCACACCGCCCGCGCCGCTTTCTCCGTCGACGTCCTTCATCCCGGCGACGGCGACGGCGTCCTTTGCGATGCAACCGCCCCCACTGGGAATTACGTCGACGTCGCGGTAGACGACGTATTGATCGGCCCCGGCCTGTGGCACGCGCGGACCGAGCGGTTCCAGCCAATAACGAGTTCCATCCGGCAGAATAATGACGGCATGCAAACCGTCATCCAATAAGGATGCCGCGACCTGACTTTGCGGCCGGCCCGCGATCGCGCCGCTTAGCGTTCGCACCGGCCCGGGCGCAGCAGTTTCGTACGAGCCGTCAGCTACTTGGACCAACAATTCGTACTTGTCGGCCCGGACGGACCGCGCGGACAGCTCGAGAATGTATTCTGAGTCTCCAAGGGGCACGGCGACCGTCAGGGGAACGCCTGGCGTGGGATCAACACTTATCGCGGCGAGCCGACAGGCGCGCAGCCCAAGCAGCGAACTGGCAGCACCGGTAAGGTCTGAACCGTCAACCGACTCTACGGAATGACCGTCAATCGCCCCACGACCCGCGCTGGAAATGCAGAGAACAGCGGCCAGAAACACGGCCGACCGACCCGGAACCAGACCAAGGATTCCAAAGCTCATTGCACACTCGCGACCCGCAAAAGTTGCCAGGAAAACCCGCCAGGCGGTCGACGACTGGATTGCGTTGTTAGCTTCTTTCGCTAGCTTAATCGAATTCGCACTTAACCCGCGTCCCCCATCACGTAGTTTTCTCCATTATGGGCGGTTTCGTGCCCGGAATCAACCGGGAAAGGGGCACATTTCGCCTGTCCCCGCCCCGTCCGGCGTCGTTCTGGAGCTTCAACGATCCAATAATACTGTAGGCTTTTTGATCGAGTCGGCATTTTTATCTTGAATTCAATCCGGTCTTGATGTATTCTAGGGCGAGGATGGTCGTGGAAGATGGAGTGGTTTTTGTTCTGCGATAATGGGCAACCCAGTTTATCAGTGGTCGAACTGTGATTTCGGACCCGTTCGTTAGCGGTCGGCCCTTGGTGGGGAGGTGAAAGATGTCAATTAGAGGAAGTAGGCATTGGTTCCTGGCGGTTGGTCTGTGGCTCTCGTGCATGTCGTCTGCCCGCGCCGTTCAGGACGGTCCAATGGTGTCCGGAATGTCAACGCCGGTGGTCCCGGGCGGGATCCTGGTTGGGGATGAGAATCCGCCGCGTGACGTCTCATCGGTGATGGATTCCAACAGGCGGGCAGACGGCGACAGCAGTAAGTCGGCCGGCGGTGCCCGGGGTGACGATGATGAGTGCAAGGAGGACAAGGACTGTCGAGACGGAAACCCATGCACCAGCGGCAAGTGCGACGACGGCAAGTGCGCCCACATCAACAACCAGAATTCTTGCAACGACGGCAACGGCTGTACGACCAACGATCGCTGTCGTGACGGCGTTTGCAGCGGCCAGCCCCGGGATTGTGATGACGATGACGAGTGCACGCAGGACAGTTGTCACAATGGTTCCTGCCGCCACACGGAGATTTCCGGGTGCGATGACAAGTGCGGTCACGATTCCGAGTGCCTCGACGGAAATCCCTGTACCGGCGACAAGTGCGTTAACGGCGATTGCGTTCACATCAACAATCAGAATTCCTGTAACGACAACAATGGCTGTACGACCAACGATCGGTGTCGGAACGGGGTGTGTGGCGGGCAGCCGCGGGCCTGTAGCGACGGCGATGACTGTACGAGCGACACGTGTGAGAACGGCGCATGCCGGCATACGCCTATCGCCGACTGCGAGTGCAACGAGGATTCGGACTGCGCCGATGGCAACCCATGTACCGGGGACAAGTGCGACGACGGCAGGTGCCATCACACCAACAATCAGAATTCCTGCAACGACAACAACGCCTGCACCACGAACGATCGCTGTCGCGACGGCGCATGCAGCGGCCAACCCCGGAATTGCGGCGACGACGACGAATGCACGCAGGACAGTTGCCATAACGGCGCCTGCCAGCACACGCCGATTCCCGGGTGCGCTGATGAATGCGATCACGACTCAGACTGCACGGATGGGAACCCCTGTACGAGTGGCAAGTGCGACGACGGCAAGTGCGTTCACGTGAATAACCAGAATTCGTGCAACGACAACAACGGCTGCACGGTCAACGATCGGTGTCAGGGCGGAACGTGCACCGGTCAGCCACGCAACTGCAGCGACGGCGACGGATGCACGCAGGATAGTTGCCAGAACGGCGCCTGCCGGAACACACCGATCGCCGATTGCAAGTGCGATGAGGATTCGGACTGTAAGGACGACAATCCGTGCACCAGTGACAAGTGTGATGACGGCGAGTGCCGGTACACCAACAACAATCATACCTGCAACGACGGCAACAACTGCACGACCGACGACCGTTGCACGGGCGGCGTCTGCCGGGGAACGCCGGTCGTCTGCAAGGACGATGACGAGTGCACCAACGACGTGTGCCAGAACGGCGCGTGTCGGTATACTCCGATTCCTAACTGCGAGTGCGACGAGGATAAGGATTGTGCCGACGACAATCCGTGCACCAGTGACAAGTGTGATGACGGCGAGTGCCGGTACACCAATAACAACCATACCTGCAACGATGCGAACAACTGTACGATGAACGACCGGTGCACGGGCGGAGTCTGCCGGGGGACGCCGATCGTTTGCAAAGACGATGACGAGTGCACCAACGACGTGTGCGAGAACGGCGCGTGCCGGCATATTCGGCTTCCGGACTGCGAGTGCGACGAGGATTCGGACTGTGCCGACGACAATCCGTGCACCAGCGACAAGTGTGTTAACGGAGATTGCCGATACACCAATAACAATAACAGCTGCAACGACGCCAACAACTGTACGACCAACGATCGGTGCCTCGGCGGCCTGTGTCGGGGAACGCCGATCGTTTGCAACGACGGTGACGGGTGCACCAACGACGTGTGTGAGAACGGCACGTGCCGTCATCATCCGATTCCGGAATGCGAGTGCGACGAGGACTCGGACTGTTTCGATGGCAATCCGTGCACGAGCGAAAAGTGTGACGACGGGATCTGTCGCTACCAAAACAATACGTTTTCGTGCAATGACAACAACGGCTGCACGACCAGCGACCGTTGTCGCGAGGGTATATGTGACGGACAGCCGCGCAACTGTTTCGATAACGACGACTGCACGACGGACTCGTGCGAGAACCACGAGTGCCGGCATACCCCCATTCCGGGATGCGGCAACGAGTGTGACGAGGATTCGGACTGCGAAGAGGGGAATCCTTGCACCACCGACAAATGCTCCAACGGCGATTGCATCCGCATCAAGAACCAGAACCCCTGCAACGATGACGACAACTGCACCACCAACGATCGTTGTTTCGGCGGAGACTGCGTCGGCGTGCCTCGAAACTGTGGCGACGGCGACGAATGCACCGTGGACAGGTGTCAGAGCGGGGCCTGCGTGCATGATCCGATCCCTGGATGTGGCGCTGAGTGTAAGGAGGATTCCGACTGCAACGACTCCAATTCATGCACCAGGGATCGCTGCATCAATGACCAGTGCGTTCATACTCCGATCGATTGCGGCGACGACGGAAATCCGTGCACGGCGGGCAGATGCGTTCCTGGGATCGGGTGTGTGAGTTTCTGCGATGATGAGGAAGCCCCGTCCATCACCTGTCCGGCCAGCATCGTGATTCGCTGCGCCGGGCCTGGGGGAATTCCGGGCGGCAGCATAGACTTCGAGGTGACGGCGGAGGACAATTGCGATGAAGACGTAGCCATTACGGACAATCGGCCCATCGGCTTCCCGCCCTCCTGCTCCGGCTTGCCTACGAGCGTAGATTTTGTCGCCACTGACGACTGCGGCAATTCGGCCTCTTGTAGCGTCGGAGTTGCGATCGCCGGCCCATTGTGCTGCCCGTGTATCACGGACACCGATCTGGTTCTCCTGCCGATTGATCTGGATTTGCGCCAGGACACCGACGGCCCCCGGACCACGAAGGCCAAGTTCGACATCTGGAATGAGATGGAAGCCCGCTTCTCCGGTACGCACTACTGTGTTACGTGCTGGGATGAAACGCTGTTGAGCCGGGTGGGATTGCCCAACCATTTCCTTCGCGACAATCTCCACACGGACAAAGGCAAGGCGCGGGTCGACGGCGAGTCCAGCCCCAGCGTGTGCGATCGGCCGGGCGTGATCAGCCAGGCCGGTCCGATTCTGGGAGTGGCGGTGAAACGGTTACAGTGCGGGGGGCCCGTGGAAATGCGCTCTGCGATGAACCTCGTCGGCGTCGGGGAGCAGGCGGCTCAGATTCTGTATGACATTATCAGCGGACCGGATTCGGCCCGGCGCGGGATGGAGGCGCCGCCTGCAAGCGGCATTTCGATAGCGAGCATTCCCGTCGCCACCGGAAACGGCGGTCCCGACAAGCGGGCGTCGTCCACCCAGAAAGGCAGTCTGATCTTCTGGCCGTTGGTGGAGATCAAATGGAACGCCCGGGGTCAGTTGATTCAGGACACGGTCTTGGACCTGACCAACGACAATTCGGATTACGTGCAGGTGCAGCTCTATCTGGTCAACGGAGATGAACCACTCGCGGCGGTGGTGGATGGCAACCCTCCCGTGATTTTGGAGCGTGCCCATCCCGGCTGGAACAATGTGGACGTGCAGTTCGGCCTGACCGCCAACCAGCCGACGTACTGGTCGGCGGCGACCGGCCTCCCCACGGGCGTGTCGCCCTTCCCCGCTCTTGATCCCGGCGCCCCGCCGGGGCGACCGGATGCGGATCCAAGTAATCCGGGCGGCCGCGTATTGCGCGGGTTCGTGGTTGGTTGGGCGGTTGACAGCGCCGGTCATGAAATCCGGTGGAATCACCTGAAAGGGGACGCCGTGCTGATCAATTACGCCGAGACTACGGCGTGGGAATACAACGCCTGGTCGTTCCGATGCGTGAGCGGCGCGGATACGGGGGAGGCTTGCGACGCTACGCCGGGCCAGTTGAACCTCGACGGCGTTGAATACGACTCCGGTCCGGACCACTTGCTGCTGGATTTTATCGCCGCCGGAAGCGAAGCTCTCTCGCATCCCTCGATGCGTTAAAATGTTCGGTTGGGGTGGGTCATGTACCAAACCCACCCCAACCTCCGCCTGAGAGTGGTACGTCCCCATCATGCCCTCCACCTACCGCGGGCCCGGTTCCCCAAGGAATCGCGACACTTTTTCGTGATGCGCGGGCAGCCCGCCGTTTGACCTGCCAGGCGGACCGTTGTAGATTCGCCGACGATCGGCCCGGGTGGCGGAATTGGCAGACGCGCAAGCTTGAGGTGCTTGTGCCCGTAAGGGCGTGCTGGTTCGACTCCAGTCTCGGGCAGTTTTTCACGTTTCCTTCAATGGAAGAGTTGCGCGTGCCGGCGGGCCATTGCTTTGCGACAAATCTGCGATGAGCGTTGTGGAAGCCAACGTGGCCGCCGGTCCGCGGTTGGGGCCGTTTGATCCGTCTTATGCGGCTGAAATCGCATCCTGGGTAACTACCCCTGAGGAGGCGCACTGGCTGGCCCCCGCTACCGATCCGCCGCTGACGGAGGCGAAGGTCCTCGGCTGGATTGAGTCCGGACGCCGGCCTTTCCTGTTCACGCGTGAAGAGGAGCGACTTCCGCTCGGCTACGGGGAGTTGAACGCCATGCGAGGGCGAGTCGATCACCTCTGGTTGGGTCACGTCGTGGTTCGCCCGGACCAACGGGGAAAGGGCACGGGCGGGGCGCTGGTTGCCGCTCTTCTGGCCGAAGCATTCGGGCCGCAGGCCGTCACCCGAGTTTCACTGATTGTGTTCCCGGATAACACCGCGGCGCTGCAGTGTTATGTTCGAGCGGGGTTCGTCCAGGTCGGCGAAGAATGGCACCGCTTTGGGCGCTCCGGCCCCAAGCAGCGATTGTTGCGGCTGGAGATCGCGGTTAAGACCTAGTGGTGTGTGTCTCAATCTGTTCGCACATGATCAGAACCGCGACCGTGAGGAGCGGGCAACGGTTGCTGTTCCCAAACCGCTTCCTGACCCTTGACGCTGCGCGTAAAGGCAGGCGGGCGCGGCTTTGTTTGCATCATCGCCGTGAGTGAGAGGCACTATTCATCCATGTCTGCCACGGCAGCGCGGCGCGCGGCGGAGGCGATCCGGCGCGGCGTTTGACGGAGCGAAGCTTCTCGCGTCGCCCAGGGCCTCGTTTCCCACGGCGCCCGCCACCGCTACGATTCATGCGATGAAGCGGAAATCCGGTCCGGCAAGCTGGCTTTTCTATGTGGCCGTGCGGTTGGTCTCCGCGATCATGCAGCCCTTTCCCATCGAGTGGAACCTCACCACCGCGCGGCTGCTGGCGCGTCTCTGGATTCGGCTTATGCCAAGGCATCGCAACCTGGCCGTCGCCCATGTCACGAAGGCTTTGGGCGATCAATATGCGCCGGCCGAACTTGACCGAATCGCGACCCGCTGTCTCGAAAGCATCGTTATGTTCGCTGTCGAGCTTATCTGTCTTCCGCGCCTCGTGAACATGTACACTTGGCGGCGATACGTCCGTCTGGTGAACTTTGACGAGGCGCTGAGCTTGATCCTCAGCGGCCGGGGTCTCATCCTGGTCACCGGACATTACGGCTCCTTCGAACTGGTCGGTCATCTTCTGGCCGGGCTGGGATTCGACGTGGCCGCGGTAATGCGGCCGTTGGACAACGTGTACCTCAACCGATTCGTCGTGCGGGCACGCCGGACGCACGGGCTGACGCTGCTCGACAAGAAGGGGGCCATGAACCATGCCCAGGCCTTGCTCTCCGGAGGGACGCTGCTGGGCTTCATCGGTGACCAGGACGCGGGCCGCAAGGGGATCTTTGTGGATTTCTTCGGACGGCCGGCCTCGACGTACAAGTCGATCGGCCTGCTGGCCATGGTTGCCCGGGCGCCGATCGTCGTGGGGTACGGCCGCCGTCAGGGCAACGCGGCCAGGTACGAAGTGGGCGTGGAGCGCATCATCCACCCGGAGGAATGGGAGCGGCAGGAAGACCCGCTGTGTTGGATCACGCAGGCCTACACGGCCGCGCTGGAAGCGATCATTCGCGCCGCGCCAGAGCAGTACTTGTGGATCCATCGGCGGTGGAAGTCCAAGCCGAGGAGCAAGGCCGACCTACCACAGGTACAAACAGGCCCCGCAGTCCTGGACCCGCCGAACGGCGCAAGGTACGATGTCGAGATTCAGCATTAGCGGTGTGCCCTGACTGGAGGAGCAGGGGCCGTGCGGACCTTTTACGTCGCGTGTGAGGTCACGTCGTTGCGTGGCGGATTGCCTCTTACTGGCCGCTCCTAGGAAGACTCATGCCTGCCAATCCTGCTGATCGAATCAAGTTCGCCTGTTCGTGCGGCAAGAGACTTGCCGTTGCCGCCTCCGCCGCCGGGCGCAAGGTGAAATGCCCAGCCTGTGGCGAAGTGTTAAGGGTGCCCCAGGCGCCCACGACCGGCGCGCGTGTCCCATCGGCGCCAAAGGCATCGAACACGTCGCTTCTCGAAGAGCTCGCACAACAAGAGAAGGCCGCTCGGCCGCTGACGCCTGCGGCACCCCGCACTGCGGGAAGCGAGTGCCCGAATTGTCGCAGCGCGTTGCCGGTCGGGGCGGTGCTTTGCGTGGCCTGCGGGTACAACACGAAAACGGGTCAAAAGGTGAAGATGGGCGGGGCAACTTCCGGCAGGTCGATCGGTTCGCTGGCCGCCGCCGTCGCGGGTCGCAATTCGTTCTTATTCGGATGCTTGCTCGGTGGGATTGGCGCGTTCGTCGGCGCCGGAATCTGGTCCGCCGCGGCCATGGCGTCGGGGTATGAGATCGGCTGGATCGCGTGGGGAGTCGGGGGGTTGGCAGGCTTCGGCATGGCGAAGGGGTATGGGCAACCGACACAGCTTGCGGGGGCTGCAGCGGCAGCCCTGGCCATTGGAGGCATCTTCCTCGCTAAAGTGTTCATCCTCGTATTCGTCTTGGACGTAGACGTTACCGGCGACACCATCATCGCGATGTTCGGCGTCATCGATGCCGTGTTTATCCTGCTGGCCGTTGTCACCGCCTACCGCCTCGCCTCGGCTGGGAGCGACGGCGAAGATTAACACTCCAAGGCCGGAGTCTCCTGAAAGCAAATGGGGTCGCCCTTTCCCCCTGAATAATTGGGTCCGAGGCCGAGCCGGCCGGCGACCCGCCGATCATTGACCGGCATCGATCGAGTTTCTAAAATCGCTGTGCGTTTTGCGGGTGTCTTACCGAAGGAGAAATCATGGCTGGGCCGAACACGCAGATGTTTACCGACGACAATTTCGATGAGGCGGTGCTCCAGGTCAAGGAGCCCGTTCTCGTGGATTTTTGGGCCGAATGGTGCGGTCCGTGTAAGGCCCTGGGCCCGGTCATCGATGAGTTGGCGAACGACTACGCCGGAAAGGTGAAAATCGGTAAAGTGGACACCGATGCGAACCCAGGGGTCTCCGTCCGGTTTTCCGTAAGCTCGATCCCGACCGTGATTCTGTTCCATAAGGGCCAGATCGTGGAAAAATTCATCGGCCTGCGCGGCAAGAAGGACTTTCAGACGGCTCTGAACAAGGTGACGGGTGCAAAGTAGCCGGCCCGCGTGCGTTGCGGGGGCGGGGTTTATCCACCGCGGTCCTAAGCTGCCGGTAGCTGATTCTGGTTGGCATGGCCACGCTCGCTTGGCCTTGCGAGTGCGTCCCAAGATGCTCACGCAAGCGCGGGCATGTGCGGTATTAACTGAAACGATGCACTAGAGCTCGCTCACCCTGACTCCCCCAACGGGGAAAGGGCTTTCAAGACGCACTCTTGATGGGGCACCATGGTCGAAGCAACGACAAGATTGGATGTCCTGGAGCCACCGGAGAAAAAATCTCACGGCGGTTGCGGAAGTTGCGGATCGGGCGAGGCCGGTTCCAAATGCGGCAACGGCCTGGAGAAGATTTATCCCACAACCGCCGTCCGCTTCGGATACTTGCGGTATATCGGCGAGTTCAGCCACGCGCCGGACATGAAGTTCACCTGCGGCGCGAAGGTCATCATTCAGACCGGCCGCGGCATCGAAATGGGCGAGCAGGTCTCCTTGACCTGCAACGGCTGTGATAAGTCCGTGACCCGGGAGCAGATGCAATCCTGGGTCGATACTTGCGGCCACGATTCCTTCATTTTTGACGCGGGGCGGATTCTGCGTGAGGCCACCGCCGCCGACTTGGCCGAGTATTGCCGGATTCAGGGCGGTCTGCCGCAAAAGCGCGATTTTTGTCGCAAGCTCGCCGCTCGGCTCGGATTACCGGTCAAGGTCGTTGATTGCGAGTGCCCCTTTGGAGGCGAGCGGATCATCTACTTTTTCATGTCGGAGGAGCGGGTCGATTTTCGAGAACTGGTGAAGGACTTGGCCAAGGAATACCGCACGCGTATCGAGATGCGTCAAGTCGGCGCGAGGGATGAGGCCAGATTGATGGCCGACTATGAGACTTGCGGCCGCGAGGTCTGCTGCAAGGTGTTTCTCAAGACGCTCAAGCCCATCAGCATGAGAATGGCGAAGCTTCAGAAGCAGACGCTCGATCCGACTCAGGTGTCGGGACGCTGCGGGAGATTGAAATGTTGCCTGCGGTATGAACACCAGAGCTATGAGGAGTTGGATAAGCTGTTGCCTCGCGTCGGCGTCCGCATTCGAACCAACCACGGTGAGGGGGTTGTCGTCAATCGGCAGATTATCACGCAGCTCGTGCAGATTCGGACCGACTCGGACACGATGCTCACCGTAGTCGCGGAAGATATTACCGCCGTAGGGGTGCCCGCGCCCCCACCCGGCGCCGCGCCTGTGACGCCGCCCCCCGTCCGGCAGCGGCCGGATCGGGGGCCGCATCCCCGTCCGAGACCGCTTTCTCCCTCGGCGCCGAAAGATCGAGGCGCGGAGCCCGCCCCCGAGCGGACTTCGCCGACTCCTACGCAGCCGCCGCGCCCCAGCATTCCGCCTCCGCGGGATACGACGGTGGAAGGGGGAGAGGTCGGGGAACCGACGCGCCGACGGCGGCGGCGTCGGCGGCGCGGAAGACGGCCCGAGGGCGGAGCAGGCTCGCCTCCCGCCGATGGCGGTCAATGAGGTTGCCGTGATCCAAGCCCGGAAAAGCGATTGACCTGAGCAATGTCCGACGAATCGACCAGCGTTTTGCGCCAGTTGGTGGAACACCTCGGGCGTTTTCCCGAAGACGCTTTCCTTTTCGTCCGAGAGGGGTTGGCCTTCACGGCAGAGCAACTTCACGGGGCGGAGACGCCGGCGCACCGGAAGCTGCAGGAGTATATCTCAACGCATCAGTTGGATTGGAGCGATTTGGTGGCCGCCTATTACGCCGGAACCCTGCCGGCTTCGCTCGCGAGCGCGGTAGACGCGACCGGCGGCGTCGAAAAACTCAATCGCCATATCAGCGGGCGCGAGCTCTGTTGGGGGCTGCGGGACTACGCCCTCTCGCGATGGGGCTTGCTCGCTCGGACGGTGCTGGAATCATGGAATATCAAGTCGACGCAGGATTTCGGACGCATTGTCTTCGCTTTTATCGACTTCGACCTGATGCAGAAGCAAACTGCCGATGCCGAGGACGATTTTGAGCAAGTCTACACTTTTGAGGAGGCTTTCGAGGAGCCGTTCAGAATCGCCCATCGCGATAAGGGCTCCGATCGGTCGAAACCCTGACTTGCCTTCAGCTTTGCCGACCGGCGGGGCGCCCCAAGTCGTTACACGCCGGACCCGACTTCGTGATCGTCGCGGACGCTCTTGCCAGACCCGGCAACATCAGGGATGGCAGCAGAGGTTCGCGCGGGGCTTGGCCGGTCC
>Ga0187892_10005906_pt1 | contig 18716 bp, 14 predicted proteins | sample MA1701073metaG_FD_139345 | JGI IMG/M metagenome (GOLD analysis project Ga0187892, IMG submission 139345) | Bio-ooze microbial communities from a basaltic lava cave in the Kipuka Kanohina Cave System on the Island of Hawaii, USA - MA170107-3 metaG ...
AGCCGCGCGGCGGAGCCTCCTTTGTGAACAAAGGCGAACTCCACCTGACCGCGACGATCTTCGGTGACTTCTCGCTGCAGAGACCAGTCGGCCACCAGCTTTCCCGCGGCCAACGCCGAGCGCAGCGGCGCCAGCGCCGGCTCGACCAGCAACACAAAGTTGCGGCGCCCGGGATCGAGGGCCACGAGTGTTTCGCGGCTGATGGGCTGGAACTCGTCGCCGCCGTGCAACTCCAGGTACACACGGAAGATCCCAGTACAACGCGAGCGGAAGACACACTTCTCACAAGTGGGCAGATAGGTGCGGAGGGACGTCTGCCACTCGTACTTGTTCATGTCGTCTTCGAGACCGACAGCGTCCGACGACTTCGTCACCGTCTGCTGGCCGCCGTGATGAATGCGCGAAGCCCATTGCGGCAGGATGCAGTACGGCAGGTTTCCTACGTTGATGTCGAATTCCGAGTTCCACCGATCGAAGCCTTCGAGCATCTCGGCGTAGTAGGGCGCCATGTTCGAGTAGCGCGGCATGATATCGCGCAGGTAGGCTTCGTCGCGCTCGCCGGTACTCTCCGGGCGTACGATGTCGACATGCAACTGGTTGACGCCATAGTGAGCGATCAGCTCGGGATAGTGTGGTAGTGATCGGTAGCTGCGCTCGTTGACGCACATGTTGGCCGTGACCAGCTGGCCGCGGCGCTGCAGCTCGGCGAGACCGTGCAGGATGCGTTGGAACGAAGTATCGCGACCGGTGACGGCGACATGGGCTTCGTCAGTGGCGCCCTGAATCGAGATACGCCATTCGAAATTACCGAGGGCGGTGACGGAGTCGATGAAGCCAGGATGCGGGAACATGACGCCGTTGGTGAAGATGACGATATGCTCGAAGCCCAGCTCGACGGCCTTGGCGACGGCTTCGAGGAAGCGCTTGTGGATGGTCGGTTCGCCGCCCAGGAAGGTCAGATGGGTCGCCCCGGACGCGCGCGCCTCTTCGAGCGCCTCGATGATCGGTTCGAGGGGGACCGGCCGGGCGATTTTCATCGCCGTCAGCTGTCCACTCGAGCAAAAAACGCATCGGTTATTGCAGAGATGGCCGAGCTGGATCTCGAACCGATGGCCGGATCCGGAGGTCGTCACGTGGGTCGCCGCGCGACGGTCGTCCTCGCTGATCATTGTTTGGGCGGACATTACCGGGGTGTATCGTAGGCCAAATCGGACCACCATCGCAAGGCAATCTTGCGGGCGGAGCGGCATCCATGCCCCCGATCGCCGGGAGGTGGCACACCTCCGGGCTAAACAGCCAGGCGGGCTTTAAGCCGGCTCCCTGCCGTCCCAGGAACCAATCATGAGAAGGTCGTATTCTGACGTAGCTCGTACGTCAGTCGGGACCTTTGCGGTTCAACCAGGGGGACATCGAAGAAATCCTCTTCGCGCAGGTCCTGCCAGCCGGTCCAGGCCAAGCGGCCGGACTTCCTGTGCTTGCCGAGTAGCAGGATCAGGGCTGCATGGCCGTAGTCGCGGATGTGACGCAGGTTGGCGATACGTTTGAGCATGCGCAGGATCACCCGCGGTCGCAGATAGAAGCGGCGAAAGGCGTAGCGCTCGAAGCGATAGATCTCCTCCGCGCTGATCTGCGGCTGCTGTACCAACACCTCGCCCTGCCCGTATCGGTACCAATTCTTGTGCACCAGCCAGCCCCTCCCCTCTGCTTCCTTGAAGAGCGCTGTGCCGGGATAGGGCGTGGAAATGTTGAGCTGGAAGAGATCGACGTCCAGCTCGATGGCGAAGTTGAGCGTGTCCTCCATCGTCCGCCACGTCTCGCCCATGCTGCCGATGATGAACGAGGCGCGCACCTCGAGCCCGTGCTGATGGGCGATCTTCACCGCCTTCTTGTACTTGTCGCGATCAATCGGCTTACCGATGCGCTCGGCGATTTCGTCGTTGCCTGTTTCGATGCCGACCAACACCTGGTGACAACCCGCCCGCTTCATCGCCGCGGCCATCTCTTCGGAGAAGCAGTCACCGCGGATGTACGCACTCCACGTCACGCCCAGAGCTTCGCGCTCCATCAGCTCACAGAACTTCAGGACGTTCTTCTTCATTACGGTGAAAGTGTCATCGTAGAACTGGATCTGACGAATGCCGTAGTGCTTCCGCAGATGTTTGATCTGTTCCACTGCGCGCTCAGCATCGCGCGTGCGCAACACGGTGCGCGCTGAGTTGCAGAAGGTGCAGCGTCCGGGACAACCGCGCGTCATCAGCATGTTGATGGCAGGCAGGTTGCGATACGAACCCACCGCCGGAAAGTAGTTCCCGAAGTCGATCAAGTGATACGCCGGGAACGGATAGCGATCGAGCTCCATCTCGATCGCACGCGGCGGGTTGTGCTTCACTTCGTGACCAACTCGATACGACAGTCCGGCGATATCCGAAAAGGCGCGGCCTTCCATGATTTCGCGCATCGCCTCTTCACCGTCACCGCGCACCACCACATCGATGGCCGAGTTTCGCAGCATGCGTTCGGGCACCGCTTCCGCATGCACGCCGCCGGCGATCAACACGCAGTCGGGAACCTCCTCCTTGCAGATTCGGGCGATTTTCAACGCCGGGATCGCCATGTTGGTCAGCACACTGATACCGACGAAGCGCGGTTGGTCGGCCCGCAGGCGTCGTCGTAGCTCCGCATCGCCCAGCTTCTCGCCGTGAACGTCATGAACGTGGACGGAGTAGCCCAGTTGCTCCATGTACGCAGCGATGGAGAGAATGCCGAGCGGTGGAAGGCTATTCTGCAAGATCGCGCGGTCGTCGAGCACCGGCCACGGTGGATACAAAAGGGCGAGATCCAGGCGCATCGTCTCGAGGATATCTACAGACAACTCGAGGAGAAAAGAAGACGCTGTCGCCGAGACCCACATTCTCTGATATCTGCGGCAGGTGCCGCAACACTCCGCCATCGAGGTCGAAGACCAGGTTGTCGCAATTCGTTCCGATCTCGCATGGATGACCGTGCTGTTCGTCGCCACCCTCTGGGCGATCATGCGGACCATGGGCACGTCACCCAACGTGTGGGTCGACACCTTCATCGAGGATCAATTCGTTGAAGATTGTCTCGTGCGCGGTGAGTGCACCATGGTCGGTCCCGGAGCCACGGTGGGGATCTTCCACAGCGCCGGCTATCTGCATTGGCGCACACTGCTCACATGGATGGGCTTGGGCGCCGACGGTACGTACATCGTCCTGCTGGTGATGAACGCTCTCGGCGTGGTTCTCGTCGCTCTGGCCGCCCGCCGCCTGCAGGGTCGATTCGCCGCTGCAGTCGCTGGCCTCCTGATGATCGGCTCGATCGGCGTTCCAACTCAACTGCATGTGATTTCAGACGTCGTGCCCGTGCCCTTTCTCGGCGCCGTCTTCGTGCTCGTCGCGGTGAGCGCAACCATGCGGCCCAGCCTGGAATTGACGGCGTTGCTTGGAATGGTGGGCGCCGTGATGGCCAATTGCTACGCTACCGGTGTCCTCTGCGGCCCGTCGGCCGTTTGGATCGCGCTCCTCATCCCGCAGCGGCGATGGGCTCACGTCGCGGTGGCCGCAACTTCCTTTGCGGCGGCGACATTCTTGATCGCTCCCGGCTCCTGGATCATGAACTTCAGTCTGCTGCTCGCGCAGTCGGTGGGGCGCAGTGAAATTCCCGCTCTTCCGCGTCCGCTGCTCGACATCCCAATCGCGCGACTCACGGTCGTGGCGAGTCTCGCCTGGGCGGCAGCAGCATTGGGAAACTTATCGCTACGCCGCCAGCTCGACGCCCCGGCGGCGATCTTCGTGCCGATGTTCTTTCCGCTCGCGATGGTCGGTTGGACGGGGAGCATCGACCTGCAAGACAAGTATTGTGCGAACGTGATGGGAGCTGTCGCCGTCGGCGTCGCCGTACTCGCCGCTGCGACTGGGCGCGGACTCTTTCGTAAATTCGAAGCTAACAGCGCTCCTCTCGATCGGACCCCCTCTCTAGCCCTCCCCCGTCGCCGGAGTTGGCGACAGGGGAGGGAATCGGAAGCGCAGGACACGCAACACGAATCAAGCAGAAACGCCTCGAGCACGGGTTCTCTCCCCCTGTTGCCATCTCCGGCAACGGGGGAGAGTCAGAGAGGGGGTCCGGCCTCGCATCTAAGAGAAATAGCAGAGCGGCTCGCGCCCTACCTCGCTGCCCTTGCGATCGCGTTCGGCTCCACCATAGGAGCGCTCAGTTCCGTCACGGGAGGTCGATATCAGGAAGCCGGCCGAGGAGGATTCAATTTCGGCGATTTGGATTCGGCTCAGCACATTCTCGCGCACGAACGCGGTTGGACGTGGCCGCGTGTCTTCCGCAATCTCAAAGTGTCCGACAGCATGCTCACTCCGGCGACACTACGTCCGGCGCCCGATTGGCCGGACGCCGGTGTAAACGATGATCTGGAGAGAGCGTTCCTCCTGAAGGTGCCCGCCAGCATTGTCCCGACAACGCTGCCGGCAAACATCGTCGTGGCGAATTCGACCAATGAGCATCAGGCGCTCCTCGGATTTGCCTGTTCCTGGATCGATTGGCGTTCCTTCCGCGTATGCATCAAGGACATCGGCGATACCAAGGAAACCTGCTCGCAGAGCGGGTTCGGAAACCCACCCTCGAGCCACTCCGGCGAAGACGTACGCTTGCCGGGGATGCCGACTGTGGACCCGAGGAACCCGCCGCCGCAGACAATGACGCTCCACATCCCGTTGAAACCGCGTGAACAGTGCCCGGAGGAATGGGTGTACATGCCGCGACTCTGGCGTCTGTGTCCGGGCCGGGTTGTGAACGTCGACGGCGGAGGCGCTGGCATCGACAGCTCGGGGCGGTGGGCGAAGCTGAAGATGCAGAAATCAACGACGGGAACAACGCCGACCGAGATCGCCATCGCTTTCGAGATCGGTGGCCGGGAGTGTTGGGTCGACTACCGGGGATATCCGCCCTTCTTCGTCGAAGGCGATCCGGTCGCCGTCGACTCTCTGGCGACGATTCTCGAGCGGCAGAGAATCCTGGAGGGGCACGGCCCGTGACGCGGCACACCGTGAAGATGGTGATCATCGGCTTCGCACTGGCAGTCTTGGGTTGGGTTGCGGTTCCGCTACCTCAGACCGCAAGGGCTGCCGCAACTGCGGAGACGGCGCACGAGGTAGCCTCCGTCGCCGAGCAGGCGATTCCGCCTCCGGAGCTTCCGCCGGATCAACGCCCCGTTCCGATGAATCAACGCACCATGCCAAAGACTCTCGCGCTCACGCTGGGTGCGATTCAGGTTCTGATCGTGATTGGAGCCATTTTGCTTGCGGTGATGTTGCCTACTCGACGCCCCCCTGCCTAACCCTCCCTGTCGCCACTTCCGGCAACGGGGGAAAGTCAGAGAGGGCGGCTCGCCCGAAACCGTCCGGCCCGATACGCCAAACCGACTCGTACGCCACCCGCGGCACCGCGCAGGAAATCCCCTGCCACAACCTTGGACGTCCCAACGCGCCGTTCACGGTAGATTGTCGGCATCTCCACAATGCGCAACCCGTGCGAGCGCCAGATCGCGACCATCTCAACCATGTAGACGGGTGTGTCGTAGAGGGGATCGAAGCGCTCAAGCAACTGGGCCGCAGCGCGCCGATAGATGCGAAATGTATTGCTGTAGTCGCGGATGCTCCAGTCGATCAGCGCTCGCAGCGTCAAGTTGTAGATCCGACTGCCCAATCGCCGCACGACGGGACGCCCAGTCACAACGGCGCCGCCAACATATTTGGAGGCAATGACCACGTCCGCATCTGTCGTCGCCAGGAGGTCGATTCCCTGCACCACTTCCTCGGGACGATTCGCTCCGTCCGCATCCACATCCGCAAACTGCGCGTGCGTCGTATTCGCCAGCAACCAGCTCAATCCGGCTCGAGAAGCACCTCCGCGGCGACAGCCGGAACCCGTCTTGGAGCGCTGCAGCAACACAACGCGTTGATCGTGGCGCGCTCGTTTCTCGACCAGCTCGACGGTTCCGTCGATGCTGCCGTCGTCGACGATGCAGATCGTGTACCTTCCCCCGGCCAATACCGTCGCCAGTCTGCCGAGAAGAGCGCCAAGATTGGTCTGCTCGTTCAGCACGGGAACAATCAGCCCGATGTCGACGACGCCACTCCGGACAATCGGCGAGTGGTTTGTGAGCTGATCCATTGCGAGCAACACTTTCAGAAGAGCGTGTACACGAACGGCGCCGAAGATTGTCGGCCGACTAGCGCCAACACCGCGAGAAGAAGCGTGAGAGCAAGAGGGATGATCCAGTAGACGCGATTGCTGCGAATCATCGCGAACAAGCGGACGAGCCGTGTCTCGGAGGAATCGGCTTTAGTCATAGGATCGCCAGAGAGCGGACAGTCGTTGGCCCAGCCAGCCGCCGTAGAGATCGTACGCGCGATCATTGAAATGGATATCCTGGGCTGGCGCAAAGAAGGCGGGAGCGCCGTCACGGCTGACGGCATCGGCAATCGGCTCCCATGCGTCGAGCGCCGGGATCTCCAGTCGCGCCAGAATCTCGAGCATGCGCTGCTTGACCTTATACCCCAGGGTGTCGTGCGGCGCCTCCGACTCGAGAGCGGACCGCAGCGGCAACACCACCGCCATGAGTCCGATCTTGCGTCGCTTCAACTCATCACGCTCGGCTTTCATCAACGCTTCAAAGTGACCCCAACGTTGCTCCCAATTCGGCGCCACCGTTCCGTGCTCGACCGCGGGCCAATGCGGCGCAGTGGCGATGTGCAGTTGGCGGACACCGTTCATCGCTTGTGAAGCGACTGCCGAAAATGCCGAAGCGACCCAAAGGACGTAGGGCGGCGGCGATTGGTTGATGAGATTGCGCACCGAAAATCTCCACTGCAGATGGCGACATGGAAAGACGCCCTCCGCAGAATACTCAACGACCATATCGTTCTCGCAGAAGTCGTAGTCCTGGTCGATATCGTCGACATCGTTCCCCGTGAACAGGTGATGGACAATCAACACAGGCGGCTTCGGTGCGGCCTCGAGCCAGCGCAAGAGCTCGACGTACTGAATGTCGGTTCCGGTGCCGGGCATGCCGAGGTTGGCGTGTGCCAGTTTCGGGAGCCGCGTTTCGATTTGGGTGGTGAAACGTGCGCTCGCAATCATGGAGTCGCCGATATGGACGGCATACGGCCGCGCGCCGTAACGGTCGGGGACGGCGGCAGGTCTCGTCCACCGGCGCGGAATCTCCTGCCCGTCGATCGCGGCCTTCATCGTCGCTTGTACCAGTGCGGGCGGATCGGTGAGAGGTTCGACGCGCGCCCCCTGGACGCGCGCTACCACTTCGAGCGCGCCGGCACCTGCGAAGGTCAACGCAACCATCAACGCCATTCCAGACAGAGAGATCTTCTCGGCCATGCCGATCCACACGCCGGCGCCAGCCATGATTCCAATTCCCGCGAGGTTCCAGAATCCCAACGGAATCCAATCCGCTGCCAGCCCTGCGAGCGGACCAATGGCGAAGAGGAATCCACCCGCCCAGGCCGGAACTCGCAGCCGGCGCAGCTCCCGACCAACGATAAACCCACCAACGAGCGGGCCGCACACCAAGGCCAGGCATATGAAAAAGCGGCCAGCGTCCACGCTATCGAGCTCCGAGCACTTCGTAGATCCCGATCTGACCCGACGGTGGAAACTTGCCTGCGGGCGCCGGCGCTCCGTACGCCTCGACGAAATCGACGGATCGCTCGGCCAGCGGCCTGGTGCGCACCGCTGCCAGAAATTCATCACATAGATCCTTCAACGCGCGTCCTTGCCGCAACTCCGGTGCAGTTCCGCGCAAGGCGCAACCGATTCCCTTCAGCAAGTAGCGACACTTCCCTTCCCGCACATGCGGCATGCAATCTTGTTCCGCGCAGTTCCTCGCCTCGACACCGAGCACAACGTCGGCGGGGTTGTTGAGTCCCAGGTCGCCATCGTTGAAGTAGAATAGCGTGCAGGGCGCGGAATCCCGCCGGGCCTCTACGTAGTTTCTCACCAGATCGTATTCGGTGTTGAAAGCGTATTCGCGGCGCAACTCCGCTAGATGCCAGGCCGGTATGATCGCCGCGATTCCACAAGCGAGGGCGGCCGCGGCAGCGTGCTGCGATCGGCGCGCCGGCAGAAACTCTAGCAACCAGGCAATGCCGACACCCCCGACGACGCATTGCAGCGCCCAGACGACATTGAACCGCCGTGCAACGGCAGGCCATGTGACGACGTCGGCGTGCAGGACGACGGTGGATAAGACCACCGCCGCGACGACCGCCAGAAGACCGACGCGGAAGCGGTAAGCGACCACCGACGCCAGCACTCCAACCCAAAATAGCATCACAAGGAGACCGTCGCCGGCCTGCGCGCTGTCGAATAGCGGGCCGACGAACCACCTTTGGTACGGTCCGCCTAACAGCGCCGTGATTGGCGCTCCCCAATCAGCGTGCTGAGTGACTTCAGGACCCCAACTAGACCGCTTGGTAGCGAAGTTGCCGATAGTCAGCGCAATCGCCAAGAGCGATCCCGCAAGAGCCGCTGCACGGACGGACGACTCGCTGCGCAACCGCGACAGAATGACCCGCCAGCGCACCAGCAGAAGCGAGACCGCTGCGTAGGCGCCGGCTTCCATGCGCAACCCGCCGGCAATGCCGAGACAAACAAGTCCGGCGAACACTTGTTGCCAATCGCGACCGTCCGCGAGGAACGCCAACCCACAGAATAGGAATAGAAGGATCAAGGAATAGTGGGCATCGGTCGGAGCGTATCGTGCGATGAGCGGATGGACGCTGAACAGAACCGCTGCGAGCGCCGCCGCCAGCCGGTCATCGAAACGATGTCGCACGAACAAATAGAGCGGTACGACCGCCAGCGCTCCGACCACGCCGTTGAGCACGGCGAACTCAGCGTGAGAGCTGCCCCACAAACTCACGAACGCCGCTTTCCAGGCGTCGTAGACCATCGAGTGCTTGTCCGCGAACCACCCGCCGTCAAAGCCGGCGACCGGGAAGTAGAGTGTGATCTCGCTGTTGCCCGGGCGGACGAGCGTCAGCCGTACGATCAAAGCGAGAGCCAGGATGGGTGCAAGCAGCCAGTCGTCTCTGCGCACCGTTGCCAAACCAAAAGTTCCCGTCGCCAGCAGCCATGCGAACGTCAGGACGCTCACCGCCATGAGCCGCGCCGGGAGCTCTTCCATCCACGCGCCACTGGTCGCCAGAAACACGACGACAGCGACACCGGCCAGCCGAAAGAGCCCGAAGGCGAAGTCGGCCGATGAAGACGCACGCTCGATGGACGATGTCACTCGGCTTTGATGGGTAGAAGCGGGCGACGGCCGATTTGGATCAGCTCCACCCCGGCGGGCACTTCGACGTAACGCCAGGGATCGAGCACCACCGATCCGACCTCGAACGGCCAGGTGCGGAATTCAGGATGACGGGTTCCGATGAAATAGCACAGAGGTTTCCCCCTCGGTGGCAGTGTCTCCGTGTCTACGTGCGGATCCCAGGATTTCACCGGTAGGTGCCGTTCGCGCAGGATCGATTCCAATAGCAACGCAGGACTGCCGGTCACGATGTTCGATTCGGGCTTGAAGGATTGGCCGAGTATCAGGATGTCGCGGTCACCGCGGTGAGCCTCGATGAGATCGGCGAGCCAATCGGACTGATGCTCGCGCTGCTCCATCACACAGCGAAACCAGTCGAACGAGAGGCCGAGATTCGCCGCAAGATGACTGAGCGCGATGTTGTCGCGCGGATGACACGCGCCGCCGTCGCCCATCCCGGCGCCCAGGTACTTCCCCGAAACGATGCGCTCGCGCGCGTCTCGAAGAACACCGAGCACCACATCGACGTCGGCGCCCGGAATCTGATGGCAGATCTCCATCGCGGTATTGGCGAAGGCGATCTTGGTCGAGATGAACGTGTTGTAGAGGACCTTGATGACTTCCGCCTCTTCGATGGTTGTCCGTCGGAAAGGTGCGTCGTGGATCGTGCGATAGAACTCTTCGGCTGCTCCCGCGGTGCCTTCGTCGACACCGAAGAGGACGAACTCCGGATAGAGGAAGTCTCTGATGGCGGTACCCATCGAGATGAAGAACGGGTTGTAACAAAGACGCGAGTGTGGCCCGAGCAACGGTTTGATTAGCCGGCGCATCGTTCCCGGCAAGACCGTGGAGATGATGATGACAAGCCGCTCGCGGCCGACAGCTTCGATCGCGGCTGATAGCTGCTTCACGCCGGCGGACAGGTGAGTGTAGTCAAAGTCCCGCGTTTCGGCAGGAAGCCGCGTTGTCCCTTCGAATCGCGGCTCGTGCGGTGTCTGGACGCTCACGAAGATGATCTCGGAGCGGCGGACCATGTCCTCCATGGAAAGCAGCTCGATCCGACTCCGCTGCAGCAACGCGTCGGCTCCAGCTTCACGAAACGTCATTCGCCTCGTGCGCAGCATCTCGCGCGGACCATCGGCCGGGTCGTGAGCGACGACGCTATGCCCCTTCGACTCAATAGCCAGGGCAACGGGCAAACCCAGCTTGCCGAGTCCAGCGAAACCAATGTTCACGTTACTTTTCTTTCATCGAGCTAATTCGCCTGACCCCCGAGGGTTCTTTCTGTACCAGCGTAGCAAAGGGGAAGACAAGGAACAGCAAGCCCGCCGCCGTCGACGCAGCCACGAAGAAGGCTCCAAGCAAGACGCGTCGTCGGGAAAAAGGCTTCCACAGGCCTTCTTCGGGCAACCCGGTCCGCCCGACCCAGGGATCGCTGACGAAGAGCTCGTCGAGAACTGCACTCAGCCCCACGATCTCGGAAGCGGTGACGGTGTCATCCGGAAACAACTCGAAATGGCGCGGCGATTCCTGTCGTGGCCGTGGAGGTCTTAGCAGCGCCACACCGACACGCTCGCCGTCTTCGCGCACGAGCTCGACGCGTACTGCCCCCTCCGAGGTCAGGCCTTTGAAAGAAAAATGGAAAGACGCGCCTTTGACGCCGGCACCCAGGTCGCCCTGGCGCGCACGCTCAATCAGCTGCTCGAGCTTCGTAAAACCTTCCGGCGTCAACATTGCCGCCTCCGGCGGAGGTTGGGCGTCAACCGACGCGGCTAGTGAAAAGAGAGTCGCCAGCAACACGGCGGCGTATCGTCTACAAATCCGCCGGATCATGGATTGAGACTCAAACAGAACAGGCTCACCACCATCGGACATAAGAAGCGCGCCCAATTCCCGATTCGTGCTGGCGCCAGAAGCCCGGCGCCTTTTGCCAGCAACATGGCCGCAAGCACGGACACCGGTGCGATGACCGGCGGCAAATACTCGGGCCTTACCAGATGATCGATGACGATCAGGACCAGAACACCCAATCCATACGGCACGACGAGCAGAACCGCGGCGACGGCCGTCTTCGCCGTGCTCGGCAGCGATCGAAACGACTGGTTGAATCGAAGGCCGACGACAACGAGGGCAGCTACCCCGAGGATCGCCAACCACCACAAACCGGATCCCCACAACGCAACCCAATTGCCCGTCAACGCCTGAAGAGAAGTAATCGCGCTGGCAGCGAGATAGCTGACGCCTGCGATTCCGGCGGACCAGAAGGGCGAGTCGCCGGCCATCGTCGAGAATAGAACCAACGCCGGCAGGAGAACGACTGCGCAAACGTGACTATTCACCGCATGCGATGCGAACACGGCGGCGATCACCAGTGCGAGCGGACGTGTCGTGAGCGCGAAGGTGAGCAGCGCTGCAGCGGCGGCCGCCGAGAAGAGGAAAGTAAAACTGCAGTCGACGAGCGGCGAAGCGAATCGAAACGAGCCAAGTAGGGCGAGAGCGAAAACGGCAGCGGGAACAGCGACCGCAGCGTTCAGAAAACGCGCAGCAATGAGAAAAACCAACCCAACGCCAACGGCCATCTGGGCAACGACGACGGTATACAGGTCGGTGACTGAACCGCCGAAGACTTTGATCGCCAGAGCGACCTCCGGCCAAACAGCGCCGTTGTTCAGCAGCACGGAGGACCCCTGCCCCACCGTGTAGCATTGCTCGAACAAGAGGCAGTCGACGACGGTCAGGAAAACCTCGTTGCGGCCAGGAACCGGGGCCGGGTTCAATGCTTTGAGCCAAACGAACGAGACAGATGCCAGGATGGCGGCAGCAAGCAACTCAACCAGCGGCAAGGTAGGTGACGTGCGAGTTGCCGGTCCCTCAGCCTCATCGGCAAACCACGTGACACACAGCCCGGTGGCGAAAAGGACCGACATCAGCACGTCTGCTGTCACGAGCGAACAGTGGCACGCGCGCCGCCCGCGGTTCAACCGTTCCGCAGCGACGCTCGTTCGTCGATGACAGCCACCTCAGCCTTCCGGCCCGTTGTTGCCGAGCCGAAACCCACGGTCGATAATGGCGCGCGCGCCCGACCCTGACGGTGCGCATCCGAAAGGGGTTGCGTGTCGTCGCTCTCTCAACGGCCACTGTGGCAATCGCGCGCACTCGCCGTGATCTTCGGTGTCTCCCTGGGTGCGATCGTCGTCGTCGCCGCCGAGGTGGGCTTGCGCATGATTCGCGGGCCTGTCGATGCCGACCCGACGCAAGCCGCAACCAAGGCCTACCAGGCCTGGGCATCGGGGCCTTGCTATCGAATCGCGGGCGACCGCTTGCAAAGAGTGTTGCCTCCACAAGGCGCTGGAATGGGCAGCGCCTCTCCCGAATCCGGCTTTTCCCTGGTCAAACAACTCGGCGTAAGGCGAATCGCGATCGTCGGCGAGTCTACTGCTGAAATGCTCGAGAGGGCGCTCAAGGAGCTGGTCGATGGCGCGGGTTGCGGCGATCGAGCCGAGATCCTGCAGTGCTCCGCCTCCGGCTCGCTTCCGGGTGTGGCGGTGCAGCGCGCGGAAGAGGTGCTCGCCTATTCACCGGACGCCATCGTCGTCGCCATTGGTCATAACTTCCTCCTCCCCGGCCCGCCGGCGCAGTTCGAGTTGGCGCTGTCGCAAACTCGTCTGGGACAGGAGGTTGCTCAGCGGCTACCGGCAAGAGCGACTCCTCGCGCGCCAAATGAGCCGCCCGTGCTGGATTCGCGCGATCCGCCCGCGATGGGACGAGAAGCCTACCGCCAGATTCTGCGGATGGCTCAAACCAAAGGCGTAAAAGTCGTCGCCGTCGTACTGGCGTCGAACCTGTGGTTCAGACCCAAGGCCTCTGGCGAATACGTCACTTCGCCGCAGCGCACGCTTGCCTGGGTGAAGTGGGCGCGCGGTGATCTCGATGGAGCCATTGCCGCGCTCCAGCCTTCGGATGGTAGAGACGACGCCTTGCGGGCGTTCGAACGCGCAACGTTTCACGCGCAGAAGCAAGCGTGGCGTTCGACCCGACAAGAGTTGGAAAGAGCACGCGATCTCGAGCCCGCTTCCGTTCGCGCCTCTTCGGCGACAACCGCCGCCATTACGCAAGCCGCACGGGACGGCGGCGCGACGACTATCGACGTCGACGCGTTGTTCTCGCCGCTCGCGGAGCACGGCATTCCGGGATGGGATGTCTTCTTCGACAACTGCCACCCGTACCCGGAGCCGTTGAATCTCCTGGCGCGCACCGTGCTGAAAGCCACAGTTCAGGATCAGACCTGTCCGACCAGCCTGATGGCTCTGACGGGTCTGAAAGATCAGGGTGACGCCTATCGACGACTGATCGAGGGGCCCTTTCGCGTGTTGCTACCCGACGACTCGAATACAGATGCACTCGGGTGGCGCACGTATCCGGACAACGGCGCCTGGCGACGATTGATCGACGGCCCGTTCACCGCCGTGTTGCGGCTTGCGCCTCGAGACGCGCAGTCGATTTTCGAAAGATACGACCGTGAAATGCTCGCCAGCTACAACTCGAAAGCGCGCGCGGCGATACTGCACGCAATGGGTCTCGCTGCCCGCGATGCCGGCCGCCTCGACCTTGCACATTGGAGTCTCGAGAGATCCACCTCGATCGAACCCGCGGCGCCCGTGCTCGTCGACCTTGCATTGATCCAACTGCGCGAACACCAGGAGGCGGCTGCGCGCGAGAGCGTCGAGCGCTCACTGCAGCTCGAGCCGGCAAACCTACAAGCGCGGGCGTTTCTCGAAGTGCTACAGCAGCGGAGCCAGAGCGTCGGCGATCAGCCGATGGCCCATCGCTGAAAGGTGACAGTCGTCGACAACCAGTTGCTCGTTGAAGTGCTGGCCATTGGCACGCTCGTAGTCGACGAAGATCTCTACCGCGTCCACCAGCGCCACCTCAAAACGACCGGCGACGCGCCGAATGACGTCATTGACGCTGAGGCGACTCCCGAGGTTGCCGATCATCTTCTCGCGACTCTGGGCGTAGGCTGCCTCCGCCTCATCCAACCGTCCCAACCGTTCCAAACATTGCGCTTGTAGATAGTGAAGCAACGGCGGCAACGGATCGAGTTGAAGCGCGCGGTCGACGATCGGTAGAGCGCTGCGACAATCTCCGACTTGCACCAGCCGCCCGGCCTCACGCAGAAGTCCGCGGACTTCCTCCGCGTGGGCCACATCGAATGCTTCGAATTGCGGATGCTTCCACGCCGGGGCCAGGCGATAGTTGAACGGTATCGTCACGAGGATGACACCCACGCCGCGAGCCTGCGCATTCTTGACGAGTTGCTCCAAGCTGGTTTCGAAACGTTGCAGGTACTTTTGCTTCACGGCCAGCCAGTCGGCCGGTTTGAACCGTGCCGAAGGCTCGAGCGGGTGCTTTAGCGCGTAGCGGCTGCCGACCATCTCATAGTGATCCTGAAAACCAGCGGCCGTGGGACGAGCGTGCAGCAGAGTTTGTCTGATGAGCAGAAACTCGATTCCTGCGAGAGCTCTGCTCTTCGCAAGTACCGAGAGGACACGGATCAGCCACGGGTTCCATCGCTGCTGCTGCACCGGTGACCAGAAGATCCACGGATTGTTGCCGGTGAAGATCACCAGCGTCGAAGGTTGGTATCGCTGCAGAATCTGCGCTCCGGCATCCATCACGAGCCACGTGTCCGCTCCCACCTGCCCCGCATTGAGAACCCGGGTTCCCGGCTTGAGTCGCTCATCGAGCAGAGCCGCAAATGTTTGCTCCGCCGGGCCACCGACACCGAAGACCGCCGATTCGCCGAGCACGATCACTCGTTTCCCTGGCGGCAGATCTCGAGGATCGATGGCTTCGCCGGTTGGATTGGATGATCCGGGCACGCGAAAGCGCAGGTACTGGCGGAACGTGCGGTAACCAGGTTCGAACGGGCGGTCAGGCGCAACCCAGAGCGCGTCGTCGGCGCTCTCATTGCGGGTTGCAGCGTTGAAGGCGTTCAGCAACCGCTGGCGGAATGACCAGCGAAGATCCGCAAGAAAACTGATTCCCTCGAGGGCGCAAAGGATCGCCACGATCAACGCAACGCGACCGAGGCGTAGGGAACCCTTGTTGGTCATGGTCAAAGATCAGAAGCCCTTTTCTTGCATCCAGCGCGGGTCATCGGAGACCGTCTCCCAGTGACAGGGAATCTGCCAGCCTGGGAAGACGTCGCTGCATTCAGCTCCGCCCAAGACGCGCTCGATGACAAGGAGTCCACGGGCTCCGTTGGCGGATGTCAGGCGGACCGGATTCGCAGGCAGCGGCGGATCGGCCGTCAACCCCGTCGCGCGCGTCACCTGCCAGCCGCATCGAGGGCGCGCATCGTGATCGAAGGGATTGTCCGAGAACAGAAACTGACGAGTTTCACCCACGGTTGGTTCGATGGGGAACGAATAGATCATGCGCAGTGGCGGCTGAAACATCGCGTCCTCGAACCCGAGCGACAGCCGGCGCGAGTACAGGAACGGGTCCGCATCCGGCTCTTCGGGGCGCCGGCAGCGCCGTTCGCCTTCTCCTCCGAGGGTGATGTCTTCGGTGACGCAAAGCTCGGCCCTGGGCTTGTCAATCCAGGAATCGATCTCGCTGACGACGATGACCCTATCCTCGCCGGTCGCGATCGACTCGGCCGCGCGTGGAATCGGCGGCAGGTGAGTCGCATCGGCGCGCCAGATACGCAACTGCCGGCGGCGGTCGATCGCCGCATCGTCCGGCGAGGCGTGACAGGCGTACGGGATCACCGCGTACGCCATGAGATTGCATTGCGGCCCTTGGATGCGTGCGAACTGCTGGGCGTAGCACCAACCCCGTTTGCCGACGTGTTCCGCTAGAGCTCTGCCGTCCTCGAACGTCCACCCTTTGCTCGCGGCCGGCTCGGAAACCTCCAGAACGCACGCGACCCCGAGCGCCACAGGCAACAGCTGGCCAAGCTGCGCCAGGCGGCGATGGCCACCGGCGATACGATCGATGGCGGTTACCATCAGTCCGGCGGCAACGACCGCGAGCGGTGCAAGTACCGGGACCAGATACCGGGAGGACATCGGCCGCTGCAGGATCAGGGCAGCGGCCGCCAGGGGCACGATCATCGACACCGCCAGAATCAGCGCCCGGCCGCGGGTGTCCAAGCGCAGAAAGTGCGATCGTGCGATCGCGCACGCACCCAACAGCACAGCCAGTGCAAACACTGCCGCGAGCTCGTCGGTCTCCGTCAGATGCGAAAGGCTGGTCATCAACGCCATCGGTGAGGTGATCAGCGTCGTCGCGACGTACGCAATCGCAGCCAGTGCGACCGACCCAATTGGAGATCGGCCCACCAACGCAGCGGAGGCCAGCAACGACGGAATGAGAACGGCGCCGGCCACGTGCGTATTGGTGCAGTGCGAAGCGAAGACAGCCGCGACGACGAGCGCGAGCGTCCGATTCGTCGCAACGAAGATCAGCAAAGCACACGCACAGATCGTTGCTGGAAAAAAGAGAGCGCTTGCGTCCACCAGGTTGGCCGCCGCCACTTCGCCCGGACCCGGTTCCCATCCGCCGCCGCCGGTGAGGCCGGCGAGCGCAAAGAGCGCGGCCGGCAGCGCAAAAGCGGGACGAAGCCAGCGCTTTGTACAAAGAAATAGCGCGCCGATCCCCACAGCCATGAGGCAGAGCAGCAGCGCACGCGCTGCGACAGTTGTGCCTCCCAGCAGACCGACCGCGGTCAGGATGTGCAGCCAGACGGCTCCATTGGTGAATCCCCGCAGGCCAGAGTCCACGCTGGTCAGGTGACAGACCGAGAGTTGTACGCAGTCCTGTACGAGGACCAGCGACTGTGCCTGATCGTGGCCAGGCCAGGCTCCGCCGTTGACCTGATCCAGCCAGAGGTAGGCGCCTAGCCCAACCGCGATCGCCGGGAGAACGTCACGCAAGCGGGCTGTTCCTATGATGGGGGAGCGTTACGTACCGATCCGAAACTTTCACCCTTTGTCCTTCGAGTTCGGACGTACCCAAAGCACAAACGCCAACCCCGCGGCAAAGGATGCGACCAGCAGAACCAGGATGATCAACTCGTGCCCCAGGCCGACGGCATTGCTTGCGTCGAAGGTGCCGCCGCCGACAGCGGCATCGGATGGCTGTACCATTCAGGCGAGCGCCGCGTCGATCGTTCTTCCGCCATAGATGTTCTGAGCGAGAAACTCGGGGTCGACGCCGACTCCCGTACCGAAGGTGTGCGCCATTGACTGCATTGATTCGCCGAGCCGAATGTCGCCGGTACCGCCCGCAACGCCGTGCCCGGTAGCGGAATCGATCGACATTGCTCCGTAGTCGTCTTCCACGGGCTCGACGCCACCGATGACCGAACCGCGGAACGGCTTGCCGAACATGACCGCCACATGATGGTTGCCGTTGTGTGCGCGTCCGTGCAGGTTTCCCGGCGCACGCATCGTGCGACCAAAGACGTTGAACGACAGGAAGGCGACGCGATCCTGTATGCCGTTGTCGACGAGCAGCGTCCATAGCTCGCGGATGGATTGCACACCCGAAATGGTTTCCCTCGTCTCCGTACTCAGGCCGCCGTCACCGTGGTTATCGCCGCCGAACGGGATATGAACGCTGACCACGGGGGCCACGTTCATGCGGATCAACGTCACGGCCGCAAGGATCTGCGAGCTGACACCATTGTCGCGGATCCGCTGCAGCGTCGATAGAAGGCTCTCCGATACCGCCCGCACCTGTGCTTGCGACTGTACATACCGGTCGATGGCCTCTGCTTGAGCCCGCGTGCCTTCGCTCTTGATGAAAGCGTTCAGCCGGTTCAGATCTTGATCGCGCAGTTGCGTCAGCCGTCCGAGCGGACCCGTCGGCGGCCCCAAGAGCAGCGCCAGCGCCGACGGAGAGACGATCGGTTGCGGCGCCGACTGAAAGACGAGCCCCTCGGACGCCTGCCGTGGACCGAGAGTGATCGGCTCCGCCTGCACCGTCCCGAGCGCTGGCGCCAACTGCGCGGCGAGCATTGAGATCAGCATCTCGTTGTTCGAGGTATACCCGTTCAGGGCCATGACTTTCGGCTGATCGGGGTGAACTACAGTGTACGTCCCGTGATGAAAGAAGCACGTCCGATCGAGCAGCTCCTGAGGAAGGGTCGACCACGGAAGAGCGGCCACGTGCGCGGTCCCACCGATGGAAAGCGGAGTCGGCGCCATGGTCGGCGCCGACGGGTGCGCGATGTCGGGGTCGAGGTACGTTCCGGGCGCGTTGCAGCTCAACGGGTCGCCGTCCGCCGACGTTGCCAGGATGATGTGCTGCGGCATCGGACTATCGATCTGAGCCAAAGCCTCGGCGG
>Ga0187892_10005907_pt1 | contig 18714 bp, 8 predicted proteins | sample MA1701073metaG_FD_139345 | JGI IMG/M metagenome (GOLD analysis project Ga0187892, IMG submission 139345) | Bio-ooze microbial communities from a basaltic lava cave in the Kipuka Kanohina Cave System on the Island of Hawaii, USA - MA170107-3 metaG ...
CGGGACATCGATGCGCGCTTTCGAAGACGAGCGCAGCCACATCCGCGCTGCGATGAATGCGGTGGAGCAGACTCGCGCGGAAGTGGAAACCGTTCTCGCCCGCCTCGGAAGCGAGCCAACGCAGGAACAATTGGCGGCCTGCATGTTCGACGCCGCTGCCGCCGGCGTCACCTTCCGCGTCGCGCCGACGACGCTCAACCTGTACACCGGCTCCGGCGCGACTAGCGGCGTGATCATCGCCAGCGGCGGCAAGGGGCCGTACCACGCCGAATGGTTCGGCACGCTGCCGGACACGAAAGTCACCAAGGACCCGGTCAATCACGACAGCGGCGCGCCCAATCAGGCCACGATCACCGTCAAGGCCGAGCAGAATGCCGGGCCGGCCGTCTACAACCTGCAGATCACCGACGAAGGCGCCGGGCGCGCCACCGTGCAGGTCATCGTCTCCAAGGACAAAGCGCCTACAGCCTACGTTGCGCCGCCGAAGGCTACGCCCGCTCCCGCGCCCACGAAAGACGAGCTGCTCGAGAAGGCGCAGGTCGTCCTGATCGAGCTCAAGTGTCTCCCTGCCCTGCAAGCCGACGGCACGAGCAGCGCCGACGGGGTCTGGGGACCGGCAACCGCCACCGCGATCGACAGCCTCGTGACTGTCACAGGCGATTCTCCGGAGGAGCTGAAAGCGGCGATCGGAACCTACGGCGACGAGGACTTCACCAAGAAGCTGCTCGACGAGGTGCTTGCCCCGGCAAAGGCGGCGGGCAAAGTGTGCAGCGGCTGATCCGCGCGGCGCAGCTGCTTTGACTCGCGTCATCCCGGCCCTTAAGTAACTCAGCATGACTTGCCCCGCTTGCGGGCACGCCGCTGAGGCACAGGCGAAGTTCTGTTCGCAATGCGGCCGCCGCCTTTCTGGCGTGGATCGCCCGACACCCGCGCCGCGGTCCTACACACCGGCGCATCTGGCCGACAAGATCCTCTCGTCGCGCAGCGCCCTGCAGGGTGAACGCAAGCAGGTCACGGTCCTGTTCGCCGACGTCAAAGGCTCGCTCGACCTCGCCGCGCAGGTCGAAGCCGAAACCTGGCACGAAATCCTCGACCGCTTCTTCGCCATCCTCGCCGACGGCATCCATCGCTTCGAAGGGACGATCAACCAGTACACCGGCGACGGCATCATGGCCCTGTTCGGCGCGCCGATCGCGCACGAGGATCACGCCCAGCGCGCTTGTCATGCAGCCTTGGCGCTGCGCGGCGATCTGCGGGGCTACGCCGACACCATCCGCCGCGAGCACGGCTTGAGCTTCTCCGTGCGCATGGGAGTCAACTCCGGCGACGTCGTCGTCGGCCGCATCGGCGACGATCTGCGCATGGACTACACGGCGCAAGGACACACCGTCGGACTCGCCGCGCGCATGGAACAGCTCGCCGATCCGGGAACGGTCTTTCTGAGTGAAGTCACCGCCGAAATCGTGCGCGGCTATTTCGCCCTGCGCGATCTCGGTTCGGCGCACGTCAAAGGCGCCGCCGAGCCGCTGCGCGTCTACGAGCTGGAAGGGCCGGGGCCGCTGCGCACCCGACTCGACCGCTCGCGCGCTCGCGGCTTCGCCACGTTCGTCGGACGGAGCAATGAGATGGCGGTGCTCGACGACGCGCTCGAGGCCGCGTTCCAAGGCAGAGGTGGCGTGGTGGGCGTGGAAGGTGAAGCAGGCGTCGGCAAGAGCCGCCTGTGCGCCGAGTTCGTCGGACATTGCCGCCAACGCGCCGTCAGCGTCTACGAAGCACACTGCCCGTCACACGGTCGCAGCGTTCCCTTCTTGCCGATTCTGGCCCTGGTGCGCGGCTACTTCGGCATCACGGAACGCGACGACGCCGCGTCGGCACGCGAAAGGATCGCCGGGCGGCTGCTGTTGCGCGACGATTCGGTCCGCGAGACGCTGCCGGTGCTGTACGATTTCCTCGGCGTGGCGGATCCGGCAAAGCCGGCGCTGCGGATGGATCCCGAAGCCAGGCAGCGACAGCTGTTCACCTTCGTGCGCCGCCTCGCCGAGCCGCGCCGCGATGACGAAACGGTCCTGCTGTTCCTCGACGACGTGCATTGGATCGATGACGCGAGCGATACCTTCGTGACTCAACTCGTCGATGCCCTACGCGCGCGCCGCACACTCCTGCTGCTGAACTACCGTCGGGAGTACTCGGCCGGGTGGATGTCGGGCGCCATCTTTCGTCGCCTGCCCCTCGCACCATTGATCCCGGTGGCGGCCGAAGCGCTGCTCGACGACCTCGTCGGCACCGATCCGGCGTTGAGTCCTCTGCGTTCACTCATTCTGGAGCGTACCGCCGGCAATCCCTTCTTCATCGAGGAAGTGGTCCAAGCACTCTTCAACGACGGCTCGCTCGCCAGCGGACCGACGGGTGTCACATTGGCTCGGCCACTGGGCGACGTTCGAATTCCCGATACCGTCCACGCCGTGCTCGCATCACGCATCGACCAGCTCACCGAGGTCGACAAGGCCGTGGCACAGACCGCTGCCGTCATCGGCAAGGCTTTCGATCCTCGCGTACTGCGTCGGGTCCTGCATGAGATCGGCGAGGACGACGGCGTCGATGTCGACGTTGCCCTGCAACGTCTGGTCGGAGTCGGGCTGATCCATGCCGTGACGGCGCCCACCGATGGCGGCTTCGCGTTCAAGCATCCGCTGACGCAAGAGGTTGCATATCGTTCGCAGCTCGGCTCGCACCGTGAGCGGGTTCATCGCGCTGTTGCCCAGGTATTGCAGGAGCTCAATGCCGACAGGCTCGATGAGGTGGCGGCGCTGCTCGCGCACCATTGGGGTCAAGCACACGAAGGCCTCGAAGCGGCACGTTGGCACCGGCGCGCGGCCTATTGGGCTGGTGTCAGCGACATCGCCGCGGCGGCGCAACACTGGCGCCACGTCCGACAACTCGTGGCCGATCTCCCGGACTCGCCCGAAACCATCGAGTTGCGATTGCACTCCGGTTTGCGCTTGCTCGACCTTGGCTGGCGCTTGGGTCTTTCACCGGCTGCGGCGGAGCCCCTGTTCACCGAGGGGCGTGCCCTGGCCAACAAGATCGGCGATACCCGAGCGATCGCGGCCTTTCTCAACATGTATGGCCTGGTCGTCGGGATGCACGGCGACGTCGACGGCGGCCTGGCGCTGGTCCGTGACGCCGCACAGCTGGCGCGAGAAAGCGGCGACCGCGAGCTACAGCTGACGACGAGCATCGCTTTGGTGCAGGCCCAAGCCATGACCGGCGCGCTGGCTGAAGCGCTGCAGATGGTATCGGAAGCCCTCGGCCCCGAGCCGTTCAACCTCGATCTCGGGCTCGCCGGCGCGGTCAGCTTCAACCCCTCTCTCTATCTGTTGATGATGCGCGGCCACCTGCATACCGAAATGGGGCGCCTGGCGGAGGCGCGCACCGACCTCGAGCGGGTTCTGACGGAAGGACGCCGCCGTGACGAGATCGAGCTCTTAGGCTGGACACACGAAATGGTGGTGTATCTCTTCCTCGCGACCAGGGATTTGTCCCTTGCGGGTGAACACGCCGAGCACGCTGTCGCCATCGCCGAGAAGATCGGCAGCCCGCTGTCTCGGGCCTCGGCTTACTACAGCCTCGGGGCGGTTCACCTGGCGCTCGGGAGATCGGCCGACGCGGCCCGCGCCATGGAGCGTGGCCTGGAGATCATTCGCGAACAGCACACTGGTAAGCACTGGGAGGCGCGCGGCCTGGCTCTTCTGGCCGAAGCGCTCGCCGGCGCCGGACAGCATGAGAGGGCGCGCACCACCGTCAACGAGGCGGAAGCTGCGTCGCTGCGCAATGGCGACCGCCCCTTCGAGTGCCTATCGTGCCTGTCGGTGGCGCGGGTGCGCTTGGCGATCGACGGAGCCGCGGCGCGAGAGAAGATCGAAGCATCCCTGGACCGCCTTGCCGCGATCATCGCTCGGTCGAACGTCCATCTTCACGAGCCGTGGATCCACGAGCTGCGGGCGGATCTCGCTGCCGCGCTCGGAGATGCGGAAACACGAGAGCGGGAGCTGCTAGCCGCTAAGGATCTGTTTGCGGCGATCGGAGCCGAGAAACACGCGGCACGTGTGGCTGAGTTGCTCGCGAGACCCTGAACGCGTCTCCATTCCCGACCTCGCGGATTGGCGCCTCTCCCGAGGCTCCGAATACGTAGAAACCCGTGATTCAAAAGAAAAAATTTGTCTTGCTACCCTCTTTCGTCATCCTACTTGAAGCGGCAATGGGTGAATTGTGGAGTGGGAATCACAACGCGATGGCATTGTGGCGCAGGAACCGCAGACCGATTCGGCAGCCGAACGCGCCCGAACAATTGCCACGGTTCTGGCTACGGTTCGGCACCTCGCTATCCATCCCGCCGTCTGGACCTTCGTATTCTTGCTCGTTCTGTGGCGTCTCCATAGCGCCTTCGCACCCCACATCGACTCGGTTGAACTGAACGCCGCCGGACAGCTCGAAGTCCGCGGCTATGGCTTCGGGCGCGCCAAGGGCGAGAGTCGGTTGGCCTTTGGTGGCGCGCGAAATCAGGTGCCGTTGGAGATCGTCGACTGGCGCGACCACCGCGTGATCGCGACCCTCGGAACACCGACGAGCGGGTCAGTCACGATCACACGCGATCTCTGGTCGCTGCCCTTGCCCGACAGCGTGCTCGTCCGTCCACCGCTGTACGACCTGCCATCGCAACCTTTCGGATACCAAGTGCCGGTGCAGCCGGCTGCGGCATGGCCGCTGTTCCGGCGCGACCATCGAAATAGTGGTCACAGCCCCTTCCCTGCCGTCTACACGGGCGGAGCTCCGTGGACCTTCCCAACCGGAAACACCGTGGCTTCAACACCAATCATTGATGAGGACGGCATCGCTTACTTCGGCTCCGGCGACGGTGCATTCCGTGCCATTGGCCCCGACGGCAATCAGCTGTGGCGCTACTCCGTAGGCGGGCGCGTCGACGCCGCCGGCGCGCTCTTGCGTGAGCTGACATTCGGCGAACCTCCTTCCGTGGTCGTCCCGTCCAGCAACGGGCGGCTGTACCGCTTGGGTGCGGGCGCACAAGGACCGTCCACCCTCGCCGGGTTCGAAGCGCCCATATTACCGGAATCGGATGACGGCACCTTCGAAGGCAGCGTCGCGATCGGAGAGGACGGCACGATCTATGCCGGGAACAATGACCTGAAATACTATGCGCTGACGCCCAACGGCGCACCGAAGTGGACTCACAGAACCGATGGCATCGCCCGTTCGACGGCGGCCATCGCCACTGACGGTACACTTCTGTGGGGCGGTATCGACGGCTTCATTCGAGCCGTCAACGTCGACGGCTCGACCAAATGGATGAAGGGCACACAAGGCATCGTCGCCGCTTCCGTCGTGCTCGGCAACGACGGCACCGCCTACGTCGGTTCGTTCGATAGCCATCTGTATGCTCTCGATGTGAATACCGGCAGCGTTCGTTGGACCTTCAAGACCGACGATCATATCGCCGCCACGGTTGCACTCAACGAAGACGCCGACGGCGTCACCACCGCGATCTACGCCGCCTCGACAGACGGCAACCTCTATGCACTGGGTCCCAAAGGTGGACTGCTGTGGAAATACGAAACCGGCGAGCCGATTCGCTCATCCCCGGCGGTCGGTTTGGGGCCCAAGGGAGAATCTCCCGGCATCGTCTATTTCGGCGGCGCTGACGGCAAACTGTACGCCATCGATGCCGCCAGCGGTCAACGCCGTTGGTCGATCGATACGACTCCGGACGATGTCGAGCTCAGAGATCGCAACGACATCAGTTCCTCGGTCGCACTCGGGCCGACGGCGATCCTCTTCGGCACCGAATCCGGCGCCCTTTGGTCGGTTCCGTATGACTATTGTCTCAACCATGACGACCCGCGTTGCAGCGTTGCACCGGGTAACGACTTGCCGCGCGATCACTTCGGGCTCGCCTATGTGAGTCCCGGCGGCTCAGCGTATGTCGACTCCGCGCCACCGATTTCACCAGCGTCGGTGATCACGCTGCGATTCGTAAATCGCGTTCGCGGCAAGAATGTCGGCGGCCGTCTCTGTCACACGCGCGTGCTCTGCAGGCCCGACGAAATTCGAATCGAAACCGAACCCGCGTTTCCATTCCGCTCTCAAGTCTCGGGCGATGGTCTTTACCTGCACATCGTCCCTTCGGAGATGCTGCGTCCGGATACGGAGTACAACATTCGTGTCGAAGCCGAGTACTACACCGGTGGCTTTCAACTCGGGAATCTGACGCTCGGCGGCACGGCCGCCGGCACGGTGATCCAAAAGCTGACGCTGCGGACGGAAGCTTCGCGGGATCAGTTTCCACTGAACGTCGGCGCCGATGAGGTTTCAGCATTTGAGCTGACGCGAGTGACGGCGACGATTCCGTCGACCCTGAGCAGTCTGCATCAGGCAGGTATCGACGCGAGCTCGTGGATTTTCAGCGTCATTCACCAGCGCCCGCCCAGTGCCGCTCGGCCGGGTCGGGTTGTGCTCTGGGGCATTGGGGCGCGCCGGGACGCCGACGGCGTCCTGGTCCCCGACCCGAACCCGCGTCGCACGCTGGCGCTCTCAGGCTACCACCAGGGCGATAGCTTCGTCCTCGGAACAGAGAATCTCGTCTGGACAGCCGGTGCGGCCACAATCCCGCTGCAGCACTTCGAATTGCGCGGCCAGCTCGGCGGCGATCTGCGAGTTCGTCCCGGTGCCTCGTTTGTCGCCCAAGCAAGCCCCTCGGAGATACCGGGCTTCGGGTCACAGCTCGTACTCGGCGGCGTGCTCAACGACGTCTACGACAATCTTCTTCTCACCGGCTCCTACCTCACTCGGCCGTACACTGAAGGCACGGCGAACCGGCGCCCCGATGGCGTCCGCGTTTCCATGGTCGAGCGCGCCCGCCCGCTGGAGAAAATGCCCGGGAAGGTCGTCGCCGACCTCAGTCAACTCTCGAGTGCCCGTTATCGGATCTATGAGCATCGGATCGGCATCGTGCTGATCGACAGGGTGAGTGACGACATCGTGCCCATCAATTACCGCGACAACATCTACGTCGTCGCCAATGCAAACGGTGAGGCCGTCCAGGTCATTCTCACCGTGCCGCAAGGGACCAAGCTCTCGCACAACGTCGAGATCGTCGTTCTTGTCGATGCCTTCCCCGTGCACCGGGAAGATCTAGGCTGGAATCTGGCGGTCAAGTAGTCAGGGCGAGTTTGCCGCCGCCGTCCACCGAGCCGGCGTCGCTCCAGACCTGGCAGAATCGCATCGAAGGACGCATTGCGCACCAGGCCGACGATGATCCGTAGCAGATCAACCGTCTCCTGCGCCGGATGAGACTGTCGATTTTCTCGCGAGCGGCCCCTCGATACGCCGCCGAAGACGGCGGCTACTCGGGGTGAACGGATTTCAATACTTGATCTTGAAGAACTTTTTCCGTTCGCCCCGAGTAGGCCGCATCTTCTCAGCGGCCGTATCGAGGGGCATTTCGCATTTTTCGACACTCTCGGATATCGTCGGCGCGCATCGTCGGATGCGGAGTATGACAACCGACCCTTCACGTGAAATTGGCGGATGCTTTCCCAGTTGGTCAGCTTTGCTAGAATCCCGCCTGTGGCCAACACCAAGCCGAACGAAACCTCCACCGATCCCAATTCTCCCGCCGATGTCGACCCGACTGAAACGCGTGAGTGGGTCGAAGCGCTAGACGCAGTTCTGGAGCGCGAAGGACCGGAGCGGGCGCACTTCCTGCTCGAAACGCTGGTCGACAAGGCGCGCCGTACCGGGGCTTACCTGCCCTACCGCGCCGACACTGCCTACACCAACACCATCCCACCGCACCTCGAGGAGCATCACCCCGGCGACCACGACATCGAATGGCGCATCCGCAGCCTCATCCGCTGGAACGCCATGGCCATGGTCATGCACGCCAACCGCGACCACTCCGGCCTCGGCGGACACATCGCCAGCTTCGCCTCCTCTGCAACCCTCTACGACGTCGGCTTCAACCATTTCTTCCGCGCTCCTTCCGAATCGTTCGGCGGCGATCTGGTTCTCATCCAGGGCCACTCGTCCCCAGGCATCTACGCGCGCGCCTTTCTCGAAGGCCGACTCTCCGAGGACGACCTGAAGCGCTTTCGCCGCGAGGTCGGCCAGGGCGGGCTCTCGTCGTATCCGCACCCATGGCTGATGCCCGATTTCTGGCAGTTTCCGACGGTGTCGATGGGACTGGGGCCGATCATGGCGATCTACCAGGCGCGCTTCATGCGTTACCTGCACGACCGCGGCCTGCTCGATACCACCGATCGCAAGGTCTGGGCCTTCATGGGCGACGGCGAGATGGACGAGCCCGAATCGATGGGCGCAATCTCGCTCGCCGCCCGCGAGCGGCTCGACAACCTCATCTTCGTCGTCAATTGCAACCTGCAACGCCTCGACGGTCCGGTGCGCGGTAACGGCAAGATCATCCAGGAGCTCGAAGCCGGCTTTCGCGGCGCCGGCTGGAACGTCATCAAGGTGATCTGGGGTCGCTACTGGGATCCCCTCCTCGCACGCGACCGCGACAACCTGCTGCTGCGACGCATGAACGAAGCCGTCGACGGCGAGTATCAGGCCTACAAAGCCAGCGGCGACGGTGGCTTCGTTCGTGAGCATTTCTTCGGCAAGTATCCCGAGCTCAAGGACATGGTCGCCACGATGAGCGACGAAGACATCTGGCGTCTCAACCGCGGCGGCCACGATCCGTACAAGATGTACGCCGCCTATGCCGCCGCCGTGAAGCATCAAGGTCAGCCGACAGTGATCCTCGCCAAGACGGTGAAGGGCTACGGGATGGGCGAGGCCGGCGAAGGGAAGAACGTCACGCACCAGCAAAAGCAGCTCGGGGAAGATGCGCTGCGCGGCTGGCGCGATCGCTTCAAGCTGCCGATCTCCGATCAGGACATCGCCCAGGCGCCGTTCTACAAGCCTGCCGACGACAGCCCCGAAATCCAGTACCTCAAGGAGCGCCGCAAGGCGCTCGGCGGCGATCTGCCGGTGCGGCGGGCCAAGAGCACGGTTCTTGAAGTTCCCTCGCTGAAAGCCTTCGACACCATCACCCGAGGCAGCGACGACCGCGAGCAGTCGACCACGACGGCATTCGTTCGCGTCTTGGCTGCGCTGACACGCGATTCGAAGATCAAGGATCGCATCGTCCCGATCGTCGCCGACGAAGCGCGGACATTCGGAATGGAGGGCATGTTTCGTCAGCTGGCGATCTACTCCTCCGTCGGCCAGCTCTACGAACCGGTCGATCGCGATCAGCTGGCGTACTATCGCGAAGACAAGCGCGGTCAGATCCTACAGGAAGGCATCAACGAAGCCGGCGCGTTCTGCTCATGGATGGCTGCCGGCACGTCGTACTCCAACCACGACCTGCCGATGATCCCGTTCTTCATCTTCTACTCGATGTTCGGCTTCCAACGCATCGGCGATTTGATCTGGGCCGCCGCCGATATGCAGTCGCGCGGTTTCTTGATCGGCGGCACCTCGGGTCGAACGACATTGTCAGGCGAAGGGCTGCAGCATCAGGATGGTCACAGCCAGCTCTTGGCATCGACGATACCCAATTGCCTCTCCTACGATCCAACCTATGGCTATGAGCTCGCCGTGATCATCCAGGACGGTTTGCGGCGCATGTATCAAGAGCAGGAGAACATCTTCTATTACTTGACGGTGATGAACGAGAACTACACCCATCCGCCGCTCCCCGAAGGCAAGGAGGAAGCCATCCTGAAGGGCATGTATTGCCTGCGTGAGGCCAAGGATTCGAAAGGTCCGCGGGTTCAGCTGCTGGCTTCGGGCGCGATCCTGCGCGAGGCGGAAGCCGCAGCCGATCTGTTGCGCGACGACTTCGCTGTCGCCGCCGACGTCTGGAGCGTCACCAGCTTCACCCAGCTGCGACGCGATGGTCTCGCCGCCGAGCGCTGGAATCGTCTGCATCCCGAAAAGGACGTGCGTGCCGCTTACGTCACAACCCAACTCGCCGATCGCCCAGGGCCGATCATCGCGGCCTCCGACTATATGCGCACCTTCGCCGAGCAGATCCGCCCCTTCATGCCGCGGCGCTACTGTGTCCTCGGCACCGATGGCTTCGGTCGCAGCGATACCCGCAGCCAGCTGCGCGACTTTTTCGAAGTCGATCGTCGCTGGATCGCCGCCGCCGCTCTCAAATCGCTGGCTGACGAAGGCGCACTCAAGCCCAAGGACGTCGACGACGCGCTGCGCAAGCTCGAGATCGATCCCGAAAAACCGGAGCCGTGGACCGTATGATCACCGAGGTTCGTGTCCCCGATATCGGTGATTTCGAGGACGTCGACGTCGTCGAGGTTTTCGTGCAGCCCGGGGCCCGCGTTGCACCGGAGCAGAGCCTGATCACGATCGAAAGCGAGAAGGCGTCGCTCGAGATTCCCTCTCCCAGCGCCGGCGTCGTCAAAGAGGTGAAGGTCGCCGTCGGCGACAAGGTCAGCGAAGGAACTCTGATCGTCACGCTCGAGGTCGACGGCGAGCAGAAGGACGCTACATCGGCGCAATCGACAACGCGCGCCGAAAAGGACACGCGCACACCCGCAAAGGCCGAGGCCAGGACGAGCGCGGCCAAGCAGCCGACCGCGGCGGCGACGTCCGCCGAAAGCGCAGTCGAACAACTCAACGAGGAAACAGACGCCGCCGGCGGCGACGCAAAGGCCACCATCACCGAAGCCCCTTCCGTGGAACAGCAGCAGGACCGCCCTACCCGTCGCGCAGCGCCGCAAACACCGCCGGCCCCCGAGAGCACGCGTCCACCGCACGCCAGCCCATCGGTGCGGCGCTTCGCCCGTGAGCTCGGCGTCGACCTCACGAAAATCGAAGGATCGGGGCGAAAGGAGCGCGTCGTCAAGGAAGACGTGCAGTCGTACGTCAAGCGCCGTCTTGCCGAGCCGGCGTCAGCCGGCGCTTTTGCGCTGCCGCCGTTACCCCACATCGACTTCGCCAAGTTCGGCGAAATCGAGACCGAGCGGCTCAGCAAGATCAATCTACTCACCGGCCGCAATGTTCACCGCAGCTGGTTGCACATCCCTCACGTCACCCAGTTCGACGAAGCCGACATCACCGACCTCGAGGAGTTCCGCAAAGCCAATCAACCCGAGGACAAAGGCTTCAAGCTCACTTTCCTGGCCTTCTTGCTCAAGGCCTGCGCCGGCACACTCAAGACCTTCCCACGCTTCAACTCTTCGCTCGATGACAGCGGCGAGAACCTTGTGCTCAAGCATTACATCAACATCGGGGTCGCGGTGGACACACCAAAGGGCCTCGTCGTACCGGTCATCACCGACGTCGAGTCGAAGGGCATCTTCGAGCTTGCCGAAGAGCTCGCGGCCATCAGCGGTCGCGCCCGTGATGGCAAGCTGGGTCCGAAAGACATCCAGGGAGCAACGTTCAGCATTTCGAGTCTCGGAGGCATCGGCGGCACGGCGTTCACGCCGATCATCAATGCCCCCGAAGTCGCAATTCTCGGCGTCGCTCGCGCAGCCTTGAAGCCGCTGTACCGCGACGGGGAGACCGTCCCCCGGTTGATCCTGCCGCTATGCTTGTCGTACGACCATCGGGTGATCGACGGAGCAGCAGCGGCACGTTTTACGACCCACCTGGCCTCTTTGTTGGGCGACATCCGGCGGCTCGCCCTTTGAGCCGCGGCGAACGCGGGTCTTGCATATGACGGCAAACGCCGCGAAGGACACCGAGCTTCTCGTCGTCGGTGCAGGTCCGGGCGGATACTCGGCGGCTTTTCGCGCCGCGGACCTCGGCAAACGCGTCACATTGGTCGAGCGCTATCCCGCTCTCGGTGGCATCTGCTTGAACGTCGGCTGCATCCCCTCCAAGGCTTTGCTGCATTCCGCCAAGGTCATCGCCGAGGCCGCCGATCTGCGCACGCATGGGATCGAATTTGGTCGGCCCAAGATCAAGCTCGAGGTTGTGCGCGATTGGAAGGACAAGGTCGTCAAGCGCCTGGGTTCGGGCCTCGAGCAGCTGGCGAAGAAGCGCGGCGTCGAGGTGATCCAAGCAGTCGCCCGTTTCACATCGCCTGAGGCCGTCGAGCTCGAAACGGCACAGGGACGGACGAGCTTGACCTTCGAGAACGCGATCGTCGCCGCCGGTTCACAACCCAGCGGTCTGCCGGGGGCGCCCGCACAAGACGAACGCGTGATGGACTCCACGGCGGCATTGGAGCTCATCGACATCCCGAAACGCCTGCTGGTGATCGGCGGGGGTATCATCGGCCTGGAGATGGCGACGGTCTACCACGCACTTGGGTCCGAAGTGACCGTCGTCGAGCTCCTCGACGGGCTCATGGTCGGCGTCGACCGTGATCTCGTGCGGCCGCTCGAGCGTCGGCTTCGCAAGATTCTGGCCGGGATCCATACGGGCACAAAAGTCAGCTCCATCCAACGCGACGGAGAGGGCCTTGCCGTTGCCTTCGAAGGCGAGAAGACACCCGCCAGCGGCTCTTTTGATCGAGCTCTCGTCGCAATCGGCAGACGCCCCAACAGCGACCTCATCGACGCCGCCAAAGCCGGCATCGCGGTCGACGATCGCGGCTACATTCGTGTCGATGCGCAGCGGCGCACCAGCGTGTCGCACATCTTCGCTATCGGCGACATCGTCGGACCGCCGATGTTGGCGCACAAGGCAGCGCACGAAGGCAAGGTCGCAGCTGAGGTGATCTGCGGCCAGCGGAGCACCTTCGACCCGCGCGCGATTCCCTCGGTCGCCTACACCGATCCGGAGGTAGCCTGGACGGGCGTAACGGAGGACGAGGCCAAGAAGAACGGCATCAACGTCGAAAAGGCCGTCTTCCCCTGGGCAGCGAGTGGGCGCGCCTTGACCCTCGGACGCGATGAGGGTCTCACCAAGCTTCTGTTCGAGCCCGAGACCCGTCGCCTCCTCGGCGCCGGGATTGTCGGGCCGAATGCCGGCGATCTGATTTCCGAAGCGACGCTAGCGATCGAGATGGGGTCGGATGCCACCGACCTCGGCCTGACGATCCATCCGCATCCAACGCTTTCGGAAACCGTCGCCTTTGCCTCCGAGGTCGCGGACGGCACGGTGACTGATCTCTACCTACCGAGAAAGTAGCCATGCCGCGGGGTGGACGTTCCTTTCTCAGCATCGCCGTGAGTGCCTTGGTATTTGGCGCCGCGCTTTCGGCCGCCGCCGATGCACCATCAGCATCGACGATGCGCGGCTGGGTCGAGGCGATGAAGACGTCGCCGCGCGGGCCGTTCGAGCGGATTCGCTGGTTCTGCAAGGACGGCACGATACAACCGCCGAAGGCCTACGCCTGCCGCGATCACGGCGGCGGTGTGCAACACGGCGAGTGGACCAAGCGCACGCTCGAGATGCGTCAAGCCGGCTACGAGATTGCGAATGTCTTCGCCGATCTCGACGGCGAACGTTTCGTCGGAGCGAATGCCGACATCGACGCTCTAGAGCAGATCGTCCTCGAGCGCTTTCTGGTCGGTATCGACGACGGCTGGATCTTCCGCAACGCCCGGTCCTATCGCGGCGTGTTTCAGTCGGAGGATGAGCAAGCGGGCGCGCGTCGGGTCCTGCTACAGATGCTCGCCGACCCCGCGTGGATCACGCCGGAACGCTATACGCTGCTGCGCGAAGCGGTGCGCTTGTTTCCGCTGCAAGCCGACGAGACGACATCGTCGGACATTCGCAACATGGCGACGCAGATCGCGCACAAGCACCCGAACTTCGAATCTCTGCGCGCCAAGATCCACAGCATGCCTGACGCTGACGACGCGACGCGCGTGCGCCAGTATGCGGGCAACCTGAACAAGGATACCGAGGTTGCGACGCTGGCGGAGAAGCTTTCCACTTCGATCGACCAACTCTATGCCGCCAAGACGGGCGCCGACGAGACCGCAGCGGTGCTGACGAGGCTGCCGCCGACGAATCTCACCCAAAGCTTGAATGGCTTGGTTGCGAATCTGCAAACCGCCACCGAGCCCGGACTGCGATTCGCGTTGAGCGCGCAACTTCTCGAAGGCCTGCGCGACAGCCTGCCCCACGCCAAGACCGCGCCAGCGCGCCTGGCGCTTTTGCGCGCTTCGCTGACACTGGAAAATGAGGCGTACGCCGCCGGTAACACGGCACTGGCGGAGCTGCCCAAGGCGACTCGCGGCATTCACCTGCATTGGCTCGAGCGTACCGCCGGCGCCATCTACGGCATCGGGCTCATCGGGGGTCGCGAGCTGAGTGCTATTCGCGATTCGATCAATCGCCTGAACGCGGCCACACCTCTGAGGCTGCAAGAATACCGCAACGAGCTTAGATATCTGTCGCGGCTGCCGGAATGGGGACAGAGTTGGCTGCGTTTCTGCCTTGGCCCGGCAATGGAGCGGTTTTTTCCCATCGAGCCGCTGGCGCACCGCTACAGCCGCGATCGCCTGCGGGGAAGCCCGCTGATCGTCTACGGAACGGCGCTCGACAGTCTCCTGCTCGACGCCAACGCGATTGCCGGGGTGGAGCACGAGCTGTTCGGCAAACGGGTGGGTAGTGGTCTGCGCGCGCTCAATCCCGGACTCGCACGCGGCGTTCTTAGCGCACCCGACGCCAGCAGCGAACACACCCACTACGCTGAGGATCACATCTATCTGCTTCCCGAGACGACGCCGGACCTGCCTCCGGTCGCAGGCATTCTCACGCAAGGGGAAGGCAGCTCGCTGTCGCACGTCCAGTTGCTCGCCCGCAATCTTGGCATCCCCAATCTCGTCGTCGGATACCATCTCCTTCCCGCCGTACGTTCGCATATCGGCGAACCGGTAGTCCTCGCCGTCAGCCCCAATGGCGTGGCTCAGCTGGTGGCCGACGGTAAGCGTTGGGACGAGATCTTCGGGCGCGAGGAAACGGCCGATTCAGTGATGCTCACTGCCGATCTGAAGAAGCTCGACCTCGAGCAAACGCACGTGGTCTCGTTGACCGATCTTCGCGCTACCGATTCCGGACGCGTGTCCGGACCCAAGGGAGCCAAGCTCGGCGAGCTCAAACATGCCTTCGGCAATGCCGTGCCGCGCGGCTTCGTCGTGCCCTTCGGCGTGTTCCGCAATTTGCTCGACCGCCCGATCAGTGCAGAGGGACCGAAGACATGGGACTGGATGCGCGAACGCTACGACGCGACCGGCAAGCTCGAGGGCGATCCGGTCCAGCAACGCAAGGTGGTGAACACCTTCCTCGAGCGTTTGCGGACCTTCATTCTCACCGTCGACCTCGATCCTGATTTTGTGAAGGAGTTTCGCTCCGCGCTCGAAGCCATGTTCGGCGCCGACGGCACGTACGGAGTATTCGTACGCAGTGACACCAATGTCGAAGACCTGGCCGGTTTCACCGGCGCCGGACTGAACCTGACGGTTGCCAACGTCGTCGGTGTCGACAGCATCATCGAGGCGCTGCGGCAGGTATGGGCTTCCCCATTCACGGAGAGGGCGTACGCCTGGCGTCAAGCTCGCATGAAAGATCCGCAATACGTCTTTCCGGCGGTCTTGATCCAATACAGCTTCCCGGCCGAGAAATCCGGAGTCATGGTCACCGCAGACCTCGAAACCGACACACCTGGGTGTCTGACTGTCGCCGCAAACGAAGGCGTCGGCGGTGCCGTCGAAGGTCAGGCCGCCGAATCGCTGCGTATCCACACCGCGGACGGCGCGGTGCGCTTCCTCTCGCGAGCGACGGCACCATACCGGACCGTGCTCGAACCGCAGGGTGGTATCGCACGCGAGCCCGCCAGCGGCACGGCGTCGGTGCTGACGCAGGCCGAAATCGACCAGCTGGTTGAGCTCGCCGGCCGAGTCCCGTCGCGCTTCCCATCACTCGCCGGCGCGCCCGCCGACATCGAGTTCGCCTTCCGCAATGGCAAGCTCGCGCTCCTGCAGATCCGGCCGCTGGTGGAGAACCGCGACGCCGAGCGCAATCGCTACTTGACCGGGCTCGATCGGACACTGCGGGAGCGTGCAGATCGCCTGGTCGATTTGAAAGCATTGCCACTCCGATGAAGCGCAGCTCCGTTTGCTGCCTACTGCTCGCGGCGCTGTTGGGCTCCCGAGAAGTGGGGGCGTATCCGCTCGACTCATCCGCCGCCACCGGCATCGCCCGCCTCGAAGCCTATCGCCTCGCCGGCGAGGGTAAGGTCGCAGCACAGAAGCTTCCGCCCGGCGCCCTCGCCGCAAGCACAGAGATCAGGCTGCGACTGGCCGATCGACCCGACTTCGTCGTGCCCGAACCCGACCCCAAGTGGAACGCCAAGCTGCGCTCACTTCTAGGCGACGAAGCCGATCGTTACGGGATCGCGATCCTCGATCTCACAACCCTCGACCGGCCGCACTACGGCGAGCACCGCGGGACGGTCGCCCAGAATCCCGGCAGCGTCGGCAAGATTCTCGTTGCTCTGGCGTTGTTCCAACAGCTCGCGGATCTCTACCCGGATGATCTTGAAGCGCGACGCGGCATCCTGCGTAAGACACAGGTTACGGCCGACGCCTTCATTCAGAACGATCACCATACGGTGCCCTTCTGGAACCCGGGCGATGCCAAGGTGGTCAAGCGGCGTCTGGCCGTCGGCGACACTGCCAATCTGTGGACCTACCTCGACTGGATGTGCTCGAACAGCTCGAATGCCGCCGCCAGTATGGTCATGAAGCAGCTCGTCCTGCTGGCCCACTTCGGCATCAACTATCCCGTCGCGCCCGAAAACACCGCGGAGTTTCTCGACAAGACCCTCAAGAATAACTTGAAGGATCTGTTCGTCGACGGGATCACCAAGCCGGTATCGCGCAACGGGCTCGATCTCGAGCAACTGCGACAGGGAAGTTTTTTCACGGCGGAAGGCAAGCGTCGGATTCCCGGTACGTCCAGCCATGCGACGCCGCGCGAGCTGATGCGCTACGCAGTGAAAATGGAACAGGGTCGCCTGGTCGATCGCTTCGCGAGCTTGGAGATCAAGAAACTCCTGTACCTGACCGACCGGCGGATTCGTTACGCCTCATCGCCGGCGCTGAACAATGAGGCGGTCTACTTCAAATCGGGCTCGTGGTTCGGTTGCAAACCCGAGCCCGGGTTCGTCTGCCGGCAGTATCAAGGTAACGTGCGCAACTTGATGAACTCGGTTGCCATCGTCGAGAGCCGGCAGCGGACGCCGGCGCTGCACTACGTCGTCGTCGTGATGTCGAACGTGCTGCGCAAGAACTCGGCGGTGGCGCATCAAACTCTGGCCACGCGGATCCATCGGTGGATGGAAGCGGAGCACCCGAGCAGCGCCGCCAACACCTTGGATCGGCCGGTTAGCGACGGCCGGCAGTCTCAAACCGCTTTGTCGGCCGCGCCGCGATGATGTTGTCGAGCTTGACGATCAGCTGACTCAGCCAGTCGCCGCCACGCGCATCGTTGCTCAAAGCGACGGCGATGTAGCTATATCCGTTGCGCTCCACCAGCACGCTGTCGGAGTGGAAGTTTTGCCAGGTGCCGGATTTGCGCCACAACGCAACCTGCGGATCGAGCTCACGCAGCCCCTTGGCGAACTTGTGATTGATCGCCGTGTCGCCGAGCATCGTCTTCATCTTGCGGCTGGCGGCGGGTGAGACCAGCTCATCGCGCTCCAACAAGTAATAGAAGCGCGCCACCTGCAACGGTGTCGCGCCGTGCGACAAGCTATGCAGCGGGTCGCGCTGCCACAATCCGGCTTTGCCGTAGTCCTTGCCGACCCAGAGCCCGCCGTTGTGGTCGGGATCGTAGAAGCGATAGCGCGGCGACATCAGGACGCGGGCGATGTTCTCGACGCCGACACGGTGGATCATCGCTGTCGCATCGACGTTGGAGGAGTGGCGGATCATCGCGGTCAGCGACGCTTCCATTTCTGCGTCGAGCCGCAACCTCCCCTGCTCCGCTTGTTCGAACGCCGCCAGCAAGATCGCGATCTTCGGAAGACTGGCGGCGTACATCATCATGTCGCCGTTGACGGCGGCAACGCGCGGGCGATCGGGGTCGGTGCTGTCGACGAGTGCCAGTGCCAGCTGTTGTGTTTGCGCCGCGCGAGCCAGGCCCAGTGCGCCGAGGGCGCGTTCCACGTCGGCCTGCAATCGGGCGTCGCGATACTTCCACAACGGGGCTGCGACTTCGGAGTCGTCTTCGGCTTGTTTCGTGAGGAGGGCGGTTATGAGCGGGGTCTCGCCTTCGCCGCCGGGGTCATCGGCGCGCGCCGAATCGACCGCTGGCAACGCCGCAGCCAAGAGCGTCAGGATCAGCCCAATGCGGAACCGCATGCAGAGAGAGTGCAGCAGGTTGAGGCAGAACACAACTGAATCCAGGGGAGCCTGCAGCGCGACAGAGTCCTCTGTTCTCTCGTCAGGCCTCGCTCGCCGGGGCGCGCGGCTTGAAGAGCGAGAAGGCGGAGAGCGCCGCCGCGGAGTAGGTTGGCCGCGAAGAGGCGCAAGAGGCGCAAAAAGGGGGCGAGTTGTTTGAAGAACGCTACACCCTCGTACTCGCTCTGAGGACATGACTCCCGCCCTTCAAAGGCGACAATCGATCGGAGGTCCTGCCTGCATGGTGGCATGAATGATGCGGGCTTGCGGCTCGGGAGATTGGTTCGCAAGTTGGCTCCTGGCGATC
>Ga0187892_10005909_pt1 | contig 18712 bp, 15 predicted proteins | sample MA1701073metaG_FD_139345 | JGI IMG/M metagenome (GOLD analysis project Ga0187892, IMG submission 139345) | Bio-ooze microbial communities from a basaltic lava cave in the Kipuka Kanohina Cave System on the Island of Hawaii, USA - MA170107-3 metaG ...
CTGTGCCTATTTCTTCGTCCTTCAGGTCTTTGGCCACCGCAGAGGTATCTCCGTGAGTGTCTTGGACGAGCCCTCAGCCCAGTGGAATGAGGAAGATTTAGTTGCCTTGATTGATGGATCCGTCGAGGAGAGCTTACAACTTGAGTACAAGCGATGTGCAGCACTGGCGGATCCCAGTAAGGCCAGAGACGACATCTGCAACGAGTTCAGCAAAGACGTCTCGTCCTTCGCTAACTCAGCTGGCGGCGCCTTAGTCTACGGAATCATTGAGACTGGTCACAAGCCGACGGCCCTTGATGACGGGTTTGACCCCGCCGTTATCAAGAAGGAGTGGTTAGAGGATGTAATTCAGGGAAGGGTCCACCCGAAGATTGACGGGCTTGTGATCAACCCGGTCAAGCTGTCGGGCACTCGGCATGGCAAGGCTGCTTACGTGATCAGCATCCCTCTCAGCCGCGGGCGCTTTCGCAACTCGGCCATGGACAGCGTGGGTTCCTTGCAGCGCTTCTCTCTCAACCGCCAGAACGATGCGCTGGACAGGGCAAGAGCTTAGAGACAGACTTTCTAACACCCTGCTACTGTACCGCTGCCCGCCTGCTAACTGACGAAATTATTGACCCGCCGCTGGGATGGTGATCAGAATCCCACCCATGACATCATCCTGCTTGAAGTCCCGCTTTGGGCTGTCCGGGTGTGCGTTATGGCACCCTATGCAGGCCTGAGAGACAGCCTTGTCGGCATAGAGCGCTTGGAAGAACCACTTCCGTCCGTTTTCGAAAAATCCAGTGTGAGGACGGTCCGGCTGCGAAATAACGTTCGCGAGCCCTGTTCGCTCGAACTCAGTGGCCGGTCCATTCCGTTTGTTGATCGGCCACAGGCTTAGCAACCGGACCCGAATGCTTGTCTTTCTTGCAACTAAATGGGCCGAGTCGATTAAGAACTGGGCTGGAAGAGGGAGGGTGTTCTTCTCATGCCAGTCCTCTGAAGCAACCACAATGCCTTTGGCCTGCATCCTCTCCACAACATTTTTCGTGTAAATTTCCCGGTCTGCCTGAATCACGGCATGGATGTAGTCCGTGGCCGTGTCCAGAGGTATGCTGGCCGCCGGACCCGAAGTCTCGGCTGCCCTAAGCATGATCGAACTTGTCCCGACCAGAACTAGCGCAACGGCTCCCCACACCAGTTTTTTATACGTCATAGTGGCACCTCACCTTTCTATAGCTGCGACTGGAAGGTTTACAAGCACGGTCATGCCAGGCCCTTCGTCGCTCTCGACGTGGATCTGGCTTCCATAGGTTTCAAAATTGGTCCGCGGATAGCAAGCTCTCCTTCTTCTCGCCCTCCGAATTTCCAGCTGTGGGGAACGGGGCAAAGGCATTTGGGAGGTCACAAATGAGGATAGGCTACTTTTTGACGGACCCTGTGTCAACGCGGAAAGTCTGACGTGTCTCAGGTGCGGTTGGTCACCTGCCCAGATCGCGCGCGTTGTCCTGGGGGAACAGCTCCGCGAAAGCCTGTGAAAGATGCTGCAGAATAGAGAAGTCCTGATCAGGTCTTGCAATCACACAGCGTTCAGTCGCCAGCGGCTTGCGCTGTCTTGCCCGGTCAGCCGGCCTGCTTGAACCCGCCGTCCTGCGACCGCTGAAGCGAGCTAACTTCTTTTTCCAAGGGTGGCCTGGTTGATCCCCAACTGCGCGCATGGCCATTGAGTTCCGTAAAGCGGACGTAGGTTGCGTCACTCGTATCTCGTATCTCGTCAGAAAATATGGATGCTTTACGCTTCACGAACGACGAGATACGTTTCTCCAGATACGCTTCACGAGGTGCGATGCACGTGTCCCGGCGAGATGCTAGGAGAAGAACCAGTTCCAGGCTGTCGAGAGCCAGTCCATGATGGTGGACCACCAAGACTCGTCGGATTCGCCTGTAGCCGGCAGCTGTTGGGGCGGAGGCGACGGCGGCGCGGTCTGCGCTGGAGCGAGTGTTTGCGTTTGAGGAGGCGTTTGCGGCTGAGGGGCAGGGACGGATGCCAGCGTCTCCTGTGGTGGTGGCGTGGCTGGAGATGACTGCGGTGCGGCTCCAGGGCTGATGCTTGGATCAGGCATAGGGACAGGCAGGGCTGTCACGTTCTCGAGACCAGATTCTGAAAGCTGCAGCTCCTTCTCATACCGCGTCACCAGGGCCAGAAGGGAAGTTTCCTGCTTTTTGGCCTCCCTCATTTCTCGCATCAGCGTTCGGTTCTGGCTCAGAAGCGTGTTGGCTTTCGCTTGGAGCGTGGCGAGTCTGTCCTCATATTCCTGCTGCCTGCGGGTGGCAGCGTCGTTCTTCTTCCGGAGCGCAGTCAGTAACTCGGTTAACGTTCTATCTTCCTGTTCATTCAACGCTCGGAGCGGCGCCACTTGTTGCTCCAACGCCTTGGCCTCGGCCTGCATGCGCTCGACATCGGCCTTAACCTGCTCGACCTCGGCAGTCACGGCCTGATACTTACTTTCTTCCACACACCCGGTTATGGCCAGGAGTGCGGTCCATACCACCCATGTGCTGACGCTCAGGCGTGTGGAGCTCAGACGCTTGTATTCTGAATACTTGTTGAATGGGGAGGACAGCATGAGGTTCGGACCTGTGCGACGACTGAGTCGATCGGAAATTGCGCGTGCGTGTTCTCGCTTAGGCCACATCATGAAAATTATAGTGCCGGGGGATGAGGTAAGCAATTGTTATTGACGTATGTGACGAGCCGCACGCGTTCTTCCCCCGTCTAGAGAACAAACCGTTTGCCGCGCAGGAAGCCGATGAGCGTAGGGCATGCCTTGGGGCCAAAGCTCGGAACGATCAGCATTCCGTGGCACCTTATGGGTCTGAGGCTCACTGCCGCCGGAGGCGAGGGTCAGAGCGAAACAGCTCGGGCCGCGCCTGCTTGAGCTCGTCTAGAAACCAGTTCTCTTTCAGTAGGGTGCCGCTCGGATTCGAACAGCTCAGCCGCGTGGCGACCCGATCTCCGATCTGTTCGCAAAGCGCACGGTAGGTGGTGAACTTGCCCCCATAGATGGTGAACAGATTGCGCCCGACCTCATCCACGACCGCTTCTCGTGACAAGCTGGAGATGTCGCGGTCCACCTTGCGGAGATACCAGGGCGACGCAAAGGGCTGGTCGCGCCAGGCGTCCGGCACCGAGCGGCCCCGGAGCTTCGCTCCGCGCTTCGGAAGCGGAATCGTTCTGATGCCGCAGAAGAATTCCTTCGTATGGCGCGCTGGCTCGATGAGGTTGAGGTTCCGCGTGGCCACCAGCAGGAGATACTCCCGGTCGCCCGGCGGGCACTCCCACTTGTCCGGCATGCCCTCGAGCAGGGACTCGGTGGTGCCGAGTAACCAGTTTCCCTGCCAGGGAATGAAAAAGAGCACGCGCCCATCATCGTGCTGCAAGAGTGTGGCCGCACAGGCTTCGGGTTGCGCGTCCACGGCCTCGGGTTTAAAGAGGAGATGGGAGCCCACGTTGAGGAGACAGGGCACCAACGGGCTGAATCCCCACTTGAGCAGGTTGGCATTCGCCCAAGCCCCCGTTGCGTTCACGACAATCCGACTCTTCACCACCTGCCCGCCTTGGGGGGAGGAGAGACGGATGCGGAATCCCTCTCCGTCCGGTGCGACCTCCTCCACGCTCGTGTGTTCCGCATAGGTGGCACCCAGGCGAGTGGCGGCCTGTGCGGCCACCCGCACGATCACGTCATCGAGCATCTGGGCATCATAATAGAGAAAGCCTGACCCCACCTCCTGCTCGAGGCGCTCGCGTCGGAGGTACGGGGCGAGCTGCACGACTTCGGCCTTGCTGAGACGGCGTGCCTTTAGGAGCCCGCCCTCCCGCGCGAGCTGGTCATAGAGAGTCAGCCCGAGGCGGACGAGCCACGTAGGTCTCCCGCCTTTGAAGTTCGGCAGCACGATGCGAAGGGGCGAGACGAGTCCAGGCAGGTTCCGGAGCAGGAGCGCGCGCTCACGAAGGGCTTCGCGCACGAGGGCCCATTGCGCTGGATGCTCGAGATATCTCAGGCCGCCGTGCACCAGCTTGGTGGTCCGGCTGGAAGTACCTGACGCCAGTTGGGCTTGTTCGACGAGGTGGAGCCCCTCGATCTTCCTGGTGGCGAGGTCATGCAACAGCCCCACGCCGTGAATGCCTCCGCCGACGACCAGCACGTTGAGATCCATCAGGCCACTCATATTACCGGCGCTTTCTCTAGCTTATCAGATGGTCTCATCAGCGGATCTGACCAACTCACAAGGTAGGCTGTCCCTCCCTTCGCCCCCGCTCAGTTAGGCTACCATTACCAGAGCGTCCTGCAGGTTCCTGCCTCTCGCCCGGACCTCAGGATCGGAGGTCCTCAGATACCTCTATGGTAGGGTATTACGTAGCTTATTTTAATACTTTCGCCCCGTGGCAAGCGAAACTTCCACGCGGTATATTGTAACTAACGATACAAGGAGAAACCTGAGCCAGAGCCATTCGGCGAGGGACCACATGCTGCGCTCCTGGGTTAGTCGTTATGACCCCGGCGTTCCCTCCACCTGCGACTACCCTGACTGGACTGTCCCGGACCTGCTGCGACGGTCCGCTGCCAGATTCACCAATTCAATCGCACTTCTCTTCTATGGCAGACGCATCCGCTTCGATGAGCTTGATGATCTGACCACCCGGTTCGCCCTCTCGCTACGCTCGCTCGGTGTGCGCCCAGGGGATCGCCTCGCGCTGATGTTGCCGAACATCCCTCAGACGGTCATTGGGTATTACGGCGCCCTAAAGGCCGGAGCCATCGTCGTCCCCACGAACCCCCTCTACGTCTCCAGGGAACTCGAGACTCAACTTATGGATTCGGGATGCGAGACGATCGTGGCGCTCGATCTGTTGTATCCGCGGATTCAAGCTGTCCGTGAACGGACGCCCTTGAAGCGCATCATCCTCACGAGCATCGCAGATTTTCTCCCGCCCGTTCTCCGCCTGCTCTATCCCATCAAAGCCAGGCTCACCAGGCGGTGGGTAAGCATCCCGAAACGGCCGCCTCTGTATGATTTCCTGCAACTGCTGGAATCTATCCCCGCGGGGTCGAAGGAATCTCCCTTGCTTCCCCGGTCGGATGCCGAGGATGTCGCCATGCTCCAGTACACGGGGGGCACCACCGGGACTCCCAAGGGCGTGATGCTGAGCCACCGGAACATCGTGGCAAACACGCGGCAGTGTCGCGTCTGGGTGCCTGATTTTGCCGAGGGTCGAGAAGTGTTCCTTGGGGTGATTCCGTTTTTCCACGTCTATGGCCTCAGCACGTGTCAGAACCTGGCGGTGATGAGCGGTTCCACCGTAGTCCTGCTCCCTCGGTTCCAGGTCGCGGATGTCCTGAAGGCCATTCACAGGCATCGGGTCACGATCTTTTCCGGAATCCCGATGATGTTCATGAAGATCAGCGAATTCCCTAAGGTAGACCGCTACGATCTTCGATCCCTTCGGGTCTGTCTGAGTGGAGCGAGCCCCTTGCATGCGGAGATACAGGATCGCTTCGAGCGACTGACCGGTGTCAAGATTTCGGAAGGCTACGGGCTGACCGAAGCGGGCCCCGTGACTCACTGCAACCCGATCTATGGAGAGCGCCCGCGCGGTTCGATCGGCCTGCCGTTCCCCGACACCGACACGCAGATCGTGGACCCCGAAACGGGGAAGCCGACGGCGTCACCCGGCGAGACCGGCGAACTGCTCGTCCGAGGACCACAGGTGATGCAAGGGTACTGGAACAACGAGGCGGAAACACGAGCCGTCCTGCCAAACGGCTGGCTCTACACCGGCGACATGGTCCGTCAGGACGAGGCAGGATTCTTCTACCTCGTGGACCGCAAGAAAGACATGATCAAGTCTCGCGGCGAGAGTGTTTTTCCTCGTGAAGTCGAGGAGGTCCTGTTCCGGCATCCCGCCGTGAGAGATGCCGTGGTAATTGGGATTCCCCACCGCCAACACGGAGAAGCCGTGAAGGCATTCGTAGTGCTTAAGGACGGACAGGTCGCCACAGAGCAGGAGTTGATCGTGCATTGCCGCCAGTCGTTGGCGGTGTTCAAGGTTCCCTCGACCGTCGTGTTCCGCCAGGACCTACCCCGAACGGTGATCGGCAAGGTCCTGCGACGGGCGCTGCGGGATGAAGAGGCGAGCCTCAAGGCCGCCGATGGCCTGGAGCGCAAGGTCGGCTGAGCCCCGGAACAGGGAGGACGGACATGAAAGAAGTCGTCATCGTCGCGGGAGTGCGGACACCGATCGGCAACTTCGGAGGGGCCCTCAAGGACATCCCGGCCCAGAAGCTCGGGGAATTCGTCGTGCGCGAGTTGCTTGCCCGCACGGCGTTTGATCCGGCTCTGATTGATGAAGTGATCATCGGCTGCGTCGGGCAGTCCACGGATGCCGCCAATATCGCCCGGGTGATCGGGCTCATGGCGGGCCTGCCGATCCAGACGCCCGCCTACTCCGTGCAACGGAACTGCTCCTCGGGGCTTCAGCCGTTTGTCAACGCGTTTCAGAACATTCAGAGCCAGGATGCGGACATTCAGATTGTCGGTGGGGTGGAGAGCATGAGTCGGGCTCCCTTCGTCTCGCGGGATATGCGCTGGGGGAAGCGGCTCCGCCATGCCGAGTTCTTGGACAGCATCTGGGAAGGGTTGACCGACGCGTTCTGCGGCCAGCTCATGGGCAGAACGGCCGAGAATCTGGCCGAGGAGTTCGGAATCGGGCGTGAGGAGCAGGACCGTTTCGCGGTTGAGAGCCACCGTCGGGCATTTCGGGCGCTCCGGGAAGGGCGGTTCAAGGACGAGACGATGCCGCTCACCATTCCCAAATCGGTTGCCGGGCGGGAGGTCGCACCGGCGGTCTTGACCCAAGATGAAGGGCCGAACGTCGGATTGACGGAGCAGCAGCTCGCGCTCTATCCGCCCCTGTTCAAAGAGGGAGGGACGGTGACGGCCGGGAACAGTTGCCCGCTCAACGACGGCGCTGCTGCCGCGCTGGTGATGTCGGCGGAGAAGGCGCGAGACTTGGGCTTGCGTCCGATGGGGCGCATCCGGGGATACGCCTTTGTCGGTGTGGATCCGACCCGTATGGGCATCGGGCCGGCCGAAGCCCTGCCGCTTGCGCTCAAACGAGCGGGGGTCGCCCTGCCCGACCTGGATCTGATCGAGGTGAACGAGGCCTTCGCAGCGCAGTACTTAGCCGTGGAACGGGCGCTGGGACTGGATCGCGATCGGACGAACGTGAATGGCGGAGCGATCGCCCTGGGGCACCCGGTCGGCATGACCGGCACGCGTCTGGTCCTGACGCTGCTGCATGAGATGCGCCGGAGGGACGTCACGCTCGGAGCCGTGACCATGTGTGTAGGGGGCGGTCAAGGTGCCGCAATGGTGTTGGAACGCCTATGAGGGCGTGAGGGACGGCCATGTACATCTATCGAGTCGGGGTTGTCGGAGCTGGTACCATGGGGTCGCAGATTGCGCAGGTGGTCAGCTTCGCCGGCGTGCCGGTCGTGATCAGCGACGTGAGCAGGGCAATCGCCGAGCGGGGAGTGGAGAGCGTGCGGAGGATCTATCAGGCCCGCGTGGACAAGGGCAAGATGACCGGCGAGCAACTCGAGGAAAAGATGTTGCTCGTGGGCGCGGTGGATGATCTCGCGGCGCTCAAGGACGTGGACCTGGTGATCGAGGCCGTCTCGGAGGACTTGCGGCTGAAGCAGCATCTGTTTCGCGACCTGGATACGGCCTGCTCACCAGGAGCGATCCTGGCCAGCAACACCTCGGCGCTCTCGATTTCGGCGCTTGGGGCTGCCACCAGACGTCCCGGCAAGGTGTTGGGATTGCATTTTTTCAACCCCGCCTATGCGATGCCGTTGGTGGAGGTCATCCCCGGACTCGCGACTGATCCACAGACGGTCGATGATGTCGTCGGGTTTGCCGAAAGCATCCGAAAAGCGCCGATTGTGGTCAAGGAGTGCGCCGGCTTCCTGGTGAACCGGCTCTTGATGCCCTATCTGAATGAAGCGATCTTCTCTCTCCAGGAGGGCGCCGCTTCTCTCAAGCAGATCGACCAGGACATGATTGCATTCGGGATGCCGGTCGGGCCGTTCACCCTGCTTGATACCCTTGGGCTGGACATCTGTTGCGAGGTCGCTCGGATCCTCCACAAGAGTTATGGCCCTCGCATGGCCCCTGCTCCCTTGCTCGAGGCGATGGTCAAGGCCGGACGTCTGGGCGTCAAGACCTCCCGGGGATTCTACGAGTACCACCCGAGCGAGCCGGCTGACCCCGAGCAGACGGTGGAGCAACTGATTCAGGCCATCGGGCAGGAGCCCCGGCCGCAGCGGACGCCGTGGACGCAGGCGCGCCCCCTGCTGGCAATAGTCAATGAGGCCGCAATGGCGCTCCAGGAGGGGATCGCCTCTGCCCGGGACATTGACCTCGCGATGGTGGCCGGTACGGGGTTCCCACAGGACAAGGAAGGACCGCTGCACTACGCCGACCGGCTCGGGATCGAGCAGGTGCTTCATGAGTTAGAGGAGTTCACGCAGACGTTGGGGACCCGGTTCTGGCCGGCGCCGCTGCTCCGACGCATGGTGGACGCCGGGTTCACGGGGCGCAACGCCGGCCGGGGGTTTTTTCTTTACTAAAGCGAAGAGCCTATTGCGTATAGCCTGACTCGAGGTGACCACACATGACCACGACAGCCAAAGCCCTGTTCACGCGGACGGTTGAAAACGGCGTGGCAACGCTGGCGCTGAATCATCCTCCAGCCAACACGCTGACCCTGGACCTGCTCCTGGAACTGGAGGCTGCCTTTGATGCGCTGGCTGCCGACAGCGTCGTCAAAGCCATCATTGTGACCGGAACCGGCCGGTTCTTCATTGCCGGCGCGGATATCCGGGTGCTTGCCGGGATCCCCTCGTCTCGTGAAGGGACGGAGATGGCGATGCGGGGACAGGCGATCTTCAACAAGATCGAGGCATGTCCCAAACCGGTCATCGCGGCGATTAATGGGGTCTGCTTGGGCGGAGGCTTGGAGTTGGCCATGTGTTGCCACATCCGACTCGCTGCGGAAGGAGCCCGGCTCGGCCAACCTGAGATCAATCTTGGGATCATCCCGGGATTCGGTGCTACCCAGCGCCTCAGCCGGCTGATCGGGCGCTCGAAGGCGACCGAGCTGATCCTGACCGGGGATCTTATATCGGCACAGGAGGCCAAAGCCTTGGGACTCCTCTCGCAGGTCGTCCCGCCGGAAGATCTGCTGCGCCAGGCTCAGGGATTGGCGCGAAAGATCGCCTCGAAGGGCCAACTGGCGGTCCGGTCCGCGCTTCGGGCGATCCATCAGGGCTCGGAACTGGGATTACGCGAGGGGTTGGACCTGGAGGCGCATCTGTTCGGTGAACTCTGTGATTCAGAAGACAAGAAAGAAGGCACCTCGGCGTTTTTGGAAAAGCGGCAGCCACGCTTTCAGGATCGCTAACGTGAAAGGAAGGTCGGAGACGGGCGGGAATCTCGGGTGAGGCATCGTATGGGACAGCCGTGTAAATTGGCGCTGGCGCTGTCGGGTGGAGGCTTTACCGGCTATCTGTTTGAGATCGGGGCGCTGACGGCGCTGGATGATCTGTTCGACGACGGGTTCACCGTCAATGATTTTGATCTGTTCTTGGGGGTGAGCGCCGGGGCGGCGGGTGCCGCGCTCATGGCCAACGGTGTCAAACCGGAGGAGATTCTCCAAGCCAATCTGTCCGGCAAGCGTCCATACTATTTCGAGCGCCGGGACATCTTCGCCCCGGCCATGGGGGAAGGACTCAAGACCGTCCTGCGGGCGGTCCAGCAGCTCATCCCGCTGTTCAAGCTGTACGTCCGGAACAGGCGCGAGATGAGCTTCATTGACCTGCTGGATAAGGCGCAGGAGGCGCTTCCCAGCGGCGTCTATAAGCTGGAGCCATTCGCCCGGTACCTGGAGATGACGTTTGCGACAAAGGGACTGAGTAACGATTTTGAAAAGCTGCACAAGGAACTCTACATTCCGGCCATTGACCTGGAAACGGGACAAAACGTCATCTTCGGCGAAGAAGGATGGCGCCAGACTCCGATCTCCCGGGCCATCACCGCATCATCGGCGGCTCCTATCTACTTTTGCCCGGTCCGGATTGACGGGCGAGACTATATCGACGCGGGCATCGGCCGGATCGCCTTCTTTGAATTGGCGCTCCAAAAGAAGGCCGACTTTATGCTGATCATTCATCCGCACCTTTTCGCCGGGACGGGAGCCGCGTGGGGCCAGCCCCGCAGCGGTGTTTCCTCGCGCATCGGCGAGAAGGGCTTTCTCTCCATCGGGGATCAGGCCTCACGCATCAATCTGGATGCACGGTTCTCTCTCGCGGCCGAGCTGTACCAGCGGGAACATCCGGATAAATTTCTCGTCATCTCCCCGAACCCCAGCGAATGTCTGCTGCTTGAACGCAGCTTTCTCAGCTTCCGGGACCGGGTCCATCTACTTCGCTGCGGTTATCTGTCAGTGGCCGAGGCGATCAAAGAGCAGTTCGTGCGGGTTCAGGGGCGATTTGCCGCCTACGGCGTTTCTCTTTCGCTCAGCCGCATCCAGGAGCGAATACGGACACGAATGGCGCAGTTTTCTGGTGCAGCCGAGGCTCCATTGCCCGCCTTGGCGACCGCTCGACGCCGCGCAGGCTGGTCCTCGGCGTTCTGAATCGTCAGCCCTGTTCCTGTCTGGTCGTGTCCCGCATCCGCCGGCTGGGAGGGTGGCTTGCGCGTCCTGGTTGCTAACAGCAGGAGAAAGACCGGAATGGCCACGAGGGAAGAGCTTTTTAAAGGATCTCTTGCGGTAGCTGAAGCCTCGCGGGATACGAACGCCTACTCGGGCTTTATCTCCGGTGTGTTCGAGGGGGTCGTTCGGAGGAATCTCTTTAGGTCCTATTCGATTGCGCCCATCAGCGAGGCGGCAAACGACTTTTTAGAACGACTCCGTCTGCTGCTCACGAAGGTGGATCCGGAACAAATCGATCAAGAAGGAGAAATTCGGGAAGAGATTGTGACGGCATGTGCGGCGATTGGTGCGTTCGGCGTCAAAATCCCAAAAACATACGGCGGTCTCGGCCTCTCCCAGTCCGAGTACCATACGCTTGCGACGCTGCTTGGGGGCCATGATGCCTCGATCACCGTCCTTCTCTCGGCGCATAATTCGATCGGTGTTGCGGAACCTGTGAAGCTTGTCGGGAACGACGAGCAGAAGCAACGATTTCTGCCCCGTCTTGCCAAAGGAGAGATTTCAGGATTTGCGCTGACCGAGAAGGATGCCGGCTGCGATATCTGGAACCTCAAGGCCTATGCGATCCCCGTCAAGGAGGATAGCCGGATCGTCGGTTATCGGCTCACCGGCGACAAATTGTTCACGACGAATGCCCCGCGCCGAGACAATCAATTTCTGGCTTCACTACTTATCGTCATTGCACAAATCGTGAATGCGCCGCACGAGGCCAATCGTCCCAAGGAAGAACGGCAGTTCGGCGCGTTTGTGGTCGAAACACGTTCCCACGGGTGCACCTGCAAGCGTTTGCGGTTTATGGGCGTGCGCGGCATCTACAACGGCGAGGTGCATTTGCGCGATGTCTTTGTGCCGGTGGAGAACCGGCTTGGAGAAGAGGGGAAGGGGTTGCGCCGTGCGTTAGAAACCCTGACCATCGGCCGGCTCACTCTTCCTGCCGCATGCTTGGGGATTCTGAAAAAGTGCCTGTGGTTTGCCCGGATGCGCGCGCAGCAACGAGTCCAGTATGATCGTCCGATAGGGGAGCACACGGACATTGGATCGAAGGTCGTGTTGATGGCTTCACGCGTGCTCGCGCTCGAAGCGCTGGTAAAGATCACAGGTCTCTGGGCAGATGCCAAGGAGGATGTTCGCCTCGAATCGGCGGCCGCAAAGATCTTAGCCACTGAATGGCTGCTGGAATCATTGCTTGATCTGTTCCGCATCTACGGCGGGCGCGCGTTTGAGACCCCCGAGTCGCTTCGTCTCCGCGGTGAAATTCCGGTGCCGATCGAACGGATGATACGTGACGCCTTGATTAACGTCATTTGGGAAGGGACGAACGGCATTTTGACGCTCTGGATCGGGAGGGAAGGACTGGAGGAGTATTTTAAGCAAGGGACCGCGTTCCTCGAGTTGCAGATCAAGGACATGCTGCGCGCCACTCCCTTTTTTGTAAAGGTCCTGTCCCGGTCCTTCAACGCCCTGTCCGCCTATGAGAAAAATGGCTCCGCGAAAGGACCCTATGAAGCATGGGAACGTTTTGTGGAAGAGAAGAGTCGAGAACTGGTCAGAACGACGCTTGTGGCCGCTGCACGTCATCGGCGAAAGCTCGTGCCCAAGCAACTGCTCATGAAACGTCTTGTCAAAGCGAGTATGCACATCTTCTCCATTGAAGCGATCGTCTGGTACGGCTCCCACCAGGAGATCAAAGAAAAGGAGCTTGCACAGTCCCTGATCACGTATTTCTGCTCACGAGTCAAAGAGGACTTCCATCCCACACCATTGCTCTCGTCCCGGACGTCATTCTGGGATGATGACACCACGGTATACCGCCTAGCAAAAGATATCCTTGCAGGAAAAGCGGAGTGGCTCGAAGATGGGATCATCAAAATGCCACTAACCTGATTTGTCCTGGTGCGCTACCAAGGTGTCCATCGCGGTTTCGAAACTCCCGTACGCTTTCGCCATTCAATCAGACTCACTGTCAGCCGAGCTGGCGCACACAGCGAGCGCAGACTGTTCGTTCCTTGTCATCCGTCTCTGCCAGAGAGTTGCTGAAGGATCGGCAGGATCAATCTGAGAAACAGCTCGGGTAATACCCACTGTTAGAATTCCCCTAAATCCTCGCTTTTCTCCCTATCTTTGCTAGACTGGGTTTGAAGTTCCATTCAAGGGAAGAGTACCGGCTCAGCCACGAGAGCTCTCGCATGTCTACCCAATCCTACCTCCTCATTGACGGCATGCTGGTCCTCTTATTCACTGCGGTCGCCTTGTTGACCCACGCGACGAGGCGGCACGTTGTAGGAGCACTTGCCGTCGGGACCGCTGGCGCATTGTTGCACGCAGGCCATGTTGTGGCCGGTCAGACCCTGGGATGGTGGTTCTCTTCGTCGTTGACGCTGCTCCAGGGTCATTGGTTGATGTGGGTCGGACTTGCCCTCTGGCTTGGCACGTGGGTGGGCTTAATTGGTTGGCAAGTCGTCACCTTTCTCGGTGCACGTGGCCTCGTCGGCATGCTCACGTTCATGGCGGGATGCGGACTGCTTCTCGACTCGGTCGGCAGCCCAGTGTCTCAGGCTCTGGTCTTTGCGCCGGGCCTCATTCCGAGAATCAGCGACGGGGTGTTTTGGGCAACCCTGACAGCCCTCAGCCAAGGAGGCATGTGGCTTCTTGCCGAGCCGGCCCCACGCGATGCGTCCGAGGCACTTTCCAGCACTGAGGCTCGGAAGCAGAGCACCGCGTAAGCAATTCCTCCAAGACCATTTCTCACCACCCCTTGAGTCTTCTCCAGACCCTCAACGAGCAGGTTTCATCCAACTGTGCAGCCGGTCGTGGATGATCTGGCGGATGTGTTTCTCGTCCTCCGCGCCGAGCCTGATGAATTCGAGCCCCCTCGTCGTCCCGCTCGACGAGCGAACGACCGCTTGCTCGATGACGATCGGCGGAGCGTCCGCCTGATCGGTCGGCGTGAACGTCAGGCGCAGTATGGCTCCAGGCTGCAGCGGCACCTCGGTTCTCATCTGGCAGCCTCGAATGGAGAGGTTCACGATGGTACCCTTCGCATCCTGAATCTGTCCTCGTGGCGTCTGGACAGTGGAAGAGAACGAAGCAGGGTACCCGACCAAGAGTCGTTCATAGTCCCGACGGGCATCCACTCTGGGCCCAGCGAAAGCGGCCAGAAACCGATGGTCACAGAGCTGACACCGGAAGGGATAGATGCAAAGAACCCTCAGGAGTTGCTCCCACGCGCTGCGGAAGGAGGCCTGCCGCACTATCCGCATGCCACATTCTGGGCAAGAGGGCATCGCTGACTCCACGGGCCTACTAAATAACTCGTAGTGTCGCTCCTGACGATCACTTTTGCAAGAAAGATGTGCAACATAACAAAAGGAGAAGACGAGAGCTCCTGCCGCGGGGAGTCCGGCGGGCCTCAGGTGAGATTGGTCACCGGCCCGCAGGCCGTGACAACAGCACGCGTTTGTCCCCCGTGTAGAGGACGAACCGTTTGCCGCGCAGGAAACCGACGAGCGTGAGGCCGAATTCCCAGGCCAGTTGGACGGCCAGGCTCGATGGGGCCGAAATGCACGCGACGATGGGGATGCCGGCTGTCAGTGCCTTCTGGACAATTTCAAAGCTCCCGCGGCCGCTTACGAGCAACAGGGACTCCCGCAGCGGGAGGCGCTTCTCCAATAGGGCCCAGCCGATCAGCTTGTCCACGGCGTTGTGGCGTCCCACATCCTCCCTCAGCACGATCAATTCGCCCATGGTATCGAACAAGCCCGCCGCATGGGGTCCGCCAGTCCGTCCGAACAGGGTTTGAGCGGACCGAAGGGCTTCGGGCAAGAGGCAGAGGACATCCGGAGCGATGCGCAGGTCCGGATTGGGACGGGCGATGCCCCGGACCCGCACTGCATCGATCGAGGCTTTCCCGCAGAGCCCGCAACTGGACGAAACGGTGAAGTTGCGTCGCAGGCGAGCGGTTTCGATCGCTATGCCGGCCCGCAGATCCACGCGGACGACATTAGACTTGCGGCCCCGCGTAGCAACCTGGCGCAGGTTGGCAATCTGGTCGCTGCCGGTGATTACGCCTTCGGTCAACAGAAACCCTGCAGCCAATTCGAGGTCGTGCCCTGGGGTGCGCATCGTCACGCTAATCGGGCGAGTGCCAATGCGGATTTCGAGCGGCTCCTCGCCCACCAGGTAGTCGTCAAGCCGAGAGACCGCGCCATCCTGCCACTGGGTCACCTGGGTTACGTCAATCGGAAGTTGCAGGTGTGAGGGGGCGGACACAGGGCGGGGGTTCTTCTGGGTCCCAGCGGCGCGACGCTGTTTGAGTGAGTGCCGGTGAACCATCCGTCTTATCCGCAAGCCGGGATCACTTCGACTGTTGCGTTGTAATCCGGTACACCGCTGGGATCCAGCCGTCCTGCCGGAAGGAGCCCATTCGCTTCCGGCCAGTAAACCTGCACGGACCCCGGCTTCACACGGTCAATGACGACGCGGCCACGATACTCCCCCAGCTCGTTGCGCAAGATGACGATGTCCCCTGGGTCGAGCTTCAGGCAGGCGGCATCCTCTGCCGCCATCAGCACGCTGTCGCGGGCGGCACCGAGCAAGGGATCCACCTCGGCACCGACCATGCTATTGAATTGCTTGCCCCGCCTGGTAGTGAGAAAGAATCGCTCTTCAAGGATCGTCTCCTCCGGTAGATCTATCGGGGTGAACCGGCCTTTGCCGTCCGGCGTCCCGAAGCGATCCACCAGCAGGCGAGGGCCCCCGTACTGAACCTGGTCTCCTTTCTTGCGAAGACCGGCGATGCCCTTGTAAGTCGGGCAGACCCTCTCGATCTCCTGCCGAATGTCGTGCGTGTCGCGCCACGGGAACGCCCGGGCTGCTCGCCCTGGATCGAGCTGGCGCGCAACGAGGACGGGGATTTCCCACTCGTCTCGGGCCTCGCCCGGGCGTGGCCCTGGAATCTCCGGGCTATAGATGATCCGACGTTCGGTGCTTGTCTCGGTACCGCCCCCTCGTTGCTCGTACCGCGTGCGCGACGGCAGCAGGACCACGAGATCGGCGGGATCCTCCAGCATCGTGGAGCTCACGACGATGTCCTGGTGGATCCGCAGGCCGATCCGACTCAACGCCAGGCGCACCCGACCCGGTTCGGGCAGGGTCTCCAGGAAATTGCCGCCGCTCTGCCAGAGGACGTCAATCTCGCCCCGTTCGGCAGCCAAGATCATGTGGGCGGCTCCCAGGCCTTTCCAAGACGGCGGGTGAAAGCCCCAGAAATCCGGTGTGGCGAAGAGCGCGGCGTTCGAGTCATTGACCGGGTAGTTCATGCTGTAGGCACCGGGCATGGCGCCCATCTCGGCCCCGCCCTGCACGCCGCTATGTCCACGGATCGGCATGAGCCCTGTATGTGCACGACCCACGTTCCCGCGAGCAAGTTGCAAGTTCACGATCGCCTTGACATTGTCCGTGCCGTAGCGATGTTGGGTGACGCCCATACTCCACACGACGATCGCATGGCGGGCACGACCGAACGTCTCCGCGAAGCGATACATCTCTTGGCGAGTCACGCCTGCGCCACGTTCGAGGTTCTCCCAAGGCAGTGCACGCACTTTCGTTTGCACGGTCTCCCAGCCGACAGTCCGGGCGGCAATGAACCCGCGATCGATCCAGTCGTGCTCGACCAGATGCTTCAGCACGCCGTAGAAGAACGGAATGTCCCCACCGATGTGGATGTGGAAGAAGGAATCGGCCAGCTTCGTCCCGAACAGAGCGCTCTCGGCCACCGAGGGAATCCAGTACCGCTCCATGCCGGGCTCGACAAAGGGGTTGACTACAAAGATCTTGGTGCCGGCCTTCTTCGCATAGTAGAGGTACTTCAACGTGACCGGCTGGTTGTTGGCCGTATTGGCGCCGACGAAGACCAAAAGGTCGCTGCCGATCCAATCCGTATAGGAGCAGGTGGTCGCCGAACAGCCGACGGTTTCCTTGAGCGCCGCGGTGCTCGGCGCATGGCACACGCGCGCGCTGGTGTCAACATGATTGGTGCCGATGAAGCGGGCCACCTTCTGATGGGCGTAGTAGGCTTCGTTGGTCACGCCGCGGGCAGTGAGGTACCAACCGATGCGATGGGGATCGGCTTGGCGAATCCGCTCGGCGATGAGACGGAGGGCCTCATCCCAGGAGACACTCCGGAAGCCTTTGTCCCCGCGACGCCGGATCATCGGGACGCACAGGCGCCCGAGTTTCCGGAGCGCTTTCCCCTTCATGTGGCGCAGCGAGGCCACATCCTCGAGCCGATGCCAGTCCATGGCCGGCATCGTGTTCAGCCGCAGTAACTGCAACCGCACCCAGCAGAGGTGCACATCTTTCATCGTCCAGTCGCGCATGCCCATCGTGCCGAGCGAGCACCCGTCACAACAACCGTCGCGCAGAATCCGGTAGGCATACCCCAGGTTATCCCGGTTGTCCCAGACCGCATCGAGGATGTCTTTGTAATTGTTCGGATGCTGCTGATGGAGCCCGAAGGGAATCAGGCTCACCCAGTTTCTCTGGCCTGATCGTTTTGCTGAGGCGCGCGAATCATCCATGGTACCGACGTCACCTGCCTGGTGGTGGCTATTGTATCACTCCATTGAGCCACGCCATAATGGCTCCCATGCTGTGAATGGTGTGAAAGGAACGATCCATGGGTGACCGTCAACTGACTCCTGATCGAATCATGCAGCTTGGCGTGGGATTCTGGGGATCGAAGACGCTGCTCAGTGCGATCGAGCTCGGGCTGTTCACCGAGCTCGCGAAGGGCCCGCTCAACGCTGCCGCATTGACCGACCGTCTCAAGCTCCACCCACGGAGCGCGCGGGACTTCTTCGACGCCCTGGTGGCACTGGGGATGCTGAAGCGGACCGGCGAGCGCTACGCCAACCGGCCCGAGACTGCGCTGTTCCTAGACCGGGCCAAGCCCTCGTACAGGGGTGGGATGCTCGAGATGGCCAACGCCCGGCTTTATCGCTTCTGGGGCTCACTCACCGAGGCCCTGCAAACGGGCAAGCCGCAGAACGAGGACAAGACGGGCGGAGACTTCTTCGGCACTCTGTACGCGGACCCGAAGCGGCTGGAGGGCTTCCTCAAGGCCATGACCGGCCTCAGCCTGGGAGCGGCGCGGATGATCGCCAAGAAGTTTCCGTGGCGGAAGTACCGCACCTTCGTAGACATCGGCTGCGCGCAAGGCGGCGTCCCGGTCGAGATCACTCTGGCGCACAAACATCTCGCGGGCGGCGGGATGGATCTGCCGGTGGTCCAGCCCATTTTCGAAGCCTACGTGTGCGAGAAAGGGCTAGACGGGCGCCTCCGCTTCTATCCCGGCGACTTCTTCAAAGACCCGCTCCCGAAGACCGACGTCCTGATCATGGGGCACATCCTCCATGACTGGAACCTCGAGGAGAAAATGATGCTCCTGCGCAAGGCCTATGATGCGCTGCCGACCGGCGGGGCGCTGATCGTGCACGAGGCCATCATCGACGACCAACGCAAGCGGAACGCGCTCGGGCTCCTCATGAGCCTGAACATGCTGATCGAGACGCACGGCGGCTTCGACTTCATCGGCGCAGATTGCATGGGGTGGATGCGGGAGGTCGGCTTCTCGAAGACCCGCGTCGAGTCACTGGCGGGGCCTGATTCGATGGTGGTGGCAGTGAAGTGACGGGTGGGAGAGCGGCCTGGTTAGTCCTCCGTGCTCGCAGAGCTCCCACGATGAGACGGTGGTCGCTCGATGCGCGCAGTTGGGGACTAACCAGGCCGCCACCCAGAATGATGAGTGAGGAAAGTGAGAAAAGGAATCGGTGGGTGCCCCGCTCCTTTGGTGAAGTTTGCTCTAGACCAGGCTCCTCCGCTAAGGGAAATTAC
>Ga0187892_10005911_pt1 | contig 18709 bp, 11 predicted proteins | sample MA1701073metaG_FD_139345 | JGI IMG/M metagenome (GOLD analysis project Ga0187892, IMG submission 139345) | Bio-ooze microbial communities from a basaltic lava cave in the Kipuka Kanohina Cave System on the Island of Hawaii, USA - MA170107-3 metaG ...
ACAAACACGACTGGTTTTGCCGAATCCCACCAACGGCAGTTGGTGGATGGTTCAAGTCCAGCCTACAAACACGACTGGTTTTGCCGAATCCCACCAACGGCAGTTGGTGGATGGTTCAAGTCCGACCTACAGCGGCTTGTTTCTTTCCCACGTTGGTTTTACTCTCTGCCGCATGCAAGTAGCCCCTTTTACAAACTTGAGCTGGGCTTATCAGCTTCACTACTACATTTGTTTTCGCACGCATCGTCGCCGCGCCTGCTTTGCGGAAGATCGAAACGCCGAGACGCTCGCCTGCTCGCTGGCTGAAATCTGCCAGCGCCACGAGTACCATCTGTTGGAGAGCCAGATCTACCCCGATCACCTCAGGTGTCTGCTCAGCTTGCGTCCGGAGCAAGTGGTCTCCACCGCAATTCAAACCATCAAGGCGAACGCTTCACGCGAATGCAACCGGCAGTTGGGATTGGCTGCGCCGCTGTGGGCGCGCGGTTATTTGGCGCGCAGCGTCGGACGCGTGCAGCTCTCGATTGTCAAGCAGTATCTCAATCAACAATCGGAGCATCACGGCTACGACAAGCGCGTGAGGCCGCCGATCTACCGCTACCGAGCCAAAGAGCCTGTAAGTTTGTCGGTTGCGCACGCAGCCTTTGAGTTGAACCACCATCTGGTCTTCGCTACTCGTTACCGGCGTGGTGTCTTCGGTTCGGAACTTGGCGAGACGCTCGGTAAATACTGGTTGAAGGTAGCGGAGAAACGCGGCTTCGCAATTGACCAGATGACCATCGTGCCGGATCACGCGCATCTGCTGGTCAGGATCACGCCGAAAATAAGCATCGCTGAGTGCGCGCTGGCGTTGTTGAACAACGGGCAGTATTACATCGGCAAATACCAGCCGCTGGCCTTGATCGAAGCAGACGTGGATCAACTCTGGCAAGCGTCGGCTTATGCCGGGACTCGCGGAGCATACACCACAGCCTTGATCAAACACTGGCTGAGCGAACGCGAATAGGTTGGACTTGAACCATCCACCAACTGCCGTTGGTGGGATTCGGGAGAAGAGGTCGTCGTTGTAGGTTGGACTTGAACCATCCACCAACTGCCGTTGGTGGGATTCAAGAGAGATGAATAATGCCCGGAAGATTGGCGATTGATTTTGGCACGAGCAACACGGTCGTGGCCGTCTGGGACGAAGCGCGGCAGGAAGGCGCGCCGATGCACGTGCCGGATTATGGGCGATTGTCGCTACGCGGCGATGAGCAGATTTCGGTCGTCCCGTCGCTGATTCATTACACGGCGGACCGGCGGCGCTGGATCGGCGATCAGGTCTTGCAGCAGGAGCTTTATCAATCTGAGCGCACCTTTCGTTGGATGAAGCGGTACATCGGCAATCGCAGCCCGGTCAAGAAGCGCCTGGACGGGCGCGAGCTTTCGCACTTCGACGCCGGACGCGATTTTCTCTCCGCCGTGCTGACGTTCGCCGCCGCCGAATTGAACGTCGGCAATGAGGAAGTGGCGCTGACCGTGCCGGTCGAGGCGTTTGAGCATTACGAGAATTGGTTGACGGAAGTGGCCGAGGCCGCGGGCGCGCAACGGTTTCGTCTAATCGATGAAGCGTCGGCGGCGGCGCTGGGTTACGGCGCGCACATCCAGCCGGGCAATGTTTATCTGATCTTCGATTTCGGCGGCGGGACGTTGGACGTGGCCGTAGTGCTGATCGAAGAAGAAGAGCAGGCGCAAACCGGACGGCGCTGCCGCGTGCAGGGCAAAGCGGGAGTTGATTTGGGCGGCGCGACGATTGATGGCTGGCTCTTTCAGGAGGCGCTCAGGCAAAACGGGCGCAGCGACGCCGATGAAGATGTGAGGTTGTTGAGCCGCGCGTTGTTGGTTGAATGCGAGCGGGTGAAGGAGCGGTTGTCGGATCACGAGCGCGCCGACGTGAGCGTGATGAATCCGACGACAGGCGCAGTGCTTGCGGCTGAATTCACGCGCAGCCGGTTTGAAGATTTGCTGGACGAACACGCGGTCTTCACGCAGATTGACCAGACCATCCGCCGCGCGCTCAACGCCGCCCGCGAGCGCGGCTACACCGAAGACCACATCATCGCCGCGCTGATGGTCGGCGGCAGCAGTTTGATCCCGTCGGTGCAGAAGACCGTGCAGCGCATCTTCGGGCGTGAGCGCGTGATGCTCAACCGCCCGCTGGACGCTGTGGCGCGGGGCGCGGCGGCCTTCGTCGCGGGCGTGGATTTTTACGATCATATCCAGCACGATTACGCCATCCGCTGGGTCAATCCGCAGAAGGGCGATTATGATTACCGCGTGATCGTCAATCGCGGCACGCCTTACCCGACTGAGAAACCGGTCGCAAGGATGACGGTCAAAGCCTCGCACGACGGGCAGAAGCAGTTGGGCATAGCGATCTTCGAGGTGGGCGAGCGGCGGCAGCGGAGCGGCGGGCAGGCTGTTGAATTGGTTTTCGATCCGTCGGGCGCGGCGCGGATGGTCAACCTGACGCCCGACGAGGAAGACCGGCGAACCTATTTCTGGCTCAACGAACACACGCCGACCTTCCTCGCCGCCGACCCGCCCGGCAAACAGGGCGAGCCGCGCTTCGAGGTCGAATTCAAGATTGACGAGAACAAGCGGCTGCTCATCACCGCCCGCGACGTGCAGACCGGGCGCGTGACGCATCGCGATTATCCGGTGGTCAAACTGACGTGATCAGTACCGCGAGCGGTAGCGAGCGTGGAGACATCAATCGGTTATTGATTGTGCCACGCTCGCTACCGCTCGCGGTACTGATCCAAAGGAGAAGCGCATGTCACACTTCACTCGCATCAAAACTCAAATCGTCGAGAAAAAGTATCTGACGCAGGCGTTGCAGGATTTGAATTACGCCTACGAGGAAGGCAATGTCGAGATTCGCGGCTACGGTGGCAATCGAACTACGGTCGAAGTCAAAATCCCGACCAGCAATCGCGGTTACGACATCGGCTTCCGCAAATCGGGCGACGCCTACGAACTCGTCGCCGACTGGTACGGCATCCGCGACATTGACCAGAAACAGTTCGTGCAGCGTGTGACGCAGCGATACGTTTACCACGCGACGAAAGAGAAGCTTGAAGAACAGGGCTTCGCGCTCGTCACCGAAGAGGTCGAACGCGATGGCCGCGTGCATCTTGTGCTGCGGCGGGTGGCGTGAGTACCGTAGACTGTCCAGTCTGCGGAGGACTTCGCCACTCGATAATTGCCGGAGAACTAGCGCATCATCTCAATGCGCTAGTCGCCTTTGAATAACTCAGATGCCGAAACTTCCGCAGACTGGACAGTCTACGGTACGGCAGAAGGAGATCAGCCAACATGGAATTGCAAGAGATTGATGTCTTCATCGAAAAAGACGGCCAGGTGCGCATCGAGGTGCGCGGCGTCAAAGGCGGTTCGTGTCTGGACATCACCGCCGCGCTCGAACAGGCGCTGGGCGGGCAGATCGCCGAACGCGAGATGACCGCCGAATCTTACGAGACGGCGCAGGACTGGTTGCAGGATGAGTTGACGGTCAAGAATTGACGGAAACCATGAACGCCACGCTGCGCCTGCATGCCTTCATCCCTTTCAGCCGCGTCAACGGCCCTGGCGCGCGAGCCGTGATCTGGGCGCAGGGCTGCACGCTCAATTGTCCCGGATGCTTCAATCCGGAGACGCATTCTTTCAACGGCGGCGAAGAGGTCGAGGTTGACGATCTGTTCCAACGGCTCGTGTTGTTGGGGGACACTATCGAAGGCGTGACCATCAGCGGCGGCGAACCGCTTCAGCAAATGCGACCGCTCGTGGCGCTGCTGCGGCGTGTGCGCGAAGAGACTGATCTTTCAGTTCTTGTCTTCACCGGCTACACCTGGGATGAAGTGCGGCGGATGCCCGAAGCCGATGCGCTACTTGCTTGCGTGGATGTATTAATCGCCGGGCGTTACGACCCGGCGCAACGCCTCGCTCGTGACTTGCGCGGTTCGACCAACAAGACCGTCCACTTCCTCAGCGAGCGTTACACGATGGATGATTTGCAATCGGTCGCGCCCGCCGAAGTCATCATCACGGCGGAAGGCGAAGTGATGATCAGCGGGATTGATCCGGTGAAATGGTAAACGAGAGAGCGCGGAAGAGAATACGGAACAAACGGAAATAACGGAACAAACGGAAGCTTAAAAGCCAGGTTCTGTTCTTTCCGTTTGTTCCGTATTCTCTCTTCGGTCTTTCGGCAACGCATGCTTCCGAATTGAAATTGAAGGGTGGTCATTATGGCATTCGAGCAAGAACTGGACGTTTACCTGCGCGCACGTTTCACGCTGGTGGTGTTGGTCACCACCGAAGAAGAACGTGCGCTGCAAACAGTCAAAGCTGTCTGCGAACGGGCCAATCGCCCATGTCTGACGTGGGATATTGCTGATGGCTTTAAATCATTGATCGGTACTGGCTCGCTTTCCGCAGCACCTGACCCGGTGACTGCGCTTGAGCAGATAGATAAATCGGATGAAGAAGCTCTCTTTGTGTTGAAGGATTTTGTTGAGCTTCTGGACCCTCGCATCTTCAGCAAAGGCCCTCAGGCAAAGCGCAAGCTGCGCAGCGTCGCGCAGCGGCTGAAGTTCACCAAGAAATCCATCCTCATCACCACGCCATCTTCCAAAATCCCCGAAGAGTTGAAAGACGAAGCCGTCGTGGTCGAGTTCGCGCCGCCCAACACCGGCGAGCTTGAAGCGGTGCTCAACCGGTTGACGCAGACGCCGGGCGTGAAGGTCAATCTGACGAAGCTGGGGCGGGAGAAGTTGGTGCAGGCGGCGTTGGGGCTGACGGCTTCGCAGGCGCAGCGGGTCTTCGCCAAAGCGATTGTCTCGAACGGCGCGCTGGACGACCGCGACATTGATCTGGTGACGCAGGAGAAGAAGGAGATCATCCGCGAGAGCGAGGCGCTGGAGTTTTACGCCCTGACCGAGACGCCGGATGATGTCGGGGGATTGGGCGTGCTCAAAGATTGGCTGCGGCTGCGCGAGCGGGCGTTCACGCAGGAGGCGCGTGATTACGGGCTGCCTGCGCCGAAAGGCATCGCGCTGATCGGCATTCCGGGCACCGGAAAAAGTTTGACGGCGAAGATGATTGGCGGCTTGTGGCGATTGCCGTTGCTGCGGTTGGATGTCGGCGCGTTGTTCGGCTCGCTGGTGGGCGAGGCTGAAGAGCGGACGCGGCGGGCGTTGCGGCTGGCTGAAACTGTTGCGCCGTGCATCGTCTGGATTGATGAAATGGAGAAGGCGCTGGCGCACGGCGGCGGCGACAGCGGCACGAGCACGCGCGTCTTCGGCACGATCCTGACCTGGATGCAGGAGAAGACCGCGCCCTGCTTTGTGATCGGCACGGCTAATGACATTTCCAGCCTGCCGCCTGAAGTGCTGCGCAAAGGGCGCTTCGACGAAATCTTCTTCCTCGATCTGCCGACGATGGAAGAACGACAGGAGATTTTCACCGTCCACCTGCGCAAGCGTAATCGTTTGCCGCAGGATTTCGAGGTGACTCGGCTGGCGCGCGAAGCGCAAGGTTACGTCGGCGCTGAGATCGAGCAGGCGATCATTGACGCGATGTACGTCGGCTTCAATGCCCAGCGCGAGTTCACGAGTGAAGACATCTCGGCGGCGCTCAAACGGCAGGTGCCGTTGTCCGTTTCCCAGCGCGAGACGGTCGGAGCGTTGCGCAACTGGCTGCGCGAAGGGCGGGCGCAATCGGCCTCGTTCCAGGAGATTCGCGAAGCCGAGCAGCAATTCGTGCCGCTGCAATTGGATTTAAAGTAACGTCTGGTTTGAGCGGTTATTTGGAAGTCAGCGGCAATCCCCCCAACGGCAGTTGGGGGATTGTTCAAGCTTGTCATTACCTAAATCTTTTCACTTTGGAGACGCTATCGTTTCCCTGCCGCGTAGCGGCTTTTGAGCTTAGCCGTGCGTTTTAACGCACGGTTGCCGTAGGGAGAGAATTTTTAGTCGCGTAGCGACGGTTGAATCTGCGGTCTAAGCCGGCTCAACCGTCGCTACGCGACTGTGGGTCTATTCGCACCGCCCCCCGTGCGTTAAAACGCACGGCTAAGCTCAAAAGCCGCTACGCGGCAGGGGAACTTCAGCCCCTTTGCGTTCAAAAATTTGGGTAATGACAAGCTTGAACAATCCACCGACTTCCGTCGGTGGTATTCGCCGAATACGCAATTTCCAAACAGCCTCTCTTCTCTTCTCACATTCTCAGAGACCGAATCTACTCAAACAAGGAGAAGCAATGAGATCCCTTCTGTGCCTCGTTTTGGTCTTTCTCTGTCTTGCGTTCAACCTTCAAACCGCGGCGTCGAGGATGCCGGAAAATGCCGATCTCGCTCTCATCAATGGTCGCATCTGGCTCGGAAACGATTCTTCGTCGTTCGCCGAAGCGGTGGCGATTTGGGGCAGCAGCGTCGTTCGCGTGGGCAAGACGGCGGAGATCAAACCACTGATCGGTCAGAACACGCAGGTGATTGACCTCGGCGGGCGATTGGCTGCGCCCGGCTTCAACGACGCGCACATCCATTTCCTCGGCGGCGCTCTGGGTCTGAACGAAGTTGATCTGACCGGAGCGAAGACCGTCGCCGAGATGGTTGAACGCATCGCCGCCTATGCCCGCAAAAATCCCGACAAAGAGTGGATCACGGGCCGGGGCTGGGAGTACACGCCTTTTCCGGGCGGGTTGCCGACAAAGCTTTATCTCGACGTGGTGATCAAAGACCGCCCCATTTTCCTGCGCGCTTACGACGGGCACAGCGGGTGGGCGAATTCAAAAGCATTGCAATTGGCCGGAATCACGCGCGACACGAAGTTCGACGGCTACGGCCACATCGTGCGCGACGCGCAGGGCGAACCGACCGGAGCGTTGAAAGAAGGCGCGCAATCGTTGATCGGACGGTTGATCCCCCAGCCAACGCGCGAGCAGAAGCTGGATGCGCTGCGGCAGGGAATGAAGCTGGCCGCGTCTTTGGGCATCACCAGCATTCAAAACGCCAGCGGCTCGCCTGATGACTTGGCGCTTTACGAGGAATTGTTCAAGCGCGGCGAATTGACTTTGCGCGTTTCGATGGCTTTCTCGGTCGGGACGCGGTCCACGCCGCAGGACATCGAACGCTTCGTCGCGTTGAAAAAACAGTGCGAGTCGAACCCATTTAATTTGGCCAGGCTTCGGGCTGGCGCGGCGAAGATTGTGCTCGACGGCGTGATCGAATCGCACACGGCGGCGATGCTGGAACATTACAGCGATCTGCCCGCGAATCACGGCGCGCCTTTCGGCGAATTGACAATGCCGCCCGGCGAATACCGCGACCTGGTTCTGCGGTTGGACAAGGCCGGGTTCCAGATTTACACGCACGCCATCGGCGACCGCGCGGTGCGCGAAGCTCTCAACGCTTACGAGATTGCGCAGCGGATCAACCAACGAATTAACGCCCGCCATCGCATTGAGCACATCGAAACCGTCGCGCCCGAAGACATCCCGCGCTTCGCCAAATTGGGCGTGCTGGCTTCGATGGAGCCAATTCACGCCGATCCGGGCACGGCTGAAATCTGGTCAAAAGCGGTCGGAGTTGAAAGATTGAAATACGCCTTCGCGTGGCAATCGTTGCTCAAGAGCGGAGCGCGATTGGTTTTCAGTAGCGATTGGCCCGCCGCGATCAGCGTTGATCCAATCCGCGGGTTGCACAGCGCGGTCAACCGCCGCACCGTTGATGGCAAACCGCCGAAGGGCTGGGTTCCTGAACAGCGTCTCAGCCTGGCCGATGCGCTGTGGGCTTACACTCAAGGCGGCGCTTACTCAACGTATGAAGAAAGCATCAAGGGACGAATCGCCCAGGGAATGCTCGCCGACATCGTGGTTTTCTCCCAGGACCTGTTCAAGCTTGATTCAATCAAGCTTCACGAAGCGCGGGTGGTGTTGACTGTCGTGGATGGGAAAGTGGTTTATCGCGCGGATTAGTACCGCGAGCGGTAGCGAGCGTGGCTGTATCAATAGACTGACCAATGGAGCCACGCTCGCTACCGCTCGCGGTACTGAAAAAAAATAAAAGGCGCTACAGTCGTGGGATTGCCTGTAGCGCCTGATAAGTGCGGTTACCTTCCTCACCCTGGTAACCGCTTGACACCGTCAGTGGAGTTAACCACCTGGTATCTCGTTGCCCCACCTATGCTATCGCAAGCGCGGCGCCACAAAATCCCGCCCGCCAAAAAACGCGAAAACCCCAATAAAAACAGGCTTTTTAGCATTTCCCTAACATCATATTAGCCAGTCGAGGCTCACGCTTTTGGTAATTCTTACACGTCCGAGAGGGAAGATATTGCATACGCCCGCGCCGCGGCCACAAGATGTCGCGGAAGTTCGACTCAGCGAAGCGTTAATTCGGCTGGTATTTTTTACTGTCCGGCAGCTTGATCCAAACCTGCGCCGTGGAAGATCGCCGGAGCCGTTCGGATTTTTTTGAAACCTCACGAAGACCTCCGTCACTCACCTCTCGAAACAACTTTACAACTTCAACCCTTGAAAGGAATGGTGAGAACAATGAATCACTTTAAACTTCGTTTGATGACTTTCTCCGCGTTTGTTTGTTTGCTGCTGTCGTTGACCGCGGCGGCGCAGGATTTTCGCAAGAGCTATGAGGTCGGAGCCGGCGGTTCTGTCAACATTCGCAACGTCTCCGGCGATGTCATAGTCGCTGGTTATGAGGGCGAGACGATCCTGGTTTTGGGATTCAAAGAAGGCCGCGACCGTGATCGCGTCTCGATCGAAGACAACAGCACCGGTAACAGCGTGGACGTGCGCGCGCGTTATCCCGAACATTGCGATTGCAACGCGAGCATCCGCTTTGAAGTCAGGGTACCGCGCAACGGGAATTACAAGTTCGAGAACATTTCGAGCGTCAGCGGCGATGTCGAGGTGACGGGCGTCAACGGCGATCTGCGCGCGAAATCGGTGAGCGGCAACGTGACGGTCAAAGGTATCACGGGCGCAGTCAACGCCACCGCAGTCAGCGGCAATGTCCACGTCGGCGAAAACAACGGCGTCGTGAGCGGCAAATCAACCAGCGGCAATGTCGAAGTGGAGATTTTGCAATTGACGGGCGCGGGCGATATGGAATTCGCTTCGGTCAGCGGCAACGTGCGGGTCAAGCTGCCGGCGAACCTGGACGCTGACGTGAGGATGTCGACGCTGAGCGGTGGGTTGAAGACCGACTTCCCGCTCCAGATCGAAGAGCCGGAACGTGGCCCTGGGCGGCGAGCGACTGGTCGGGTGGGCGGAGGCTCGCGCAATCTGAAGCTTTCGTCAACTTCGGGCAACGTGAGTTTGTCACGGATGTGAAGTTATGTGGCAGAGGGGCGTGGGCGGTTTGAGCATTCCGCGATCGGCTCGCTACGGAATGCCCAGGTCACTCACGTCCTCTCCTCAAGCCAGTCCAAGTTTGCCAATAATTTTGCTCATTTCCGGCATCACCCCGATGGGGTCTGTCGGCACGGTTGCAGAAATGGGAACGAGCTTCTGTTTCGTGCCGGTATCTGGCGCAGAAAGCACCGCTCGCATGTTTTGCCGCGGATCAGCCGCATTCGTCAGACGCGCGCCTTTCTTTGCCTCATGACGACTTTGCAAAAGGATCGCTGCGCCGGCAATGATGGCTGAAGCGCCGCTGGTGCCGCCGAATAAACCCGCATACCTGCTGGCAAAGGGGTCTTCAGTTTCAGGATCGCCGTAGGTCGCCGTCGTGGTCATGATTCCTTCTCCCCAGGCATAACAATTGACGCGCGACCCGAAGTTGGAATTCGGACGCCGGCTATGCCTTCCCTCAAGTCTCCCCGGCACACTTACGTTTTCCACGATCTTACGGCCAGCGCCAACCATAATTGCCCCGGAATCGAAGGCCGGAGAATTATTCAAGGTTCTATTGCCTTTTGCGTTGTTGATCGTATCCAGATGCAAGTCGCCGTTTCCAGCCGCTTCGATAACGATGATGTCTCTTGAGACCGCCAGCCTGATGGCGTCGAAATCCAGGTCTTCAATTTCCGTCGGTTTGGGGAGAGAGCCTTTCTGCACTTCCAGCAACAGCACATCACCCGGATTCAGGAGCGGAGTAACGTGGCCAATAGCGTTTGCGACCTCGGACGCGGAATCTTCGGCGGCGTGATACCTGGATACCAGTCGAACAGAACTTACGCCGGGAGCAATTCCCACGATGCCGCCAGTCAGAGGTCCGCTGCCGCCCGCAACGGGGGGAGAATCTTTGCCCAGAACGATGCCCAACACAGACGTGCCGTGATCGGCGTCAGCAGTAAAGTTCTCTCCAAACGACACGGACATGGACGGCCGCAGGTCCTCGTGTTCCAGATACCAGCCCATTTCCAGATCAACAAAAGCCACTCCGCTCCCGTTCGCGCCAAGACTCCACAGCGATTGAGCGCCAATCCCGACCGGCCCAGGAAATAGATAGCCCTGCCGCGCGAAAAGCGTATCGCCGGCAGGATCAGGGCCAACGGGGCTGGAAGCCGCCAGTTCTTTGTAGGCCAAATCCACCTCGTTGGGCAGATCGTTCAGCCTCTTCCACGCCTGAATTGCCAGTGTCCAGTTCGCCTGCGCATCAATGCGCCAGTAACTCGCCAAGCTATGTAGAGGCTTCCACGGCGTATTGGCGGCCTTACGTTCCAATTCCCGAATGGCGCTGACGGGCAAGCTCCACACGGCGCGTTTCGTCTTCGGGGCTCCTAACATCTCCAAGACCGACAACACTCCCTGCAGATTGCGAATCCTGGCCAAATCCTGCAACGTCTGCGCATTATCCACCGGCTCAATATTGTCCTTCAGCCGGACGATGATGAACCCGCTGAACTCATTCGCTTTTCTCTGTTTCTGATCAAATTGTGTGTTCACAGAATCCTCCAGTGGGACTTCCCAGTAGTCAGGCGACAAAGCCGAGAACGCCGCCTTCGATCACACGCTCATTTCTTTCCCCGTGAGCTGTGACGCAATGCCAGGTTTCAACCACCTCCTCCACTACCTCCTCCAAAACCACCGTTCATGCAGAAAGGGTCTGAATTAGGTGACGAAGCTGTAGTCGGAAGGTACATTGGATCGAGCGGCGGATCGGCTTTGACCAATTTGTAATAAAACCGAAAGTGATTGGGATCACTCGCTGCGGCATCATGGTTTTCATGTTTAGGCGGCGAGTTTTCAATGGTTACGTAGTAACTCTGGTCCGCTCCGCCTTGAAACACAAAATCCGGTGTGTCTGCATTCAGGAAACGCAGAACCGCGTAACCGTTTTCCGGCGCCTCGATTTCAAGCGCCGTCTCAACCGGATAGTTGCCATCCGGCGCGCCACTACCAGGCGGTTGGAAGACTGTTGGTATGGGAGGCACAGGAAAAATCGAATACAAAGTGCCGTGCCGGAAATGGAATCTGGCCTTGCACAGGCCGGGAAGCACTGTCAGCGGTTTGCCGCTGTATAGCTCTTTTTCAATGTCCAGCGATTTGTCGAAATTATCCACCTTGATGGGCTTGTCTTCAGGTCTTCTTTTATTTTCTCTTTCCTTCAATTCGACGATTTTGGTTGGCGTCAGATTGCGATTCAGCCCCGGCGCCAGGCCAAAGACTTCCAACTGAATATCGCCCAAAAGGGATCCATTGCTTTCGGAGCTTTGATGCATCGCGTGCTCTCCTCCTTCGGGCGAACAACATCTTTTGAAGCCTTCGTACTTCCAGACTTGAGGAATTACCACTATCTCGCCATTGGGGTTGACGACCTTCTTTTCGGTTTCGATGGTAATTTTAGGGTAGTGAATATCTTCTGCCGGGACCCCATAAAAGTCGGCTAAATCCAACAGCCCGACCATCAATTCGTCGTCCAGTTTCCTGGTAAACAATGCGCAGAGGTTCTTGAAATTCACCGTGATTTTGCTCATTTTGATTCTCCTTCCAAAACGTACCGCAGGTTGTCTAACCTGCGGATGACTCGATTAATGAGTCGTTCAGTTACCACCGAGCGGCTTAATCACGAAGCTTCCGCAGGTTAGACAACCTGCGGTACATCGCGCCGCCTTCTTCATGGTTTAAGCATCGCAAGCGACTATGCCTGGAAAAGGCAGGTTCAAATCGTGATTCCGTCACCTGAAACCTGAAAAGCCGCCCAGGACGACGGATGTCGCTGGCTCTCTTTATCCGAACGCAGGAAATCCAATTGCGCTTTCCGCAGCGCCTGCGCCGCGCTTAATTTGGCCGTGCGCCAGTTCCGATGAAACGCGGCCATCAAACCGGCAGTGCTTTCATCCTCAACTTCCCACAAACTGCCAACGACCGTAGGAACGCCAGCGCTGAAGAAAGCGTGGGCCAGCCCGCCCAAGCCGCTGTGACCGCTCATCTGGTTGATCAATGAGTTACAACTGGAAAGAATCACCAGCCGCGTTTGCGGCAAACGCATTCTAAAAATCTCGTGCGCCGCAAGCAGGCTCTCAGTTTGGGCAGAGGACGGCTCGCGTTTTTCGGCTGCCAACACAATGGCAGAAAGCAGCGGTTCGCGGGCATTGACCAGGCTGTGAGCAGCCAGATGCAGCACGTCAAACTTCGGCGCTTTCTGCCGAAACCTTTCTTTCGTCGCCTGTGCTCCCGGAAGTTCATCATATAAACCATAAAGCGAAGTCAGCCCCCGTATCTCTTCGCCTGTGCTGGATAATCGGGACAGTTTCGGAAACAGCCGCCGGTCAAACTCCGGGTTATTTACCACCAGCGCCGATTTTATCGGCCTGCGCCTGTAATTCCGTGACCGATCAAGCAATTCAACCAGAATACTGGCGCTGGGGTTGATGGTCAGCGTGTATTCTTCCAGCAGGTAACATTGGGTTTCCGGGTTGACGAGCGCCGCGAACGGCAACGAGTTGAGTAATCCATCGGGAATGATCACCAAGTTATCTTGCAGCCGCAGACGGTTAGCTACCGGCTGAATCAACAAATGGTACAGTTTTTTTGCCTGTGTATTCAGCGCGGCCAGATTGTGCCGTTCGCGCACTACCTGCAAATATTCAAAGACCATTGCCTTCAGTTGAGCAGGGGTAACTGCGACGCTTTCTGTCGAAAAGCGGTCACGGTCAATGACCCAAATCAGCAGATGTTGTTCAGTGATGGCGTATTCAACCAATCGAGTGCCAGCCGGAAGTTTCGCTTGAATCTGACTCAGCGTTAGCGGCTCAGACGAGGCAGCCAGTTTCAAATCCTTCCCTTTTTCCTCCCAGCGAACCGCTCGCGCTTGAGCCATCAGGTCTAACAGCTCCCGGTTGCGATAAATTTCTGAAAAACCAAAAGCCCGTTCCGGTGAATTCTTGTAAAAGTATTGAAAGCCAACCATTGACTGGTAGACATTCAATTGGCTACTAACAAACGTGCTGCGTCCTGCGACAGCGCTGACGTTGCTACGGGACAACTCAGTAAGTTCAAAGCTCTTGTTCAGTGCGGCTTCTGCCTCCTGAATTTTTCCTTGCGGTAAAAAGGCAGTAGCCAAGCCATGCTGAATGGCCGACAAATATCTCAGATGCTTCATTTGTCCAAGTTTTTCTTTGGCCTTCTCATAAGCTGACTCCGCTTCACTAAAACGTTGATTTCGGACTAATGAATCGCCAAGTGAAAGGTAAAGATCAACTAGCAGAATTGGTGTGCTTAGGATCTGACCAATGTGTTCTGCTTCTGTGAGCGCCTGCTGGAAAAGATGTAGCGATTCTTCCGTGTTCCCGGCCAGCGCCGCATATTTCCCGGCACGCCCAAGAGCGGGCAAGTAAAGTGTAGGATTGGAGCGCTGGCAGAACTGCAACGCTTCACGCTGGTAATGTTGTGCTTCGTAGTATTGGCCATAGTCCGCCAGTGATCTGGCAAATTGCACATGTGTTTGACAGGCCCTCAGTAAACTCATCGAGCGGAAATACAAAATTTGTGTAGCTGCATAATGTGCGTTGACGCTTTGTTCTTGATCACCGAGATAGGAATAAGCTACTCCGACGGTTCGCAAAGCAGCGACTTTTACATCCGTATCGCCTATCTGGCTGGCGATTTCCAACGCCCGAAGGCTTGCTTCTAAGCAGTGAGATAGTTGGCGAGCCGTACCATATTGATTGGTCAAGGCAAGCAATGCTCTAGCTTGCATTTGCCGATGCCGACGACGTTCTGCCTCGGATAGCAACCGCTGTCTGATATGCGGCATTTCCCTTGTTTCAGTTTGCGGAGTCTCAATCCGCGCGAGATCATACAAGGCGGCTTCTGTGTGGCAAACATCAGCAATACTTTCCGCCAAGTTTTTAGCGACTATAGCAAACTTGATTGCCTCGCCATACTGACCGGCCTGATATTGCGCCTTGCCCTGTTGCAGTTGTTCCCTGATGGCGCGGATTTTTTCCAACCTTGCTGGCGGAGAGCTTTCCACGAACCGCAGCAAGTCAACAAAGTAATGGTCTTCTTTGCTATCGCGGATCATTTCTGCCAGATGCTTCAGAAGCTGATGGCGCTGGGCGGCTTCCGGCTGATTCCGCGCGATGGCCGCCGTCAGATACTCATCCATGAAGCGGCCTGCGATTAAATCAGTCACTTCCGTGTAGTGCTCGTCAAACAGACGACGCAGTGTGGTCTCATTCTTTTCGGCGACGGCAGCGCGCAATTCCTCGGCAACCTTGTCCGGCTGCGGTTCGCGCAACACAGCGCGCTCGCGCAGCTTCTGCCAGCGGTCACGAGCTTCGCTCGCCCACTGCGAATCGGCGTCCAGCTTCAGATACTGTTCCCAATCGGCCTTCGCCTGGGTGAACAACAGCATCTTTTCGTGACAAAGCGCCAGGTTGAACCAGGCTTCGGCCAGCTTGGGGGAAATTTCAGTTGCCGTCTGCAAATGTCTGGCTGCTTCAAAGAACAATTGTGGCGATTCCGACTTAACGCCTCGTTCGTAATAGACCGAAGCCAAGTCAACATACGCCTGAGCGTTTCGCGGTTCCTCGTCGACGACTTCTTTCAGCAGTTTTTCGGCCTCGTCGAATTCTTCTTTCAACAAGTGCAGCCTGCCCAGCGCATGCCGGGCGCGCGGCGTCGGTCGGTCGGCGACCTCACGCGCCAATTCGGCTGTTGCTGCAAGTAGCTGTGCCTGATTGACTGAAACCGCCTCGCCTGGGCCTCGCGTAACCAGGTACGGAAGGTACGGAAAATCTCCTGTGACCCGTGTTTCGATTGGACGATTGCGATCCCAGGCCTGGCGCAGTGAAGCCATCGCGCTCTCGACCGGCTGCTGGCTCTGATAAAAACGATAAACCGGAATCGCAACCGCCAGCAGCAACACAACGGCGGTGGCCCAACGTAGCGCTGGTCGCCGGAACGTGAACCATTCCTGCCAGCGCGGTTTGTCAGCCGTTTGCGCCACGGGTTGCGCGACGGTTTGTTGCCGGAGCCACACCTCCTCAGCCGCCTGTTCGCCAAGTCGCAGCAGACGGTCGAATTCTGGCTCGTCCGCGCTGATCGCCTCGGGTTGGCTCGCCTGACGGATCATAAGCATCTGCTCGCGGCCCGCGGCGCAATGAATCAGGTGCTCCAGGATATGGTCTGCTTCTTCCGCCGGGGTGGCGCGGTTCAACCACGCAGCCAGGCTTTGCGCAGACGGGTGATCATTTTCTTCAGGGAGATGGTTATTCACTTGGTTCCCCCTCTCGCAGTGTCCTCAACTAGAGAAGACGCAATTCGCCGGCGATTCACATTTGGCCGGCAAGACATTTTTTCAGGCGCGTTTTCATTTGCCCCAGCAGGTTGGCGATGCTCGTGTCTTTCAGCTCGGACATGCCCAGGGCGGCGATCTCCGCCGGGCTGTAACCGTAGAGGGCATAGAGCAGAAAGATCAGGATGTCGCGTTTGCTATTGGGGCCGTCGAAACATTTTTTCAGGACGGCGATCAATTCACTTTCGGTCAGGCTACGGGCGGCGGGCCGCGGTGGTTCCGCTGGCCCAGGCTCGCTTTGCTCTTCGAGCAAGGCCTCCAGGGAGACTTCGTCGGCGCTGCGCCGGAGCGCGTGGCGCGCGCGCAGGAAGCTGATGGTCTGGTTGATGGCGGCATGCGCCAGATAGGCCTCGGCTTCGGCTTCGGTCTGGCCCCGGAAATTGCGCAGCAGACCAAAGTCGTTTTTCACGACCGACAGGTAAACATCCTGCAGCAGGTCGTAGGCTACGTCGTCAGGCGGCCAGGCGCCCTGTCCGTTCCTGCGCCAGGCGGTGGTGATGCTGCGAACTAACAGCGGATTGAAGCGGCGGACGAACTCTGCCCAGTACTCATGGTCGTGCGGATGAGCGGCGCAAAGTTGGAATAACTCCGGACTGTGGGGGACTGCCAGATTGCTTTCCGCCATAGAAAACCGTCATAGAAAAAGCGACCCGGCGCCCGCAGCGCGCTGCTGCGGCTCGCCGACGCTGAATCCAATTCGCGCCAGGGCGAATCGTCATCCTGATTGCCGTTATTGATGCTCCACGCAAATGGTGGCGCAACTCCGGTGAGTCGAAGTTTCATTTATGGCTGCGCAAAGTGATACGCGAAATATATGTTGAACAGGGACATTGCGCAAGAATTGGCGCCGGTTAGGAAAAACGCGCGGCAAAGAATTTTTTCCGGCGGCATAGTAGTTACGGCTGCGCCTTGCGTCTTCCAGTAATGAAAGGGGAATTCGATGAATCTTCAACCACCAGCGTATCAGCCCTCAATAGTGATTGAGGCCGGGTTGAAGCATCGTCACTCAGCCACAAGTGGCAATGGTACTTTTTCCTCAGCCAGGTCTTTGCAGGCTCGGTCTGGCGCAGGCGCGAGACCGAGCCTCCGCTAATGCGGGATGCCGTTCAGCAGCGCTCGTAGCGAATGAGGAGTGATGCGGGTGAAAGTGTTATCGAGAGAATTGATTGCCTGGGCGCGCCAACGGCCATAACGAGGCAATGATCCCCGAGGCGGCAGCGTCCTCAGCCATTCTGTGCTCATACGAAGCAATGATCCCCGAGGCGGCAGCGTCCTCAGCCATTTTGTGCCCATACCCGGAGGGAATTATGAAGCGGATGCCGGAACCAGATCGTGGTTAAGATCGCAGTGATAAAAAGGCTCGCCTGGCGCGGTTGATTTGCGCCAGGCGAGCCTTGTCGCCACAAAATCTCAGATTTCGTTGGTCACTCAATCCGGATGCGAAGGCCCGGGGCCGACGTGTTATGCCGCGAGCGTATCTGGCGATCAAAGAACCATTCAGTTCCTTCTCCGCCCGGAAAAGTCCTGATCGGATCGTTGCGCGTCACGCCAGCCGCATCCACCCACTTCACGTAATCCACATCCGCGTTACCATCAGCCACAAACATGCTTCTGAAAGTGGCAAACGGAAGGGCGCCGGTCGGGTAATTCACGTTGACCTGCACGCGTGTGAGATCGCGGTTGACGTCACGCAAAATGATGGTCGCTGATCCTCCGTCCCGGTATTTGATCTCCAACGATTGGGATTGCGAGACGTAGGTGATGGAAACGATCTCGGCAATGGGCCGCTGAGCCGTCGCCGCCGGCCCGATAATCACCGAACTGCCGAAGCACACGCTGCTTGCTCCAGCCGGAGGCTGCGGAATCAATCGGAGGTTACCGTCCTGGTAAAGAACCAGAACCTGTGGATATTCGCTTGTATCGGCGATCCTCCGGTAGATGCGGACGTAGTGAGCGTCCGGCGTTTGTGGCCGGTCATCCACAGCCGCCGCCATTCCACTCGGCCTCCACCACGAAGCTTCTCGCACCGCTTCGACGACCGTCTCTCCGTCGTCGAACAACTTGAAGACGCCGGGGGTGAAAGAGAAGCCGGAGAGCGCGGGCTGGCAGTTACTGAAATCCGGAGCGCAATTGTCCGGCGGGACGGGATGAGTGGGATGGGTCGCTTCGATGATGAATGAGGCGATCTGGCCGGTAAGAGGAATGTTGACATTGTCTTCCTCGGCGCACTGCGTAGCGGTTGATTGGTTGGCAGCCAGGACGCTGAGCAGACTCCAGGAGAGCTTGGCTACAGCGAGACCGCTATTCTCAAAGTGTTCCAGTCTGAGAGTGTGGTTGCCCGCAGTGAGAGAGACATCCACCGGATAGGTCGTAGCAGGCTGATCGAACCACTTATCAAGCAGCAATTGGTTATCAACAAACAGCCTCACACCGTCATCAGCGGTTACGGTGAAGCGATAGTTACCGGCGCTGCTGAAATTCACTGTTCTCGTCCAGCGCGCGGAGAAGTTGTCCGCTCCAATTCCGCAAGCCGGGCTTGGACTGCCTGACCCGAAGTTGAAGTCAATGAATCCGGCGCCATCATCCCTGACCATCGCCGGCGCGCCGCTGATGGCTTTGTTGTTGAAGTATTCCCCTTTCCAATTGCTTGGCGCCACGATGGCGACGCAAGGCAATAACTCCCAGGAGAGTTGGGCCGCAGTGAAGCCGGTGTTTTCATAATACTCCATTTTGATGGAGTGATTTCCGGCGGTCAGGCTGACATCTACGGTGTAAGTCGCCGCCTCCTGATCGATCCACTTATCAAGCCTCAGCACGTCGTCCACGTACAGCCTGACGCCGTCATCCGCCGTGACGGTGAAACGATGGACGCCAGCGGTGAAGTTGACCGTCCGCGTCCAG
>Ga0187892_10005912_pt1 | contig 18698 bp, 15 predicted proteins | sample MA1701073metaG_FD_139345 | JGI IMG/M metagenome (GOLD analysis project Ga0187892, IMG submission 139345) | Bio-ooze microbial communities from a basaltic lava cave in the Kipuka Kanohina Cave System on the Island of Hawaii, USA - MA170107-3 metaG ...
CAAAGCCACGGGTCTCCCCGCAATGGGAAGACTGCCGGGTTACCGAACAGGTTCGCTGTCCCGTAACCGGCAATGGAGTTTGCGGCGTTGGTTCAATCGATGGAATTCCCGCGGTGACGGATTTTTGCGGCCACAGGTATGTGTGCCGCCCACTGGCGTTTTGCGCCGTCGCCGCGATCGGGTCGAAGGGGGGGGAGGCACTAGAAGAGCAAGACTGGAATGTTCCGCTGGGGAATGGGGGGCGGCTACGGCCGCCCCTTTTTTTCGTTCCGTGACTCGAAAGTATGCGGCGGTCACGATAGCGATGCCGTCCAAATGCTGCGAGGCCGTGAGCGCTCTGGAGGGCGCCAAGATTCTCGCGACCCGCGCCCCTAAATTGCCATTGTCCAATTGCTCGATGCCAAACGAGTGCCGATGCCGATTTCAGAAATATATGGACCGCCGCGAAGACGATCAGGGGCGACGGTTCCGGTACGGCCAGGAACGATCCGCCTGGTACGCAGGTAGCCAGCGCCGGAAGTCGCGCGGCCGCCGTACCGCCGACTGAACCGCTCCCTGTTTCACGAACCCGGTTTCTGGCGCTCAACCGGCGGGGTAGCTAATTGGATGCGCTGATCCTCCGCACGAGCCCCAATGCGCTGAGCGCGCTCAGATCCCTCGGGCGCGCCGGACTCGAGGTCGTCGTCGCAGCAACGGGCAACGACCCGGCCGTCTGTCGAAGCCGGTACGTCAGCCGCTTCGTGCGTCTGGATGCGATCGACGACCGCGCCTTCGAAACACGGCTCCTGATTCTGCCGCGCCAAGGCGAGAGGCCTTTTCTGCTGGCGACCGGCGACCAGGACGCGCTGCTCGTCGCAAAGCATCAGGAAAAGCTCAGTGAAAAATACTGCTTCGTCACGCCAAACTTCGCGACTCTCGAGGCCATCGTCGACAAGGCACGACTCTATGCAGCCGCAAAGGCGCACGGCATTCCGCATCCCAGGCATCACGTTGTCCGGGACGTGCAGGACATCGACGCGGCAATCGCGATCGTTGGTACGCCCTGCTATGTGAAACCGGCGCTCGCCCACGAGTGGCGCCGCTTCCGGCGCGGCAAGCTCGAACGAGCCAATACCGTGGACGAGCTTCGCCATGTGCTGCAAGGCTTCATGGCGATCGGCCAGGTAGCGATTCCGATCGAAATCATTCCGGGCGGCGACAGCGAAGTGTATTCGGTCTGCACCTACATCGACAGCCAAGGCCAGGTTGCCGGATGCCGAACGAAGCGCAAGCTCAGGCAGTTTCCTCCCGATGCGGGCGACGGTTGCGCGCAGGAAATCTGCAACGAGCCTGAGGTCGCGGAGCTTGGATTACGGCTGCTGGCGATTCTGAGTCATCGCGGTCCGGCAACCGTCGAGTTTCGCAAGGACGCTCGCGACGGTCGTTTCGTGCTGATGGAAGTCAATGCACGGACGATCCTCGGTCAGGAGATGATCACGCGCTCGGGGCTCGACGTGCCGCTCCTCGCCTATCACGATGCGAAAGGACTGCCGCTTCCTCAGCAGAGGCCGCCGCGGAACGTGCGTTGGGTTCATCTCGGCCAGGACTACCGCACGTTCCGTGAGCTTCGGAAGCGCGGAACGCTCACGGCACTCGAATGGCTTCGATCGCTTGCGCGATGCAGGTGCTTTGCCTACTTCGCCGCGGATGATCCAGGGCCGTTCCTGGCGAGGATCAAGCTTTGGTACGAGCGCCGGCTCACCGGTCGCACGCGCCGCCGTAGAGGCGTCGTTCTGTGAACGCTTGGATGAAGTGGCGTTGCCCTTCATCGTCGTGGCAGACGATCACGATAATTTGCAATGACGACTGCTAGCCCTTGATCCAGAGAGACGCTCGGCCGCCACCCCGTCTGTTGAAAGGCGAGTGCGACGTCGGCGGTGCGACACGGTTCCATCGGCCGGTCCGGCAGCGCACCGAATTGGGGCGCGGCCGACCCTCGGATCAGTCCGGCGATTTTCAACACCAGATCGCGGGTTGAAATGAGCTGACCTGATCCGAGATCAACCGACTGGCCTTCGATTCCCGACGTGGATGCGATCGCCAGAAAGCCTTCGACGACATCCGCGACGTATACCCAGTCGATCAGGCGTTGCCCGCTCGTAATCTTGGGAACCTCTCCCAACAGCAGCGAGCGCACGACATATGGGACCAGCTTGGTTTCATCTCGCTGGGCAGGTCCGTAGACCATGAATACGCGAGCGATGTTGGTCGGAAGTCGATAGAGTGCGTGAAACATGCGCGCATAACTGGCACTCGCCCACTTTGCGGCGGCATAAGGGGAGCTGGGAACGGTCTCGAGTTCGCCCGGGAGTGGCTCAACTAACGATCCGGTCAGAATGACACGCTTTGCGCCGGTTCCCGTCTCGGCGCACGCGGTCAAAACGTGCACGCTTGATGCTAGATTGGACTCAAACGCCGGGATCACTTGCTGCAAGTCGAATGCGCCCGTGACATGTCCGGCAAGATGAAACACATAGTCCGGAGCGATTTCCTTGATCCTGGCCTTCACCGCCGCATAGTCGCGCAGATCCAGCTCATGCGAGCGGTATCGAGGATGTACGAGTTCATGCTTCGAACGAGCCATGCCGTGGACCCGTGCGCCCAATTCGCACAGGCGTGCGGCCAGGTGGGCCCCTATGAAGCCGGTCGCGCCAGTAATGGCGACCGCCGTGTCGCGAAAGCAGTCTTCAACGGCTGCAAGTCTTTGAATCGGCATCCTGAATTTTTCAGCGACGTCGAGGATCATTGTAAGGGCGTCGACCCCGCCCTGTTGTCGCGCGAGGGCATACCGGCGAGACTAGCGCGAGCAAAATCAATCGATTGGGGATGCAACGCATGTTGTCGCTAAGTTTGCCCGGGGGCGAGCCGCTCAAGGTTCTGTGCCTCGGCGCGCATTGCGACGACATCGAGATCGGCTGCGCCGGCACGCTGATGACCCTTCAGGAGCGGCACCCGGACTCGCGCTTCGACTGGGTGATCTTCACGCGTGAGGCTGACCGCGACCGTGAATCCCGGATTGCTGCGGCCAGGATCCACGGGCCGGACGGCGCCGCGGTCGAGGTGCTCGATTTCCGGACGAGCTACCTGCCCTACGAGGGCGCGAAGGTCAAGGATCGATTCGAGGACATCAAGGCCCGGCTGCAACCCGACCTGATCTTCACGCATCGCCTCGAGGACCGCCATCAGGACCACCGCCTGATCGCGGAGCTGACCTGGAACACTTACCGCAATCATCTCATCCTCGAATACGAAATACCGAAGTATGAAGGTGACCTCGGCCAGCCGAATTTTTTCGTGCCGCTCGACTCCGAGATCGCCGCGCGGAAGCTCGAGATACTGATGACCTGCTTCCCGTCGCAACGGTCCAGGGCGTGGTTCAGCCGTGACCTTTTCCAGGCGCACCTGCGCCTGCGCGGCATCGAGTGCAACGCGCCTTCCGGCAACGCCGAGGCCTTTTACACACGCAAGATTTCCATATAGTCGAGCCGCCATGCCGCCATCCACGTTCGCCAACAGCGCCCCCGACACGCCGACGAGCGGCGAACCAATCACGGGAACCCGTACCTATAGTTGCCGCTTCTGCGGCGAAAGGCTGCGCCACACGTTCGTCGACCTCGGTACGAGCCCGTTGTGCCAGCGTCATGTGACGCCGGCCCGTTTCGACGATGCCGAGCCCGTCTATCCGCTCCATGTTTATGTCTGCCACCGGTGTTTCCTGACCCAGTTGCCGTCGTACGTGCCGCGCGAAGAGATCTTCGACGAAGAATACGGCTACTTTTCCAGCTTCTCCGACAGCTGGTTGAAGCACGCGGAACATTACGTGGCCATGATGATCCGGCGGTTCGGCTATGGCCGCCGCAGCAAGGTCGTCGAGATCGCGAGCAACGACGGCTACCTACTTCAGTATTTCGTGAAGGCGGGAATCCCGGTTCTCGGCATCGAACCGACGCGGAACACGGCCGCCGCCGCCGTCAGGAAAGGCATTCCGACGGTCACCGAATTCTTTGGCCGCGATACGGCGCGCAAGCTGCTTGCGTCCCATGGCCCCGCCGACCTGATTCTCGGCAACAACGTGCTGGCGCACGTCCCTGACATCAATGACTTCGTCAGCGGGCTCAAGATTCTGCTCGCGCCGGACGGCGTCGTCACGTTCGAATTTCCGCAACTCCTGCACCTGATCGAGCAGAACTACTGGGACACGATCTACCACGAGCACTTTTCCTACCTGTCGTTCACGACGGTCGCCGAGATCTTTGCACGGCACGGACTGACCTTGTTCGACGTAGAGGACCTTTCGACGCAAGGCGGCTCGATCCGCATCTTCGGCCGTCACGCAGAGGACACATCAACACCGCCGGGTGATCGCGTAGCCGCCATGAAGAAGCGGGAGCAAGCGGCCGGGCATTTCGACCTGGATTACTACGAGCAGTTCGGCGAGCGAGTGAAGGAGTCGAAGCGCGAGATCCTGCAGTTCCTGATCAGCCTCAAGCGGCAGGGCAAACGAATCGCCGGCTACGGCGCGCCCGGCAAAGGCAACACGCTCCTCAACTACTGCGGGATCCGCACCGACTTCCTCGACTACACGGTCGATCGCAGCCCGCATAAGCAGGGCAATTACCTCCCGGGCAGCCGCATTCCGATTCTCGCTCCGGAGGTCGTGTGGACGACCAGGCCCGACTATCTGTTCATCCTGCCGTGGAACCTCAAGGACGAGATCGTCGCACAGATGGCCGGCATACGCGCCTGGGGCGGCAAGTTCATCGTGCCGCTCCCGAAAGTGACCGTGATCGACTAAGATGCCGCGCGCCATGCCGCCGTCGGGGGATACGCAATGAAAGTGGTGCTGTTCTGCGGCGGTCTCGGTACGCGGCTGCGCGAGCATTCAGAGACGATCCCGAAGCCCCTGGTCAACATCGGGTCCCGTCCAATCGTGTGGCACCTGATGCGCTACTACGCGCACCACGGCCACAAGGATTTCATCCTCTGCCTCGGCTACCGCGGCGACATGGTCCGCGAGTTCTTCCTGGACTATAACGAATGCATGTCCAACGACTTCGTCCTGTCGGAGGGCGGGCGCCGCATCGAGCTCATGAGCAAGGACATCAGCGAATGGCGGATCACCTTCGTCGACACCGGCCTCCATGCGAACCTGGGGCAGCGCCTGCTCGCCGCGCGCGAGTACCTGCGGGACGAAAGCGAATTCCTTGCCAACTACTCGGACGGTCTTTCCGACGTGCCGCTCGACCGCATGATCGAGGACTTCCGCAGGAAGGGTTTCATCGCCAGCTTCGCCGCCATCCGGCCTTCAAACAGCTTTCACGTCGTCCAGGCGACTGACGACGGCTTCGTCCAGTCGGTCGGTCCCATGGAGGGCGCGCCGCTGCGAATCAATGGCGGCTTTTTCGTGATGAGACAGGAAATTTTCGATTACATCAGGGAAGGCGAGGAACTCGTAGACCAGCCTTTTGCGAAGCTGGCAGCCGCACGCAAGCTGGGTGCCTGGTTGCACGACGGATTCTGGAAGGCGATGGACACGTTCAAGGACAAGATCGAATTCGACCGCATGGACGCGCGAAACGACTGCCCGTGGAAGATATGGAACGACAAATAGCCCGGATGCCCACAAGCTCGATTCAGCGGACGTTTTCCGACGTGGAATTGACTCCGAAATTGCGCCAAGGTAACCGGCGGCCGAGCAGTCGCTCGAGCCGCGCAACGTCGGCACGGTAATAGTCAGTCAGAAACGCGCGTGCTGCGGGCTCCATCGGGGGCTTTGCCACCTGCTTCACGAGAAATGCGTTGCGAACGAGCTTTCGCAACTTGAACGGAATCAAGGCTTCCGAGGCACGCGAAATTGTCCGGTTGCCAAACAGGTAACGCACCAATGGCCCGCGCGCTTCACCGTATTGTCGCTGGGGCGGCTCAGCGAAGGCGCCGATCTCGTGGTCGATGCCGAGGAAATCGAGGATCGACTGCAGCGTTGCCGGTACGTCGGCCATCATCTCCTCGAATATCAACACCTTGAAGCGGGCACTCCCGAATACGCGGCGGTAGCGCTCGACCTGCTGCGCATACAGGCCGCTTCGCGGCGCGACGAAGACCAGTCGCGGATTGCCTTGTGCCGCGAGCCCGCGCTCGATTTCGGCCATGAAGCTTCCAGTTGTCGCGCGATTGTTTTGCAGCATCAGGTAAAGCGAATAGAGACGCTCCACCGGATCGCGCAGACTGACAATCACTTTGGCATCCGGCACCGCACGGTTGATCAGCACCGGCGCCTCGGGATCCTGAAGATAAGTCGGGCTCGCTTCGCCGACGATCTTGGCGTCCCCGCAGTCACTGAACAACCGGAGATACTGCCCTTCATCCCGAATCGGCTTCAGCAATGGATTGTCGTCACCGATGACCTGGCGCGAGAAATAGTTGGGCTCCTTGATTCGCGACATGTAAATCCCAGGAATCGCTTGCAGCCACGCGTAGAGCGAGGAAGTGCCACACCTGGGTGCGCCCGCGATAAAGAGATTCGGCCAGGCTGGCACCGCGTTCATCTCCGGGACGCGCGTCGGCGGCTTCCGGCGCGCTTGACAGCCGCTCCGCCGGATTTCGCCCGCAGCAATCTTGCGTTTTCCAGCTCCGCCGCAGCGCGTTGAATCACGGCGAATCCGAGCTGAGATTTTTCCGCGATGTCGAGCAATGATTGCGTTCCGTCGGATTGACTCAGCACCCATAGCATCGCTCGCTCGCGAGTAGCCGGAGATTGGCCGCCCGTTGAACCATACAGATCCCGCTTGCCCAGGCGCGGCTCGCCCTTGGGATTCAGGTTGATGAAGCGCCGATTGCCTTCGACCGTCATGATGATCTGCTGACAGGCCTCAAGGCTGCGCGCCAGCGCGTCGGCGCGCAGCAAGCCGAGATCATCGGCAGAGCTGTGATATTGCGGATAGCCGTCGTTGACCGAGCGCGTGAGCCGTCCAACGGGCAGATCGAAACCCGGCGAGCAGAGCTGTCGTTCGTCATAGCCGTAAGGCTCAAAGGGAATGACGCGACTGTCGGGCTCCCGCTCACGCAGCACGTGCCTCGCAATCGCGTCGATCTCCGCCGTTCCGCGTCGACTCTCCTTGTAGGTGAGGGGTGCTGCGTCTCCCAACAAGCCGAGCACCAAGCCGTGACGGATTCGGCCGAGATTCTTTTCATTGCGCATGAGCCAGCAAAGGGAGCCGATCGTACCCGGAGCGAACACGATCCGGTACGTGAATCGTCGCGGAGATTCCGCCAGCCAGCGGGCAAGCCTGGTGGCAACCGCCAGACCACTCGTATTGTCGTTGGCGAGCGATGGGTGACAGGCGTGCGTGAAAAGCAGCATCTCTTCGCGAGTCTTGCCCGGCAACAGGAACTCGCCATAACTGAGCGAGCCGGCCTCGAGCCGGCTCGACACCGTCACGCGATACCTACCGCGGGGCAGAGCTTCCAACACGCGCCGCGGCAGGCAAAAGCCCCAATTGCGCACGTAGTAGCTGGTCCGATACGGAATCCAGTCGGGATTGCTCGCATGGACGTGCAAACGACTTTTGAGCGCAGCCAGGTCCAGCCGGGCATCCACCGGCTCCGAGTAGCTGACGATGTGCAGATTATGGGCCGCAAAATCCACCACCGTCCGGCCATCGGGATCGAGCACTAACGCGCCTTCGATGTTCCATTCGAGCGGCACTTCCCAGTCGAACACCTTGGTGCCGGAGTTGACTTCATGGATCCGCAGGGGAATGCGCCGTTGAATCAGGCGCAGCGTTTCCCTGAGGCCATTGCCGGTGATGCTGCGGCAGATCGGATACAGTTCCGTGGCGAAATTCAGAAGCTCCTGGCCGATTGCAGGCGAATGGCTCACGTCGGAATCGACTCTTCACTGCTCGCCACGGAGCGTCTGGACAATTCGGCCTCGAATTCGGCGCGGACGAAATCAGGCAGCGATTCATCACGCTCGGAAATCACGGTCGCTGGCAACGGCCAGGGGATGCCGAACTGCGGATCGTTCCAGCGCAGGCCCGCCTGCAACTCTGCGGCGAAGTAGTCCGTCATCTGGTAGAACACTTCCGTCTCGTCCACCAGCGTCTGGAATCCATGGGCAACGCCGGGCGGTATGTACACGGCGTCGCGGTTATCCTGGTCCAGAACGAGCGCCTGATGCCGCAAATAGCTCGGCGATTTCGGCCTGAGATCCAGCAGCACGTCCCACAACCTGCCACGCACACACCGTACCAGCTTGCCTTCGCGTGAAGGCGGCCACTGAAAGTGCATGCCGCGCACCGTACCGCCGTGGGCATTGTATGAAATGCTCGCTTGGACCGCGACGGGCGGCAATCGGTGGGCACTGAATTCCCGACTGCAGAACGTGCGCGCAAAATACCCGCGCTGATCGGATTTCCTGTCGATCCTGACCAACACCGCGCCCGTGATGTCGAGCGGATCAAAGAACATGATCAACGCCAGTAGAAGTCGTCGTCGATCTGCTTCGTGGTCTGCAGATAGTTGAGCTGCTTGAGGCGAGTAAACGCGCGGAACCTGTAAGTTTCCTCGGGCATCTTGATACGCTCGAACAGCTCGCGCAGCTGACGCGCGCCATCGCGCGGCGTGAATCTGCATCGGAAGCCGGGCAGTTCCCGATGAATCCTGTCGAAGTTGACACGATAGCTGCGGTTGTCACCGCTGCTGGATCCGGTCGTCACTTCACAGCCGGGAAACTCGTCGGCCACGATTTGTGCGAGCTCTCGCACGCGGTAGTTGTCGGAGTTCTGGCCGACGTTGAAGATCTTGCCACGCACGGCGATGTCCGGAGCAACCAGACTGCGATACACCGCCTCACAGATGTCCAGAACATGCACGACCGGACGCCAGGGGCTGCCGTCGCTCGTCATCGCGATCTTCCGGGTGATCCAGGCCAGAGCGCAGAGATCGTTGAGCACGATATCGAAGCGCATGCGTGGTGAGGGCCCGTAGGCGGTGGCGTTGCGCAGGAAGACCGGGCAGAAATCCGTACCGGCCATCCTCCCAACATCGCGCTCTACCAGCACCTTGCATTCCGCGTAGGCTGTCTGCGGATTGACCGGCGCCGCCTCGTCCAGGAAATCGCCCGTGCCGGCGCCATACACGCTGCACGACGAGGTATACACGAACCGGCGGATCCCCGCTTCTCGCGCCAATTCGGCTATCGCCACGGACCCAAGGTAGTTGATCTTGCGCGTGACGGCGGGTTTGTTCTGTCCCAGAGGGTCATTGGACAGTTCTGCCAGGTGTACGACGCCGTCGAAGCCCTCGAGATCCTTCGTCGTGATGCGCCGCAGGTCCTTGTTAATCGTAAGCGGCGTCCTTTCCAGAAATTTGTCGTCGCTGTACAGCCAGCCATCGCGATAATAGCCCGTGTCCAGCCCTGTCACCGCCATGCCTCTCTGCATCAGGTAAGGAGCAAGAATGGTCCCGATATAACCGTTCACGCCAGTCACGAAAACCTTCATGGGCACTCGCTCGCAGAATCAGCCATGTATCGGACCGCAGAATCGGTAAAGCGGCAACATTAGTTCACATTCGGGGTCGAAGCGAGCGGCACCGACGTGGAACTTGATTTGCAGCACCATTGCGACAGGATACAAGGATGGACAACCGCGCGGATGCACTGATCATCGGCGCGGGTGTCGTCGGTCTGGCCTGTGCCAAAGCCCTGGCGCAACGCGGACTGAATGTCATCGTCGCCGAACGAAATCCCCGGGCCGGCCAGGAAACGTCCTCCCGGAATTCGGGAGTCATCCACTCTGGCATCTACTACCCCACCGGCAGCCTTAAAGCCAGATTGTGCGTGGCTGGTCGCGATCAGCTTTACGCGTACTGCCAGGAGCGCGACATCATGCATCGGCGTTGCGGCAAATTGGTCGTGGCGCAGGCACCGCAACTGGATCAACTGCAGTCGCTGCTCAAAAGGGCGCTTGCAAACGGCGTAAATGATCTGCAGTTCCTGACTGCGGCGGAAGTCGCCAAGCTGGAGCCTGCCGTGCGGTGTACGGCAGCACTTCTATCTCCATCGACGGGCATCATCGATGTACACGAGTATGTGCTGGCACTACAGGCCGACATCGACACTGCGCATGGCCTCATTGCATTCAACACGGAATTGATCAGCGCACACGGTTACGGCGATCGGATCGTGGCCGAACTGCGCAGTATCAATGAAGAGACCGAACTCGATTGCAGATTCCTCGTGAATTGCGCCGGATTGCATGCGATCGATTTGCTCAGGAAAATTGACGACTATCCCGCTGATCGTGGGCATCGTGCCTACTTCGCAAAGGGCAATTATTTCTCCTGCCACGGTTTCAAGCCATTCAAGCACCTGGTGTACCCGATGCCGACCGAAGCGAGCCTGGGCCTTCACGCCACTCTGGATCTCGACGGCACCACTCGCTTCGGGCCCGACGTCGAATGGGTCGAGGCGCTCGATTATCGCGTCGACGCCGCCCGCGACCCGGCGTTCTACGCGTCAATTCGCGAGTATTGGCCGAACCTGCCGGATGGCGCGCTGCAGCCGGCATTTGCTGGAATCCGCCCGAAGCTGGTAGGCGCGGGCAAGTTTGCCGCCGACTTCCTCATCGAGGGGTGGAACGAGCACGGGGTCGTTGGCCTTGTCAACCTCCTGGGCATCGAATCGCCGGGGCTGACGGCCTCGCTGGCAATCGCGGAAGAAGTTGCACAGCGCTTGCTAAGCTAGCGAAAAGTCCGAATGTATGATCGAGCACCGTGAGTCACGGGCATTGCCCTGACCGCAGACAACTGGAACGTCCCCACGATGTGGCCACCGCTCGGCGCGGAAGACCTGCACGTGTGGGCGTTCGACACCGATGTCGGCGTGTCACGCCTCGCGGAACTCGGGGCGCTATTGTCCCACGACGAGCAAGAGCGAGCGTGGCGATTCCGGCTCGCGGTCGACCGAGCCCGGTTCATCGCGCGGCGTGGCCAGCTCCGGCTCATTATTGGTCGCTATGCAGGGATCACGCCGCAGTCGCTGCGGTTCACGAACTCGCCCTACGGCAAGCCGTCGCTTTCGATGAGAACGGGTGTCGAGCGTCTCCGATTCAACGCCTCCGGATCGGAGGGCATAGCGCTCGTCGGCGTGCGGCTGGACGTGGATGTCGGCGTGGACATCGAGCGCGTTCGTCCGTTGCCGGACGCGCCAGCATTGGCGGCAAGGTGCCTCACCGCCAGCGAGAGTGCCGAGCTCGCCGCGCTGCCGGAAGCCGAATTCCTCAACCGCTTCTTCGAGTACTGGACTCGCAAGGAAGCGATCGTCAAGTCGCTTGGCCGCGGCGTTTCGCTCTCATTCGACCAGATCGACCTTCGACCTTGGCCCGGCGAAGCCGCGTGCGCGGTCAAGCTCACGCAAGACAAAACCACCGCCACACAATGGGTCATCCCCCTCCCCGCCCCGCGCCACGGCTACGTCGCCGCCCTCGCGACGGTGCCGGGTCGCAGATTCGCAGATATGCAGATTCGCAGTTTTGCGCTGCCGGCAATCTGATAAATCTGCGAATCTCCGAATCTGCGACCCGGTGCCATCAAAGCAGCGGCTCGAGCGCAGCAGCGAGATGCGCGACGAACGTGTCGTCGCGCATGCTTCGGTAGTGCATCCGGAGGCTGCGGCTCAGGTTTTCGCAGACGAACCGCGTGCGTTCCGACGGCGCGCCGACCGGCAGCACGCGCATGCGGAGATTCCTGACGAACGGCCTGAAGTAGGCGCCCAGCAGGCCAACCTGCGGGCCCTCAGGCTCGAGTATTTCAACCTGGCCCTCGTAGCTCTTGAGCCGATAGAAATGGGTCGCCGAAAGTTGCAGGCAGTAGTACTGGATCAGGATCCGCTCGACGGTTTCGGGATCGACATCGGGCGTCACCGCCCTTACGCGGTCCAGGAAGGCCGCGAGATATTGCTCCGGAGCCATGCCGGCGAAATCCGCATCGGTCATGGTATACGGCAGGCCCGTGTTCAGTTCGAAGAGTGACGAGAGGTCCTTCATCAACTTCATGTCGCGCCGCACGGCCGCAGCACGCTGCTCGTATTCCGCGCGCGTCATGGCGAAGTCGTTGGCACCAGCGGCGACGCTTGCGCGCGGCCCGACGCCACTCAGAAGTCGCCACCAGCCGGCGAGACGCACGAGCAGCTTGCTCCGCCGGCTGCCGAACAGCGCCCTGAACACGCGGTAGCCGAAGTCTTCCTCGGCCTCCCCGGCGATTCCAATCGGATCGATCAGAATCAGCTTCGCGACTTCCTGGCCTTCCTGCCGCAGGCGCTGCGCGACCTCGTAGCCGAAGGCGCCGGCCGAGGAGAACGCACACACGGTGTACGGGCCCTGCGGCTGGCGCTCGCGGATCGCGCCGACGTAGATCGAGATCCAGTCCTGGAAGCCGATCGTCGGCTCCCGGCCGCCCCAGACGAAGGGGTCGCGGATTCCGACGATTTCGCGTCTCGTCTTCAGCGCCTTGGAAAGGCGGTCGTAGGCGCCCAGCGTACCTCCGGACGAGGCAATCACGAAAAGCGGCGGCCGCGCGGGTTCGCCGCGCCGGAGCGTCACGGCCACCGCTGCCTTTGCGGCGGCCGCGGGCGCGATGCCGGCTTGCAGGCCGTCGATGTAGCCGGCGAGCTCGAGTGGCGTTGGGAACTGATAGAAGGAATGGTCGGACAACTGCCTGCGATCGAGGCCAAATGCGTCCCGCAGGCGCTGAACCGCGGCGAACACGGACAGCGAAGTCCCACCCACCTCGAAGAAGTTGCTGTCGCGGCGGATTTCGCCGTGGCCGAGGACATGGCGCCAAGCTTCGACGACGCGAGCCTCGGTGTCGGACAGCGACTCGTCGGAAACCGTTGCCGTCGCACGCCGCGCGAAATCCTCGAGGAGCCTTCTCCGGTCCACCTTGCCGCTCGACGTGAGCGGAAACGACTCGAGGCCGACCAGCATGGAAGGCAGCATGTAGACTGGCAGGCGCTGCCTGAGAGCGCCCAGCAGCGCCGCGTGATCGACGGAGTCTGGCGAATAGAAAGCGACGAGCGGCGGGTTGTCGCCGGACTCGCCCAGGATCACGACCGCATGCCGGATTTCAGGTTGCGCGAGGATGGCACGCTCGACCTCGCCGAGATCGACGCGAAATCCACGCACCTTGACCGTGTGATCGACGCGTCCGACGTATTGCAGATTTCCGTCCGGCAGGAGCCGCACCTCGTCGCTGGTATTGAAGAGGTCGGCGCCGTCCGAGCCCGAACGAACGAGCACCGAATCCGTCAGCTCGGGGTTGCGGAAATACCCGGTAAAAAGCGCCGGGCCGGCGATGTGCAGGAGGCCGCTCTCTCCGGCGGCGACCGGCGCGCCGCCCGGGGCCACGACCACGGCCCGGATTTCCGGCGAGATGGGCTTGCCGAGGGGCAGCTCCTCACCGGGTCGCCAGGACTCGCGCAGGTCGCAGACAAGAGTCGAGCTCGCTTCCGTACTGCCGTAGATGGAGAAGATCTTGGTCTCCGGCGGGAACGATTCGATCACGCGTCGCGCCAGCCGTGGATGCACGTACTCGCCCATGAGCACGAGCACTCGGATCGGCGGCGCGGCAAAACCCGGCATGTCGAGCGAAACCTGGAGCAGGGAGGGCACGATGAGGAGACGTGAAATTCGCTTCGATCGGATCGTGTCCCAGAAGCGCTCGACGTGGCGCACGACTTCGTCCGGAATCACGTGCACGGGGACGCCGCGCAGCAGTGGCTCGAAGAGCTCGTAGATAGCGTGCGTCGTCGTCATGTGCGACTTCTGGCAGCACACCTCTCCTTCCGCGTAGGGCCAGTTCTCCCAAGTCCAGTTCAGCCGATGGAAGAACGATCGGTGGCTGCGCACGATCATCTTGGGCTTGCCGGTCGAGCCCGATGAGCAGAGCACGAAGGCAGCGCGATCCGGCCGGACGGTGACGGACTCGAAGCCGCCGCCGGCTTCCGCCTGCAGCTCCGCGAAGCCGACGACGCGATCGCGCGTCGTCGAGGGCAGACGCGCGCCATTCGCGTCGATGACGACATCGAGCCGCGAGTACGCGAGGATGTCACCCAGCCGGCCCGCGGGATACGAAGGCGGCAGTGGAACCACGGCGCCGCCCATTTTCAGGATGCCGAGCATGGCGGTGTAGTAGTCGGCCGACCGCTCCAGGTGCAGGCCGATATGCGATCCCTCGCCGAGGCCGCGCGCACTCAGCGCGTGCGCCATGCGGCCGGACGCGGCGTCGAGCTCGGCAAAGCGGACCGGTTGGTCGTTACACCAAAGCGCGACGGCGTCCGGCGTCTGTCTGGCCTGGTCCTCGAAACACCGATGCAGCAGGCAACGCGAGTCGTCGCCTACTCGCACATCGGGCGCTATCGTGTGCTCCGAGTCCCCCATCGTGGAGCCGCGATGATACTAGAGCAGCGGCGCCGGCGGTGTGTGCTGCGTTCGGGTTCGCTCGAGCGGGCATACACGCGAGGCGTTCACGCGCGTCTGCAAAATCAGCCCGCCCGTTGCACCGCGGACCGCAAGGCGAAATTGCGCCAGGGCAAACGCTTGCCCAGGATGCTCTCCAGGCGCCGGACATCCTCCCAGTAGTATTCGATCAGGAACTCCCGTGCCTTCGGATCCATTGGCGGCTTGGGCACGTGCTTCACCAGTACGGCGTTGCGGACGCGCTGCCTCAGGCTGAACGGAATGAGCGCCTCGGTCGCTCGCGAAATCGTACGGCTGCCAAACAGGTACCGCACGAGCGGGCCGCGCGCCTCGCTGTACCCGCGCTGCGGCGGCGCGGAAAAATCCCCGATCTCGTGCTCGATGCCGAGGAATGCGACGAATTGTCGCAGAATCTCCGGCACGTCTTCCCGCCACTCCTCGAGGATGGTTATCTTGAGCCGCCCTTTGCCGAACACCCGGAAGTAGCGCTCGATCTGCTGGCTGTAGAGTCCGGTAGATGGCGCGAGCACCGCGAGATTGCGGTTCCCCTGCAATGCGAGGCCGCGGCGGATCTCGTCCATGAAACTGCCCATCGCCTGCCGGTTATTCCGCATCATCAGATAGTGAGAGTAGAGACGCTGCACTGGGTCGCGCAGGCTGACGATGATCCTCGCGCCGGGCACTGTCCGGTTGATCAACGTCGGCGCCTCCGGATCCTCGAGATAGAACGGGGTGGCCTCGCCGATCACCTTCGCATCGCCGGCGTCCCTGAACAATCGCAGGTACTCTTTCTCGTCGCGAATCGGCTTGACCATCGGGTGCTCTTCGCCGATCACGGAGCGCGAAAAAAAATTGGGCTCCTTGATGCGGGACATGTAGATTCCCGGCACGCCTTGAAGATAGGCGTGCAGCGACGATGTGCCACACCTTGGCGCGCCGGCGATGAACAGGTTGGGCCAGTTCGACATCGGAGCATCCTTGCCCCCGAATGAGATGAATTAGACCCGGCTTGTCGCGCTCATAGGAGTCCATTGGAGTCTCCATACAGAGACATGCGGATAACTCCTCATTCGGGTACGCTCCGCGCGCAGTGAATGTTTCTGTTGACATAAGTGAAGGTTTATCCGTGAGCAGCGTCGTGCCCGTGCTCGTGCTTGGCGGAAGCGTGACGGCGCTCGGTGCGATCCGCAGTCTCGGTCCACTCGGCGTTCCATTGTTCGCCGCCTGCGACGCCCGGGACGTCGCCGCGCGCTCGCGCTGGGTGCGCCTGCTCGGCGAGAGCCTGCCGGACTTCACGTCCGTGGAGCGCCTTGGCGAGTACCTCGTCGCGTTGCCGTTCGAGCGCATGGTTCTGCTGCCCTGCTCGGATGCCTGGGCGGAAGTCGTTTCATCACTGCCGCCAGAGGTCGCAGCGCGATTTCCATCGTACCTGTCGCCCCTGCTGATACTGCGCCGCCTCACGGACAAGGAGCAGTTCGCGGGCCTGGTACGCGAGCATGACATCCCGCACCCGCAGACGCTCTTCGTGCACGACCCTGCGGACCTCGATCGGCACGCGCTCGCGCCGGACGCGCAATACTTCCTCAAGGCGCGGAACTCTCAGCAATTTGTCGCCAAGACGGGGGTCAAGGCCTACATGGTGTCGTCGCTCGGCGAGGCGCGTCGCAGAGTCAAGGAGCTCGCCGCCGCCGGGCTCGGCGTCGTCCTCCAGGAGTACGTGCCTGGACCACCGAGCAATCACTTTTTCGTGGACGGTTTCATGGCGGACGGCGGCCGGATCCACGCACGATTCGCGCGGCAGCGGCTGCGCATGCACCCGCCGCACTTCGGCAACAGTACCTACCTCCGCAGTGTCTCCCTCGCGGAAGTCTCGGACATCGTCGCGACCGTGGACCGCCTCATCCAGGTGTCGGGTCTTCGGGGCATCTTCAGCGTGGAGCTGAAGCGTGATGCACTGACGGGCGTCGCAAAGGTGCTCGAAGTCAATGCGCGGCCCTGGTGGTACGTGCATTATGCGACGGCTTGTGGCGTCAACGTTTGCGAGATGACCTATCGCGCGGCGCTCGGCCAGCCGCTGCCGCGCTTCGACGGCGCCTATCGCGTCGGCCAGACCTGCGTCTACGTGCGGCCCGACTACCGCGCGTGGCGCGATCAGCACGGCAACGGAATTTCGTTGGTGTCGTGTATCGCGTCATGGTTCGGAGCCGAGCACATGATTTTCCGCGCCTCCGATCCCATGCCGTTCGTGCATCGATGTATCGAGCAGGCAACGCAGTGGTTCGCTCGTCCGGCGGGTCGCGCGTGAACTGCAACCGGAGGCTGCGACCGTGACACGCACCGTGGGCGAGCAGCTTTGGGCAACCCTCCGCGGGCTGGGCGCCGATCACGTGTTCGGCCTGCCCGGCACGCAGACCATCGATGCGTTCCAGGCGTTGAAGCGCAGCGGGCTCCGCACCGTCGTTCCGACCGATGAGATGGCAGCCGCCTTCATGGCGAACGGCTACGCGCGAGCATCGGGGCGTCCGGGCATCCTGGTGACGATTCCCGGGCCCGGGTTCACCTATGCGCTGACGGGGATCGCCGAAGCCTGGCTCGATTCTGCGCCGCTGTTGCACGTCGTGCCCGCGGCGCCCGAGTTGCCGGGCCGGGAATTTGCGCTCCAGGCGATCGACCAGCGCGCGATGGCCTCCCCGATCGTCAAGCACATCTTCCGGGCAAGCCATGCGGACGAAGTCGGCCCCGCGGCGGTCGAGGCCTTCCGCCTCGCGACTGCGGGCGAACCGGGTCCCGTCATGCTTGAGATCCGCGAGGAGGTCTTCTCAGCGGAAGCCGGGCGCGAGCCGGCAGTCGCGGCCGCGATGCCGCCCGAGCTGTCGATCGGCCAGGTCGACGAGCTGGCGGCGCTCGTCGGCGCGGCGCGACGCATCGTGCTGTATCTCGGCGCCGGCGTTCTCGACTGCGCCGACGCCGCGTGCGCGCTCGCCGATGTGACCGATGCCGCGGTGGTCACGACGACGACAGCGCGTGGGGTCATTTCGGAAAATGACGCCCGCGTCGTGGTGCGGGATCCCGGCATGCAGGACGCGGCGGTCGCCAATGCGCTCGTAGAGCGTGCCGACCTCATTGTCGCGATCGGCTGCAAGTTCTCGCACAACGGCGCCGCGGGATTCCGATTGCGGCTTCCACTTGAAAAACTCGTCACCGTAAACGCCGCGGGGCCGTCGAAGAACTATCCTGCGCGCATTCACGTCACCGCCGACGCAGGCAGGCTGCTCGAGGCGTTACTGCCGCGACTCCGGCCGCGGCAGACCGGCGCGCCGGGCTGGAACGCCGTCGAGCTCGCAGCCTGGCGGGAGGATGCCCTGCGCTTCAACCGGGGAGTCCAGATGGAGCCGCACCTCGAGGGGACGAGCACGCCGGTCAGCGCCATCGTCAGCGAGCTGCGAGCGTCGCTCGCCGACGATGCGATCGTCGTCACCGACTCCGGGTTGCACCAGATGTGCCTGCGGCGCCATTTCGTGGTGCGGCGTCCGCGCGGGCTCATCGCGCCAACCAACTTCCAGTCGATGAGTTATGCGCTTCCTGCGGCGATGGGCGCGGCGCTCGCCGCGCCGCGACGCCGTGTCGTGGCGCTCGTCGGCGATGGCGGCATGTTGATGTCCGGCCTCGAACTGATCACGGCGATGCGCGAGGCGATTCCGTTGACCGTCGTCGTGTTCAACGACGGTGCGTACGGCCTCATCCGCAACTCGCAATTGACCGACCACGGCGAGAGTCACGGCACCGAGCTGCTCGGGCCGGATTTCGAGGCGCTCGCGGCGGCGACCGGTGCAGACTACCGGCACCTGGGAGCAGAGGGGCTCGTCGCGGCCGTGAACGATCGCCGGGGCAGCGGTTCTCCCGTACTTCTCGTCGAGGTATCGCTCGTCGATTCACCGGGTCTCAAGCGCGCCCGCACGCGCGGCCGGTTACGGGCGGTGGCGCGCCGCGTCGTCTCGCCTCAGCATCGCGCACTGATTGCGCGCTGGCTGCGCCGCTGACTAATTCGGGTAGAGGCTCGCTTTCGGGACGGTGGCGTAGGTGGAGGTGCCTGGTTTCAGCCATTTCAGTCGCGCGACCGCGGCGCCGGTCGCGTCGTAGAACTCCATCGTGATCGAGTACTGCTGGCCGGCCGTCAGGCTG
>Ga0187892_10005913_pt1 | contig 18698 bp, 16 predicted proteins | sample MA1701073metaG_FD_139345 | JGI IMG/M metagenome (GOLD analysis project Ga0187892, IMG submission 139345) | Bio-ooze microbial communities from a basaltic lava cave in the Kipuka Kanohina Cave System on the Island of Hawaii, USA - MA170107-3 metaG ...
CTGTTGCAGCGCCATGCGGATGCCAGCCAGGCCGGCGTTCTCGGGCTGCCACAGCGCATGGCCCTGGGCGCTGAGCCGGCCGCCTTCGCTGCCCGCGCCCTGCAGGCTGAACTCGTCGATCTCCAGGCGTTGGCCGGCGAGCCGGGTGCGCAGCCGGCCCTGGCTGAATTCGATGCCGTCGACCACCGAGCGCAGCGCCAGTTCGTCGGCCTGCAGGCTGCCGCTCCACTGCGGTGCGCGGAGCGTGCCGGCCAGCGTGGCGCTGGCGTCCAGCGTGCCGCTCAGGCGCCAGCCGGGGGGTGCCAGCATGGACCACAGGCCCAGGCGCGGCAGCTGCGCGCGCAGCGAACCCGCCAGCGGCGCCTCGGCCGGCCAGTCCCAGCCGCCGCTGCCGCGGCTCAGTCGGGTGCTGAACTCGGCCTGGGCCTGGCCTGCGCGTTCGCTGTTCCAGCGCAGGGCGGCGCGCAGGCTGTCGCCGTCGCCCGTCAGGCTGAGCCGGGCCTCCTTGACACCGGCGCTGATCCGGCTGGCTTCGCCGTCGGCCTGCACCGTGAGGTCGCCGCTGCGCCGCGCCAGCGTGGCGCGCAGGCGCAGGCTGTCGGCCAGCAGCAGGTCCCAGTCAGCGTCGAGCACCAGGTCGCCGCTCAGGCCCAGCTTGGCCAGCTGCGCGTCGCCCAGCAGCTCCAGCCAGGCCTGCGGCAGGCCCTGCAGCCGGCCCTGGCTGCTGAATTCGGTTCGCGGCCCTTGGCGCGACCAGCGCATAGGCTGCCAGGCGAGCGTGGCTGTTCCCGCAGCCGGACCTGAGAGGGTGGCTTCACCCGCTGTGGTTTCCAACAGGTGGCCGCCGGCGCGGGTCTTCCAGTCGACGCTGAAGGCCTGGCGCAGCTGCAGGGTCCAGGTGCCGGGGTGCAGGCTGTCCTGGGCCTGCAGCTCGAGCGACCCGATGCGTGCCTGCCAGTCACCGCCAGCGCTGCGGCCAGCGCCGGCCCGGGTTTCCAGGCTGAAGCGGCGGCTGCCGGATTCCAGCTGGGTCTGCGCCTGCAGGGCCAGGGCGGTCAGTGGTCCATTGACCTCGGCGCGCAGCTCGCGCAGGCGCAGGACCTGTTGCGCGGGCCGGCCGCTGGCCACGATGTCCAGCCGCGGCACGCTGAGCCTGCCCTGCAGGGCCAGGGCCTGGCCTTGCTGCGCAGCCTGCCAGCCGCCTTGCCAGCGGCCTGTGAGTTCGCCGCTGCCTTGCAGCGCGGTCTGCGCCAGCGTGGACGGCGCGCCGGGCAGCCTAGCCAGCCAGCGCCAGGCTTGCGCCGCGTCGGCCACCCGCAACGAGAAATCACCACCGCCTTCGCGCGCGCCGAGGCTGCCCGCCACATCAGCCCGCGCGCCGGGCAGGGTCAGGCGCAACTGGCCGCGTGCCGCATTGGCCGCGGGCTGTACCTCGAGCTGGCCTTGCAGCTGGGCTTCGTCGGTTTGCAGTTGCAGGGCCTGCAGGCTCAGCGTGCCGGCTGCCCAGCGTCCCTGGGCGTGAGCGTGCTGCAGGCGCAGGCCTTTCAGAGCGGACGCCCTGGGCTGGTTCGCCGACGGCTGCAACCGCGCCTCGAACTCGATCGCCTGCTGCACGGCCCGCGCGTCGAGCCGCCCATCGACCGCCGCAGCGGCCAGCTGGCTGTGCAGGGCCGCCGGATTGATGCGCTGCAACTCGGCCCGGCCCTGCCAGCCGGCGCCAGCGAGCTGGCCCTGAACCAGCACCCGGCCCCCCGCGATTTCGGCCCGCAGCGACTCGATGCTCCACTGCCCCTGCGCAAAACCGATTTGCGCCTGCGCGCTGTCCAGCGGCAGGCGCTGCCGGTCCCAGGGGCCGCTCAGGCGATTGCTCAGGCGGGTTTGCGCCTGCCAGCCTGCGGCGGCCTGCGGGCCGGCGGCACGGGGCTGGACCTGGACCGTGCCCGTGAGCAGGGTCTGGGGCGCCTGCGGCCAGAATGCGGCCAGATCGAACTGGCTGAACGAGGCGCTGGCCTGAACCACGGGCTGGGCCGCCCAGGGGCTGATGCGGGCCGACAGGCGGGCCTGCATGGCTTGGCCGGCTTGGAGGGCTGCGGCCATCGGTCGCAACTGGGCCTGGACCTCCAGCTGCGCGTCGGGCCCGGCGAGCGAGCCATCGATCGAGGCTTGGGCCCCGAGCTGCAAGGGCTGGGGGTTGCCGGGCAGTTGCGTCTGCAGCTCGCCCTGGAGCTGCGCATCGAGCGTGAGCGGCGCGCGTGCCAGCAGCCGGGCCTGGGCACGGTAGCGGCCCGCGGCCAGCTGCACGGACTCGATCGTCAAGGCATGGCGCTGGCCGTCGAATTGATAGCGTCCCGCCAGACCCTGGATCTGCAGCGCGGGCGGGCCCTGCCAGTGCAGCGTGTCCACGGTGAACGGCAGCTCGATCTGCAGCGGCAGCATCAGGCTCTCGGGCGCTGAAGGCTGGGATGGGGGGCGGGAGTCTTCGATGCCGAGCTGCCTGATGTGCAGCTTTTGCAGCGTGAGCCTGCGTTCCAGCAGCGCGGCTGGCTGCCAGGCCCATTCGAGCTCGCGCGCTTCCACGACCAGCCCCTGGCTGTGCCAGCGCAGCATGCCTATGCGTCCGCCCTGGCGCAGCGAGCCGCTGACCTCCTGGGCCTGAAGGCTTTGCCCCTCGGGCAGCCAGCGCGAGGCCCAGCCCAGCGTGCGCTCCAGCGACTGGTCCGTGCCCGACCAGATCCACAGCGCCGCCAGCGCTGCCGCCAGCAACAGCGGCAGGACCGCGATCCCAATGAGTACAGGGCGTGCCTTCATCAGAAATTGAAACCCACGCTCAGGTGCAGGCGCAGGCGCTTGACGGCCACGCCATAGGCCAGGTCGATTTGCAGCGGCCCGACCGGGCTTTTCCAGCGCAGGCCGGCGCCGACACCGGTCTTGGCGCGCAGCTCGCCCGGCTTGTCCGCGACGGCGCCGGCGTCGAGAAACAGGGCGGTCTCCCAGTCGCTGGGCCTGCCGTCGACGCTGATCGGGTGCTGCCACTCCACACTGCCCACGACCAGATAGCGGCCGGCAGCCGTCTGGCCACCGGGCCGGGTGACGCCGATGTCGCGAAAACCGTAGCCGCGCACGCTGGTGTCGCCGCCCGTGAGAAACAGCTGTGTGGTGGGCAGGACAGCCCCGGTGCGGGCGAATACCGCGCCGGCATCGGCGCGCAGCGCGAGCCGGTCCGAGCGCGCCGGCGGCTGCTGGCTGCCTTCGCCGAAGGCCAGCGGCCAGTAGCCGCGCCAGCGCGCGAGCGTGCGCCCATAGGGCTGGCGGTCGCCGCCCAGGGTCAGGCCGCCGCCCAGCTCCAGCCCCAGCCCGTAGCCCCGCGTCGGAAACGGCAGGCTGTCGAAGTTGCGCCGGGTCCAGGCGTAGTTCGCGCTCAGCGCGTCGGCCAAGGTGGAGCTGCCCGCGCCCGTGGTCCGCGCCCGGTCGTACTGCAGGTAGTAGCTGCGGTCGATGCGCTCGCCGCTTTGCGTGCGCCCGGCACGCCAGCGCTGGCTGCGCACGTCGAAGCTGCCGGAGCGCTGCTGCTGGAACAGGGCCGAGGTGAGCCAGCGCCAGTGGCGCTCATCGGGCGGGCTCGTGAGCTCGGCGCCTATCGAACGGGTTTCACGGTCCAGCGACAGCTTGGTCACGGCGCGCCAGCCCAGGCCGGGCAGCCTGTGGTGCGTGTGCTCGGCGGTGGCCCGCGCACCGCTGTCGGTGCTGATACCCAGGCCCAGCACCAGCTTTTGCAGCCGGGCTTCGCGCAGCTGCACGATGACTGGCGCCGCTGCCGGGTCGCCGGACAGGTCGAGCGACAGGAAGACCGAGTCGAAGAAGCCGCTGTCGGACAGGCGCTGCTGGGCTTCGAGCAGCCGGGCCTGGCTGTAGGGCGAGCCGGGCGGCAGGCGGGCCAGCCGGGTCACCAGTTCGGTGTCATGGCGCTGCAGGCCGCGCGGGACGAGCGGGCCCAGGCTGTAGACCGGGCCCGAGTCCAGCGTGAGACGCAGGCGCACGCTGTGGGTGTCGGGGTCGACCTCGGCCTGGCTGTCGCGCAGCGTGCCCGCCGGATAGCGCTCGGTGGTCAGTTGGCGCAGGGCCTGGGCCTTGGCGTCGTCCCAGGCGGCCTGGCTGAAAGGCTCGCCGCTGCGCAGCGCCCAGCTGCTCTGGATCGTCAGCCGCTGCTCGCTGGCCGCGTCCTCATCGCGTATCGCGCCTGCGAATTCGAGCTGCACTTCGCTGACGCGCGCGACTTCACCGGGCACGACAAGGAGCTTGACCGGCCTCGGAGCGCCCGCCGCGGCTTCGCCCAGGCTGATGCGGACCTCGGGCGAGAAATAGCCCAGCGTGGCCAGCAGCTCCTGCGCATTGCGCTCGGCCGCCGCGACCAGGCGCTCCAGCTCCTGGGTGCTGAGGTCGGTCAGCTCACGGTAGCGCTGCAGCTCCAGGTGGCGCTGCAGGTACTCGCGGATGGCCTTGGGAGCCTCGATGTCGAGGCTGAACGCGGCGACAGGTGGGCTCGAGGGGGCTTGGGCCTGCGACGGACTCGCCAGACTCATCCATGCCAGCAGTAGCGCCGGCAGCAGAGCTCGCACACTTGAGCATCGCCACAGCATCGGCCTATTTTGACAGCAGCCGCATGGCCTCCTCCAGCCCCTTGATCGTCAGCGGGTACATGCGGTGGTTCATCAGCTGCTGGATCACGGCAATGCTTTGGCGGTACTGCCACAGGCCCTGCGGCTCGGGGTTGATCCAGACGAACTTCGGGAACGCGTTGGTGAGGCGCTGCAGCCATTCGACGCCGGCTTCCTCGTTGTTGTATTCGACGCTGCCGCCGGGCTGCAGGATCTCGTAGGGGCTCATCGTGGCGTCGCCGATGAAGATCAGCTTGTAGTCCTTGTTGTACTTGCGGATGATGTCCCAGGTGGCGAATTTTTCGCTGAAGCGCCGGCGGTTGTTCTTCCACATGAAGTCGTAGACGCAGTTGTGGAAGTAGTAGAACTCCAGGTGCTTGAACTCGGACTTGACCGCCGAGAACATTTCCTCGACCCGGTGCACATGTTCGTCCATGGTGCCGCCCACGTCCATCAGCAGCAGCACCTTCACATTGTTGTGGCGCTCCGGCACCATCTTGATGTCCAGGTAGCCGGCATTGGCCGCGGTCGACTTGATGGTGCCGTCCAGGTCCAGCTCTTCCTCGTGGCCTTCGCGCGCGAACTTGCGCAGCCGGCGCAGAGCGACCTTGATGTTGCGCGTGCCCAGTTCCTGGCTGTCGTCGTAGTCCTTGTAGGCGCGCTGGTCCCAGACCTTCACGGCGCTGCGGTTGCGGCCTTTTTCCTGGCCTATGCGTATACCTTGCGGGTTGTAGCCGTAGGCGCCGAACGGGCTGGTCCCGCCCGTGCCTATCATCTTGCTGCCGCCCTCGTGGCGTTCCTTTTGCTCCTCGAAACGCTTTTTCAGCGTTTCCATCAGCTCGTCCCAGCCCATGGCCTCGATCTTGGCTTTTTCCTCGGGGCTGAGTTCGAGCTCGAGGTTCTTGCGCAGCCATTCGAGCGGGATGTCCTTGCTGAAGTCGGCTACCATTTCCACGCCCTTGAAGTAGGCGGCGAACGCGCGGTCGAACTTGTCGTAGTGCTTCTCGTCCTTGACCAGCGCGGTGCGGCTCAGGTAGTAGAAGTCGTCGATCTTGTAGCCACTGCCGTCCGCGTTCTGACTGGTCGGCCCGACCACGCCATGCTTGAGGGCTTCGAGCAGGCTCAGGTATTCCTTGACCGAAACCGGCAGCTTGGCGCTGCGCAGGGTGTAGAAGAAGTCGATCAGCATGGTTCAGGCTCCAGGCCAGGCATCGGGGCTCTGGCGGAAATGCAAACAGGCGATCACGTGGACACGGCCGCCATCTGTCACCGTGTAGTGCAGTGCATACGGAAACTTGTGAAGATGGACCCGGCGGTATTTCTGTCGCTCCAGCCTGAACGTCATGGGAGCCCGTTCAAGCCGCTCGACGCCGGCCGCGACTGCGCGCAAGAACTCAGAGCCCAAACCTTCGGCGCGCTCTTCGTGCCAATGGTAAGCCGCCCGAATATTCAAGCGTGCAGGAGGCTCGACGATGACCTCATATCTCACAGCTTGACCCCTAGCTCCCGCGCAATTTCCTGAATGGTTGTTCCTTGTCCAGGATGCTCGGCGCACCATTTGGAGCGTCGTTCCAGTTCGTCGTAGAGTTCGTCGGACATGGGCGGCGCGTTCTCGTCGGCGTCGATGCTGTTCCAAAGCTCTTCAATAAGTTGAAGCTTCTCATACGTGCCCAGTTGCGATAGTTCCTTGAGAATGGCGTTCATTGCGACTCCTGTGCGTGCCTAGATTCTCAGCTTGGCGAGTTGGTGCTGCAAGTGAGCCTTGACTTCTGGCCACTCGCCGACCGCCAGGCTGTACATCACGGTGTCGCGCACCGTGCCGTCGCGCCGCAGTGCCTGGTGGCGCAGCACGCCGTCCTTTTTGGCGCCCAGGCGCTCGATCGCGCGCTGGCTGGCGAAGTTGTAGTTGTCGGTGCGCCAGCCGACCAGCTTCGCGCCCAGCGTTTCGAAGGCGTGGGTCATGAGCAGCAGCTTGGCCGTCGTGTTGACATGGCTGCGCTGCCAGCTTTGGCCATACCAGGTGTAGCCGATCTCCAGCCGCTCCACGGCCGGCACGATGTCGTGGTAGCGGGTGCTGCCGATGATCCGGCCGCTGGGCAGGTCGCGCACCACGAAGGGCAGCATGTGGCCGGCCTCGCAGCCCTGGAGTGCGGCAGCGATATAGGCCGCCGTTTCGCCCGGCGCCGGCACCGAGGTGACGCGCAGATTCCACAGCTCGCCGTCGCGCGCCGCGGCTTCCAGTGCGTTCGCATGGTCGGCCGTCATCGGCTCCAGGCGCACGAGCGGGGTTTGCAGCGTCACGGCTTCGGGTTTTTGCATCGCTTGTCCCTGCGCGGCTCGCTCAGCGGTTGTGGCGCTGCATGAACGCCAGCTTCTCGAACAGCGTCACGTCCTGCTCGTTCTTGAGCAGCGCGCCGACCAGCGGCGGCACGGCGACCTTGTCGTCCTTGCTCTGCAGCGCGTCCAGCGGGATGTCTTCGGCCACCAGCAGCTTGAGCCAATCGAGCAGCTCGGAGGTTGATGGCTTTTTCTTCAGGCCCGGCAGGCCGCGCACGTCGTAGAAGGTCTTTATGGCGGTCGTGAGCAGTTCCTTTTTCAGCTCGGGGAAGTGCACGTCGACGATCTGCTTCATGGTGTCGGCGTCGGGGAACTTGATGTAGTGGAAGAAGCAGCGGCGCAGGAAGGCGTCGGGCAGTTCCTTTTCGTTGTTGGAGGTGATGAAGACCAGCGGGCGGTGCCTGGCCTGGATCAGATCGCGCGTCTCGTAGCAGTAGAACTCCATGCGGTCGAGTTCGCGCAGCAAGTCGTTGGGGAACTCGATGTCGGCCTTGTCGATCTCGTCGATCAGCAGGGCCACCGGCTCGTTGGCCGTGAAGGCCTGCCACAGCACACCCTTGACGATGTAGTTGTGGATGTCCTTGACGCGCTCGCCGCCGTCCACATCCGAGAGCTGCGAATCGCGCAGGCGGCTGACCGCGTCGTACTCGTACAGGCCCTGCTGCGCCTTGGTGGTGGACTTGATGTGCCACTGCAGCAGCGGCATGTTCAGCGTCTGCGCGACCTCCTCGGCCAGCATGGTCTTGCCGGTGCCGGGCTCGCCCTTGACCAGCAGCGGGCGTTTGAGGGTGATGGACGCATTCACGGCGAGCATCAAATCCTGGGTGGCGACGTAGTTCTGGGAGCCTTGGAACTTCATGGGTGTCGGGGGCTGGGAGGATTGAAAGGAGCTTGGGTGGCGCCGGATATAATCAAAGGTTGATTTCAAGTCCGAACTCCCACCGATTGTGCGCGCAAAATGAACAAGTTGTTGACCACGGTATTTGCCTTCGCTGTCGCTTCCGTGACGGCCCTCTCCAACGCCCAGGAAGTCAAGGGTGATATCAAGGCGGGCGAGAAAAAAGTCGCCATGTGCATTGGCTGCCATGGCATCAAGGGCTATCAGGCCAGCTTCCCCGAGGTCTACAAGGTCCCGATGATTTCGGGCCAGGGCGCCAAGTACATTGTGTCGGCCCTCAACGCCTACAAGCAGGGCGAGCGCAAGCATCCCACGATGCGCAGCATTGCCGACAGCATGAGCGACCAGGACATGGCCGACGTGGCCGCCTACTACGAGGCGCATGGCAAGGTCGAGGGCGCCACGCTGCCGGCCAAGGCCTCGCGCGAGCCCAGCGTCCAGGTGGCCGAGTTGCTCAAGAAGGGCGCCTGCGTGCAGTGCCACGGCGAGAATTTCGCCAAGCCGATCGACCCGAGCTACCCCAAGATCGCGGGCCAGCATGCCGACTATCTGTTTGTCGCGCTCAAGGCCTACAAGACCGAGAGCAACCCCCAGGTCGGCCGCTCCCACGGCGTGATGGCCGGCGTGGCCAAGCAGTTCTCCAATGCCGAATTGAAGGCCATGGCTGCGTATCTGAGCACGCTGGATCACGACCTGAAGACCGTGCCGCAGTCCAAATTCCGCTGAGCCGCCACGCAGCCCGAAAAAAAGCCGCTCCTTGAGCGGCTTTTTTGTTGCTGGTCCACGCACGGTGGGCGTGGTGTGCTATTGAAAATATAGCAACCGGCTACACGTCGAAGAACACGGTTTCCTGCGGCCCCTGCATCCGGACGTCAAAGCGGTAGACCACGCTGCCGCCTTGCTCGCTGCGCTGCGCGACCAAGGTGTTGCGGCGCTCGGCGGGCACCGAGTTCAGCACTGCGTCTGCTGCATTGGCTGCCGCTTCATCGCTGAAATAAACCCGCGTGAAGGCATGGACCAACAGACCGCGCATCAGCACGATCACGTTGATGTGCGGCGCCTCGCCAGCGCTCTCGGCGCCCGGCTTGACGGTCTCGAACACAAAGCGGCTCTGCGCGTTCGTGCCCGTGCCCATGCGGCCAAACGCGCGAAAGCCGCTCGCCTGGGCTTCGGCCACGGTTTGCGGGTAGCGGCCCGAAGCGTCGGCCTGGCTGATCTCGACCATGGCGTCGGCGATCGGCTGGCCATCGCCGTCGAGCACCCGGCCTTCGATGAGGATGCGCTCGCCGGCGACGCCGGGCCCGGCCAGCCGGCCATCGAACACCTGGCTGAAATCGTAGCGGTATTGCTCGGCCGTCAGGCCATAGGCGAAATAGGGTCCGACGGTCTGCGACGGGGTCTGGCCGAAATTCTTTTGCAATGCGGTCATCATGGTGTGGCCTCCTTATTTCCGGTTCTCAAATGGCGTCTCGTTCGCGCCGCGCAGCACGATGTCGAACTGGTAGCCCAGCGCAAAGCCCTCCTCGGTCAGGTCCAGCGAGAAGTCGGCGATCAGGCGCTCGCGCGCCTTCGCGGGCGTGCCCTGGAAGATCGGGTCGTAGGCCAGCAGCGGGTCGCCCGGAAAGTACATCTGCGTGACCAGGCGGCTCGCGAAATGCTGGCCGAACAGCGAAAGGTGAATATGGTTGGGCCGCCAGGCGTTGCGGTGGTTGCCCCAGGGGTAGGCGCCGGGCTTGATGGTCAGGAACTTGTAGCGGCCCTGCGCGTCGGTCAGGCAGCGGCCGGCGCCCAGGAAGTTCGGGTCCAGCGGCGCGTCATGCTGGTCGACCTTGTGCACATAGCGGCCGCAGGCGTTGGCCTGCCAGAGTTCGATCAAGGTATTGGGCACCGGGCGGCCGCCTTCGTCGAGCACTTGGCCCGTCAGGATCATGCGCTCGCCGATCGGTTCGCCATTCTTGCGTGCGTTGCGCGTCAGGTCGTGGTCGAGCTCGCCCACTCCGTCATGCCCATAGACGGGCTGGCTCAGCTCGCCGAGCGCGGCCTTGAGCGGAATCAGCGGCTTGGTCGGGCCGCGTTTGGCGGTGGACTTGTAGCCGGGATAGAGGTAGGGCGAGTGGCTGGACCAGTCGCGCGGCGTGATGGTAGGGGCAGGCTTTGACATGGGGCTCCTGATGGTTTTTGAAGGACAGGCGACACTCTATTTATGAAGATAATTGATGTAAATTGAAAAACAGTCGTTTTTCAATAACCATTGGTAATTCATCGGAGCCCTGATTTGGAAGTTTTTTCCCGTGCCGTTCAGCTGCGTCATCTGCGCTGCCTGGTGGCCGTGGCGCAGGAGCGGCATCTGGCCCGGGCCGCCGAAAAACTCGCCTTGAGCCAGCCCGCTGTTTCCAAAACCCTGGTGGAGTTGGAGCAGCTCGCCGGCGCCAGGCTGGTGGTGCGCGGGCGCCGCGGCGCCCAGCTGACGCCCGAGGGCGAGCAGCTGTTGGGCCATGCGCTGCGGGTGCTGGAGGCGGTGGGCGATGCGGCCCAGGCGCTAGCGCCGGCGGCGGCGATGCGCACGCCTCGGCTGCGCGTTGGCGCGCTGCCCAGCGTGGCACCGGCCCTGCTGCCGCAGGCGCTGGCGGACTTCCAGCGGCGCCAGCCGCAGGCCCAAGTCGTGCTCAAGACCGATGCCAATGCGCGCCTGCTCGACGAACTGCGCGCCGGCGAACTGGACCTGGTCGTGGGCCGCATGGCCGACCCGCAGCTCATGGTTGGCCTGGCGTTCGAGCTGCTGTACGTGGAGCCGCTGGTGCTGCTGGTGCGCCCCGGTCATCCGCTGGCGAACCTGTCCAACCCTTCGATGGAAGCCGTGCTGCGTTGCCCCCTCGTCGTCTACGGTGAGGGCACGACGCCGCGCCACACCACAGAGGGCTTCTTGTCGGGACTGGGATTCAGGCTGCCCGCGCAGCGCACCGAAACCCTGGTGGTCTCGGTCGCCCGTCTCCTGGTCCAGCAGTCCGACGCCGTCTGGTTCACGCCGCTGGGTGCGGCCCGGGACGATTTGGCTCACAAGCGCCTGGTGCGGCTGGACGTGGACACGCAGGGCACGCAGGAGCCGGTCGGCCTGCTGCTGCGCAGCGAGGCGCCGCCCTCGGCCGTGCTGCAGGAACTGGTGGCGCTGGTGCGGGCCGCGGCCGCGCACCAGTAGAACGGACCGGCGCGCTGAGCTTCAGTCGCGCGTCGCGCGGCGCTGCACGCAGGCGATGTAGCCCGCGCCGTCGGGCGGCCGGCCTGCGCGCTGGCTTTCCCAGACCATCGCGCCCAGGCATTCCATGGTTTCGTGGTGGGCCTCGTGCAGCGAGTCGCGCCGCGCGGCCAGCAGCTCGACCGCCTGGCGTATGCCGCGCGGCTGGTCGATGCTGCACTGCTCGCTGATCGACAGGTGCATCGACAGATGCAGGAAGGGGTTGGTCTGGCCGGCCTCCACCTCGTACATCTTTTGCAGCGCGGACTCGCTGTCGGCCAGCTCGGCGTGGTACTCGGGGTGCTCGTCAATCCACTGGCTTGCCATGATTTCGATAGCTTCCAGCGGTTGACCTGAGCGGGCCTTGGCATAGACGGTGCAGAAGAAGCGGCGGACGTCGGCTTGCGAGGGGGTGAACATGGGTGCAGGGTAGCATGGTCAGCGGACCAAGACGCAGGCCGGGACAATCCCAAGCAGGCCCGCTGTCGCGCCCGGGCGTGAGGGGCCAAGGCTGCGGCTTGTGTAAAGTGCAGCCGTGGACCGTCTTCAAAACCTTGAAACCTTTGTGCGTGTCGCGCAGACGCAGAGTTTTGCCGAGGCCGCCAGGCAGCTGCGTGTGGCCAAGTCGGTCGTCACCACACGCGTCAAGCAGCTCGAAGACTACCTGGGCGCGCCGCTGTTTCACCGCAGCACCCGCGTGGTACGCCTCAGCGAAGTGGGGCAGGCATTCCTGCGCGACTGTACCGACCTGGTGGGCCGTGCCAATGACATCGTGGACCAGATGCGTGACCTGCGCGGCACGCCGGCCGGTACTTTGCGGGTCCATGCACTGACCGGGCTGGTGCTGGGACGCTTCGCCTCACTGCTGCGTGAATTTCAAACGCGATACCCTGATATTCACCTGGAACTGATCGTCAGTGACGCCGTGGTCGATCCGGTCAAGGCGGGTGTGGACTGTGCCTTGCAGATTTTCCCCGCGAGCTCTCAAGAACTGGTGTCGCGGCCGCTGTTTCCGGTGCGGCGGGTGTTCTGCGCCACGCCGCGCTATCTGAAGACCCATGGTGCGCCGCAGGAGCCGCGCGACCTGCACAACCAAAAGCTCGGGCTCTACTCGGGTTACCCGACCCGGGACCGCTGGGAGTTCCATACCGGCGACAGCAACCTGACCGTGTACCTGAAACCGGCCCTGCTGACCAACAGTGTGCATTTGCTGCGCGAATATGCGCTCGAACATGCCGGCATTGTGTGCCTGCCCACGCTGGTCGCCGGCGAGGCGATTCTCAAAGGCGATCTGGAAATCGTCCTGCCCGAGCATCTGCTGAGCTCGTTCTCATTGAGCGCGGTCTATGCCGGGACCTCACGCAACGCCTTCAAGCTCAAATTGTTCATTGAGAGCATCGCCGCTGAATTCACCCGGGAGCCGCCCTGGGATGCGGCACTGATTGACAGGGGACTGTTGCCCGCACGTCTGATTGAGGCCTGAGAGCAGCCTGGATGCAGGCCATGCGGAGGGCCGCAAGACTGTTTCTGGCTGGGGGTTAACCCGAACGATTGTTCTGACTCAGCGAACAATCCAATTTCGAACTGGCCTCTACCGCTGCCGGCCTTCGTTTCCTAAAGTTGCGCCATCGCAGCCCCACTGCATGAACGACCCAGGAGACGACGATGACCGCAGCAGCGCCAGCAAGCACCTACCAAACCAAGTTCGGCTCGCTCAAGAGCTTTGAGAAAGGACGCGTGGAAAACATCTCGGATGATGTGAAGAACTACGCGTTTTCCAACTGTTTCGACATTGCCAGCCGGTCCAAGCCCTACGAGAAAGTGGTGTTCGGCCAGAACCAGATCTACGTGCTGGAGACCCTTCGTGCTGAAGGCAGCTCGCCCTGGTACACCTGCGCGCATGACGAGTTTGCGCTCAGCATGGACGGTGAGATCGAGATCCACCTCGTCAAGCTCGACGCGGCGCAAACCGTCAAAGACGAGAACAAGAACGGCGCGGTGCTGGTGCAGGGCGAGCCCCAGGGCCAGAAGATGGGCTGGATGAAGATCAACCGCGGCCATCAGGCCCTTCTGCCCAAGAACACCGCCTACCAGTTCCGCAACAGCGGCGAGCCCGGTGTGATCGTGCTGCAAAGCTGCAAGGGCGATCTCTCCGTGGAAAAGTGGGCCGACATCTGCCAGACCGCCTGACCCCATCGCCCCATTCCAGGAGATTTCCAATGAACGCACCGACCGAACTCGCCAAAGTCATGGCCTCGCAACCCCACGCCGTGCTGGGCTACAAGGACTTCAGCCTCGGCTCCTTTGGCTTTCGCCGCGACGAATACTTCGCCCACATCAGCTGGAAGACCCAGGACGGCCGGCCCATGAGCCACACCATGGACATCGGCAACTTCCTGCGTGCGTTGATGCGCGACGTGGCCTGGGGTTTCTTCTATGGCTGGGTCAACTTTGATGAGGTGTTTGGTACCGTCAACCACTACACCTCGGTGGACCTGTACGGCGGGTCCTTCAACGGCAGCATGAAAGCCGCAGGCGTGGACTGCCTGGAAAATTTCCCGAGCGACCAGATCCGCGCCACGTTTGAGCAGATGCTGGACGACTGGACCAATGCCGAGTTCGACCCGTTTGCCGCGCCGCAGGAAACCGGCTCGCCCTATGGCCGCAAGAACGGCTACAACACCGCCAAGATCACGCGGGCAAGGGAACTGGCCAAGCGCTGCGTCGGTCTGAAAGATGATCTTGCGCTGCGGACGGACGAGCGCGGCGCGCCCGTCAACCGCGCCTTTGCCGATGTGCCGCAGGACCAGCCCGAGCTGCACCCCGAGCCAGGCTTCGAAAACGAGGTACACGCCTTCAACCTGTTCGCCTTCCTGTCGCGCAGCCAGGTGACCTGGAACCCCTCGTTCACCAGCGTGGTCAAGTACAGCTTCATGTGCCCGACCACCGAAGAGCACATGCTGCCCATCATCCACGGCAACGACCGCGTGGAATGGTTCTTCCAGATGTGCGACGAAATCCACTGGAACAGCGCCGACAAGAACACCGGCAAGCCGCTGGCCCGCCTGATCATGAAGGCCGGCGACATGGCCGCCATGCCCGCCTACTGCCGCCACCAGGGCTACAGCCCCAAGCGCTCGATGCTGCTGGTGTGGGAGAACGGCTCGCCGTCGCTGGTGTACGAAATCCAGAAGGGCGAAAGCCCCGAGGTTCCCGTCCAGTTCTGATCACCCGCCCCACGCCAAGGGGCTTGGAGAAAACCATGAATCTCGCAGACATCGAGGCTGCGGCGGGGCTTCGCACACCCATTCGCCACCAGTTGTTCATTGACGGGCAGTTTGTCAACGCCGAATCGGGCGAGACGCTGGCCACGCTGAACCCGCACGACAACAGCCCGATCGCCGAAGTGGCGATGGCGGGCCAGGCCGACATTGACAAGGCGGTGGCGGCTGCGCACAAGGCCTTCCCCACATGGAGCCGCATGGCGGCCATGGACCGCGGCCGCATCCTGCTCAGGCTGGCCGATCTGATTGAGCAAAACGCCGAGGAGCTGGCGCGGCTCGAGTCACTGGACACCGGCCACCCGCTGCGCGACTCGCGCCTGCTGGATGTGCCACGCACGGCCGTGACCTACCGCTACTTCGGCGGCATGGCCGACAAGTTCCAGGGTGAGCAGATTCCGGTGGAGGCGGGCTTTCTCAACTACACCTTGCGCGAACCCGTGGGGGTGGTGGGCCAGGTGGTGCCGTGGAACTTTCCGCTGATGTTCACGAGCTGGAAGATGGCGCCGGCGCTGGCTGCAGGCAACTGCATCGTGATGAAACCGGCCGAAATCACGCCGCTGTCCTCACTCAAGATCGCCGAACTGATGGCCGAAGCGGGCATGCCCGAGGGCGTGGTCAACATCGTGCCGGGGCTGGGTGCCGTGGCGGGCCAGTACATCGCCGAGCATGAAGGCATTGCCAAGGTGGCCTTCACCGGCAGCACAGCCACCGGCCGGCGCATCGTGCAGGCCAGCGCAGGCAACCTGAAGAAAGTGCAGCTGGAACTCGGCGGCAAGGGCGGCAACCTGGTGTTTGAAGACGCCAACCTCACGGCGGCCGTCAACGGCGCCGCCTGGGCGATCTTCCACAACCAGGGGCAGGCCTGCATCGCAGGGTCGCGCCTCGTGCTGCATGAAAAAATTGCCGACGAATTCCTCGACCAATTCGTGCCCCTGGCCCGATCCATCCGTCTGGGCAACCCGCTGGACCCCGCCACCGAAATGGGGCCGCTGACCAGCGCCCAGCACCGCGACCGCGTGCTCAGTTACGTCGATGTGGCGCGCGGGCAGGGCGGCGATGTGCTCACGGGCGGCAAGGCACCCGGTGGCGCGCTCAGCCAGGGCTGCTATGTGGAGCCCACCGTGGTGCGCGCCAGGTCCTTCACCGACCGCGTGGCGCAGGAGGAAGTGTTTGGCCCGTTTGTGACCGTGCTGACCTTCAAGAACGACGAGGAAGCCCTGCAGATCGCGAACGGCACCGAGTACGGTCTGGGGGGCGGCCTGTGGACCAGCAATCTGCAGCGCGCCCACCGGATGGCTCGTGACATGAACAGCGGCATGGTCTGGATCAACTGCTACAAGCGCGTCAACCCGGGTTCGCCGTTTGGTGGTGTGGGTCTGTCGGGTTACGGCCGCGAGATGGGCTTTGACGCGATGCGCGAGTACACCCAGGTCAAGAGCGTGTGGGTCAATGTGGATGCGCAGATCGCACCGCATTACCCGAGGGGCTGATGCCATGCGACGCAAATTCGTCCTGGAATAGGAAAGCTCGCCATGCGCCACTTCATCTACAACGGCCAACCCTCCCGCGTCATCTTCGGCGCGGGCAGCCTGCAGCACCTGGGGCGCGAGATCGATACCCTGGGTGCCCGCAAGGCGCTGGTGCTGTCCACCCCCGAGCAGCGCACATCGGCCGAGATGATCGCCGACCTGCTGGGCCCGCGCGCCGCCGGCATCTTCGACCGCGCCGTCATGCATGTGCCGATCGAAACCGCGCGCGAAGCCCGTGAACTGGCGTCCAAACTCGGTGCCGACTGCGCCGTGGCCATTGGCGGCGGCTCCACCACCGGCCTGGGCAAGGCCATCGCGCTCGACTCGGGCCTGCCGATTCTGGCCATCCCCACCACCTACGCCGGCTCGGAGATGACGCCGATCTACGGCATCACCGAAGCGGGCCTGAAGAAAACCGGCAAGGACCCGCGGGTGCTGCCGCGCACCGTGATCTACGACCCCGAGCTGAGCTTGAGCCTGCCCGTGGCCCTGAGCGTGACCAGCGGCATCAACGCCATCGCCCATGCGGCCGAGGGCCTGTACGCCGTGGACGGCAACCCCATCATGGACTTGATGGCCCAGGAGGGCATCGCCGCCCTCGGACGGGCGCTGCCAGCTATCAAATTGGTAGCAAACGATCTGCAGGCCCGCACCGACGCCCTGTACGGCGCCTGGCTCTGCGGCACGGTGCTGGGCAACGTGGGCATGGCCCTGCACCACAAGCTGTGCCACACGCTGGGCGGCAGCTTCAACCTGCCGCATGCCGAGACCCACACCATCGTGCTGCCGCAGGCGCTGGCCTACAACGCCGCTGCCGCGCCGCAGGCCATGCAAAGGATTGCCACAGCACTGGGCGGTCAAAACGCAGCACAGGCGGTGTTTGACCTGGCCAGCAACAACGGGGCGCCGGTGGCCCTGAAGGACATCGGCATGAAGGAATCAGATCTGGACCAAGCATGCGATATCGCGCTGCAGAACCAGTACCCCAACCCCAGGCCGCTGGAGCGCGCGGCGATCCGGCAGCTGCTGCAGGACGCATTTGAGGGTGTGCGGCCCGTCTGAGGACACCACTGCTTTCGAAACCAACCCAGAACAGGAGACACACCATGCAACTCACCACCCCACTGAGCCGACGCCTGTTTACCCAGGCCGCTGCTGCCGCCGCCGCTGCCTCGGTCAGCCCGCTGGTGTTCGCCGCCGACACCGTCAAGATCGGTTATGTGTCGCCCCAGACCGGGCCGCTGGCGCCGTTCGGCGAAGCCGACAAATGGGTCATCGACCAGATGAAGGCCGCTTTCAGGGACGGTATCAGCATCGGCGGCAAGAAGCATGACGTGCAGATCGTGCTCAAAGACAGCCAGTCCAACCCCAACCGCGCCGGTGAAGTCGCCAACGACCTGATCCTCAAGGACAAGGTGGCCCTGATCCTGACGGCGGGCACGCCCGAAACGGCCAACCCGGTCAGCGACGCCTGCGAACTCAACGAGATCCCCTGCATCTCCAGCGTGGTGCCCTGGCAGCCCTGGTTCTTTGGCCGCAAGGGCGACCCGGCCAAGGGTTTCAACTGGACCTACCACATCTTCTGGGGCCTGGAAGACGTGATCGCCAACTTCACCAACGGCTGGAAGAGCGTGGCCACGAACAAAAAGGTCGGCGGGCTGTTCCCCAACGACGGCGACGGCAATGCCTGGGGCGACAAGGAACTCGGTTTTCCGAAGCCGTTGTCGCAAATGGGCTTCTCGCTCACCGACCCGGGTCGGTTCCAGAACGGCACGCAGGACTTCAGCGCGCAGATTGCCGCTTTCAAAAAGGACGGTGTGGAAATAGTCACCGGCGTGGTAATCCCACCCGATGCCAAGACCTTTCTGACCCAGGCCAGGCAGCAGGGCTTCAAGCCCAAGGTCATCACCCTGGGCAAGGCGCTGCTGTTCCCGGGTGCGATCGAAGCGCTGGGCGAGTTGGGCGACGGCCTGAGCACCGAGGTGTGGTGGAGTCCCTCGCATCCCTTCACCTCGTCGCTTACCAAGCAAAGCGCCAAGGCGCTGGCCGAGGCGTACGAGGCCGGCACCAAAAAGCAGTGGACACAGCCGATCGGCTTTGCCCATGCGCTGTTCGAGGTGGCCTCCGACGCGCTCAAGCGCAGCAAGTCGCTTAAGGCGGTGGACGTGCGCGATGCCGTGGCGGCCAGCAAGCTCAAGACGGTGGTGGGCGATGTGGCCTGGGGTGGCGCCGGCCCGTTCAAGAACGTCAGCAAGACACCGCTGGTGCTGGGCCAGTGGGGCAAGGGCAAGACGCACAAATACGATCTGACCATCGTCAACAACGAAGCGGCGAAGAGCATCCCGGTTGGCGGGTCTTTGAAGCTGATCTGAGTCTGCGCCATGCCTTTGCTCGCCCTCCATTCCGTCAGCAAGTCCTACGGCGCGCTCAAGGTCACCAGCGACATTTCGCTCTCGGTGGACGAGGGCGAGACGCTGGGAATTCTTGGCCCCAACGGGGCGGGCAAGACCACGCTGTTCAACCTGATCTCGGGCGACGCCCGGGTCGACACTGGACGAGTGGACTACGAGGGCCGTGACATCACGGCCTTCAAGCCGCACCAGCGCTGCCATGCCGGGATTGGCCGCAGCTACCAGGTGCCGCAGCCGTTTGGCAACATGACGGTGTTCGAGAATCTGGTGACGGCCGCCTGCTTTGGTGCAGGCCAGGGCGAGCATGAGGCCTGGGAGACCGCGCACCAGGTCTTGCAGCACACCGGCTTGC
>Ga0187892_10005914_pt1 | contig 18697 bp, 18 predicted proteins | sample MA1701073metaG_FD_139345 | JGI IMG/M metagenome (GOLD analysis project Ga0187892, IMG submission 139345) | Bio-ooze microbial communities from a basaltic lava cave in the Kipuka Kanohina Cave System on the Island of Hawaii, USA - MA170107-3 metaG ...
AGCGCCGGCGACACGACGGTCGCGTTGTGTTGAAATCGAGCCGTACTTTTCTCGTTCACAGGACTTCAAATGAGAGACGTTTTCCTAGTCAATGCCGCGTGGGACGATGAAGCTGCGGTTTGGGTCGCGACGAGCAACGACGTTCCTGGACTTGCGACCGAGGCCGAGACTCTGGAAAAGTTGATGGAAAAACTTCGGACGCTCGTTCCTGAACTGCTTGAAGCAAACGGCATTACGGGCTCCGAATCGATACCGTTGGAAGTTTTGTCGCGACGCTTTGAGGTGCTAGCCCGCGCCCCCTAGTGTCTGACTTCACGCCACCCCTCAAGCGCTTGCTCCGCGAAGCGGGTTGCCGCTTCGAACGTCCAGGCAAGGGCGATCACGAAATCTGGTTCAGTCCGATCACCGGGACCAGGTTTCCCGTCGACAGCAGGATCAAGTCACGGCACACGGCCAATGCCGTTCTTAAGCAAGCAGGATTGTCAAAGGCTTTCTAAGCGCGACGCGTGACCGGTGGCCGGTAAGCAGAAGCAAGCGATGACGATGCGCAAACTTAAACCGGTAACTCCCGGCGAGCTTCTTTTGGAGGAATTCCTGAAGCCGATGGGCATCAGCCAGTACAGGCTGGCGAAAGAAATCGGCGTACCGGCACAGCGCATCGGCGAAATCGTGTCGGGCAAACGCGCGATCAGCGCTGATACGGACCTGCGCTTGTGCCGCTTTTTCGGCCTTTCGAACGGCTACTGGCTGCGCGCCCAAGTGAGCCACGACACCGAGGTTGCGGAACGCGCTTTGGGTGCAAAGTTGGCAAAGATCAAACCGTGGGCGACCGCCGATAGTCGCGCTTGAACGACCGACCAAACTCGCTCCGAGTCAAAGTCCCAGATACGCCTTCCTCACCCGCTCGTCGCGCAACAACTCCTCTCCGCTTCCCGACAGCACGATTCGTCCGTTCTCCAGCACGTACGCGTGCTGCGCGATGCGCAGCGACACCGCAACGTTCTGTTCGACCAGCAGAATCGTCAGACCCGACTCGTTCAGTTGCCGGATCGCGTGCAGCACCTCGCGCACCACGAGCGGTGCCAGACCAAGAGACGGCTCGTCGAACATAATGAACTCCGGCTGGCCCATCAGACAGCGGCCGATCGCGAGCATCTGCTGCTCGCCGCCGGAGAGCGTGCCGGCCAGTTGGGTGGCGCGCTCGGCGAGGAGTGGAAACATCGCGTAGACACGGGCGAGCGTCTCCTTCTCGCGGTCGCGTGCGCGCGGCAGCAGAGCGCCGCAGCCGAGGTTGTCGGCCACCGTCAAGGTCGGAAAAATCTGGCGGCCTTCGGCCACCTGGCCGATGCCGAGGTTGCAAATCTCGTGCGACTCCAGACCGGTGATGTCGCGTTCCTTGAACACGATGCGTCCGGCGCGCGCCCGTTCAATTCCGGCGATCGTTCGGATCAGCGAGGTCTTGCCGGCGCCGTTGGCGCCGACGATCGCGACAATCTCGCCGCGGGGCACTTCGAGCGATACGCCGTCGAGCGCCTGCGCGTCACCATAGAAAAGATCGAGGTTTGCGACGGAAAGAACACTCATACCTCGGCCTCTTCGCCGAGGTAGCACTCCAGCACTTTCGGATTGCGCACGACTTCTCCCGCGGTGCCGCGCGCGATCACCTGGCCGAAGTTCAGCACGACGATGTTGCGCGCCAGCGCCATCACCGCGCGCATCACGTGCTCGATCAGCAGGATCGTCGTACCGTCGCGCGCATTGATCTCGCGCAACACGCCGATCATCTGATCGCACTCCGTCGGGCGCAGACCCGCCATCACTTCATCGAGCAGCAGGAGCTTCGGCCGCGTGGCGAGCGCCCGCGCGACTTCGAGTCGCTTGCGATCGGGCAGCGTCAGTTGCGCCGCCGGCACATCGCGCTTGTCGACAAGGCCAAGCGCATCGAGCACGGTGCCAGCGTGGCGGCGCGCGTCGCTCACGTTCTTCGCGCGGAGCAGGCTGCCGACGATCACGTTGTCGAGCACAGACAGTCCGGCGAAAGGCTTGACGATCTGAAACGTGCGGCCGATTCCGGCGGCGCAAATCCGGTCCGGCCGGCTGCCGTCGATGCGATGTCCTTCAAAGCGGATCGAACCCGCGTCGGGTGCGAACACACCGGCGATCATGTTGAAGCAGGTGGTCTTGCCCGCGCCGTTGGGGCCGATCAGTCCAACGATCCCGCCCGCAGGAACGTCGAACGAAACTTCGTGCGCCGCGCGCAAGCCGCGAAACGACTTCGAAATGCCATCGACTTCAAGCAACGCCACGCGACGTGCTCCGTGGTGCGAGTCCGAGCCGGCGTGCGAGCACCGGCCAGACGCCATTGGGCAGGAACATCACCACCGCGAGCAACACCACGCCGTAGAACACCTGCTTGACGCCCGGGAATTCCCAGCCGAGTGCGGCGAGCAGTTCGGTGATGAGGTCGGCGAGAACGGTCAAGAGGGCCGCGCCGAGGATCGGACCGAACAGGGTGCCCAGGCCTCCGATGATCGGACCGAGAATGATCTCGATCGAGCGGCTGATGTGAAAGATCTGTTCGGGGAAAAGGTTGTTGTAGTAAAAGGCGAAGAAGACGCCGGCCACCGCGGTCATCACCGAGCTCACCAGCACCGCGATTATCTTGTAGCGAAACGTATTGATGCCGAGCGCCTGCGCCGCTTCTTCGTTCTCGCGGATCGCCTGCCAGTAGTAGCCCACCCGGCTCTTCAACAACCACGCACACAAGGCGAATGCGGCCGCGGTCAGCGCCAGCATCAGGTAGTAGAACATCGCAGGCGGGCCGCGCAGGTTCAAAAGATCGAGGTGCTCGCGCTGCTCCACCTTCAGAAACAGCCCGCCCGGTCCGCCGAGCGCGGCGATGTGATCGAAGCCGATGCGCGTGAATTCGGCGAACGCGATCGTCAACAGCGCGAAGTACACGCCGGAGATGCCGAAGCGGAATGCCAGAAATCCGATCGCCGCTCCCAATGCGGCACACGCGAGCACCGCGAGCCACAGCCCGGCCCACGGTCCGATGCCAAAGTGGAAGTACAGGCCGGCCGCCGCATACGCGCCCACGCCCACGTACAGCGAATGGCCGAGCGACAACTGGCCGGCGAAACCCATCATTACGTTCCACGCCTGCCCGGTGTAGGCGAAAAAGAGGATCAGCGTTGCCACGGACAGCACGTAGCTGTTCGCAAACGCCGGCAGCGCCGCAAGCGCCACCAACAATGCGGCGAGAAGCAGCGTGGCGCGATTCAAGATTTCTTTCCGAGCAGACCCTGCGGCCGCAGCAGCAGTACCAGGATCAACAGCGCGAAACTCGCCATGCTTTTCGCCGACGGCGCGATGAAAAGTCCCGCCAGCGCCTCCGACACGCCGATCAGCACGCCGCCCAGCAACGCGCCCGGCATCGAGCCCAGGCCGCCGACGATGACGATGACGAACGCGAGCAGCGTGTACGCCGGACCCAGGGTCGGTGTCACGTCGACCAGCAGAATCATCATGCAGCCGGCCACGGCGACGCAGGCCGAGCCGAGCCCGAAGGTCAGCGCGTACAGTTTTTTCACATCGAGCCCGATGACCTTGGCGCCAAGATGGTTGTCGGCGCAGGCGCGGATCGCCTTGCCGGTGCGCGCGAAGCGGAAAAAGGCGAAGAGCAGCGCAGTCGTAGCGCAGGCCACACCGGCGGCAAGAAACTTTCCGCGATCGAGCAACAGTGGACCCAGTTCGATCGGCTCGAGCAATGAGTCGAGCTGAACGCTGCGCGCGCCGGGACCGAAAACCATCAGCAGCACGTTGACCATGATGATTGCCACTGCGACCAGCAGCATGAACTGCGAATGCTCGGGCCGCGTGACGAATGGATTGATCAGGGTGCGCTGGATGACGTAGCCGAAGGCGAAGAACGCGATCGCGACCGGCAGCACGGCGACGAACGGGTCGAGCCCGAGCGCGGCAAACAACACGACCGCCGCATACATCGCGATCGTCATCATCTCTCCGTGCGCGAAATTGACGACGCGCACCACGCCGAAAATCACCGAGAGCCCGAGCGCCATCAAGCCATATACGAGTCCGGTCAATACGCCGGCGAGCGCCTGGTTGAGGACGTTCATGAAATCAGGTTCGAGGTGCGAGGTGCGAGGTGCGACGTGAAGCGGGCTCGGGCCTTATCTCGAACCTCGCACCCCGGACCTCGCACCTGCAGTCAAGCGCGCTTGAACTCAGGCACGGGAAACACCGGCTTCGCCTGCGCCGCCGACTCCGGCAGAACCACCACTGGCTTCAGATTGAGGTTCTGCACGCACGCGGACGCGTTGCCTTCGACCTGGCCTTTGTTGTTGAAGCGGATCGGGCCGCCCAGCATCACGCGCGTCTTGATATCGGTGGCGCGGATCGCGTCCGCGAGCGTTTTCGCATCCGTGCTACGCGCGCGCTTGAAGCTGTCGGCCACCGCCATCAGCGCTTCGAACGTGTAGCCGACGTTCAGCGCGTGGAACATCAGTTCGTCCTTCGGATTCTGTTTCTTGAACGCCGCTTCGACCGTCTTCGTCAGCGGCGCCTTCGGGTCGTACCACGGTACGTTCGAGATACAGTGCTCGGACAGTTTGCCGAGCGCTTGATAAAACTGGTTCTCGTACATTCCCGGCGAGCCGGGACTGACGACGCCCATCGGATTCCAGCGTTGTTTCACCATCTCGCGCCGCAGGATGATCGCGTCGTTCAGCCGGCTTACCAGCAGCAGAAAATCCGCGTTGGTCGCTTTCGCCTTGCCGATCTCGACGGTCAGATCTTTCGCGGCCGGGTCGTACGAAATCGTGTCGACGATCTTGAACGGCAGGAAGTCGAGTCGCGGCAGGATCGCCTGAATCGCGCGCGTGTTGGCCTGGCCGAAGGTGTCGTTCACGTGCATGTAGACGGCCGTGCGCGGCACCGCTCCCGTGGCGCGAAAAAGATCGCCGATCAAAGTGAGTCCGTTCCTGACCAGCTCCGGCGCGGTCGGAAAATTGCGGAACACGAACTTGTAGCCTTGCTCGGTGATCTGCGGCGCGGCGGCGATGTTGATGACGAATGGCACGCCGCGCTGCTCCGCTACCTGCGCAATCGCAGCCGCAGCGCCCGAATCGAAGGGCCCCACCAGCACATGCGCGCCTTCCTGGATCAATCGCTCGGCGCGCGTACGCGCCGTGTCGACGTTGGTTTCGGTATCGGCGTTCATCAGTTCGAGCTCGACGCCCAGCATTTCCTTGATCAGCGCCGGCGCAAGGTCCGCGCCTTTCTGGCACGACTGGCCGATAAAACCCTGCACGCCCGAACGCGGCAACAACACGCCGACCTTCAGTTTCTGCGACTGCGCGCGCACGATCGATGGTGCGAGCGTCATTGCGCTCGCCACGGCAAGCGCGGAGTTGAAGCGGCGCCGCGGAGTGTCCGGTTTCATCGCTTGTCTCCCCTTGAAGTCCCTGAAGCGGCCGCAGGATAAACGGTGTGTTTGCCAGTTGCCCAGCCGCGCGCGGACAAAAACCGCTCGCCGATCGCGACCGCCACGTCTTCCAGCGGTGTCGCCATCGAATCGTTCCACCGGTTGAGGAACCCGAACATCGCAACGACGCCGAGAATCTCCACGATCTGATCGTCGTTCCAGTGCGCCTTCAAGCGCGCGACGATCGGCGCGTCGACGCCGTTCGGCACGCTGGCGGCTGCCAGCGCAAAGTCAAGCGCTGCTCGCTCGGCGTCGGAATAGTGCGCGCTCGTTGCGTAGTTCCACACGTCGGTGAGCTTCGCATCGTCAATGCCGAAGTTCTTTGCGCCGAGCGCGGTGTGCGCCATGCAGTAACGACAGCCGGCGGCGCGGCTCGCGACGTGGCCGATCAAGCGCCGAAAGCCGAGATCGACGCTGCCTTGCGGATCCATCACGGCGGCATTCAACTGCGCAAACGCCTGCACGAGCTTCGGCTTGCGCTGCATCGTCAGCACGCTGTTGGGTACAAAGCCAAGCGTGGTGAGAAAGAAGTCGAAGAAAGGCTTCAGTCCAGAGGTGTGGTTGTAGGGGAGAGGGTCTAGTAGCGGCATGGCGTAGCGCCCTTCGTGCGGGGCGGCGAGACTAGCACCGCGCTGATAGAGTCCCACTAAACGCGGCGAAGCCCGTCTTCACCTCCCCCTTCAAGGGGGAGGCTGGGAGGGGGATGGGTTTCGCTTCGAGACCAGCGCATGCACTTGATCATCGCCACCCGCGAAAGTCCGCTTGCCTTGTGGCAGGCCGAACATGTGCGCGCGCGCTTGCTTGAACTGCATCCCGGCGCGCGCATCGAGTTGCTGGGCATGACGACGAGCGGCGATCGAATCGTCGACCGATCGCTATCGAAAGTCGGCGGCAAGGGGCTTTTCGTCAAGGAGCTTGAAGTCGCGCTGCTGGAACGTCGCGCGCACCTGGCGGTGCATTCGCTGAAAGATGTGCCGATGTCGCTGGATGCCGAGTTTCAACTCGCTGCGGTGCTGGAACGCGAGGACCCGCGCGATTGCTTTGTGGTTGCGGCGGGTTCACGTGCGACGATGCTGGACGATTTCGCGCCCGGCGCACGCGTTGGCACATCGAGCTTGCGGCGTGAACTGCTGCTTCGCATTGCCTATCCGAACCTTGCCGTGCTGCCCGTGCGCGGCAATGTTGGCACGCGGTTGAAGAAACTGGACGCCGGCGACTTCGATGCATTGATCATGGCCGCAGCCGGGTTGAAACGGCTCGGACTCGCCGAGCACATTCGCGGCATCCTGCCGACCGCGAGGTTCTTGCCTTCTCCCGGCCAGGGCGCGCTGGCGATTGAAGTGCTGGCTGCCGATCGCGATACAGCGGCCGCGGTCGCGCCGCTCGAACACGCCGCCACGCGCGCTGCTACAGCGGCCGAGCGCGCGGTGTCGCGCGGGCTCGGCGGAAGTTGTCAGGTGCCGCTGGCTGCCTATGCGGAAACGGCCGGCGATCGCCTGTGGCTGCGGGCCCTCGTCGGCAATCAGGCGAGCGGCGAATTCATGGAAGCGCAACGCGAAGGCGCGCTCGCCGACGCGCAGGCTGTCGGTGACGATGTCGTCGCGCAATTACGCGCGCGCGGCGCATTGCGCCTGCTGCAGTGACGCGCGCGATGCGACCGATCATCGTCACGCGGCCCAACGGACCGGGACGCGTATTGACCGATGCGTTGCGTGCCGCCGGCGCGGACGCCGTCTGGTGGCCGGCATTCGCGTTGGGCCCAGCGTCCGATGTGGCACACGCGCGCGCAACGATGCACGCGCTTGCCGAGTTTGACCTTGCGGTGTTTGTCAGTCCGGCGGCGGTCGAGCATGCGATGCGTTATCGAACCGCGCTATGGCCGGCGTCGACGACGATAGCGGTTGTCGGCGAAGCGACTCGCCGCGCGGTCGAGTCGACCATTGCGGGGGCGTCGGCCGCACCACTGGTTGCACCGCTCGGTGCCCATGAGGACGAGGAGGGCGCCGGCGGTTCGGAAGCGTTGTGGAATGCGTTGATCGAAAGCGGCTGCACGCCGCGCAATGCGCTGATCCTGCGGGCCGACCATGGACGCGAATGGCTGGCCGATCAACTGCGCGAAGCCGGCGCCAAAGTCACCGTACTGCCGGTCTACACAAGGCGCGCCGCCGAACTTAATGCGGGTGCCATCGAACGATTGCGCAGCTGGATGGCGGCATCACTCGAGCCTGCGCTCATCGTCAGCAGTAGCGAAGCCATTGCGGTCCTGCACGCGCAATACGCCGCTGCTGCAGGCGTGTGGACGTGGCTGCAACATGGCCGCGCGCTGGCGCTGCACGAGCGCACTGCACAGCATTTGCGAGCGGCCGGTTTCACGCGCACCGACGTGGTCGCGCCGCGCGCGCTGGCGATCGTGCATATGCTGGGTGACAATAAACTGACGCCGATGCCATGACGAACGTGCCGCCTTCCGAACGCGCAGCCTCCGAACGCGCAGCCTTCGAACATTCAGCCGCGCGCTGGCTGCGCGTCGCGGGGCTGATTGTGCTGTTGGCGGCCGCGATCGCTGCCGGAGTCTGGGCGTATCGAGATCTGGCGCGCCGATCGGACGCACTGGACGCGCGCATGGCCGCCGCAGTCAATGATGTGAGCACCATCGCGCAACAGGCGGTGAAAACGGCCGGCGACGCCGATCGGCGCATCGAGGACCTCGCGCGCGAACTCGAATCCGTGAAGTCCCAGCGCGCCGCGCTCGATCAGCTCTATCTGGAATTGACGCGCGGGCGCGATGAAGCCGCACTCTTCGACATCGAACGTCTGATCACGCTGGCCGCGCAAGATCTGCGGTTAACCGGTCATGTGCCAGCGGCGCTGAACGCGTTGCAGGCGGCCGATGCGCGGCTCGTACGGCTCGATCGGCCGCAGTACGTGAATCTGCGGCGCGCTCTTTCGCGCGACATTGAAAAGCTGCGCGCGACGCCGGCCGTGGATGTGACCGGCATCGCGCTGAAGCTCGACCAGATTGCGCAGACGTCCGACGGATGGGCGATGCTGTCCGATCCTGCGATCAAGCCCGCGCCTGCGCGCTCGTCGACGAGAGATGCGGCGAAAGATGCGGCGAAAGATGTAGCGAAGAGCGCGAAGCCTGTTCCGCCGCCCGAGATGCCCGCGTTGAGCGAGACGACGCTCGGGACAATCTGGCTGCGAGTTCGCAACTGGCTTGCCTCCGAGTTCGGCGATCTCGTTCGCATTCGCGATGTCGAGACGCCTGAATCGATTCTGCTGGACGGTGTGCAGCAGCAATTGGTGCGCCAGCAATTCAAGCTGAGGCTGCTTGACGCGCGCCACGCGCTGCTGGCGCGCAACGATCGCGTGTTTCGCAGCGATCTGGCCGAAGCGCAGGCGCTGATCACGCGCTACTTCGACGTCAAGCAGCCGGCGGCGGGTAGTGCGTTGTTGCAGTTGAAGCAGCTCGCGCAAAGCCCGCTCAATGTCGACCTGCCGTCGCTGGACGAATCGCTGGCCGCGCTGCGCACAGCTCGTCCTGCCCTGGCGCGCTGATGGTATGAGAGCACTGTCCTGGCTTCTGTTGCTGGCAGTGCTCGCCGGCGCTGCTGCGCTGCTCGCGGTCCGCGACGGTGGCGGCAACGTTGTTTTTCTCGTTTCTCCGCAGCGGATCGATCTGTCGCTGAATTTCTTCATCCTGATCGGCGTGGTCGCGCTGATCGGCGTGTACTGGTTTGCACGGCTGGTGCAACGGATGGTCGACTTCCCGGCGCGCGTAGCGTCGTACCGCGCGCGGCGTGGCGAGATCGGTGGCACGCGCGCGCTGCGCGACGCGCTGCGGGCGTTGCTCGAAGGAAGATTCGCACGGGCCGAACGCGCCGCGCAGGCCGCGCAACAGTTACCCGAGATCGCCGGTCTGGCTGCGCTTGTCGGCGCGCGCGCCGCGGCCCGCATGCAGGAGCAGCAGCGACGCGATGCGTGGCTGGAACGTGCGGAGTTCGACCGCACGCTCGACACTGCGCGACTCGTGACGAGCGCCGAGTTGTGGACCGATTCGCGCGAGCATGTGCGTGCGCTGGATGCGATCGAGCAGTTGCGCGCCGGCGGCGGCCGCCACATCGAGGTCGCGCGCATCGCGCTCACCGCGCAGATGCAGACAGGCCGATGGGACGACGCGCTGAAGACGGTGCGCCTGCTCGCGAAACGCAAGGCGCTGCACGAGGCCGTTGCGCAACGGATCAAGCTGCTCGCGTACCGCGAGCGCTTGCAGGACAAGCGGCATGATCCCGCGGCGTTGCAAGCCGCGTTCGATGCGATTCCGGCCGAAGATCGTCGCGATGTCGATGTCGCGCTGGATGCCGCGTGCCTACTGAACCTGGCCGGGCGCGCGCATGCCGCCGCGCAGGCGCTGGAAGCGTCGCTCGATTTTCGCTGGGACGTGCGCTTGCTCGACGAATATGCGCGCACGCGCGTGTTCCCGGGCCGCGGCCAGATCGAACGCGCCGAGGGATGGCGCGAGCGCCATCCGAACGATGCCGCCCTGCTGCGCACGCTGGGCGCGTTGTGCCTGCGCGAACAGCTGTGGGGCAAGGCGCGTACGTATTTCGAAGAAAGCCTACGCGAGCGTTCGCATCCGGCGACGTTGCTGGGACTGGCGCGACTGGCCGAGGCCACCGGTGCGCAGGATGAGGCTCGCCAGCAGTATCGCGAAGCTGCGCTGGGTTACGCAAACCTGGTCTCTGAGATCGGCGCCAACAGTCCGCGGGGTTCGGCGCGAATGATCGCTCCGCAAAAGGAACTGATCCAATGAGTCTCGAACGCGTACCACCCGGCCGCGATCTGCCCGATGACTTCAACGTCGTCATCGAAATTCCGATGAATGCCGATCCGATCAAGTACGAGGTCGACAAGGAATCGGGCGCGCTCTTCGTCGACCGGTTTATCGGCACGGCGATGCACTACCCGTGCAACTACGGCTACATCCCGCACACGATCGCGGACGATGGCGATCCGGTGGACGTTCTCGTCATCACTCCATTTGCGTTGCAGCCGGGGGTGGTCGTGCGCTGCCGTCCGCTCGGCGTGTTGAAGATGGAAGACGAAGCCGGCGGCGATTCAAAGCTGCTGGCGGTGCCGATCGACCGGATTCTTCCCTGGTACAAGCACTGGCAGAAGCCGGAAGACATCGCGCCTGAGCGCATTGCACAGATCCGGCACTTCTTCGAGCACTACAAGGATTTAGAGAAAGGCAAGTGGGTGAAGATCATCGGCTGGGGCGGGCCGGACGACGCGCGGCGCGAAATCATGGCGGGTGTTGATGCGTTCCAGCAGGCGGCACAGAAGCCGGCATTTTGATCAGAAGGCTCTGAAAAACTACTGCGCGACCCGATCTTGGCCTTGCAGGCCGGGGCGTCGCGAGACGCGACGCCCCTTCGCCCTGTCCAAGGCCGCGCAGGCGGCCTTGGAGCCGCAGGGCTCAGCCTGCGCTGCTCGCTGTACTTACTCGTACAGGTCCGCTGCTCGGCGCAACCTCGGGCCGCTCGCTACGTCTTTCAGAGCCTTCTTAGCGTCGAAATCCAAACACGTTCAGCGCCAGCCCCGCCAACACGAGAGCAGCACCGGCAAGCTCCCAGCCGGATATCGTTTCATCAAGCAGCCACGCCGCGCCGCTCATGGCGACCACCGGGACCAGCAACGTGAACGGCGCAATCAGCGTGGCCGGATAAAGCCGCAGCAGCCACGCCCACAGCCCGAACGCGAGCAGCGTTGTCGGCCACGCCTGAAACGCGATGCCAAGCCATTGGAGGGCGGACAGCGATCGTGTGATCTCCGCGAGTGTTGCGGGACCGTCGACAAGAAGCACCGCGATAGCCAGCGGCACACACGCGAACGCGGACGACCAGATCACGATCGCGAGCGGCCCGTTGGGCGTGGCGGGCTGCCGCATGCGTTTGACGATCAGATTCCCGATCGCCCACGACAGCGCCGCAGCAAGCACCAGCACGAGTCCGACCTGTGTGTCGCCGGCGGGCAGGTCCAGCGCGATGACCACGATGCCGGCGCCAGCCGCGACGCTGCCGGCGATCTGCAACGCGCGCGGCCGTTCGCCGGTAAAGAACATCGCCAACGCAATCGTGAAGAACGCCTGTATCTGGATCACGAGCGACGCCAGCCCGGTCGGCATGCCGATCGCCATGCCGCCGAACAAGAACACGAACTGAAGCGCGAACGCGAAGAGTCCATAGGCGGCGAGCGCGCGCCAGCCGACGCGCGGCCGCGGCACCAGCAGCACCGCCGGAAACGCGGCGAGAGTAAAGCGCAGCAACGTCAGCGTGAGCGGCGGCACTTCGTTCAAGCCGGCCCGGATAACGATGAAATTGGCGCCCCATACGGAGACCATCAGCAACGCCGCCGCCAGATGCAGCGGCTTCATTCGATGGCGATCGCGACGTGCGAGCGAAATGCACGGTGTTCCTGCAACTCGTCGATCGCGCCGGCGATGCCGACCGCCTCGCGTTCGAGAAAACGTGCCACCGCCGAATGCAGGCGCGGATCGGCGAGCCAGTGTGCCGACAGCGTCGGTACGGGATCGAAGCCGCGCGCCATCTTGTGCGCGCCCTGCGCGCCGCCCTCGAAGACGCGCAGCCCTCGTTCGATCGCGAACGCGATCATCTGGTAGTAACACGCCTCGAAATGCAGGCAGGGCACGTGCTCGATCGCGCCCCAGTACCGCCCGTACAGATATCCGCGCTCGATATCGAAAACGCCCATCGACGCCGCAATCGGTCGACCGGCGCGCCGCGCGAGCACCAACAGCAGGCGCTCCGGCATCGCGTCTGCTAGCCGCAGAAAAAAATCCAGGTTCAGATACGGCGTCGACCAGTGCGCGGCGTAGGTCGTCTGGTAGCAGCTGTGAAAGAAACTCCAGTCGGACTCGGTGATTTCACGGCCGACCTTGCGCTCGAGCGCGACGCCCGCGTCGCGGACCTTGCGGCGCTCGGCTCGAATCTTCTTCCGCTTCGGCTGTGCTAGCGCTGCCAGAAAGTCGTCGAAGTTCGCAAAGCCGCGATCAGTCCAGTGAAACTGAACGCCATGCCGTCTCAACATGCCGCCTGCGGCGAGCAAGGCGATCTGCGGCGGTGGGGCAAACAACACGTGCAGCGATGAGGTCCGGCTCGCGCGTGCATGCGCAAGCAGCGCCCGTGCAAGTTCGGCGCGCGCCTCGTCGTCGGCCGCGATAAGCCGCGTGCTGCCCACCGGCGTGAACGGCACCGCCGACAAGAGCTTCGGGTAGTACGCAATCCCTGCGCGCTGCGCGGCTTCGGCCCAACCCCAGTCGAAAACGTATTCACCGTAGGAGTGGTCCTTGATGTACAGCGGCGCGGCCGCAACGAGGTGCTGCTCGCGCCACAACGTCAGGTGCGACGGCGTCCAGCCGGTGTGTTCGTTCGTGCAACCGCTCGCCGCGAGCGCATGCAGATAGTCGAATTCGACGAACGGACTGGCTTCGCCATCGGCGGCGACAAGTGCATTCCACGCGGCGCGGCCGATCGATGCGAGGTCGCCGTGAACCTGCGTGCGATACTTCTTTTGCCTCTCAAACAACTTTCACAACACGAAGTCGATGGGTTCTCACGTCAGGGTCGCCGTCGCGCAGTTGAACTGTACGGTCGGCGACTTTGAAGGCAACAGCCGGCGCATCCTCGACGCGGCGGCGCGCGCGGCGCAACGTGGTGCGCGCATCCTTGTCACGCCGGAATTGTCATTGTCCGGTTATCCGCCCGAAGACCTGCTGCTGCGGCGCGCATTCTACGGAGCGATCGACACCGCGCTCCAGAAACTCGCGGCGCAACTTCTGCAGTACCCCGATCTGCGTGTGATCGTCGGTCATCCGCTCGCGCGCGAAGGGCAGCGTTTCAACGCCGCGTCGCTGCTGCATGAAGGAGTGATCGCGGGCAGCTACTGCAAGCACGACCTGCCCAACTACGACGTGTTCGACGAGCAGCGCTATTTCACGCCCGACAACCGGCCGTTCGTATTCGAGGTCGAAGGCACGCACTTCGGCGTCAACATCTGCGAGGACACGTGGTTTCCGTACGCGCCGGAGTGCGCAGCGGCCGCCGGCGCACAGGTGTTGCTGATTCCGAACGCTTCCCCATTTCATCTTGGCAAGGCCGCATTGCGGCTCGACGTGATGCGCGCCAACGTTTCGCGCTTCGATCTGCCGCTGGTATTTGCAAACATGGTCGGTGGCCAGGATGAACTCGTATTCGACGGCGCCTCGTTTGTGCTCGACGCCAACGGCGGATTAACCCACATGGCGCCGCAATTCGAAGAACACCTGATGCTCGCCGACTTTGTCGACGCCGCTCCCGAGCCGGGTGGGCGCGCCGAACCCGGATCGCTGGAGGAACAGGCGTACAGCGCGCTGAAGATTGGTGTGCGCGACTACCTCGGCAAGAATGATTTCCCCGGAGCGATCATCGGCCTTTCGGGTGGTATCGATTCGGCGCTCGTACTGGCGGTGGCGGTCGACGCGCTCGGTGCCGGGCGCGTGCGCGCGGTAATGATGCCGTCGCAATACACCGCCGAAATCTCATGGCTCGATGCGCGCGCGATGGCACAGAAACTCGGCGTGCGTTATGACGAGCTGCCGATCAAGCCGGCGTTCGATGCGCATCTGGCGACGCTGGCGCGCGAGTTTCGCGGCATGCCATGGAACGCGACGGAAGAGAACATCCAGGCGCGCATCCGCGGCACGCTGCTAATGGCGTTGTCGAACAAGAGCGGCGCGATCGTTCTGACCACCGGCAACAAGAGCGAGATGGCGGTCGGCTACGCCACCTTGTACGGCGACATGGCAGGCGGCTTCGCGGTGATCAAGGACATTCGCAAGACGCTCGTCTATGCGCTGGCCCGATATCGAAACGCACTGAGTGACGTGATCCCCCAACGCATCCTGACGCGCGCGCCGAGCGCCGAACTGCGACCCAACCAGACCGACCAGGATTCGCTGCCGCCCTACGACGTGCTCGATACGATCATCGAGCGCTATATGGAGCGCGGCGAAAGCGCGCAGGAAATCGTCGCCGCGGGTTTTACGCACGGCGATGTAAGCAAGGTGATCCGCTTGATCCGCATCAACGAGTACAAGCGGCGGCAGGCGCCGGTCGGAATTCGCGTGACACACCGTGGATTCGGGCGCGACTGGCGGTATCCGATCACGAACAAGTTTCGGGAGGAAGTCGCTTGAAGCGACGGTGCCCCGTTGTCATTCCGAGCGTTAGCGAGGAATCTCAAACGCTCGAGATTCTTCGTTGCTGCACTCCTCGGAATGACAGCCCTCCGTGCCATTCCGATCTCGCACCTCGTACCTCGTACCTCGCACCTGCGCCTGTCGCTTAGAATCGCCCGCGATTGCAACGAACACGCTCGTCGGGGAGAGCCATGAGACAGATCACAGCGATCATCAAGCCGTTCAAGCTCGACGAAGTTCGCGAAGCGCTCGCCGAAGCGGGCGTCAGCGGCTTGACGGTGACCGAGGTCAAGGGTTTCGGCCGGCAAAGGGGGCACACCGAGCTTTATCGTGGCGCCGAGTACGTGGTCGATTTCCTGCCGAAGGTGAAGGTCGAAGCCGTGGTGCCGGACAACCTCGTCGAACGCGCGATCGAAGCGATTACCAAGGCGGCGCGTACCGGCAAGATCGGCGACGGCAAGATATTCGTGCGCGCGGTGGAGCAGGTGATCCGCATACGCACCGGAGAGACCGGAGAGAACGCGGTTTGACCGCGAGAAAGTCGTGTCTGTCGCTCAGTACCGGCTGCCTACGTACTGCGAAGCGACAGCGGCGTGCCGTTTGCGAGCGCGGCGCTGGGCGGTGCGGCTGATTAAGTTCGCGTGATGCCAGGGCGCATCGGGGCAGCCGCCGTAAAACAGCCGCCACGAGCGCATGCACCGCACCCTGAAGGCGCCCCACGGCCACACCGCCGGAGGCCCCACGTTGAGCGCCCAGCCAAAGGCACCCGTAAAGCATCGCCCAGATTGCCATGTAATGCATGTCCTCCTTTGCCCTCACCGTACTCACCTGTAAACCATGTGCCCCGCTACATGCCCGCGCTTCGGCGCGAGGCGGGGCGCCGATTTGTCGACTGCATTCGAAGAAGCCGCTCGCGGGCGAAGCCGCGACTGCCGTGTTCTGAGGCTGCCTCGACACGGTGAGTGTTCTGTCAGACTGGCGGCGTCGAAGGAGAGCGAAAGTAGTTGTCGACCAAGGTCGTCAGGTGCTCGCCTTGGCTCCGTTGCCTCGCTTGCCGCGGCGCTACGGCACACACCATATAGGCGTCCTCAAGGGACTCGTCCGCCGGCTGGATGATCTCGACATACAGCAGCCCGATCCCGGAAGGCAGCGGCAGATCTCCGATCAGGCGCATCACCCGCGCGTACGTGGAGTCCGAGGCGCCCCGGAACAGAAAGCCTGAACTCTCCTTACCTCTGCCATCGACGATCACGATTACGCCGAGGTAGGTTCGAGCGAAGCCGAGTCCGTGCAGTCCCTTGACCTGGGGAACGACACCCCGCAGCGCGTCGAAGCGATTCACGTTTTCTGCCGCGTCGTCGGTGGCAACTACCTTTACTCGCTTGAACTCGACGACGACCGCCCGATTCGGGTGCCCCGGATCGCAGGCGATCAAGTCGATATCGCCAGGCTTGAGATTCGAATTCTCGATGAACGGTGTCCGAACACCGGCGAAGCAGGTCGCTGACGCGGCGAGCGCAAGCTCCCCAAGCACAAGCGGGCGAACCGCCGGACCTGCCATCAACCATGCGACCAGTTCGGATTCGGTGCGCTGTGCTGCCGACACGGCGCCGGAGCGCCGCCCAGTCCCGAAGAACTCAAGGCGAGTCGAACCTGGCATCAACTCTTGGCTGTCATAGGCGGCACAGCGCAGTGTTTGAGGAATCTGCTTCTGCACCTCGATCACTCCCAGTCGTCCAGTACGGCTCAACGCCGCGCGCCACAAAGGGTCCGTTGGCAAGACTCACTATGGTCGCAAGACCGCGCTCTGCAGTCGACCTGCGTGTGCGCGGTTAGTTCTCAGGCATCGATGTCGTCGAAGATGCTGCGTGCACCGTGGTCTCGGTCAAGCGTCTCCACTTCACCAAGCTTTCGCGGCTCTCGCTCTAGTTCGTCCTGGGTATTCTCGTCGATCCATTCCTTCGCACGGCGGGTCTCGCGTTCGATGATCGCAACAGCGTGCGCATCGTCGCCGAAATACTCCTTCAATGTCCCGAACGAATCTAGAAGCTGCTCCATGTGCTCATCAGCCGGCTCGTTGGAAGGATGATTCAGCTGCACGTTTCGTCTTACATCGTCGAGCCTGGGAAGCAGTTGAGTGCGGACATCACGCAACAACGCTGCGAATTCCTCGTCTTGGAAGACGCGCCGAATATCGAGGTCCTTCAGCGCGTACAGGTCTTCGCCTTGAACGGCGTACCCGCTGACCGTCGCTAGAAATTCCTTCCTCTTGTCTTCCCGAAGGAGCCCGAAATCATGCAGCCGTACGGCGAGATCCACTTCTGAAACGGCGTTCAGATACAGACCGGGCGCAGCCACCTCGTCGACTAAGCCCGGATTACGGTCGAGGTACATCGCAAGAAACTCTCTTGAGCAACGACGAGTCAGGAATCCCTGCAGCGCAGACTTTGCGCTCCAGACAGAGAGCCACGTGACTTTGTGCTTCTTACGCGTTGAGAACTCGCCGAGTTTTGCGTGGACCAGCGGGAACAGTGCCTTGGGGATGACCACGGCTTTCTTGATACCTACATGTCCGCAGGTGATCTGCTCGATGAGTTCGTCGGGCGCGCTGCCTTGAACAAAGATGCCGAGCAGCTCAGGGCTGCGTGCCAGGATTGCGGCGTACGCATCGCCAATGGTCGGGTGCTTGAAGCGCCAGATGGATTCGCCGGCGGCGTGGGTGTGCAGCAAGAGGCTGCCGTTGAGCGCGTCGAGGGCGGCTACGCAAGCGCCAAGGCTACTGCCGAGTCGATTCAGTGCCTGCTCCTCAGACTCCGCGAGCGTGACGGGGCTCTCGAGGTGGTCCTTTCGCATGTAGATCAGGGCAAGGGCCGCTTTGGCGTGGGAGTCGAGGCCGTTCAGGACCTCTTGCAGAAACTGCTCCCGCTTCTCCAGGAACTGTCCGAGATGAAATGCGTCGAGCGGCAAATCTCTCGTAAAGAGCGGATCCGCCAGGCGACGAGCAGTCTCGGGAATGAAGCGCTTGTGGGCGGCGACGAACTCGAGATGCGGCTTGATCGTCGTCCGAAATGCTGTGGGTTGCCGCCCCAGCTTAAGGTGGTTGTAGAGAATCTGTCGTTTCTCATCGGGGGTCAGATCGTGAACGTCGATCACCACTTGGCTCTCGTTGAGCAGAGGGAAAGCACCTTCCTTCAGTTCCTTCCGCGCCCCGTTGTAGATGTAGTCCCTCGACGTCATCACCATCCTCGCGCCCTTGCGGAGCATCGTTCTTATCTGCGGCAGAACATGGTTCCAGCGGTGAACGAGAGACGCTTCGTATTGACTGACGCCAAATGCGTCGTCGATCCAGAAAAACTGGGATGGTTCGTCGGGATTCCATCGCTCGACTACGTTGCCGGGGTCGTCGAGCTTCAGTACGGACGCGCCCCATTGATCGGCGGCGGCCATCGCCAGCATTGAAGCAATAGTCGTTTTGCCCGCAGCCTGCTCGCCGACCAAGAGAACGAAGCCATGCCTGTCGAGCGCCGCGACCGCCTTGCGATAGGAGCCGGTGACGACCACCTTCGCGAGGTCCTCCCTGAGTGATTCGAGAATGGCACGCGCCTGTGCGTAAGCGCGCTCGTCCAGAATCTGACCGAGGTCACCGAGTCCGTACACGCGCGGAACGAGCATTCGAAGGCGCTTGTTCTCCCTGATCTGTTGTTCGATCCATGGCGAGCCGAGGAGCAAGACCTGCTTTACTCCGGCGTCTCTCAACAGGGTTTCGATCTTCTGGGCTCGACGACCGGAGAGTCCGGCGTTCGTCAGTATGCGTCCGGCCAACCCATCTTGAATCAGGCTGTACATGAGTGAAGGATCGTGTCCACGAAGGAAATAGGTGGACACGATGGCGAATGAGAAAGCCGCATCACGGCCGCAGGCGCGGCGCA
>Ga0187892_10005915_pt1 | contig 18695 bp, 15 predicted proteins | sample MA1701073metaG_FD_139345 | JGI IMG/M metagenome (GOLD analysis project Ga0187892, IMG submission 139345) | Bio-ooze microbial communities from a basaltic lava cave in the Kipuka Kanohina Cave System on the Island of Hawaii, USA - MA170107-3 metaG ...
CCCCTGTAGGAGGGGCCTCAGCCCCGATGCCTTGCGCGACCAGCGGTCGGGGCTGAGGCCCCTCCTACATGCATCAGAAGCCATGTCGAAGGAACCCTCCATCGACCGCGATGCACTCGCCCGTGACGTACGACGACGCGGGCAGACACAGGAACGCGATCGCCGACGCGACCTCCTCGGGCTCGCCGACGCGCCCCATCGGCGTGCGGTCGAGCACCTCCTCGAGGTAGGCCGGGTCGGCCAGCACCGGCTCCGAGCGAGCGGTGCGGATGTACCAGGGCGCGACCGCGTTGACGCGGATCCCGTCGCCGGCCCACTCGACCGCAAGGTTGCGGGTGAGCTGCACGAGCGCGGCCTTCGTCATGCCGTACGGCGAGCCGGTGCGAACGTGCGTGAGCCCCGAGACCGACGTGACGTTGACGATCGCGGTTTGTGCATGGCGCGCGAGCATCGGGTGCGCGAGCCGGCACATCTCGAACGCCGACACGAGGTTGGTCTCGATCAGCGTGCGGTACTCGGCCTCGGCGTACTCGAGCGTCTTCTTGCGGAGGTTGGTGCCGACGTTGTTGACGAGCACGTTGAGGCCGCCCAGATCCGCGATCCAGTCGAACACCTCGAGCCGCTGCTCGTGCTCGGCGAGGTCGGCCGCGAGCGCCGCGATGCGGCGGCCGGGGAAGTCCTCCTCGAGCTCCGCGCGCGCAGCGTCGAGCTGGGCTTCCTCGCGCGCGACCAGCAGCACGTCCGCGCCGAAGCCCGCAAGCTCGCGCGCGCACGCGAGCCCGATACCTTTCGACGCGCCCGTCACGAGCGCGGTCTGTCCGTCGAGCCGCCAGCGGTTCGGATCCATGGCGCGCGATTGTCGCGCAGGTGGATGCGTCCGCACACGCTACCCTATGCACCCCTTTCACGCCGGCTTCCACGATGCACGACCTCGAGATCCGCGACGTCGCATTCGGTGATGCGAGCGCGGCTTGCCGCGCCGACATGCCGTTCGCGCTGACCGTCGCGTTCGCGAACGTGCGGCCGATCGCGTTCGACGTCGACGTCTCGGTGGGGATCCACGATATCGCCGGGCGCGAGGTCTGGCGCGGCCAGCTGCGCGCGTCGGGCTGGGATCCGGCCTGGCTGCCGCGCGGCGAGTACCGCTGCCACGTGCTCGCGCCGCGGCTCGATCTCGCCGACGGCGACTACGAGGTCCACGTCGCGCTCTGGCACACGTCGGCCGGCGCCACGCTGAAGGCCGCGGCCGCGAAGCGCGCGCTGCGTGTCGCGGGCGGCCCGCCCGAGCGGCCGGGGCCGAACGTCGCGTGGCTGCTCGAGAGCGCGCCCGGCACCGTGCCGGTCGAGGCGCTGTCGTGGCGGCGCGGGCCGGGCGACTGGTTCCACAAGCATTTCGACCACGCGGCGCGCACCGTCACGAGCTACATGCTCGGCGACGCGCCCGCGCTCGCCGGCCGCATCCTCGACGTCGGCTGCGGCGACGGCCTCACCGATCTCGGGATCGCGGCGCGCTGGAACCCGATCGAGCTCGTCGGCATCGACCCGTTCCGCGGCTACGAGCGACTGCCCGAGATCCTGCGCGCGGCGCACTATCCGGCCGACGCGGTGCCGTCGTGCCTGCGCTTCCTGCCGGCCGACGCGAACGACATCCCGTTCCCCGACGACCATTTCGACGTCGTCGTCTCGTGGGGCTCGCTCGAGCACATCGTCGGCGGCTACGAGCGCGCGCTCGACGAGATCCGCCGCGTGCTGAAGCGCGACGGGCTGCTGTTCGTGCACCCCGGGCTGTTCTACTCGGACATCGGCAACCACCTCGGCGAGTTCGCGTTCGCGCGCGCCGAGCCGTACGTGCACCTCAAGCGCCCGCGCGAGGCGCTGCGCGAGCTCGTGCTCGCCTCGCAGCCCGACTACATCGACCGCGCCGGCGAGTTCGCGACACCCGCGCAGTATTGGCAGTGGCACACCGAGCTCAATCCGATCACGGTGCCGGCGTTCGAGACGAAGCTGCGTGCGCTCGGGTTCGAGCCGTGGCGCGTCGCGCTCAGGACGCACGAGCGCGTCGAGTACACACCGGAGCTGCAGGCGTATTCGTTCGTGGACCTGGCGGTCGGGGAGTTGTACGTTTCGGCGTACAACCGGAAGGGTTAGTCGAGTCGATGCCGGCCATCGCTGCGCGAAGTCCGGCCTACGGAGGTTCCATGAGACGCATCGTCGTCGTGCTTGTGCTCGCCATCGGACTCGCGGCGTGCCGCGACCGCGACGAGCCGCCGCCGGATCCGAAGGCTGCGGCGGTGCCAGCCGTCATCGACGCGCAGCTTCAGGCGATCGAGAAGGCCAAGGCCGTCGAGGCCGAGGTGCTCGAGTCGAAGCAGCGGACGGACGAGGCGCTCGACGAGGCCAGCGGCGGCGGCTGACCGCCGCTGCGCCGGCGCACGCTCAGATCCCGCACTCGCAATGCGCGTAGACCGCGGCCGGCCGCTTGCCGACCGCGTCGCGCACGAGCCGCCGCAACGCGACGAGCTCGTCGATCTGCTCGTTCGGCAGGAAGGCAGCCGGCAGCGCGAACGCATGCCCGCGCGCGTGCGCGGCGAGGCTCGAGGCGGAGAGATCGAGCATGAAGCGCTCGAACGCGGAAAGCTCCTTCTCGACGTAGCGGACCTGGTAGTCGTCGACGCCGGCGCGCTCGGCCGCGGAGGCGACCGCGTCGGCGAACGTGCCGAGCGTGTCGACCAGGCCGCGCTCGCGCGCCTGCTCGCCGCTCCAGACGCGACCGCGTGCGACCGTGTCGACCTCTTCCGCCGACTTGCCGCGCGCCGTCGCGACCTTGCCCACGAACTCGGCGTAGCCGCGGTCGATCACGCTCTGGATCACGGTGCCGAGCCGCGGGTCGTACTCGCGCGTGGGATTGATCGCGCCGGAGAGCCAGCTCGTGCCGACGCCGTCGGTGCGCAGGCCGAGCTTGCCCATCGCCTGCGGCACGTTGAACCAGAGCCCGTAGATGCCGATCGAGCCCGTGATCGTCGACTCCGACGCGACGATCTCGTCGGCATTCATCGAGATCCAGTAGCCGCCGGACGCCGCGACGTCGCCCATCGACGCGACCACCGGCTTGCCGGCCTTCCTCGTGAGCTCGACCTCGCGCCGGATCACTTCGGACGGAAATACGCCGCCGCCCGGCGAATCGACCCTGAGCACGATCGCCTTGACGTCGTCGTCCTCGCGCGCCTTGCGGATCAGGCGCGCGGTCGAGTCGCCGCCGACGAGGCCGGGCGGCTGGTCGCCGTCGACGATATCGCCTTCGGCCACGACCACCGCGATCGCGGGTTTGCCGAGCTCGAGCTCGCGCGCGGCCGCGAGCATCGCGTAGCTCTCGACGTCGATCTGGCGGAAGGTCTCCTCGTCTTCGTCGTCGGCGGCGCCGGCCGCGATCAGCATCGCGCGGAGCTCGTCGCGCGTCTTGAGCTCGTCGACGAGCTTCTGGTCGAGCGCGAGCTTGGCGAGGTCGCCGCCGCGCGCGGTGATCTCGGCGTCGAGCGACTCGAGGCTCGCGGCGAGCACCTGCGCGTCGAGCCCGCGCAGCGTTGCGAGGTGGTCGAGGTAGCGCGCCCAGATGTCGCTCATCCAGTAGAGGTCGGCCTCGCGCGCCTCGGGTGACTGGTCTCCGCGCACGTACGGCTCGCCGGCCGACTTGTACTCGCCGACGCGGAACAGCCGCGCCTCGATCCCGAACTTGTCGAACGCGTCCTTGAAGTAGGTCCGGTAGCGGCCGAGGCCCTCGAGGAACACCGCGCCCTCGGGGTGGAGGTAGATCTTGTTCGCGTGCGCCGCGAGGTAGTAGCCGCGGTGATCCATGCCGTCGGCGTACGCGACGATCTCCTTGCCGCTCGCCTTGAAGCGCTCGAGCGCGGCGCCGATCTCGCGCAGCGTCGCGTGACCCGCGCGCGCGAGCTGGTCGGGCACGATCACGATGCGCACGATCATCGGATCGGTCGCGGCACCGTCGATCGCGCGCAGCACGTCGCGCAGCTGCAGCTCGTAGATCTCGTCGCCGAGCAGCTTCGCCATCGCGCGATCCGAAGGCGAGGCCGAGTACTGCTCGACGATCGCGCCCTTCGGCGCAATCACCAGCGCGGTCTTGGGCTCGAGCCTGGGGGCGCTGCCCGCGATCGCCGCGATGATCAGCAGCACGATGACGAGGAACAGGAGGTTCATCGCGAAGCGGCGCGACGCGTCGAGCGCCTGATACGAGCCGCGCACGAAGCGCACGAAGAGGTTGGAACGGGGAGGCGTGTTCATATCGTCATTCTAGGGGCGCGGCGGCCGGTTTCGATGGACCGAAGGTCACTTTCCGTGCCCGCCGTGCGAGCACGACGAAGCGCGCGCTTAGCAGCACGGCCGCGGCCGTCAGCCCGGCGATGAAACCGATCCAGAGCCCCTGCGCGCCGTAGCCGCGCTCGAGCCCGAGCCACCAGCCGACCGGGAAGCCGATCGCCCAGTACGCAATTGTCGTCACGAACGCGGGCACCAGCGTGTCCTCGAGCCCGCGCAGCGCGCCGTTCGCGAGCGCCTGGATCCCGTCGGAGAGCTGGAACCAGACCGCGTAGCCGATGAGCGCGATCCCGAGCGCGAGCACGGCCGGGTCGTTGGTGTACGCATCGACGATCGGCCGCGCGAACCCGAGCATCGCGGCGACCGCGACGAGCTGCGCCGCGAGCACGAGCACGAGCGCGCCGGCACCCGCCCACGCGATCGCGCGCGGATCGCCGCGCCCGACCGCGTTGCCGACGCGCACCGTCGCCGCCATCGCGACGCCGAGCGGCACCATGAACGTCACCGACGCGACATTCAGCGCGATCTGGTGCGCCGCCGCGGTGACGGCGCCGAGCGAGCCCGCGAGCAGCGCGGTCGCGACGAAAAGTCCGCCCTCCATGCAGATCGAGACCGCCATCGGCACGCCGATCGCGAGCAGGCGCGCGATCGTCGCGAGGTCCGGTCGTTCGAGCGCGGCGAACGGCCGCGCCTCGCGATAGTGGCGGCGCAGACCTAGATAAACGAGGAACGCGAGCGCCTGGATCCAGAGCGTGATCGCATGCGCGTAGCCCGCACCCTCGGCACCGAGCGCCGGCAGCCCGAGCCGGCCGTACATCAGCGCCCAGGCGAGCGGCAGCAGCACGACGACGCCGAGCGCACCGAAGTACATCGTCGGGCGCGTCAGCGAAAGGCCTTCGCTGAAGTTCTTGCAGGCGAAGTAGATCGCGAGCGCCGGTGCACCCCACGCGATCGCATGCATGAACGCGACGGCATCGGGGACGACCGCCGGATCGACGCGCGCGAAGCGCAGCAGCGGCTCGGCGGCCGTCAGCGCGAGCCCGAGCAGCGTGCCGAGCACCACGGCGAGCATGAGCGCCTGGCGGAACACCGCGCCGGTTTCGGCGCGGCGCCCGGCCCCGTCGAGCTGCGCGACGGCCGGCGTCAGCGCGAGCATCACGCCGATCAGGACCAGCAGCACGACGACCCACGCCTGCGCGCCCATCGCGACCGCGGCTTGCACGTGCGTGCCGAGCCCGCCCGCGAGCATCGTGTCGACGACGTTCAGCGCGACCGCGAGCAGCTGGCCCGCGACGATCGGCAACGCGAGCACGAGCGTGGCGAGCGACTCGTTGCGGAGCCGGGCGATGCGGGAGCGCGTCGTCATGGAGCGCGCTATGTTAGCGACCACGCCCACCCTCCCCTCGATGCAGGGGAGGATCGGAGGGACACGATGTCGCAGACCGCTTTCGTCACCGGAGGCTCCGGCTTCCTCGGCCAGCACCTGATCCGCCAGCTCGTCGCGGGCGGCGTCGCGGTCCGCGCGCTCGCGCGCAGCGATGCAGCGGCCACCGCGGCGCGCGACGCGGGCGCCACTCCGGTCGCGGCCGAGCTGACCGACCGCGCGAGCCTCGAGGCGGCGCTCGCGGGACCGGTCGACGTCCTGTTCCACACTGCCGCCGACACCAACCGCTGGACGCCGAACAACGCGCGCCAGACCGAAGTCAACGTCGGCGGCGCGCGCGCGCTGGTCGACGCGGCGCTCGCAACGGGCGCGCGCTTCTTCGTCCACACGTCCAGCGTTTCGAGCTATTCGCACCTCGTCGACGAGGAGCTCAGCGAAGACGTGCCGCGACGCGGCGGCGAATCGTGGATCAACTACGAGCGCACCAAGTACCTCGCCGAGGAGGTCGTGCGCGACGGCATGGCGCGCGGGCTCGCCGCCGCGATCGTGCAACCCGCGCACATCTTCGGGCCGGGCGACACGCGCAACTGGGCCAAGCTCGTCCAGCTCGTCGATCAGGGCAAGCTGCCCGGCGCGCCACCGGGCTCGGGCGCGTTCGCGGACGTGCGCGAGGTCGCGCGCGCCGAGATCGAGGCGTGGCGCCGCCGGCGCGCCGGCGAGACCTACCTCCTCGGCGGTGAGCACGCGAGCTTCGTCGAGCTGATCGCGAAGATCGGCGCCCAGCTCGGGCGCCGCACGCCGAAACGCGCGACGCCGGCGTTCGTGTTGCGCGCGTATGCGCGCGTGCTCGACCTGGCGAGCCGGATCACGCGGCGCGAGCCCGAGATCACGCCGGAAGGCGCGATGTTCACCTGCCACCACCTCGCGGTCGATTCGTCGAAGGCCGTGCGCGAGCTCGACTACGGCATCACGCCGCTCGATCGCCTGCTCGCCGACACGATCGAATCGCTGCGCCGAGCCGGTATGCTCGGCGCCGCGCATGGCAACCGAAACGAACGCACCGGCGACGCCGCCCGCTGAAGTCTCGCCGTCCGTCGTCCGGACCGCGACCGGCGACGCCTGTCCGAACTGCCTCGCACCGCTGCACGGCCCGTACTGCTACGCCTGCGGCCAGCCGAAGAAGGGCCTGATCCGGCACCTCTCCGGGATCATCGGCGATTTCTTCGACACGGTCTTCAGCCTCGACGCACGGATCTGGCGCACGCTCGCGCCGCTCTATTTCCGGCCCGGCTACCTCAGCAACGAGTACTTCGCGGGTCGGCGCGTGCGCTACGTCACGCCGCTCAGGCTCTACTTCTTCCTTTCGATCATCGCGTTCCTCGTCATCTCGCTCGTCGCGAACTTCGGCGACGTGAGCGGGCCGGACGGCAAAGGCTTCGTCCGGACCGGACCGAGCGCGCCGCTCACCGCGGCCGAGCGTGAGGCCGAGCTCGCGAAGATCGAGGAGTCCCTGAAGTTCCTCCCGGCGGAAGCCGCGCAGAAGATCCGCGAGGAGGCCGCGGCCGACCTCGCGCGCGAGAGCGCGAGCGTCGCAGCGCGGGAACGCGCGGACGCGGTCGAGGACGCCGAGGACGAGGACGAGGACGAGGACGAGGACGACGTCAACATCACGTTCGACGACGGCAAACGCTGGCACAAGACCGAGAACCCCTTGACCTTGGGCTGGCTCAGCGACGACCTCAACCGCGCGCTCAACGAAGAGATCGAGGTCCTGCTCGAGAAGATCAAGCGAATCAACAAGGATCCGGCGCCGTTCGTGCGCGAGCTGTTCTCGATCGCGCCGCAGGCGCTGTTCCTCATCCTGCCGCTGTTCGCGCTGCTGCTGAAGCTGTTCTACCTGTTCAAGCGCCGGCTCTACATGGAGCACATGATCGTCGCGCTGCACAGCCACAGCTTCCTGTGCTTCTCGCTGCTGGTGCTGGTCGCGCTCGCGGGGCTCGAGACCCTGGTCTCGGGGATCGCGGTGCTCGAGCCGCTGGTCGATTTCACGATCATCGCGGCGGGTATCTGGATTCCGTTGTACCTGCTCGTGATGCAACGGCGCGTCTACCGCCAGAACTGGTTCATGACGGTCCTGAAGTACATCCTGGTCGGCATCTGCTATGCGGTGCTGCTTTCGTTCGGGCTCGTCGCGGCGATGCTCGCGAGCCTCATCTTCATGAACTGACGCCAATGATCGTTTACGAAGTCCGTGCGGAGGTCGAGGCCGAGGTCGCGGAGGCTTATCGTCATTGGCTCGAGCCGCACATCCGCGAGATCCTCGCGATCCCGGGGTTCATGCACGCCGAGCTCCACGCCGAGGACGGCGGCGACGGCAGGGCGGTCTGGACCGTGCGCTACCACCTCGAATCGCGCGACGCGCTCGAGCAGTACCTCGCCGATCACGCGCCGCGCCTGCGCGCCGAAGGGCTCGCGCGCTTCGGCGGCCGCTTCACCGCGACGCGCCGCGTCATGGAGCTGGTGCAGAAGTTCGAGTAGGCCGGACATCGGAACGATGGCCGGCTCGCGACCTCGCATCTGCCGGCCATCCTTCGGATGTCCGGCCTACTCGTCCTCTCGCTGTTCCCCCAGCAGCTTGCGCCGCTCCTCGGGCGACGCGTCGACGAGCTTCTGGCGCAGTGCCTCGCGTTCCCACGGCGGCAGCGCGGCCATGCGCCGCCGCATGAGCTGCCGCTCTTCGGGTGTGAACGATTCGATCATCCGCCACGTCGCCTCGCGCTCGACCGGCGGCACACCGCGCATGATCCGCGCGGCGCCGCGCTCGCGTTCGCTGGCCTGCACACCCTCTAGGAACGCGCGGCGCTCGCCAGGCGTCATCGCCTCCCAGCGTCGCCTGAGGCGCTCGCGCTCGCCCGGCGGCAGGTTGCGGAAGCGCTCGAACGTGCGGCGCAGCCGCTGCTGCTGTTCGGGCGGCAGCGCGCGGAATGCGTCGTAGCGCCGCCGGAGCTCGGCGCGGCGCTCGGGCGCTAGGCGCTGCCAGTCGGCGAAGCGCTGTGCGGCCGAATGGCGCTCGTCCGGCGTCATCGCGCTCCAGCGGCGTGCGCCCTCGCGCAGCCGCGCCTGCGTTTCCGCGGGCAGCGTCGCCCACTGCTCCGCGAACGGCATCAGCACGCGGCGCTCCTCGGGCGGCAGCGCCTCGAACGCAACTTCGGCGTGCGCCGCGGCCGAGAGTGCGACGAGCGCGGCGCAGACGAGGCGCTCAATCGCGTTCATCGGACGGCCTTTCGGGTTCGGCTTCGGGGTCGCGCGCGGCGGGCTGGCGCGGCGCGGCACGCGCACCGGCGGCCGGCGGACGCGAACGCGTCGGGGCGGCGGCGGCCGCGTCGGGGCGCGGCGTCTCGAGGATTTCGGACGCGGTCGCGGGATCGAGCGCGCGGCCCTCGGCGTCCGAGAACTCCGCGAGGTGCAGGAGCAGCTCCAGGCTCGGCGCTTCCTCCGCCGGCGTCGCCGCAGCGAGCGCCAACGCGACGCTCATCCATCGGCCGGCTGCGCGTCGAGCCACGCGTAGAACTCCCAGTCGTCGTAGAGCTCGAGGTCACCACCGGCGACGAGCTCGAGGTCGCGCGCGTCGAGCGTCGCGGCGGCGGGCGCGGCGCCGGGCGGCGGCGCCGGGCGAACCAGCACGACCGCGATCGCCGCGCTCGCGGCGGCCGCGAACGCGACGGGCCAGAGCCACGCGGGCCGCTGTGGCCCGCGCGCGACATCGAGCGCGCGCTGGCGCGCGCGGTTCAGCCTGGACAGCGTCGCCGCGTCGAGCGCGTCGGTCGCGTCGTCGAGGGTCGCGCGCGTGCGCGCGAGCCAGGTCGCGTCGTCGCGTTCGTCGGGTTCGGGAGGTGTCGCGTTCATCGCACGGGCTCCAGCCGCGCCCTCAGCGTAGCGAGAGCGCGGAACAAATGCGTCTTGACGCTGCCTTCGCTGCAGCGCATCGCCTCGGCGGTCGCCGCGACGTCGAGGCCTTCCCACATCCTGAGCAGGAACGCCTGGCGCTGGCGATGCGGCAGCGCACGCAGCGCCGTGTCGATCGCGCGGCGCGTGTCGCCGTCGGCCGCGTCCTGCACCGGACCGGCCTCGTTCGGGTCGGCGACCTCGGCGAGCGGATCGGCGCCGTCGTCGTCGGGCCGTCCGAGGAACGCGCGGAAGCGGCGCCGAACCTGGCTGCGGCGATGGAAGTCGGTCAGCCGCGTGTCGAGCACGCGGTGGAACAGCGGCGGCCACTCGGCCTCGGGCTTGTCGCCGTAGCGGCGCGCAAACACGAGCATCGCGTCCTGGACGATATCGAGCGCGTCCTCGCGGTGCCCGGTCGACAGCTCGGCGATGCGTAGCGCGCGACGCTCAATCCCGCGCAGGAAGCGGTCGAGCCGCGTGATCGCAGGCTCGGCGGTCGCAGGTCGGGGTTCCTCCACGTGTGCGAGGGTAAAGGTCGACGTCGCGGCCGTCATGGACGCCTCGGGAGCCGGTCGGGGCGCCGGCCTACACCCGCCCGAACGCGCCGCGGCAGGGGCGGTTGACGCGCGGAAACGCGGCTCGCGCCGCGCGCTTGTGCACAGGCGCCACGGTTCGTGACAGTCATGTTGCCGTGCATCACGACAGCCCCCCGCGCGGGGCGCCACGTCGGGCGCAAACCCTTGTTTAGCAACGTTGTTGTGAGTTTGACTAAATTTTGACCAGACTGGCTGCGCCCGCATGGGGAAGGCCCGATTTGCGTTGTCGCCGCCGGCCATCCACAGCGTTATCCACAGGTTTTGTGGATAAGCCTGAAACGCGTTCGGCGTCCGTGAGTTACCCGTGATTCATTCGCGCACGTCGAGTTATGGTGCGTAAGCGCGGCGCCACGGAACGTGCGGCGCGCGCGAGCGCGATTCGAACGGCGCCACGGTAAGGTCGCGCGATGGAAGTGCTGCGCGTCGCGCTGCCGGTTCCGGTGCCGCGCCTGTTCGACTACCTCGTGCCCGATCAGACCTCCGCCGACGCCGGCTGGATCGGCTGCCGCGTGCGCGTGCCGTTCGGTCGTGGCGCGCGCGTCGGCGTCGTCGCCGAGGTCGGGCCGACGCTCGGCGATCCGGCGGCGCTGAAGTGCGCGCTCGAGCGGCTCGATCCCGCGCCGCTCGCGCCGCCCGAATGGCATCGCACGGTCCGCTGGGCCGCGGCGTACTACGCGCATCCGCTCGGCGAGGTCTACGCGATCGCGTTTCCCGCGGGGCTGCGGCGTCGCGCCGAGGTGCGCGCGCCGGCGCCCGCGGCGTGGCGGGCGACGGAAGCCGGCGTTCGGGCGGCCGCGACGCGCGCGGACACCGCACCGGCGCGCGTGCTGGCAGCGCTCGTCGCCGCGGGTCCTACGAGCGTCGCAACGCTCGAGGCCGAAATCGTCGGTGCGCGGCGCGCGCTCACGGCGCTGAAGCGTCGCGGCGAGGTCGAACCGTGCGCGCTGACCCCGCCGGCGCAGCCCGGCCCGCCGCTCAATCCCGAGCAGCGCGCCGCGATCGGGCGGATCGTCGCGGCGGATGGCTACGCCGCGTTCCTGCTCGACGGCGTGACCGGCAGCGGCAAGACCGAGGTCTATCTCGCTGCGGTCGCCGCGGCGCTCGCGGCGGGTCGCCAGAGCCTCGTGCTGGTGCCCGAGATCGCGCTGACGCCGCAGCTCGTCGCGCGCTTCCGCGAACGCCTCGGCGTCCCGATCGCGGTGACGCACTCGGGCCTCGCCGACGGCGAGCGCGCGGCGACCTGGCGCGCCGCTGCACGCGGCGACGCGCCGGTCGTGATCGGCACGCGCTCGGCAGTGTTCACGCCGCTGGCGAGTCCTGGGCTGCTCGTGGTCGACGAGGAGCACGACGCGTCCTACAAGCAGCACGAAGGTTTCCGCTACTCGGCGCGCGACCTCGCCGTCGTGCGCGCGCATGCGCTCGGCGTGGCTATCGTGCTCGGCTCGGCGACGCCGTCGCTCGAGTCGCTGCACAACGCGCGCGCGGGCCGCTACACGACGCTGCGCCTGCCGCACCGCGCCGGTGCGGCGAAGCCACCTGCGGTGCGCATCGTCGACGTGCGCCAGGCGCGCATGCACGAGGGCCTGTCGCCGACGCTGCTCGCGGCGATCGGCGAGCGCGTCGCGGCGCGCGAGCACGTGCTCGTGTTCCGCAACCGGCGCGGCTTCGCGCCGCGGCTGCTCTGCCACGCCTGCGGCTGGCACGCGGCGTGTCCGCGCTGCGAGGTCGCGCTGACCTGGCACCGCGCCGCGCGCGCGCTGCGCTGCCATCACTGCGGCCACGAGGAGCGCGTGCCCGAAGGCTGTCCGGCATGCAGCGTGACCGCGCTGACGCCCTTGGGCGCCGGCACCGAGCGGCTCGAGGCGGCACTCGCGGCCCGCTTTCCCGACGTGCCGGTGCTGCGCATCGACCGCGACACGACACGCCGTCGCGACGCGTTTGAGGCGTTGCTCGCGGGCCTTGCCGACGATCGCGCCGCGATCCTGGTCGGGACGCAGATGCTCGCGAAAGGCCACGACCTCCCTAACCTCACGCTCGCGGCGCTGGTCGACATCGACGCCGCGCTGTTCAGCACCGACTTTCGCGGACCCGAGCGGCTCGCGCAGCTGATCGTGCAGGTCGCGGGCCGCGCCGGACGCGGCGCCAAGCCCGGCACGGTGCTGCTGCAGACGCATCACCCCGAGCATCCGCTGCTCGCGCGCCTGCTCGACGGCGGCTACGCCGCGTTCGCCGACGATGCGCTCGCCGAGCGCGACGCGCTCGGCTTTCCGCCGTTCGTGCACGCCGCGCTGCTGCGCGCCGAGGCGAAGCAGCGCGACGCGGTCGACGCGTTTCTCGCCCGCGCGCGCGCCTCGCTCGGGCGCGGCGCGAAGCTTGCCGTGCACGGCCCGTTCGACGCCGCGATGCCGCTGCGCGCCGGCTTCGTCCGCGCGCAGCTGAGGCTCGAGGCCGTACGGCGCGCCGACCTGCAGGCCGCGCTCGGCCCTTGGGTCGAGATGCTCTACGCGCTGCCGGAAGCGCGCCGCGTGCGCTGGTCGATCGACGTCGATCCGCTGATCGAGTGAGCTCCTGCTCGCCTCGCGCGAGCGACGGGTGCGGGTGCGTCTGCGCGCACCACGACTCCTACGGACTCACGGGCTGCCGCGCGGCGGCACGGTCACCGACCTCGTCCGGAAACCCACCGAGCGCCTTGTAGACCGCGATCAGCGCGGTCGCGGTCTCGGTGCGGCTCGCGGCGGCGCGGTCGCGTGCTTCGAGCAGGGTGCGTTCCGCGTCGAGCACGGCGAGGAAGTCCGAGGCGCCGGCGTCGAAGCGCAGGTGCGCGAGTCGCGCGGCCTCGGCGCTGTCGCGCGCGGCGGCGTCGAGCCGCTCGCGCTCGTCGCGCTTGCGCGCGAAACGCACGAGGCTGGTCTCGGTCTCCTCGAGCGCGCCGAGCACGGTCTGCTCGTAGCGCGCGAGCGCGGCGTGCGCGTCGGCGTCGCGTGCGGCGATCCGCGCGCGCACACGGCCGAGATCGAACGCGGCCCAGCTGATCGACGGTCCGAACGACCAGCGCTCGCTCGCGCTCGACCCGAGATCGCCGGCATCACCGGCGAGCGAACCGTAGCCGCCGAACAGCGTCACGCGCGGGAACAGATCGGCCGTCGCGACACCGACGCGTGCGGTCGCGGCCGCGAGGCGTGCTTCGGCCGCCGCGATGTCGGGCCGGCGCCGCAGCAGCGCCTCGGGTGTGCCGACCGCGATCGTCGCGGGCAACGCCGGCAGCGGCGCTTGCGCCGCGAGCGCTGCGTCGAGCGCGTGCGGCTGGCGTCCGGTCAGTACCGCGAGGCGATGCGTCGTCGCAGCGATCGTGGCCTCGAGCACCGGGACGCGCGCTTGCGTCGTCGCGAGCTGCGCGCGCTGCCGCGCGGTGTCGAACTCGGTGCCACGGCCCGCTTCGAGCCGCGCGTCGACGAGCTCGAGCGAGCGTGTCTGGTTCGCGACGTTCTCGGTCGCGACCGCGAGCTGTGCCTGCAGACCGCGCAGCTCGAAGTACGCACGCGCGACGTCGGCCGCGACCGCGACGTGCACCGCGTCGAGATCCGCGGCCGCCGCGCGCGAGTCGGCGCGCGCGGCCTCGGTCGCGCGGCGGACGCGGCCGAAGAAATCGAGCTCCCAGACCGCGTCGAAACCGGCGTCGTAGCGCGCGAGATCGAGCGACGCGCCGGACTCGGGCGTGCGGACGTCGCGGTACGACGCGCCCGCGGTGACGCTCGGGATGCGGTCGCGCGCGGTCTCGCGTGCGAGCGAGCGCGCCGCGTCGAGCCGCGCCGCCGCGACACGGAGATCGTGGTTCGCGACCAGCGCCTCGGCGACGAGCTCTTCGAGCGTCGCGTCGCCGAATTGCGCCCAGAACGCGGCCTGCGGCGCGTCCGATGCGAAGACCGGCGCTTCGCGCCGGGCGAAGTCGGTCGCGGTTTCGGTCTCGGGCCGGATGTGGTCGGGGCCGACCATGCAGCCCGCGAGCGCGAGCGTGACGGACGCGGCCATGAGCCTACGCATGGAGCGCGCCCTCCGTACCGGTCGCGGGACGCGGGGCGCGCGCGGCACTGCGCCGCGTCACGAGCGTGCGGATCACGACGTAGAACACGGGCGTCAGGAACAGCCCGAAGAACGTCACGCCGAGCATGCCGGCGAACACCGTCACGCCCATCACGTGGCGAATCTCGGCACCGGCGGAGCCGGATGCGATCACGAGCGGCACCACGCCCATCACGAACGCGAAGCTCGTCATGAGGATCGGGCGCAGGCGCAGCCGGCACGCCTCGAGCGCCGCGTCGACGATGCCGCGGCCCTGGCGCTCGAGCTCGCGCGCGAATTCAACGATCAGGATCGCGTTCTTGCAGGCGAGCCCCATCAGCACGACGAAGCCGATCTGCGTGAAGATGCCGTTGTCGAGGAACTGCGGCGGCCCGACCGGCGGCGAGACCGCGAGCCACAGGCCGTGCACGAGGTTGACGAGCCAGATCCCGCCGATCGCCGCGAACAGCGCCATCGGCACGATCAGGATCACCGCGAGCGGCAGCGACCAGCTCTCGTACAGCGCCGCGAGCACGAGGTAGACGAGCAGCACGCAGAGCGGGAACACGAACAGCGCGGCGTCGCCCTGGTTGACCTGCTGGAACGTGAGTCCCGTCCACTCGAAGCTCACGCCGGCCGGCAAGGTCTCGCGCGCGATCTGCCCGGCGAGCGCGACGGCCTGGTTCGACGAGAGCATCGCGGGATTCGCTTCCGCGGTGAGGTCGACGGCGGGATAGCCGTTGTAGCGAATCACCGGATCGGGGCCGTAGGTCTCGCGCACGTCGACGACGCTCGCGATCGGCACCATCTCGCCGGCGGCGTTGCGGGTCTTCAGCAAGCCGATGTCGGAGATCTCGTCGCGGAACGGCGCGTCGGCCTGCGCGATGACCTGGTAGGTGCGACCGAAGCGGTTGAAGTCGTTGACGTACTGCGAGCCGAGATAGACCTGCAGGGTGTCGAACAGATCGGTCAGCACGACGCCCTGCTGCTTGGCCTTGACGCGATCGACCTCGGCGGTGAGCTGCGGCACGTTGGTCTGCGACGAGCTCACCGGGAATCCGAAGCCCGGCGTCGACATGATGCGGCCCTTCATCGCGTTGAGCTGGTTGTTGAGCTCGCCGTAGCCGAGACCGGCGCGATCCTGCACGTACATCTCGAAGCCGGCCGAGTTGCCCAGACCGAGAATCGGCGGCGGCATCGCCGCGAACGTCAGGCCCTCGTTGATCTCGCCCATGAAACGCCCCTGCAGCTCCGCGACGATCTCGGGCGCGGTGCGACCGCGCTCGTCGAACGAATCGAGTCCGAAGAAGATCGTGCCCATGTTCGGCGTGTTGGTGAACTGCAGCGCGTTGAGACCGGGGAACGCGACGGCCGACGCGATCCCGTCGGTCTCGAGCGCGATCTCGCTCATGCGGCGGATCACACGCTCGGTGCGGTCGAGCGATGCGCCCTCGGGCAGCAGCGCGCCGGCGAAGAGATAGAGCTTGTCCTGCGTCGGGATGAAGCCGCCCGGCACGACGCGGAACAGCACCAGCGTGATCGCGAGCAGCACGACGTAGAACCCGAGGACCCAACCGCGCCGCGCGAGTGCGGGACGCCCACCCTCGGCATAGCGGTCGGCGGCGCGCTTGAAGAAGCGGTTGAACGGGCGGAACAGCCAGCCGAGCGCGCGATCGAGGAAGCGCGCGAAGCGGTCCTTCGGCGCACCGTGCGCCGGCAGGATCGCGGCAGCAAGGGCGGGCGAGAGCGTCAGCGAGTTGACCGCCGAGATCACCGTCGAGATCGCGATCGTGACGGCGAACTGCCGGTAGAACTGTCCGGTCACGCCGTCGAGGAACGCGATCGGCACGAACACCGCAGTCAACACCAGCGCGATCGCGACGATCGGGCCCGAGACTTCGCGCATTGCGCGGTGTGCGGCTTCGAGCGGCGTGTGGCCTTCCCCGATGTTGCGCTCGACGTTCTCGACCACCACGATCGCGTCGTCGACCACGATGCCGATCGCGAGCACGAGCCCGAACAGCGTCAGCACGTTGATCGAAAACCCGAGCATCCACAGCACCGCGAACGTTCCGACGATCGAGACCGGCACCGCGAGCAGCGGGATGATCGAGGCGCGCCAGGTCTGCAGGAACAGGATCACGACGAACACGACCAGCAGCACCGCTTCGAACAGCGTCGTGACGACCTCGTCGATCGAGTCCTTCACGAACACGGTCGGGTCATAGACCACGTCGAACTCGACGCCCTCGGGGAACAGCTTCGCGAGCTCGGCCATCTTCGCGCGGACGTTCTGCGAAAGCTCGATCGAGTTCGCGCCGGGCGATTCGAAAATCGGGATCGCGACCGCCTGCTGGTTGTCGAGCAGCGAGCGCAGCGCATACTCGGAGGCACCGAGCTCGACACGCGCGACCTCGGACAATCGCGTCACCTCGCCGCGTTCTCCGACCTTCACGACGACCTCGCCGAACTCCTGCTCGGTCACGAGCCGGCCGCGCGCGTTGATCGAGAGCGTGAAATCCGCGACGTTCTCCTGCGGCGGCGCCCCGATCGCGCCGGCCGAGACCTGCACGTTCTGTTCGCGGATCGCCCGCACCACGTCGCCCGCAGTCATGCCGCGCGACGCGATCTTCTGCGGGTCGAGCCACACGCGCATCGAGTAGTCGCCGGCGCCGAAGATCAGCGCCTGGCCGACACCGGGTATCCGCGCGATCTCGTCCTTGACCCTGAGCGTCGCGTAGTTGCGGAGATAGACGACGTCGTAGCGCGCGTCGGGCGAGAGGAGGTGCACGACCATCGTCAGCGTCGGCGACTGCTTGAGCGTCGTGACGCCGAGCCGGCGTACGTCCTCGGGCAGGCGCGGCAGCGCCTGCGCGACGCGGTTCTGCACCTGCACCTGCGCGAGGTCGATGTCGGTGCCCTGCCGGAACGTCACGGTCGTCGACATGACGCCGTCCGAGCCCGCAACCGACTTCATGTAGATCATGTTCTCGACGCCGTTGATCGCCTCCTCGAGCGGGGCGGCGACGGTCTCGGCGATCGTCTGCGGGTTCGCGCCGGGATAGATCGCGCGCACCTGCACCGACGGCGGCACGACGTCGGGGTATTCGGTGATCGGGAGATTCGGCAGCGCGATCAAGCCCGCCACGAAGATCACGATCGAGAGCACCGCCGCGAAGATCGGGCGGTCGACGAAGAAGCGGGAGAAGTCCATGGATCGGGTTCCTGGGATCCGTTATTCCGACGCCTGCGCGACGGCGGGGGCGCCCTGCGCCGGTTTCGGCGCAAGCTCGGGCTGGTCCATCGGTACCGTCGATGGTGCGATCGGCATGCCGGGGAAGAAGATCTTCTGCACGCCGTTCACGACCACGAGCTCGCCGGCCTCGAGGCCTTTCGTCACGACGCGCAGCCCGTCGATCTCGCGGCCGAGCACGACGTCGCGGCGCTGCGCGGTGCTGTTCTCGCCGACGACGTAGACGTACTTGCGGTCCTGATCGGTCAGCACCGCGCGGTCGTGGATCAGCGTCGCGGGGTACGAGCCGCTGCCGAGCAGCTTGAGCCGCGCGAACATGCCCGGCGTGAACACGCGGTCGTCGTTCTCGAACACCGCGCGCGCGCGGATCGTGCCGGTGCCGGGGTCGATGCGGTTGTCGACGAAGTCCATCACGCCGTCGTGCGGATGGCCTTCCTCGTTCGCGAGCCCGAGCTTCACCGGGTTCGCGACGTCGCGCGACGACGGCCGCGAGCCGTCGCGGGCGCGCTCCTGGTAGCGCAGGTAGATGTTCTCGTCGCCCTCGAACCAGACGTACATCGGGTCCAGCGATACTACGGTCGCGAGATGAGTAGCTTCTGGCGCGCCGTCGGTCACGAGGTTGCCCACGGTGACCTCGGCGCGCCCGACGCGTCCGTCGATCGGCGACACGATGCGCGTGTAGTCGACCTTGATCAGTGCCATCGTCGCTTGCGCCTGCATCGCCGCGAGGTCGGCTTCGGCCTGGCGGCGCTCGGCGTCGCGTGTGTCGAACTCCTCCTGCGAGATCGCGCGCGCCGCCACGAGCTTGCGCGCGCGCTCGATCTCGCGCTTCGCGAGCGCGATACGCGTCTTCGCGCGGTCGACCTCGGCGCGGGCGCGCGCGTAGGCCGCCACGTGTTCTCGATCGTCGATCGTGAAGAGTAGGTCGCCCTTCTTCACCTCGGCACCTTCGTCGAAGTGGATCGCGGCGAGATAGCCCGTCACGCGCGGCCGGATCTCGACCGTGTCGACCGCCTCGAGCCGGCCGGTGAACTCGTCCCATTCGGTGACGGAACGCTCGACCACCGCCGCGACACTGACGGGCTGCGGCGGCATCTGCGGCGCTTCCGCGCCGGCGCCGCAGCCCGCG